>Ga0307515_10016724_pt1 | contig 13414 bp, 5 predicted proteins | sample 17_EM_MG_FD_194513 | JGI IMG/M metagenome (GOLD analysis project Ga0307515, IMG submission 194513) | Populus trichocarpa ectomycorrhiza microbial communities from riparian zone in the Pacific Northwest, United States - 17_EM | ecosystem: Host-associated > Plants > Roots > Unclassified | place...
CCACAGTTAAAATGTAACAGTCAAACAGATTCAAAGCCATGAGGATTGCCATTGATTGCGCCATTTTAACAACATAGATACCATAATTGATCTTTAGAGCGGAAAGCGATGTGAATTGTTGGATTTTAAGATAAAAGTTATGATAGAACAACACTATTTAAAAAAATTAATGAAAAAACATATTTTCATTTTGTTGTGTTTTTAAAACGTTATATTTATTAAATACTGGTATTTTTAAGCGCAACAAGATAATTATTGTACTTTATAATAGAGACAATTAAACATATCGTATTTCTAAAGCTGCAACAACTTAATATGTAGCTTCATTGTCAATTTCTTAGCTCAACCGGTTGACCTATTAATCTAGTTATATGAATTGGTTGATTGTTTTACATAAAACTATAATTTTATAAAAATTTTCTTTCAAATATATTTTATGAGTGTCGATGATGTAGTTGGGCTTGCAATAATAAATGATTTCGAGCAATTAGGCATGACACTGCTATAACTAGATGAGGATCTACCCCAGACAGATTACAAGCCCGTTTGTTTTTGGATTTCAAAAACAATTCAGAAAAAAATGATTTTTTTATTTGCTTCAAATTATTTTTTGATGTTTTCAAATCATTTTGATGCGTTGATGTAAAAAATAATAATAAAATATTATTTTGATATATTTCAAAGTAAAAAAAATTTTGAAAAGCAATCACCACTATTATACCAGACATGCTCTACATGGATGGCCAAACAAACGCATTTTATGGACCAATGTTATAAGTCTTAACTTAAGAGAAGACGGTTGTGCTAAATTAGAATGATGTTTTAAAAAGGACATAACTTTTGATTTGACTATTGGATCGTACTCAAATTTTTATAGATATTTTCGGAGGCTGTTTTTCATGGAGTAATTGTGGAATCGCAAATCTAATCGTCAAATCTTTAATTTTTCAAAAATATTGCCTTGAGGCCTCGATTTTTGCAGTTTTATAATTTTACATGTTATTTTTGAACTGGTTGATTGATTTAACTAATTATTATGAACCGATCAACCAATTAGTTATGAATTTAATTAATGTCATGGTTATGAATCGTAATATTAATAAAAAATAATTCTGAATTATGATGTTTAATTGATGTTGTGGTTTAGAATTTTTCTTTTTAAATGCTATTTAATTTTTTTTTTTTTTGGTAGATATGATAATTCGTTATTTCTATTTTGTTTCTGTTTTGTATGCTAACAATTTGTCCGTGAACTGTGGCCCCTATTAGCAATTTCTTTTTTAAAAAGAAAAAAAGAATTTAATTATGGTATTCGTAATTTAATTTCGAATCAATCTGCCCTGTCGTGGGACATGAAAACGAACACAAGAAACCAAATAGTTTCATTTTCTCAACAAGAAGGAAAGGAGACCCTTCCTCTCCTTTTCGTCCATGAAATGAAATAAAACGAGCATTTAACTCGTTTTCGACGACTATTTTGCAGTCTTTCTCTGCGAAGCATCATTGAAATTATTAATCCTCTCTGCAACATTTCTATTAAGTCCCCGCTTTTTTTTTTAGACTTCTCAAGTATATCAATAATCTTTCTGACTTGTCTTCTCTTCTCTTCTCTTCTCTTCTTTTCTCTTCTCTTCACTTCCTCAAATTTCAACTTAATTCTCGAGCTTTGAAGGAAAAAAAGGTATGCTTCCCTTGGTCTTCTTTTTTAATGGGTTTTTATTGTTTTCTTTTGAGCTGTTTGGGGAGTTTTGCAACCCGTATTTTTGTTGGGTTTAATGAGTTTTAAGTAAGACATGTTTTGTGTTTGTCCTTGCTTCACGTTTGTGTGGAATCTTCTTTTGTTTTTTTTCGGGTCGTGGTTCTTTGATCGTTGATGGAATCAAAGAAAGTTTGAGTTTTGAGAGATTAAGCAAAAAACTTTGGTCTTGAGAAGTTTTCTGGGCCTTTTTTTTTTGAATGATCAGGTTGTCTGTTTCTCTGTTTGGCAAGAAAGAAAAAAGTTTTGCTTGAGTTTTTTTCCGTGGAACGAGAAGAAAAAGAAGAAAGAAAAGAAAGCAAGTAATAGCTCAAGTGGCCGTAGTAAGCGAAGCTTTGTTGATTTTCTGTTAACTCGAGATAAGTGGTAAATACTCCATAAATAAAATAAAATAATTCCTGGGCTATGTCTCCTTTTATGCTCTGCTTGGTGGCTGAGAAAATTGCAAAAGTGAAATGGGACGATTCCAAATATTCTGGTCCACCTTTTTGCTAATAGACCAAGTGGGAAAAAAAAGGAAAATTCTTTTGTTAAATCACTCATGGAATCTGGACAGCCGAAGGTCCTTTTGGTTCTCCCTTTTTTTTTTTCTCTTTACTTTGTGATTTGTATGTTCTTATAAGAAGCTAAAAAGCCTCTAAACTTTATACAAGAGAATCTCCCTTGTTCAATTGAATGTATTTTCTCTTTGTTCAGCTTATTAAGGTACTCCTTCTAGCTCTCTTGATAATTTTAGTTACTTAACGGAAAGGAAATTGTGAAACAAATTTTCTATGGTGTCTAGATTTTATTTTTTGGAGGGAGGGTCATTCATATGAATTAAAGGATTTTTATTTATGGTGTTTAAGCAGTCAAGATCAGAGATTTGAACTTAATATTACATTTAACTTACAAACTAAATGTTAACAACCGTTGTTGTTTTTGTTAAAAGTAATTTTACAGGGATCTGTTGGAATTTTTTTGTGGAAATCTAGGTTAAAACTCTCTGCTGAAATACCTGTATGGAACAACTTTGTGTTTATAAATTAGTCTACCATCAGTTTAGACTGAAGTTGGTAATTGGTTGTCTGTTAGGCTATTTTGCAAATGTTTGGTACATGTTGTATTTCTGTTTTCACATGGCTGCATATGGGTTAATCAGCTGTTGAATCTTTTCACTTTTGAGTTCTCCCTTGCAATTGTTCACTTCTAATTTATACCATTTGGCACCACCATGAATTTGAAGTCTTCTGCATTTTGTTTTCCATTTATTTTTGGGTCCCGAAGGTTGTTAAGCATTCAAATCAATGTTGTTGCGACCACCTTTATATCGGTTTGTATTATTATCTGATTACACTGTAATTCTCTGTTTCATTCATTTCAGGTACCAGTTGTTTCCTGTCAATTCCTGCAAAAGCAAATTAAATTTCCCCGTACGTAGTCCTTTGTCAATTTGATATAGAGATCTGATGAATAATCTCAAGCTGGGAGTGGAGGTAGTGGGCGCCCATGACCTTATGCCCAAAGATGGGCAGGGCTCAGCCAATACGTTTGTTGAGCTTCGTTTTGACCATCAGAAATTTCGCACTGCTATTAAAGACAAAGATCTCAGTCCTGTTTGGAATGAAAGCTTCTACTTCAACATCTCTGATCCAAACAAACTTTCTAACCTCAGTCTCGAGGCCATTGTCTACCACCATAACAGAGAGAACAGCTCCCAATCCATCCTTGGAAAAGTTCGTCTCACTGGGACATCTTTTGTACCCTACTCGGATGCTGTTGTTTTGCACTACCCACTTGAAAAACAAGGCATTTTATCTCGTGTCAAAGGAGAGCTTGGTTTGAAAGTATTTGTTACGGATGGTCCTTCTATAAGATCCTCAAACCCACTCCCTGCTATGGAATCTTCTCCGTTTTCAGACTCTCGTGCTACCCAAACTCAAGCTTCAGAACAACAGATTCCAAATGTGGCCCAAAAAATGTTTTCTGACGACAAATCTGAGTCAAGACAAACATTTCATCACCTTCCAAACCCTAGTCAGTCACAGAAACAGCAGCATGTTCCACCTGCAGCAACTCAGCCACCAATGGATTATGGGATTCATGAGATGAAATCTGAACCTCAGGCTCCAAGAGTTGTTCGCATGTTCTCAGGCTCGTCAGCACAACCTGTCGATTACGCACTTAAAGAGACTAGTCCTTTTCTTGGAGGGGGGCAAATAGTCGGAGGGCGAGTCATACGTGGAGATAGACCTTCCAGCAGCTATGATCTTGTTGAACAGATGAAGTACCTTTATGTGCGAGTTGTGAAGGCTCATGACCTTCCTACCATGGATGTGACTGGGAGCCTTGATCCATATGTTGAAGTAAAAGTTGGGAATTATAAAGGAATCACAAAACACTTTGAGAAGAACAAAAACCCTGAGTGGAATGAGGTGTTCGCCTTTGCAGGTGATAGATTGCAGTCATCTGTATTGGAAGTCATGGTCAAGGATAAGGATCTGGTTAAGGATGACTTTGTTGGGATTGTAAGGTTTGACAGGAATGAGGTTCCTACTAGGGTTCCACCTGATAGTCCATTGGCTCCAGAATGGTATCGGCTTGAAGACAAGAAAGGAGAGAAAGTGAAAGGGGAACTGATGCTTGCTGTCTGGTATGGTACTCAAGCTGATGAGGCATTCTCTGATGCTTGGCACTCAGATGCAATTTCTCCTGATAGTTCTTCCTTCATCTCTACACTTATCCGCTCTAAAGTATATCATTCTCCAAGACTGTGGTATGTCCGTGTTAAGGTGATTGAGGCTCAAGACCTAGTGGTATCTGACAAGAATCGGTTTCCAGAAGCTTATGTCAAGGTACAGATTGGTAACCAGGTTTTGAAGACAAAGATGGCTCAGAGTCGGACAATGAATCCAGTGTGGAATGAGGAGCTAATGTTTGTTGCTGCTGAACCCTTTGATGATCATCTGATCCTTGTGGTTGAAGACCGCACTGGGCCCAACAAAGATGAGAGCATAGGGAAGGTTGTTATACCATTGAACACTGTTGAGAAGCGTGCTGATGATCACATTATTCGTAGTCGGTGGTTTGGCCTTGAAAGGTCCGTGTCAGCTGCCATGGATGAGCATCAGGTGAAGAAGGATAAGTTTTCTAGTAGACTCCATCTGCAAGTTGTGCTTGATGGAGGGTACCATGTGCTTGATGAGTCAACTCACTACAGCAGTGATCTTCGACCAACAGCAAAGCAGCTTTGGAAGCCATCAATAGGTGTTTTGGAGCTTGGGGTTTTAAATGCTGAAGGGCTCCACCCAATGAAAACAAGAGAGGGGAAGGGTACCTCAGATACATACTGTGTGGCAAAGTATGGTCAGAAATGGATTCGGACTCGAACCATAATCAACAGCCTCAGCCCAAAATACAACGAGCAGTACACATGGGAGGTTTTTGATACTGCAACAGTTCTCATTGTAGGGGTTTTCGATAACAACCAGCATGGTGGTTCCAATGGTAATAAAGACACAAAAATTGGCAAGGTTCGGATTCGACTCTCTACCCTTGAAACTGGTCGTGTTTATACACATTCATACCCGCTGCTAGTCCTTCACCCTTCTGGTGTCAAGAAGATGGGTGAGTTACATCTAGCCATAAGATTCTCCAACACATCATTCACAAACATGGTGTTTCAATACTCACGACCACTTTTGCCAAAGATGCACTATGTAAGGCCATTGACTGTAATGCAGCAGGACATGCTACGTCATCAGGCTGTCAATGTAGTAGCAGCTCGTCTTGGTCGGTCTGAACCTCCTCTTAGGAAAGAAGTCATAGAATACATATCTGATGCAGACTCGCATCTTTGGAGCATGAGGCGCAGCAAGGCAAACTTCTTCAGGCTGATGTCAGTTTTCTCGGGATTACTTTCTGTAGGAAAATGGTTTGGTGAAGTTTGCATGTGGAAGAATCCCATCACTACAGTTCTAGTACAAATCCTCTTTGTTATGCTTCTCTATTTTCCAGAACTGATTTTGCCAACTGCGTTTCTATACATGTTTCTGATAGGGGTTTGGAATTATCGTTTCCGACCACGTTACCCTCCCCACATGAACACAAGAATTTCTCATGCAGATGCAGTGAATCCTGATGAGCTTGATGAGGAATTCGACACATTTCCATCAAGACAGAGTCCAGAGATAGTTCGTTTTAGGTATGATCGACTAAGGAGTGTGGCTGGGAGGATCCAGACTGTTGTGGGTGATGTGGCTACCCAAGGAGAGCGGGTTCAAGCGCTACTAAGCTGGAGGGATCCTCGCGCCACAACTATCTTCTTGATTTTCTGTCTAGTGGTTGCCATAGTGTTGTATGCAACACCTTTTCAGGTGCTTGCTCTTCTTGGGGGGTTTTACTTTATGAGGCATCCTAGGTTTCGTCACAAGACTCCATCAGCACCAATTAATTTCTTCCGTCGTCTGCCGGCGAGGACAGATAGTATGTTGTGAAGTTGTAATTGGTTTGTTCAGGCAAAAGCCTCGCAAGGGTGCCAGATCTGGATGGTCTCAGTAGTGCTTGTGAATCTCTGGATGCTTGTTTTTCACTTGGTGTTTTGTTTCCCTGGATATCGGTACAAATTTATACATGACAGTAAATTAAGTTAACCATAGAGATCTTGTATTTATGCTTTTGGTATATAATGGAGCGGACTCAGCATCAGATGCCACTGTTGCTTCTGGGTTTCTGAGCAGAATCATGATATCATTTTGCCATTGTTAGTGATACTGGTGTTATGAATTACTTCTTGATCTTAATGCATAAAAAATCTGCTTAATCCTTGCAGGAAATTATGATGCTTTAGAATGGTGCCTATGGTTATGTTTCTGCATTCTTTAGAACAGGGGTTTGTTTTGGGAATGGGTGAAGGGCATGGCTTCTCTTGCAGAAAATTGTCCAATCACATTTCTGGTCAAGAAAATAGCTCTTGTTGGCAGAGACCAATAGCTCCATCGGCAAGTCTTGTGCTCACTAGAAGGTATTTGTGCTCATGGGGACTGAGTAGTTCCAGACAAATAGAACAATGAGTAAATAGCAAACAAGGGCGATTAGATTACAAAAAGAAAAATGCCCGCATGAAACTTTTGAAATCCTTGATCACCCAATACACCTGAAACACAACTAAGAAAAGAATAGGCTCGTAAACTGCATTGCTGCAACCATCTATCACCTAACTCTTCTAGTCTTTGAGAACTTTTTACAGATAGGATGCTATATTTCAGAACACCAAGCATGAATCAATCATGTTGGATCAGGCAGTATATGTCCATCTAACCCCAGTTGGTTTCAGGCACTCCCAAGGCCTTCCAAACTGCCTTTGAGGCATCTCTCCACTCTTCAGCAATGCAACAGCACCATGTTGTTTAATATAGTTCCATTTGATAGAATCAAATTATTAGGTGCTCAATCACAATCCCCCAAAATGCTGTGCTCTGAAACTTCGTATTATCATGCAGTGCGGCTGGTTTGATCCCTTTCTCATCCAGTCCTTTTAGGACAAGACAGCATTTTCTTAAAGCTGGAATCACTCAAATGTGGCACACTATTTTTGGCTGTCTGAGATTCATTTCAAAGTAGAAACCCACTGCATCAAGCTTTGCCCCAACAGGAGTAAACTCTGTCCCATACAAAATTTATCTAGCCCAGATGTACTTTCATTTAGGTTTGCTAGAGTTTCTAAAATTCCAAAGTCATTGTCATAGAACAAAGACAGAAACTCATCCATGAATTCAAGAACAAGGCTAGTGTGCCGTAACATAAATAGCCTCCTGTCTTTAAACTCGCCTGTTTAATTGTACTGTCTTCAACTGATCTTTTCGATTATGCTCTCAACTTCAGCAGATATTTCCCCATCTATAAAGTTTTAATTGATTAGGTTTATTAGATTTTAGAGACATCTAATATCTTACATAAACAGAACAAAAAGTTTAAATTTTTGTGAGGATAAAGAAGGGCTTGAATTCATCTATATTCCCATTATACCTTTCATTAAAATTGTTTTGATTGAATTTAAATAATTAATTATTTACTAAAGTTCAATTAGGAAAAGTAATTAATATCATCATTAACTGTTTACATGTGTTCACTACCAGTGTCCAGCCACACAAAAGCAACCCTCACATTGAACAACCTTCAAAAAGGTAGAGATGGTGATGCACAACAAAAATGTGATAACTGTCAATGAATTAATTCAAACTAAAATGTAAATTATTAGGTGAGTTTTCAAGATATTATTTATATTATTCTTTAACACACCACTTTAAATGAAAGTTTTTTGGGCTTGAAACTTAAACAGACTCACAAAACTGTTTTAATTTTTATTAAATAAATAGAAATGATGAGATTCGGACTCGTGACCGTTTGGTCATTAAAACTAATACCATGTCAAATAACCAATTCAACCTAAAACTTAAGCTGTTAGTTAAGATCTTAAGATATGATTTATATTATTCTCTAATAATAACTAATATCACTCGGATAATACACCCGTGGTGGTACTTTCGACTGGATGGTACAACCATGGGAATAGATGCTTGAACTTCATAAATATCCATGGTAATGGAAAGATGGTTAAGGCCATGGTAGTTGATGAGTGACTCTACAATGAGATGTGATTCTGACCATCATTACCAGCCTCGTTGCAATAACAACATAGAAGCCTCAAAAGCAGTTTGGAAAGCCCTGGGAGTGCCTGGAATTGACTGGGGTGAAATGGAAATATAATGGTCCAATGCATGATCTATCATATCTGCAGTCTTGTTGTACTTGTATCTGTTTGATGCACACTCTAGATTATATTCTCTGTTTAAACGTCTAATGGAGCTAGAAGGAGTTGCAAGATTATGTTTGTGAATCTATATTATGAAGATGCGATTCCATGACATTTTGATTTAGTGGGAACAAAAACTCTTCTCCAAAAAAATTGTCAAGTTCAATCCAATTAGGTGGCCTGCATTCAGCCTATATGATCCTCTATTAAATATGAAGATTCTTTTCTTGAAAAAGCTTTTTAGTCCTAATGATTCTGCCATTAAGTAGCCAAATATCGCAGCAGTTATTTTTAATCAAGTCAGAAATACCAATATTTTTAGAAAGACCATGCATGATGCAACTAAGAAAAAGCAAAGAACTCACCGCAGGATGAGCTTCAAACTTATTATTGGTTTTGCTTTGAGTTGAGATTGATTCTAAAAAAAACTCAAGCTTCAATTGAAACTAACAAGCCAAAAGGGTGTGACAGCATTTGGTTTCAATCACTTGGAAATGAGGATCATGGACAGGAAAAGCACCCACTGGATATCAGATGACATAATTTTTAATGTTTTTCATAAAATGAGAATTCTAAAAACATGGAAAACCAGAGAGACTATTGATTTAAAGCTTCTCTAGCACCATAAATGAGGCTCAAAGATTACAGAAGCCGTTGAAAAATTTCAGGTAGCAACTCAGGGTATATTGCCACTACCAGAAAATTTATTTCAGCTTATGATTGCGTAAAGATAATCCAACATATAGTAAACACAGCTGATATATTTCGTGTAAAAAGTGCCTTTCCATGTTTAAAGATAAATATTTTAAAGCTGGTACTCTGAGGCTCTAAACGAATGGTCTAAAATTACTCAAGCAGACAAACTATTGATCATGGATTTATGATGCAGATGTGACAAGATGATCTTTTGAGATTTCCTTGCCACGAGACATTGTGATGCGACTGAGCAGGAATCGTTCCTACCTGCATATCGGATACGATGCCTTTCAGCAGTTTATCAAAAAAGATGAAGACAGCAGTCATATATAATAAACACATAAAAGAGGGTAAATAATTGGAAGTGGAATATTAGTTCACACTATATCAGGACAGGACAATCGTGTTGATAGTATCCTGAGGCAGACGCTGCGTGCTTCCACAATTCTGATGCCTTTATATTGTTTTTATTAACAAAACCAAGTTTCGAAGAAAACTCAGAAGGGAAAACAGTATAGCTGGTCATTTTGTAATATTTCAAGAGTAACGTGGTAAATTTCATAAGGTCATCGCTATAAATGCAGGCTAGGATATCCTGTCCAGCAAACTCATTTAAGGCAATAACAGATATACAGAAGAGTGAGAGAATGAAGGCTTTTAGCATGAAAAACTCTGTTTTTCTCCTAGCCATTCTAGTCTTAACCTATACTTTACACATTGAAGCTCAGCAATGCCATCCAAGCGGCCGAATCAGGGGAACGAATCCTCCTCCGGACCAATGCAACCAAGAGAATGATTCGGACTGTTGCAAAAACGGCAAGTACTACACAACCTACAAATGTTCACCTCCGGCGTCCAGCAGCACAAAAGCAACCCTTACCCTGAACAGCTTTCAGAAGGGTGGGGATGGAGGTGCACCATCAGAGTGTGACAATCAATACCACTCCGATGACACACCTGTGGTGGCGCTTTCAACTGGATGGTATAGCAACGGGAATAGATGCTTAAACTACATAAATATCCATGGTAATGGAAAGAGTGTTAAGGCCATGGTAGTTGACGAATGCGACTCTACAATGGGATGTGATTCTGACCATGATTATCAGCCTCCTTGTCCTAACAACATCGTGGATGCTTCGAAAGCTGTTTGGAAAGCATTGGGAGTTCCTGAAAGCGACTGGGGTGAAATGGATATTTACTGGTCTGATGCCTGATCCGATACCGGTGGCTTTCTCATTTTTTTGTGGCATCTGGTTGATGCATACCCTATACTATGTAACCGGTACATTGTGTGTTAAAGCTATAAAAGGGTTGTGATATTATGTTTATCTTTATCCATAAAATCCTAATTCTGAAAATGTGACTCTATTTTTATTTGAATAAAAGAAATGATGTCTTCAGCAAGAACTGTTAGCTTGACAGACTACTGATTATACAAGCATTTAATGACTACACTGTGACAGCGTCTGAATTCTCAAACGAATCAGCTATCAGCTTCCCCTCACGAGACAGAGTGGGGAGGACATGAGAAAGTTTGTGGAAACTTCCATGCTGAAGTCACATTTGCTTACAAGATATCATGCTTTCAGGCAGATAAATTAACTACAGAAATTTTCGTTGAATTAACAAGCCGCGCATTATTATCTTAGGCTAACAAATTACACACGTACGTCAGTGAGATTTCAGTCGAAATCCGATGTAGATCGAGAAAAGGTTAATGGGAAATTCTAGTCTATTTAATCAAAATTTGTCAGAATTTTACCGAAGGAAAGTTGAATAAAAGGTATGGCACCATAATGATGCTGAGATTTTTTTCTGAGACTATTATGTCAGGTTTGAACTTGAAGATCGATTAATTACCTCATGAAACTGGATTGAAAATGATCTGAAGTCTAAACAGTGTTCATATGAACAGTGAAGGAGTTGTTTTTTTTCTTTTTAGATTTTTTTCCTTTCCTCGAATGAATTTTTTAGCTTCTTTTTATTAAAATTTTATCATTAAATATTACATTAATCTTAAATTAATTTTCACAATTTATTTTGTTTTGTTTTTTATAAGATTATCACAATTTCAAACAAAAATCTTTATATTTAGTTGATGTTTATTTTTTGTAAGCACACATTTTTGTTATCATTTCATTAAATTAGAGATAGTTAGAAAAAATTTAAACTCAGTGGAGTATATGGTTAGTATCGTAGATTTGATGGGTTAAACCATAAAACTCAGGTCGATCTAATATGTCATTATCTCAATATTAAAAAAAAAATTCATCTTTATTATTTTAAAAAACAAACCACATTTTCTAACGATCATTCGTGTTATCTTCGGACCAACCAAGTTGATTAGATCACATCAAGAATGCTAATTTTTAACCTAGGTTAAGTAAGAAATCAGGTCGAGAGGTTTCAAGATTGATCGTCTAGATCGAGCTCTTTTTTGTCTTTTTTTTTTAAATTCCATCTTCCAATTTGTTTTTTCTTTTGATTAAATCTTTTTTGCCTTTTTGTTTTTCAATTTAATCATTCAACACTTGATTAATTTTAAATTGTCTTCATAACTTGTTTCGATTTGCTTTTTGTGAGGTTATTTCAGTCTTAAATAAAAATCATGATATTTGATTGGTGTTAAATTTATAAGTATTTATTTTTATTATCATATCATTAAATAAAAAATAATTTTTTTTTAAAAAAATAAAATTCTTAAACCTAATAAAATTTATGATCTGGTTACGTGGCAGAGTCGTGTTATTGCAACATTAAAATACTCTTGAATTTCATCAGAAAAGATTATTAAAACAGTCTGCATAAAACAACCACACAAAAACAAACGACAATTATTCTGATGGTGCCCCTTTTTGGTCCGTCAGGCAGACGTTGAATGCCGCCACACTTAATTCTGATGCCTTTATTTTGATTTTGCTGGAAAACCCAAGTAGCACAATGCCATTTTAACCATCAAAATTCAAACGATAAGGAAAACAGACGTGCCTGGTCATTCTATAATATTCTGACAGTAATGGGATCAGCTCATTGTTATAAATACTGACGGGGAAATCCTATCCTACGTCAAACACAATAAGCAAAACAACTAATAGGGGCCAGGCAGAATTAGTTGAGGAGAATGAAGGTTTTTAGCATGAAGAATTCTGTTCTTCTCCTAATCTTTCTCCTTTTAACATACTCTTTAGACATTGAAGCTCAGCAATGCCGTCCAAGTGGCCAAATTAGGGGCAGGAAGCCACCTCCCAACCAATGCAACCAAGAAAATGATTCTGATTGTTGTAAAGACGGCAAGTACTACACAACTTATAAATGTTCACCACAGGTGACTAGCCACACCAAAGCCTTCCTCACTCTGAACAGTTTTGAGGCAGGTGGTGATGGTGGTGGTCCATCAGAATGTGACAAGCAGTACCATTCTGATGATACACCAGTTGTTGCATTATCAACTGGATGGTTTAATCATAAGAGTAGGTGCCATAACAACATCACCATAACAGCAAACGGACGCAGTGTTGCAGCCATGGTTGTCGACGAGTGCGACTCGACTATGGGATGCGATGAAGTCCATGATTATCAGCCGCCATGTGATAACAACATTGTTGATGCTTCAAAGGCGGTGTGGAAAGCTTTGGGCGTGCCGGAAGATAATTGGGGCTGGCTTGAAATTACATGGACTGATCATGCTTAGTTTTCATATCATTTTCCTATGAACAAAAATATCATCCCTAGTATTATTGCTGTTTAAGTACATGGAAGTTTGTAGCCTTGCAGATTTTCTGTAGTGAATCACGCTAATTAATATCATATCTATTCACTTCAATATTGAAGGTATAAATCTTATTAGCAGTAATGTTTAGCATTTCTCAGCAGTGATTAAACCAAGATGCTACCCTGCTATTTCATATCTACAACTCTGTCCATACACAACCGCAGAATATTCAGCATTGGAATCTACTTGATAAAGCTACCTAGTACATGGACATGTTGACGTGATGCGATCATTACAAGAATCAAACGACTTATAGGTTCACTTGGATATTTTTTTCCTATTATTAATTAATAAAGAAGATTACATTGGTGGCATCGTTGTTTCTGCTCGAGTACATGTTCTACAAACATTACTTGTCGAGTCATTGCTATGTTGTCAATCTGTTTTTAGTCACCTT
>Ga0307515_10016725_pt1 | contig 13414 bp, 3 predicted proteins | sample 17_EM_MG_FD_194513 | JGI IMG/M metagenome (GOLD analysis project Ga0307515, IMG submission 194513) | Populus trichocarpa ectomycorrhiza microbial communities from riparian zone in the Pacific Northwest, United States - 17_EM | ecosystem: Host-associated > Plants > Roots > Unclassified | place...
TATATAATTTTTTTCATATTATTTTTGTAATTGATATGTTATTAATTATTTCATTTTATAATTATGATCTTGTCATTAAATATAAAAGAATTCATATTCTAAATATAATTTATTAACCTTGAGGGGTGTAGCTCAACTGGTTAGACCCTAGGTTTGTTCCCTAAAGATCACCAGTTCGAGTCTCACAAAGCTCAGAGTCACCGGAAGCTTACATGGTCGTTAATTTTAGGATCTGTGGGATTAGTCGAGGTATTCGCAAGCTGGCCTGGACACCCACATTAAAAAAAAAAATAAAAAAAAAATAATTTGTTAAATTGATGGTTTGAATAAACTTAATAATTTATAATAAACTCATGGTTGGTCCATGAACAATCTTATATGATGAACTAGAAATAAGTTCTTTCAAATATTCATTGATGGATATTGTGCTACTTAATTTAGGAAAGCCAAGATTATTTTTTTATTACCAAATTAGCTTCTCAAAAATGCTAAACGCTCTCTAACCTACCAAATTAAGCAGGTTAAGACCAAACCTTCAATTCTATGAAAAATATATATAATTTTGAATCACCTGTGATGATATTCATGCGATGTTGACTGTGTGGTGACATAAAGGTGATGTGTTTTCCATTAGTTATGGCCTATACTTGAAGACAAAGTGTAAACTACAAGAACACACTGTTCCTAGGTCATCATATATTCATTAGGAAGTTTCCGACATCTTTCCCTTGTGATATGTGAAATGCAACCTCAATTATAACATAGACTGGACGATTATATGCAAAAGACTATACATTCTGTGCCATTCTTGTTTTTGGCTAAACCTTCTGTGCCATACTTGCTCTCCCCCAAGTATTTTGATCAGACCAGGCAATATATACAAGTAACGGTTGACCACCATGGAATAAACACTAAAAACAATAAGATTGTTGAAATTAATTAGCAAATATAAGTAACGGTTTGCCCCTTTTAGTCAAACCATTTGATATATATATATATATATATGGAAACAAGTGAGCATCAGAAAGCTCCTTCAATTTCGCTCGATAGAGCTAATTAATTAGCAATTCATAGTTTTGTCGACTTGACCTAATTAATTAATAAATTTGGCAGGCCCGTTAATTGTGAATTGCAGCTAGCTGATTTTTTGGCAAGAAGTGTATGATCCAATAGATACTTGAGGTGACTATGCAAGAGAACTTAATAATTGGTAATGTAACCTTGATCATGGAGTACTTTTAACCTTTTGCATGGATTTATATATGTTCTCAAAAGATACAGTTGTCGACCATAAAAAATCAAAAGAAATGTTTAAATTGTTTTCTTTAAATTTTTTTATTCAATAAAATGTTGATTTCATTCATAAAAAAGCAAAAAATACCAAAATAATCAAGCTTAATGGAAAATAGATGTGAAAATATATGTATAATATGCTATGGGATGCTATATTTCCATGTATAAAAATGAATTAGAGAGAAAGAAATGAGAAAATTAAGACCGCGTTAAGAAAGCCAACATAGACAAAAGCTACAGGAGGTGTCATAAGGAGACAAATAAGGAAGAATTATCCTTAAAAAAATGACTGTCTGTAAAAGATGGATCCACTAATTAACTACAGCCGGCTAACAGAAACCCTCTCCTAGCAAAAATCTAAGACTTTTCTCTCTCAAAATACCTTCTCCCTAGAACTCGTCACTTAGGTAATGTCTATGTCCTTTGTCTGTCTCTTGTCTCTCACCCTCTAAACCTTTACATCTCTATAATATACCAACATCTCCACCCAGTCTTCCTTGCTCACTAAGCATCATCCCACTATTTCAAGTGAGAATCTTGCAAGTTTTATCATGGAATCAAACCAACATGATGAAGACTCGAAGAGCTCAAGTGACGAAGAGGAAATTACCGACCGATCCGATCAAGATACGGGTACCGGCCGGTCCTATGAGTGTGTTTTTTGCAAGAGAGGATTCACTACAGCACAGGCTTTGGGAGGACATATGAATATTCATAGGAAAGATAGGGCCAAGTCAAGGCCTAGCTCAGTTCCTTCACTTTCAAGCAAAGTTGATGAGGATTATGCAAGTTTTCAAGGCTATCCTCCAATTCAAAGCTACCCACCTCACTACCCTACGCCTCATGAGGTACATATAAATTACCAAACGTTTTTTCCGGCATCGACAACATGGGGTATAGGATCCCCATATGCACAGCAACACAATGGTGATTTCTATGTGCAAAGTCCACATCATTTGTATCCATTCGGAGACGATTGGAGAAGGAGTCTAAGCCTGCAAACCGGTCCATCCCATGTGGATGATAATACCAAAGAAAAAATAGAAGACGGCATTGGAGCAGATGATGAATTGGATTTGGAGCTTAGACTTGGTCACGATCCATAATATTCTAATTAGGTATTTGAAACTTAATTACTTAATTATATAGCTGTATTTAATTTATTGTGCAGCTGTGGATTCTCCGATATTTTCATCGAGTGAGTACAAGAATTTTATGGTGTTTAATTAGTTTGCTTAAGTAATTAAGTACTATATTTTGGAATACATGTTTGTGGCAATTGATGTGCCGAGAAGACATGCATGGTAGAGCTAGGGAGAAGGAATAATTAAAGATTTTCTTCTCTTGGCCCCTCAAAAGGAAGGAAGGGGGGGATTACTATTTCACTCTATGATCATCAATTGCAGGCTACTGATGTTGAAGGTAGTTTTGTTGTAGCCTTCATCCAGTGTCTAATAACCCTAGATTCATTTAGGGTTCTGTAAGTTTTCTTTTCTTTACATGTGCTGTCAAATTATGATGTAATTCTACTTATTTAAACAGTACTTAATAAAGTTTTGCATTATTTCATATTTCAAGAAGCTTAATTCCTTATCATCCTACAACGAATTTCCATTAACTAGCTAGATGTCAGTGTTCATGCTAATTATTAAGAGTGAACATATATATACCTAGTTAAATTTGCTAGAAACCCTAATTGCTTCGTTAAAGTGGAAGGAATGCCTATATATATATATATATATATATATGACCCACCAAATTAAGTGTCCTTTTAACATTCTTTATTCTTTCTCCCATAAATGATCATATATACAGTTTATCCTATCTACTTTATTGACTGCAAATGAGTTAGCAGTTACTAAAAAATGTTGTAGATATATTGTGAAGTTGATTTGAATCTTAGAAAACATAGAATGAAAGCTTAATGGATCATTACTGAAATTTAACTCGTTCTCGATTGGAAGTATCCGGTTTCAAATATCTCGAGGAAATTATATATATGGGGCTAGCTTAATTTAATAATAAGGTTTTTAATTAGTGAGCTTAAATATGCTTCTTCCCTTTCAAGGACTGGATACTGCCTGTATAATTGAATAAGCTATGTATTGTTCATATATGTTTAGATTCATGTGTGTGTGTGTGTGTGTGGAGTTATTTCACCTAGAGAGATGGGGCAAAGTTGGAAGCATACTTATGCATGAACTAGCTAGTTTCTTGAGTAGTTATTTTCTTATCTAAAATGATTGCTAGGACAAGTAATTGCCCTAAGATCCCAGTACTGTTCCCCCGTCTATCTATAGTTCACAGTGCTTATGCATCAACCTTATGGAATCTCACTATGATTATGAGCCAGTTCTCTTGAAGCTCTGATCTGGTCATCATATGATTTAATTCCAAGTCTTTTGCTGTCTGGATTGGTAAATATTGTCTTGCTATGTTTCAACTACTTTTTTTTCTTTGTTAAGGTGACTTTGTTGTGTTTCCATCCCCTTGTTGGTTTGTGTAAACTTTTTTTAAATTATTATTAAAAATTCTGATCTTATTTAGCAAGAAAGAGGAGTATACTTACTACTTTGAACATCTTTGTCATGGTTGTTATTAGATTAAACAATCCACTTGAAGCTGGTTCATTTCTATCTAGTACATTGATGACATGCGTGATAATTCTAAATTTCTATTTGCAAAAATTGTGTTTATTCAAGGAAATTTAGATATAAATTTCAATATAGTTTGCTTCATTATGATGCATTTATATATTGGATGCATGTGTAAGTGATAAATATATATCTAGCGATGAAAAAAATACAAAAATTAAGGTATTTTTAAATATAATAAGGATCTATAATTTATTAATTTAAGTTTTTAAATTAAAAATGATCAATTTAAATCCTTATCATGAACAAGTCGAATAAAAATATAGAAGTCCATGTTTCTCCTCAAATACATAGAACTCTTTAACAAACTAACATCAAAGTTGATGGTTCAACTTAGGACAAGTGACAATTATAGTTAGGTTTCCATGTCTTTATTTGCTTCCTCCATAGTTGAGCTAAACTCCAATGTCTATATATCACACTTGAATTGCTAAATACTTTTGCTAAAAGGAGATATTATTAGGCAATATACAAGTGATAAATATCTTCTATTACAAAAACAAAAAAAAAAGTGTTTATACATATGTATCATTAATTTATGTATAATTTATTTTATACATAAAATAAACATATATGTAAGCCATTAATTTATGTTTTTTAAGTTAAAAGTAATATGTATCATTGTATGGAAGTTATCATACATGCAATTCAATACAAACACAAACACTTAGTGTATCTCCTCAAATATATAGAAAGCTTCCTAACACACACACACCTAATTTCTTAGCAAGGCAAAAAGATAAGACAATTGGTGTGAGCCCCTCACCACCACACATATATTATACTATATTTTAAAAGACATTGAAAAAATATTGTATATTTATTGTAGATATAGACTCATTGCATTGTAGGCATAGAGTGTTTATACTGTAAATGATACTGTAGCGCTATATATGGGGGCGTTGTCTTTGATATTTTTTAGTCAAAAAATATTATTGTGGGGCGTTTTTTTTTTATGTGTCAAAAGCTATTGGGTCTGGTTGGGCAGTCAAACTCAAATCGCTTCCAATAGGTGCTGGGTCTAACTTGGCAGCCAGACTCACCGCTGTTCAAATTTATTTTTTTGCCTTTTTAGATTTTTTTTTCTTCTCTTATTTAATTTTTTTTTCATACGGTAAAGAGAAAATAAATTGGTGGGACCTTTTTATATTGTACAAAAGTTGGGTGATGATAATTTTTTTTCATTTGAGGTTAGGTTGGTTGAATTTTTTTTCTCTTAGCGTTGGATCCTGCTGCCACCAAGACCCAATAGAGTCGGGTCTTACTGCTCAACATGATCCAATAGCGTTGGGTTGCCGCTAGATCCAAGACACTTAATATATTCTCTATACTCTTCATATTTTTTTTACATTTAAAAAAAAAATTATTATTGACCCGCTGCGGAGCGCGGGCCAATATGCTAGTGTGCGTGCGTGCGCGCGCGCATAATAGCAAAGGTCGGAAAGGGTAGTGCAAATATTAGAGAATAATATAAATCATATCTTGAGACTTCACCTAATAGCTTAAACTATTGGGTTGAGATGGTTCTTTGACATAGTATTAGAGTTTTGATGACCAAGCGGTCACGAGTTCGAATCTGATCATCCCTATTTATTTGATAAAATTAAGCACAAAGTAGTGTGGGTCTATACAAGTTTCAAGCCCAAAGAGTTTTCACTTGAGGAAATATGTTAGAAAATAATATAAATTATATTTTAGAATCTCACCTAACAACTGAAGTTATTAGATTGAAATAATTTTTTTTCAGTAATTCTCTTGCTATAATTTTTGTTTTCTTAGAATGTACTCTAGGATATATATTAATTATTACTTAATGTCCTCTCTAACTTTGTAGCTACTAAAATTTTGTTTGCAAATGGTTTTTGTTTCACACATGCATGGTTGTGTGAGTTTCATTCTTCCCGATGAAGATGGAGTTCCTTTATGAGCAATTAAATCACAAATTCTCAATCTAAATGCATAACACAGAAGTCACCAAATTACACCCAGATGAGGTCTAGAATATATATATATATGTGTGTGTGTGTGTGTGTGTGTCTTTTTGTTTGGACCTAGCTATACCAAATTAATTTTGGAATTATGTTCTCATGTGATATTTAAATGATGAAATAAACAAAGAAACAAAAAAAAAACCACTGGCATACGTGATATAAGATCATGATAGGAACTGATCATTCCTGTCTTTTGCTAGAGTAAGTAATCAGTCTCAAATTAACATACCCATCTTATCCCCAGCTGGAATAGAATTGCTAAAAAAAGATATATATATATATATATATATTGTAATCAAATATGTAAGAAATTAAGCTATAATGGTAACGATCGACCTCATCTCATTTATAGCAAGTGCAGGTATTTTTGAAAGTGGATAAATACATGTTGTCAATTCAGTTGTTCTTTTATATATATTATGTTTTTTTCTATTTTTTTATCTTACTTGTAATATAACCATTTTTTTAAAAAAATAGTCATTCAACTTTTCAGGAATTATCTTCTAAATCTATTTTTTAATTAATACGCTTCGTTATTATATATTAAGATTTCAGTTTCATTCTCTTTAATTTCTCCTTTTAACCTTAGTACATTAAAGACACATGTTTTTTTAAAAACAAATCTAAAACAATGTTATTTTAATTAAAAAAATTCTAATTTATACTAGTTTTAGAACAACGAAGTTATCGAGATAAACTTGTGCTGGCATGTGTTTTTTCTTGAGCAAAAATTACTGTCACCAAGAAATGTAGGTAAAATCGTTGTATTTTTTCCCAAGGGGTCAGTCCAAAATGATTGAATTTCGAACCTATAAAGGTATTATCAAAAAAAGATGTATGAGATATATATACATATATAAAGAAAAGATCTCATCAAAACGCACCAGTGGTCTAGTGGTAGAATAGTACCCTGCCACGGTACAGACCCGGGTTCGATTCCCGGCTGGTGCATTCTAATTTTGAGGTTTTCCCATTGTTTTTTTATGGCTTCATCCCCCGTAGCCATGCCTAAGCTGATTTTTTATGACATTGAATTAAATAAATGATGGGTCGTTTTTCATTTTCCAACCACTGAAGACGTAAGATGATGGTGATGTATGATGATGAAGACTGGAGTACCAATTGAGTATATCTCTATAAACTAGGCGGTAATCGTTGCGGAGTAGTTGGGAGTTATTGCTTGAAATACGTCCACCTGGTTTTATAACACAAGGAAAGACAAAATCTTCTCGTTTCTTTTACCTCCAGCACTCATATCTTGTTGATTATGACATTGTCATGAATTTCCACAAAAACGCCGTGGGACAACGACCAGGCTCCAAATTACACACCTCACAATTCCAACTAACATTTTAATTGCTCTTTGGAGGGATGCAGCTGCTTTTCATGCTGCTAGTGAGTCATGATTTTGCCGGCTTCAACGAAAGCTTCTGGTTGGCCTAAACAATGCCCAGGCTAAAAGGGCGACAGCAGGGTATGGGAGTCCAGAAAGTAGTAATCAGGTGGAAAAGCTGCTTTTAGCAAAGCCAAGACAAGTCCGATGAAGCTTTGCATGAACTTTGCGGCCTGATATTTACCTCAAAAGATTAAGCAACTGGCTGATATAACGCAACGGAAAACAAAAACAAGGGGTGCGGTGCGAGGACTTTACATCCATTCCATGCTTTCAACACAGTTTTAAGAAATGGAACAATCTTTACACAAAGCATGCCTGGGAGAGTATATCACATACAGGGACATTGGTTACAGTGAGCATGTAAAATGGGGTGTTCCCAGTTCTAACACAAGGCCAGCAGCTGTATCAAATCCATCGTAGCAATATTACCTAGTGAGATAGTATATAATTAGGAATATGACCACAAATGACGCCACGAGTGTAAGCATTCTACGGCTTGATTTGGTTTCAAATACCTAAGTAAAACAAACTAACCATCAGTCACACGGCCATTAAATGAAAGGTGTTTGGCAAGAAAACATGTGTAAGAAAGAAACCCAAAAGAGTTGAATCTGCAATTACTATGAGAAGCAAAAGAAGGAAATCAAGTTATCTACATACCATCTTAAAGCGATCCATGGTTCCTGACAGCACTCCCCTGGAAGAATCCATATCATTGCCCTAAATGCGAACAATATCAGATTATTTTACCAGCAAAAACAAAACAAGAAAAGTAAGCTCGTGCTGCAGCATACATACCATTCTGTCTAGCATAAGATTATGGCTGTCCACCTCTTCGTTTATATCTCCTGACAGCTGCATGATTAACTTATATTAACATGTGTTGGGATATTTTACTAAAGCAAGAAGTGTAATTCATGTGCATATGAATTTATATGAATTCTACCAGCAGGACACTATTTCCAGCTTTAATTTTAATTCCAGATACTGGGTAAGCTTTCAACAGCTAGCAATTTGAAATTTGAACTGAATAAAAAGCTCATCACATAGGTATGGCATGCTAACATGAAATTTAGAGATCATAAACTGCTCTTCCTCAGACACAGGATGATTTCCAAGAAAGGCTAGTTACTGAATTCAGGTTGTTGAGAAACCCGAGAAAACAAGACTTTAGGAATATTATGAGAAGCTTTGCAGCTACAACAGCTGGTAAGGCAAACCTTTCACTTATTTTCCCTCTCATGTTTTTAGGTCTCAACAATGAAATGGCAGCATAAAGTAGCCTACTAACAACACTACAATACTCTCATCATTTGCATTCAGATTGCTGAAATCCAGAAAAACAAGAATTTAGGAACATTCAAAGAAGCCTTGCAACCACAAAGACTAATGTTTCCGGGTCTCAACATCCAGAAAGCAGCATAAACTAGCCAGATAACGATACTACCATGCCCTTATCAATTGATTGACAGCCTACTTTGCTAGCTGGGAAACTCACTCTCTTCAGCAGACTGACTCTATCCTCCAACCCTTCCAAAGCTCTCTCATTATCTTGCTCATCAATCTCATGGGAGGAGTATGAGGATGAAGCTCTGATGCCACCCTCCTCAATGCCATCAAAAAGAGCAGCCCTATTGTTACGAACATCCCTGCGCAGAAAAGGATTCTAGTAAGATGCCAAAAATCAAGTTGATGCCGCAAAGGCACAAACAGTACACATTAACTAAATAAATATGGGCAGCCTCCACTAATATTAGGAGTAACTCAAGTAAACTAGGAGGGTAGTTGATAGATCAAGTTAAGTTTCAGTCTCCATAATCATTTTTCGAAGAAATTGTATCATGCTTAACTAATAACAAGTATCTTCACTTATACCAGAACCACCAGAAATGCATAGCTTTTTCATGATTGACGAGGATATTAGAACAATGACTTGTGTCACAATGCAAAATCAAAAGGAGAACTTATGGTAAGCAAAAGGGTGGAACAAAAACTTAATAAATACAATAGCAGTGTATATCTTATCATGTTTTCATGAGTGTGTTGGATAGGGCACACAATGTAAAGCATGTTACAGAATGATTTTATATCAGCACACTCACTTTATTGAAATTCATGTTGTGGAAAACCATCTCACACCAAGACATATTCTCCATGGCATAAGTTTGATCAGAGTTCAATCCAGGAAGGCTTTCATCACTACCACAAACAAAGTCGATGCATTATCTAGAACCAAACCTTTTAATGTATTAGACAACACTGGAGAGCTTTTTGTAACAGCACGCCTAGTGGCATTAGGTAAGTGCAGGAATAAATTAGTTTTGTTAAGCAAACCTGAAAGAACAAAAGTGGACAGTGTCTTGCTACCAATGATGAGGGTAACCTTAGAGAGACAGAGAGTGGTAAAATTTATGATCCCAAGTGACCAGAGTTAGTGATAACATACCATATTTAAAGGACTTTCTATCCTAGGCCAAAACTCTTAAACAAGTGAAGCATCTATGTTACATCCTAGCTATCAGACAATAAGAAACCAGAAAAAAAAACCTAAAAAACCAGTTACATCTTCAAGAATTTATCAGACAGAGTTTTACAGCTGATGCCAGCATCACACAAAAAAAATGACTCCTGGAAAATTGCCACTGGCCTCGTGCTAGATCAGATACTATGGTGCATATTCAAAGTGATGTTTGAGGTGTAATTTGTCCTTATTCTAACAATCAGAAGAGTGTTTTATGGCAGCTAAGCTCTTCCAGTGATTTTACTGGGAAAATCTTTATGGGATCACATCAGGGACATGCAAGTAAGAGTAGAGTTGTACAAGCTAGTATGGGGCAGTTTGCACATACCAATGCATAGATGCATCGCATGTTTAACCATTCTGAACAGACTCACCACCAAAGCTAAACAGATTAGAGCAGGAAGGACTGATATAAATAAATGTCTGCGATATGTGTCATCGAAGTCCAGGAGACAGAGATCACTTGTTTTCCTCATTACAGACTTGCTGCTGGTACAAGAATTAAATATGACTCGGCACAATGTATGAGCCACTTTGACAAGCTCAAGAAGGAAAAGGTTCGTTTAAATTGAAAAAAACATGCGCCGCTACTCCGCAAACAAAAGCCTAGAGCCTCCCTCGATCACTCATCCATACCGTTCAATTGCATCAATTTGAGAGGAAAAGGGGGGGGAATAGAGTAGGAATAGCTAACTAACTAACCTCCGCGAATTCATGGCTAGAAGATCACAGAACGTGTACCTTCTCTTGTAGCAACAATCTTACTCAGCTTTTGAAAATGCTGCAGCCAGAGAAAAAATATTAGATCTAACTGTGATGGTTACAGATTATAAGTTAGAGTTGCTGTTGAGATTCATAGAGTTGGAAGAGATTGATGATCAATGAAAGCGAGAGAGAATCAAGATCTTATAATGAAGGAATAGCACAGAAAGTAAGAGATGGTGAAGAGGGAGAGAACTACACGAAACGTTACCTTTTGGAGGGAAACAGGAATTTACGCTGCGGCAGGTAGTGGATGGGGAAGGAAGAGGGGGGCAGTTTTTTGGGATTTATATATTTATAGGGCAAAGAAAGGATTGAATCATTGAATGGTCAAAACGGTGAAAAATTGTGGGAGGGGTCCCGCAGGTTTGCCTACGAGGGTAAAAAATGCGCACGTGGGAGGGTAAAGACCGTGTGATGCTGATGGAGGGAAGGCAGAGCAGATTGATGGTTGAGAGTTGAGACCTGCGATGAGTTTTTACTATCCTCCAAAAGGGAAAAAAAATACTTTTCCCTGTTTATTACTATCCTCCAAAAGGGAAAAATTGCAAGAGAGGGCCTAGATTCAGTAAAACTACGGGCTTTTCCCTGATTACAAAAATCCAGGAAACACAAGGACATGGGATAAATCAGGCTCAGGTCGAATTAAAAAAAAATGGAGTGTGAAAAAAATCCCCAGATATTTCCAGTGTGTTTTTCATATGGGATTTTTCATTTATTATGAATTTAAAATCAAATATATATTGGATGATATTTTTTTAATATATCAAGACATTGATAACATTTTTTTTAATAAAAAAATAGTGGAAATGTGGCATGTTAGATTAAACCATATGAATTCATATAAAACAAATTGAAAAAAAATATATAGATTCCAATTTTCAATTAGCTTGATATAGAAAGATAGAATTAAAAAAAATATCAATTAACAAAAAGGATATAAGAAAAACAAAGTCAATCCGGGTTAACTTGCTAAATTAATATGAAATGCAGTTATTAATCAACAATATTGTTGAATAATGAAAATTAAAAAAACAACAACTTGAGTTAACCCATGATAACATGTTAAACTTGTGACTCATGTCATGACACCATGATAACTATATAAAAAGCAAGATGAATAGAAATTACGAAACTTCATTCCAAATCAACACAATATTGAAAGATAAAATTAAAAAAAAATAATCTACAGAATGATGACTAAATATGACATCCAAAAACAAATGACAGCTCACTTTGCTCCATCGAGAGAGCCAAATGTGAAAGCTTGGGAGAGGAAAGATGGCAGAGGGAAGAAAAGAAAAATGGGACATCGAAGCCAAACCACAACGCCTCCATCACCGCACACCACCTCGGGAATAAGATATCATCGAGACAATTCAAACGACACTAAAAAAGGATGTTTGTGTAGTTTGGTGGTCGCCACATGTGCGCGTCCAAGTGCAATAACCTTTATTGCCTATTGACATGCTTGTTATATAAGCCACTTCTTCCTTTTTCGTTCATTTTAGTTCTTGAATATCCATTTCATTTTCAAATTCGATTCACGAAGCTTTAATTATTTTAAATAAATGAAATCTAATTTTATTTTACCATGTCTAGCATTAATCGAGCGCCAAAAGTTTTTCTCAACATCGAGAGAACCCCATACAAAACCAATTGAAGCAAACCAAGCAATCCTTGAACCTTCAAATGTGTCTAGATCAATGAAGTCTAGTCTTGTTTTATCAAATTGAGCATTAATTGAACACTAAAAATCCCCCCCAGAAACCTTGCACGAAGCCAGTTGAAGCAAATTCTAAATTAACCAAACTTGAAAAGATAAAATAAAAAATAAAAAATTGAGTGAAATAAAAAAAAATCGTGACACTTTTACAATCTTTTTTTTTTGTTTGGTCTACCATGAAACCAAAGTTCTTTTAAGGTCCATTTGTTTCACGTAAAATATTTTATATGAAAATATTCTTAAAATTTTTGCATGTCTGTTTTCTAAAAAATATTTTCTTATATTTGTTTTCTATAAAATATTTTACAGGAAAATAAATTAATGTAAAATATTTTACAATCAACTTTCAAACTTAGTTTATTTACTAGAAAATATTTTCAGCTCATAAAATTTAGTAAAACATTTTATGAATAGTAATCCACTCACAATATTATCCAACTATTTTAATTGTCAACATCATTATCTTCTTCACCATCATCATCATATCATTACTATTCCTCATCTCCATCATCATCATTATTACTACCACTTTTTCCGCCACTATCATCAGCCCACCACCATAATCACCTCCACCTTTTTCTTTATTATCACTATCATGTTACCATCACTATTATCTCACCACGATAATTTTCTTCTTCATTATTATTATTATCTCAACACGACACCAATAAATTAATAAATATATGTAAAATATTTTTCAAACCAAACATTAAAAAATATATTATATATATAAAATATTTTACATGTTTTTCACTTAAAAACACTTAAATTCTTTAAATTTATTAATAATTTAATACAAAGGTGAGGGAAAAAACCAGTGCATCGTACTCTTTACAAGTAGCTTGCAAAAGCGGCAGCAGCAGATTCTTACAACTCTGTGGGTGTCGTGGTGGTGCCACGGCAACAAAAACAACTCCAGAGCAGCCTTGCCTTTTTAGCACCACCACAACCACTGCAATCTCATGGGTTCCCTGGACACAACCACCCCAACAGGATCCCGGTCCAACATGGAGCAATTTCTTTGTGAACGGTTGGTCGACCAGACCCAGCCTATCCACGAGCGCTTTAGAG
>Ga0307515_10016726_pt1 | contig 13414 bp, 12 predicted proteins | sample 17_EM_MG_FD_194513 | JGI IMG/M metagenome (GOLD analysis project Ga0307515, IMG submission 194513) | Populus trichocarpa ectomycorrhiza microbial communities from riparian zone in the Pacific Northwest, United States - 17_EM | ecosystem: Host-associated > Plants > Roots > Unclassified | place...
GCCCATGAAGCGGTAAGCGGCGATCATGTCGATGCTGTCGCCGAGCTGGCTTTGCATCACCGCCGTCGCGCCCCACCGAACCGAGCGTCGCATCCCGAAGGCGACGGGGGCGGCGAGTCTGATGGCGATCGTGAACGATCGAAGTTTCGATCGCGCGCGCTCGGCGAGGGCGATCGGACATCGCACGCTGATAGCTCTCGATCAGACGCGGACATGGGCAAGGGTGTAGCTACGGCTGCGAGTGCAGGTGCAGGTGCAGGTGCAAGTGCAAGTGCAAGTGCAAGTGCAAGTGCAAGTGCGGGAGTGGGTGCGAGTGCAGCTGCGAGTGCAGGTGCAAGCGCGGGTACAAGTTTGGGTGTGAGCACCGGGGAGTGGGGCGCATTGCCGCCGCAACCGACCGAGCCGCTGCCGGCTCGAACCATCCGCATTCCCGCGCAACAAAAGTCGTTGAGCGCGGACCGCGGCATGGACAATGTCCGCGTCAGCGCGCGCCGGCGCGAACCTCAGTCGCCGGCTGTGTTGGGCTTGGATGGCGCGCGAAGAATTCATTGGGTGCGCACGCTCGCGACCAAAGCAGACCGCGCACTCCAGCGCGAGCACCTGCGGTTTCGCCCGCTGAGTGCAGGAGCCGGCACGCTGCACTGTCTTCTCGTGGACTGCTCTGGATCGATGTTGGCCGGCCGTCAGCTCGCGCGCGCCAAAGGCGTGCTGCTGCAACTCGTGCAGATGGCTTATGAGCAGAGGGCGGAAGTCGCGATGATCGGTTTCGCGGGGGCGGACGCCAAGATTTTTCTTTCGCCCACGCTCGCACGACCCTCGACGTCACAGTGCGTTGAAAAGTGGCTGCAGCCAATTCGAGCGGGCGGAGGCACACCATTCGCGCGAGGGGCGTCGGCGGCCTCGGTAATCCTCAGGCGAGCCGCACGCTCGCGGCCCGCGCAGTCTCGGTGGCTTTGGTTGTTGACGGATGGGCGAAGCAGTGAATCCCCCGCGCGGCCTGCGTACGCCGACGTTGCGGTGATGATCGATTGTGAGCAGAGCCGCTTGCGGCTCAACCGATGTCAAGCCATCGCAGCTCGATGGAAAGCGCACTATCGCGCGCTGGCCGATTTCACGTTCGCCCCCCATTCGGAGCGAGGCTCATGGCGACCAGCGTGAGCAGCTGGCGAGTCGATATCGATTCGCTGAGCTTTCAGCCCCGCGATCATGCAGCGTTGTGCATGGTGCATCGGCGAGCGTTCGGCACGCTGTTGGGATTCTTGCCTCGGCCTGAGGATTGTCGACGGTACTTCGATGCGAATCGCGCTGCATTCGAGCAAGCGGCCGCCGCGAAGATCGCACGTGCGAATCTAAGAGCCGATGCAAACTTTCACTTAACCAGTCGTGATGTGTCGCGCGCCCGCGGCGAATGCCGGGATAAGGGAAAGGGGGCTTCCGCCGAGTCGAGTGTGGACAGTATCGACAAGGCGGCGTTCGTGTCATTGCCGTCCGTTAAGGGTTGGTGTCCGACTGTGTTCGAGCCGATGGCGGCAAGCGATGGTTTGCTTGCAAGCTTGAAGCCACACGTGAAAGGCTGGTCCGCGACGGATCTGCGATTGATCGCCGATGCGGTGGAGGAGCACGGCTCAGGGCGCTGTCTGCTGACCCATCGCGCCAACTTGCAAGTTCGCGGACTTTCCTCCACGAGCGCCGCTGCGATCGCCGCGATAATGATGAGCGCGGGTCTCGTAAGCAGCGATGCCGCCGCAGAGCGGCGCCGAAACATTTTCGTTGCTCTCTCACAATCAACCGAGTCGCAAGCAGTCGCGGCGCGCCTGGAATCGTGGCTGCAATCCTCGGCAGCACCCACGGAGCTACCGGCGAAATTTTCGTTCTGCGTCACTGCAAGCATTCATCACGAGGATTGCGCGTCGGCAGACATCTGTATTCACGCTATCGGAAACGAGGTTTGGGTTGCGCCCGGCGGAGCGGTGATCGGCACGTTGACGCCTGATCCACTCGCAGCCATCGATTCATTGACCCGCGCGTTCCTTCGCTTGGCTGCGCGGACCCGAGCGGTGCGCCGCATGCGTGACCTCATCGCGCATGTCGGAATCGACACTGTGTTAAACGAAGCGCAGCTTTCGCAAGCGCGCCTGGCTTCGCTGCCGCCAATCGAGCGAACACGTTATGTCGGCGCGCTGCACGATGATCGATTTGGGTTAGGTGTTCCGTTTGGTCGTGCCGATGTCGCAAGCCTGCGTGCGGTGGCCGCTTTAGCGGACAGCTTCGCGGACGGAGCGTTGCGGCTGACTCCGCAGCGCTCATGGGTACTCACGGGTCTGCGGAGTGAATCGATCGAGAAACTATGGCTTGAAGCGCAGGCCGCCGGATTTATCGTGCATGACGACGATTCCCGGTTGCACATTGCAGTGTGTGTCGGCGGATCGGGCTGCGACAAGGCGCAAATCGACATGCATGAGCTCGCCAAGAGCCTGGCGCCTTTTTGGCGAAGCCCAGACATGCTGCATCTTTCCGGCTGCTCCAAGGGATGTGCGCATCCGCGCGTCGCTGAGCTCACCATCGTGGCCGGCGCGCCGGCCAATCACTTTCACGTTCTGCGCGAAAGCCGGGCCGACGGTGTTCCCGAGCGGAGCTTGTCCGCGGGTGCACTGCGCGAATATCTGGCCGGCTTTGTACGTGGGCGTCTATCGTGAGCGTGCGCCGCGAGTACATTTGTGACGGCGCGCAAATCTATCGCGAATCGTTCGCCACGATTCGGCGTGAAGCCGATCTCAGCGCGTTCTCAGTGGAGGAATCCGCCGTTGTCGTGAGAATGATTCACGCCTGCGGCATGGTGGACATCGCGAGTGACGTGTGCATGTCCAAAAACTTTGTTTCTTGCGCGCGCAGCGCGCTCGCAGCGGGTGCGCCCATACTCTGCGACTCTGAAATGGTGGCGCACGGCATCACGCGGTCCCGATTACCGGCCGACAACTTAGTGCTGTGTACCTTGCACGATCCTCGGACTCGCGAGATCGCCGCGAGCCTAGGGAACACGCGGTCGGCGGCGGCTTTGCAACTGTGGGGTGCTCGTTTGTCCGGCGCCGTGGTCGCGATCGGCAATGCGCCCACAGCGTTATTTCACTTGTTGGAGATGCTCGACTCCGGTTCGCCTCGGCCCGCCGCGATCATCGGATTGCCGGTTGGTTTTGTCGGAGCGGCCGAATCCAAAGAGGCGCTGGCTTGCTTCGCTGGCGTGCCCTTTCTCATCGTGCGCGGTCGCCGCGGGGGCAGCGCAATGGCTGTCGCCGCCGTGAACGCGGTCGCCGATCCACGCGAATGAAGAAGCTCTTGAGCAGCGGACTTTTATCCATCGTCGGACTGGGACCGGGCGATCCGGAACTGATGACACTAAAAGCCGAGCGAACGATTCGCGCCGCTCGGATCGTGGCGTTCTTCGCGAAAGCCGGACGATCCGGACACGCTCGCCGCATCGTGGAGGGTTTGCTGCGCCCGAGCTGTGAAGAACTGCGGTTCGATTATCCGTTCACCACCGAGATCGCCCTCGACGATCCGCGATATCACGAGCGCATCGGTGCGTTTTATGACGAGAGCGCTGCCCGCGTCGCGCAGCGCTTGGATGGCGGTGAATCCGTCGCCTTGCTTTGCGAAGGCGATCCTTTTTTCTACGGCTCCGCCATGTATCTCTTCGATCGATTGACGCCGAACTATCGAACCACGGTGATTCCCGGCGTGACGGGAATGAGCGGTTGCAGTGCTCGCGCACAAGTGCCGATTGCGCATGGTGACGATGTTCTTCGAGTGATTCCGGGAACACTCGAGGAAGACGCGTTGGCTGCCCACCTTCGCGAGAGCGACGCGGCGGTCGTCATGAAGGTCGGTCGCCAGCTCGCCAAGATTCGTCGGGCCTGCGAGCAATCGGGGACTTTGGAGCGAGCGTTATACGTCGAGCGTGGAACTCAAAGCCAAGAAGAAATCTCACCGCTTGGCACCGTCGACGCCAATGCCGCGCCGTATTTCTCGCTCGTTCTAGTTCCGGGGCGTCGAGGTCGACGATGACAGGCAAGCTCTTTGTCGTGGGCCTCGGACCCGGCGCGGAAGAACTGCAGACCGTTCAGGCAGCGCGGGCGCTTGAGGAAGCCGATGATCTCGTCGGCTATGCGCCGTACGTTGCGCGAGTTTCGGAGCGGCCGCATCAGACGCGGCACATCTCCGACAATCGCGAAGAACTGGCGCGCGCGCGGCACGCGCTGCAATTGGCGGCTCACGGCCGCACCGTCGCGGTGGTTTCCTCCGGAGATGCCGGAGTGTTTGCCATGGCGAGCGCGGTGTTCGAAGCGATAGAGTCGGGCGACGCGGGGTGGCGAGCGTTGGACGTAGAGGTAGTCCCCGGCATCTCCGCACTGTTCGCCGCCGCGGCCCGCTTGGGCGCTCCGCTCGGTAACGATTTTTGTGCGCTCTCGCTCTCGGACAATTTGAAGCCTTGGGAGCGGGTGCTCGATCGACTGCTCACGGCCGCACGCGCGGGCTTCGTGATTGCGCTCTACAACGCGATCTCTCGCGCACGTCCGTGGCAACTCAACGCCGCGTTCGCGGCTTTACGAGAAGTGCTTCCGGCGGAAACACCTGTGGTCTTCGCGCGCGCGGTGAGCCGGGCGGATGAGCAAATCGTCATCGTCGATCTCGCTCGCGCCGGCTCACAAGCGGCGGACATGCGCACGTTAGTTCTAATTGGCACAATATCGACACGACGCATCGAGCGATCGGACGGCGGGACATGGCTCTATACCCCGCGCTCCGTTGAGAAGAGCCCGTGATGTCTGGCTTCGACATGCTTCAAGGCACTATCGATCGTGCTGACGATGTGCGCATCGACTCCTTCGAGAGCAGGCATCGGCGGTCGATTCACCATGATCACAGGTATGCCGCACGTGCGAGCCGCAATCAGCTTGGCTTCGGTAGCGCTGCCCCCCGAATTTTTGGTGACGACGACGTCGATGTGCCGCGAGATCAGCAGATCGCGCTCTGCGGATTCAGTGAAGGGTCCGCGCGCCAGGATCAGCTCCGCATCCGCAGGCAAATGCTCGCGTGGCGGTGCATCGATAGTGCGCACGACGTAGTGGTGATGCGGATGAGCGGCGAAGGCGGCCAGTTCTTTTCGACCCATGGTCAGCAACACACGGCGAGGACTGATTCCAAGAGCGGTGGCAGCGCTGCTCATATCCGCCACGTGAGCCCAAACATCGCGAGTTGTGGCCTGCCAGGCGGGACGTTCGAGGATCAGCACAGGGATGCTCGCTATCCTTGCGGCTTCGATGGCGTTACAGCGCATCTGTGCGGCAAACGGATGAGTGCCCGCGATGAGCAGGCGAATGTTGAATTGCTCGACATAGCGAACGAGACCCTCGATGCCGCCGAATCCACCCACACGCGATGCAATCGACGGCAATCGCGGCGAGCGCGTGACGCCGGCCAGCGAAAGCACCGGAGCATATCGAGGGTCTTTGCCCAGCGTTTCGGCCAGCTCGAACGATTCCGTGGTGCCTCCCAGAATCAAGATTTGCAAGGCATCGCGGTGGAGCGTCTCTTGAGTCATGCGGCAGGCTGTCGGTGAGCGAATCGCAACGTTGGCTCACGATTCTGGGCATCGGCGAGGACGGCGTCGAGGGGCTGAGCGCGAGCGCGCGCAGTCTCCTGATGGAAGCCGACAAAATCATCGGCGGCCGGCGGCATTTGGCGGGGCTCGATGCGCGGATCAGCGGCGAACGATTGCCGTGGCCTCGACCGTTCTCCGATCCGGCAGCTTGGGTTCGTCGCCATCAAAGTCGATCGGTCGTGGTGCTCGCATCGGGCGATCCGTTCGACTACGGCGTCGCGACGCAACTCGTCGAAGCCTTTTCAATGCGAGAAATCTTTTGCATCCCTTCGCCTTCTGCATTTTCACTGGCCTGTTCACGCCTGGGTTGGGCGCGACACCGAACTCAGACGATGTCGTTCTGCGGCCGGCCGATCGAGCCTTTGGTGCGCGCATTGCATCCCGGCCAACGCATCATCGCCTTGTCTGCCGATTCTGCGACCCCCGCGGCGGTCGCGAAGTGCCTCATCCAGCGCGGTTTCGGGCGCTCGCGCCTCCACTTGCTTGAATGTTTGGGCGGCCCGCGCGAGCGCATCACCAGCCAATTTGCCGATGAATTAGGCGAGCGCGAGATTGAGGCGCTCAACGTCGTGGCCGTCGAAGTCGAAGTTGGCGCGAATTGCGATGCGCGAATCATTCCGTTGTCGTGTGGTCTCGATGACGCCTGTTTCGAGCACGACGGTCAAATCACGAAACGTGAGATTCGTGCGATCACTTTATCGGCGCTGGCGCCGCGCGCGGGCGAGTTGCTTTGGGATGTGGGGTGTGGCAGCGGGTCGGTGTCGATCGAGTGGTTGATGAGGCACGGCGCTAACAAAGCGATCGCGATCGAATCTAACAGCGAGCGGGCACGACGCGCAGCGCGAAATGCTTTGGCGCTCGGCACGCCGGAGCTTGTCATCGTCGAAGGTCGTGCGCCCGGCGCGCTTGCAGACTTGCCGACGCCTGATGCTGTTTTCCTCGGCGGTGGTGCGCATTCTCCGGATCTCATCGAAACAACTTGGCGCTCGTTGCGCTTAGGCGGTCGCATTGTCGCGAATGCGGTGGTGGTCGAAACCGAGGCGGCGCTGATCGCGGCACAGGGTCAATACGGCGGAACGTTGAGTCGGCTGTCCGTCGAGCGTTTCGAATGCATCGGACAGTTCCATGCGTTTCGCCCGGCGATGATGGTCACGCAATGGTGCGCGGAGAAATCATGATCATCGCAGGTGTGGGATTTCGTTCTTCGGCGAGTTGCGACGATATCGTGAGCATCGTGCGACGTGCGCAAGCTCAACGCGGCGTCGCTGCTCAATGGCTGGCGGTACCTGATTTCAAAGCCGAGAGCGCGACGTTGCTTGAAGCGGCCGCGCTTCTCGGTATCGATCTCATCAAAGTCGAGCGCTCATGTCTTGAAGCTGTGCAGTCACAATGCCTCGCTCGATCGCATGCCGCCGCATCCGCGACCGGTCTCGCATCGATTGCGGAGGCCTGCGCTCTAGCCGCGCTGGCGCCGCCGTCCGAGCTGATCCTCGGCCGGATCTCGAATTCGCGAGCCACTTGCGCGTTAGCTCGGAGTAGGGGTCCATGACGATTCATTTCATCGGCGCGGGACCGGGCGCCGCGGATCTCATCACGATACGCGCTCGCGATCTGCTCGCCCGCTGTCCGGTGTGTATGTACGCCGGGTCTATTGTGCCCCCGGATGTTCTCGCACACTGCCCAACCGATGCGAGATTGATCGACACCGCGTCCATGACGCTTGATCAAATCGAAGCTGAGTTTGTAAAGGCCACGAAAGGCGACCAAGACGTGGCGAGACTTCATTCCGGCGACCTCTCGATTTACAGCGCGGTCGCGGAGCAAATCAGACGTCTGCAACGGCAAGGCATCGCGTATACGCTGACGCCAGGTGTGCCCGCTTTCGCGGCCGCGGCCGCTGCACTGGGCCGTGAGCTGACGATTCCTGAAGTGTCGCAAAGTGTTGTGTTGACTCGGTTGTCCGGCCGAGCCTCGAAGATGCCCGCGCGCGAGACATTGCAAGCTTTTGCCGCCACCGGTTGCACGCTCTCGATTCATTTGGCGATTCATCGGCTCGCGGAGATCGTCGAGGTATTGATTCCGCTGTACGGCGCGGAGTGTCCTATCGCAGTCGCCGCGCGAGTCAGTTGGCCGAACGAGCGCATTATCTCGGGGACACTCGCGAACATTCTTCCATTGATCGCCGCTCACGAGATGCAGCGAACGGCGCTGATTCTCGTGGGTCCGGCTTTGAAAGCGGAGGCATTTCGAGAGAGCGCGCTGTACGACGCAGACTATTCAAGACGTTTCCGATCCAGTGAGCCGATCGATGACCCTCGCTGAGCCCAGCTCGCCAAGCCTTCGCGCGGAGTCGGCGGACAAAACGGCTGATGCCTTGCGTCGTGTGCTCTCTAACGAGCCGCTGCTTCTCCCCGGTCATGTCTGGCTCGTCGGAGCGGGGCCGAGCGATCCATCGCAATTGACGGTGCAAGCGCTGGCTGCATTGACTCAAGCAGACACGATTGTTCACGACGCTTTGGTCGATCCGCGAATTCTCGAACTGCCTCCGCCCGATGCGGAGCGCATCTTTGTCGGCAAACGCGGTGGGCGGCCTTCAATTGCTCAAGAGGAGATCTGCGCGTTGTTGATCAAGCTCGCGCGCGAAAATCGCAAGGTCATCCGTTTGAAAGGCGGCGATCCTTACGTGTTCGCGCGAGGTGGCGAGGAAGTCTTGGCGCTTGCGCGCATGCAAATTCCCTTTCGAGTCATCGCCGGTCTCACTTCGGGTTTGGCCGCCTTGACGACAGCGTCTATTCCAGCAACGGTTCGCGGGGTCAACCAATCGATTGTGCTTGTGACCGGTCATGTGGCTGATGTGGATGCAGCCGGCGCGCCGAATTGGACCTTGCTGGCCAGGCTCGGCGAGCCGCTCGTGATTTACATGGCGGTGAAAAATCTCGCCGCCATCAGCGGCGCGTTAATGACAGGCGGGCTTCCGCGCGAAACACCGGCAGCTGTTATTGCATCGGCGGGCACGGACGCCGAGCGAGTCGTTGTTGCCACGATTGCGGATATTGCGCAAGCGATAACCGATGCGCGAGTCGATGCACCGGCGATCGTAGTGATCGGTGAGATCGTACGGCATCGCGCAACGCTACAACTAGCGCTTGCAGCCGCCGAGCCGCGGAAACTCACGGGCGCCTCATTCACTCCGACGGACGTTTACTCAGCAAGTACGTATCCATGATCCAACTGTGCGTCTTGCGAGCCTCGGCACGCACCGCTCGTAACTCATCGATTACGTCCGCGACACGCCCCGATCGCAATATCTCGTGCTCGGTGCCGAGGTATGCGCCCCAATGAATAGTCGTCGTGTGCGGATCGACTCCGGCAAGTGTGAGCTCGCCGTCCAGCATCACCGCGACATTGTCGCGGCCGGTTGGTTGGCAGTGCGTCAGATTGCGCCCGGTCGTGATGTGAACCGACTGACCGATTTGGTTGAGGCAGATCTTGTGTTTGGCCGTCAGCGCTTGGATGCTCGTGATACCGGGAATGACTTCGTATTCGATGCTCAGTTTTTCGCTCGCGCTGAGCCGCTCGAGAATACGCAACGTGCTGTCGTACAAAGACGGATCGCCCCATACGAGAAAGGCGCCGCATTCGCCGTCGGCCAACGAGCTTGCGATGGCTTGTTCATAAGCGGCGAGGCGCAGCGCATGCCATGCAAGGACCTCAGATTCGTAGTCGGCCGGATGGCGATCCCGCTTCGGGTCGGGGATCGAGATGGCGCGGTACTCGCGTCCACTCATGTGTTGTTCGCAGATCGCCGTGCGCAGTCGGACGAGATCGGCCTTCTCGGCCCCCTTGTCGATCGTGAAGATCACATTCACTCGAGCGAGCGCTTTGACGGCTTGAAGCGTCAGATGATCGGGATCGCCCGTGCCGATGCCGATGATCAATATTCTCCGCATGCTCTGCCTTCCTCGTGCCGAACGATAGGTTTCAAGCGCGTTAGTTTACGCATCGCCGAGTCGGGTCGCGCGTGCCTTGGTGCAAACGAATCGCGAAGCGCCGAGTTGCGTTCATGAGCGCGCGCGCCCTTATTGTTGCCGCTCCCGCGTCCGGTTCTGGAAAGACAACCCTGGTGGCGGGGCTTTTGCGTGCCTTGCAGCGCAAGGGATTGCGCACGGCGGCTTTGAAAGTAGGACCGGACTTCATCGATCCCGCGTTCCACGCGGCGGCATCGGGTCGTCCTTGCCGAAACATCGACGGCTGGGCGATGCGGCCCCAGACGCTACGACATCAAGTGACGGCAGCTTCATCCAATGCCGACATGGTGATCATCGAAGGTGTCATGGGGCTTTTCGACGGAGCAGCGACCGGGGAGGGCTCGACAGCCGACATGGCCGCGCTGCTCGGCCTCCCGGTCCTCTTGGTGCTGGACGTGCGGGCGCAGAGTGCATCGGCTGCGGCGGTCGCATTGGGCTTCGCGCGCTATCGCGAGGATGTCGAGGTCGTCGGCGTGATTCTGAACCGACTCGCCGGAGAGCGGCATCGCCTGATGATTGAGCCTGCGTTCGCGCGCACCGGTTTGCGTTTACTCGGCGGGTTGCTTCGCAACGAAGCGCTGTCGTTACCTTCTCGCCACTTAGGTTTGGTGCAGGCGATGGAGCATGCCAGTTTGGATGCTTTCTTGAACGATGCTGCCGATGCCGTCGAGCAGTCCCTCGATCTGGATGAAGTGTTGCGATTAGCTCGCCCGCTCAGCAGCGCGGTCTCCACGCACGCCGATGTTTCCACTCCGGCTGGTCCGTCCACGCAGGCCGCACCGCTCGACCCTTTGGGAAACCATATCGCGATCGCGCGCGATGCAGCGTTCGCGTTTTCGTATCCGCACCTGATCGAGTCGTGGCGTGAGCAAGGCGCAGTCGTGTCCTATTTCTCACCACTCGCGGATGAAGGGCCGAGCGCAGATGCCGACAGCGTTTATCTTCCCGGCGGTTATCCAGAGCTGTTTGCAGCGCGGCTGGCGGCAGGATTGCGCTGGAAGCAGGGCCTTCGCTCTGTCGCCGAGCGCGGTCGATGGATTTATGGCGAATGCGGCGGCTTCATGGCCTTGGGCACGGAGTTGATCGATTCGCAGAACGAGTCTCATGCTATGGCCGGTTTGCTGCCGCTCGTGTCGTCGTTCGCCGCTCCGAAATTGAGCCTGGGGTACCGCACCGTGTCGTTCTTGAAGCCGATGCCCTTCGCGCGCGAAGGCCAGCTATTGCGTGGACACGAGTTTCACTACGCGTCGTCGGTCCAAAGTTTGGATTGTGATCAGCTGCTGAGCATCGAAGGTGCCGCCAGCGGACTTAGAAGAGGCTCGGTATGCGGATCCTTCATTCATCTCATCGATCGGCTTGACGTTTGATTTGAAAGTGCGCGTTTCGAGCATGGCAGAGCACCATCAAAGAGCCACTGCGTCGCGCATCCTAAGATCCCTGGCATTAGGACAATCGGTGTAAGCTACGAGCGCTCGGCAGCCAGGGAGAAACTGCGATGGACCGCGGAATGAGGCTACCTAATATTGCTCTGGGAGCGTTCGTTGTGATGGCAGCGGCGTTTGCAAACGCCAGTCACGGCGCCCCGCTTCTTAACTCGTCCGACCGATTACCCTCTGAAGTGGCGTGGGGCTGGTTCGAGCTGCTTTACGACATCGTGAAGGCGGAGCAAACCCCGCCGCCGCAGGCGTCGCGGATCTATGGTATTGCATCCGTTGCGCTCTATGAGTCGGCCACACCGGGCTCTGATAAGCATCGGTCGCTCGCGGGTCAGTTGAACGGACTGACATCCCTGCCTCGACCAGAAAGGCATCGGCAGCTCTATTGGCCGGCCGTTGCCAACGCCGCGTTCGCCGCGACGGTGCGCGGTCTCTACGTCAACCTGTCCAGTGCTTCACTGAATGCAACGTACGAGCTCGAAGCGCAGTTCACCGAGAAGTACCGAGCGAGAATCTCTGGCCCCGTGCTGGAGCGTTCGACGAACTTCGGGCGGCAACTCGCCGCGGGCATTCTCGCTTGGGCCGCCGGCGATCTCTATTCCGTGCATAACAACTGCCCGTATGTTCCCGCGACCGAAGGACCCAGCGCTTGGAAACCCACGCCGCCGGCATTCAATCCAAACCCGTTGCAACCGTGTTGGGGATTGATCCGGCCGATGGTGCTGAATTCAAGCGACGAGTGCAGGGTCGAGAGACCACCTCAGTATTCGGTGGCTGAGGGCTCTCGCTTCCGGGAAGCGGCGCTCGAGGTGTATCTCAGCAATCTCAGTCTCAGCCCCGAGCAGAAGACGATCGCGGACTATTGGGCTGACGCGGCGGGAGCCACGGGCACACCGCCGGGACATTGGATTGCAATTGTGAGCCAGATCGCTCGGCGCGACGGCCTGTCCCTTGCGGACGCGGCTGAGGCGTTCGCGCGAGTCGGCCTCGCCGTGCACGATGCTTTCATTGCGTGCTGGCGGGAGAAATATGAATCCAACCTGCTGCGGCCCGTAACCTACATCAATGATCACATCGATCAGGTGTGGAGGCCTTACATCGTGACGCCGAATTTTCCAAGCTACACATCCGGACACTCGACGCAGTCCGCTGCAGCCGCTCACGCGCTCACCGCAATGTTCGGGGTGCGGCGACTGAGGGACACAACGCACGCTGATCACGGTCTGATACCGGCTCAGCAGCCACGCACATTCGCCTCTTTTGAGGCAGCGGCCGAAGAAGCAGCGGTCTCCCGGCTTTACGGGGGCATCCACTACTCGTTCGACAACGAGAGCGGCCTTGTGGCCGGTAGCTGCGTCGGCCGTGCCCTTTCCGAACGCGTGCGGTTTAGGAGAGAACGCAATCACTGAGTATGAGCATCGATCTGTTGACACCCGTCGAGCGATGACCGTGAGTGGCTCTCACTACCGCGACCCGCTGGGACGAACGGAATAACATGTTTCCACGGTGTCGGAATTAGCCCATGCGATCGAGGACTGAGTCGACTGGATATCGTGTCGCGCCGGTTCTCACGCTAATTTTCCTGGCGCCTCTGATCGCCAGTGTGTTGCCAGGCGCCATGCGCCTTTCAGCGATGTTCGCATTCCCGATCGCGATGGGCATCTGGGGATGCGGCGCAGTGTTGATTCGCGCTGCGGTTCGCCACTGGCGGCTCGGCTGGCTCAATCTGCTGTTTTTGGCGCTCGCGTTGTCCATAGCCGAGGAGTGCATCATTCATCAGACGTCGCTTGCGCCGCTGATTTGGCAGCCGCCGGGTGAGCACATCGCCCGAGTCTGGGGTGTCAACTATCTCTACTTCCTATGGGCGCTGGGCCACGAGGTCGTCTTCGCCGTGTTCGTGCCCATCGCGCTCACAGAGCTGATCTTCAAAGCGGACCGCGAGCAGCCTTGGCTTGGAAAATGGAGCGCCGTGGTGCTGGCCACCATCTTCCTGCTCATATGCCTTATGGCTTGGTATTCGTGGACGAAAATTGCACGACCGATGGTCTTTCATGTACCGATCTACAATCCGCCCTTCATCGCCATCGCAGTCGCGGCTGCAGCGATTCTGCTGCTAATCAGCGCCGCAATAGGTCCCTTCCGCTATGTGTTTCCGATCGGGCCCAAGCCTTTGCTGCCTGCCTCGACGTGGCTCCTCGGCCTCGGCGCCTTCGTGGTCAGCGGAATCTGGCACGGATTAGTTCTCCTCTCATTCGGCTTCCGTCCGAGTTTCCCGCCCCTGTTCGCCGTCG
>Ga0307515_10016727_pt1 | contig 13414 bp, 11 predicted proteins | sample 17_EM_MG_FD_194513 | JGI IMG/M metagenome (GOLD analysis project Ga0307515, IMG submission 194513) | Populus trichocarpa ectomycorrhiza microbial communities from riparian zone in the Pacific Northwest, United States - 17_EM | ecosystem: Host-associated > Plants > Roots > Unclassified | place...
TCGCGCGTCAACCTGCCGTCGCGCGCGGCCGAAAACCTGTTCTGGTATGGCCGCTACGGCGAGCGCTGCGACAGCGCGGTGCGCGTGCTGCGCGTCGCGATCGCCGGCGTGCTCGATCACGCGGCCGAACCGTCGGATGGCCTGGCGCCGGCGATCGTGCTCGCTCATCGACTCGGCCTGATCGACGACACCGACAACGCCAACGTCGCGCTGCTACGCGCCGCCACGCATCCCGAAGAGGCGCTCGCGAACCGCCTGCGTCAGCTCTCGCGTGCGGCGTTCAACCTGCGCGATCGCATGTCGGCGGACAACTGGCGCACGCTGAACCAGCTCGCCGCCGACCCGGTGTTCCAGCGCGGCGCCGCGCTGCCGCTGGCGCTGAGCTGGCTCGACCGCGCGGTCACGTCGATGATGACCTTGTCGGGCTACGTGCTCGACGGCATGACGCGCAGCTCGGGCTGGCGTTTTCTCTCGATCGGCCGGCGGCTGGAGCGCCTGTCGCACCTGTGCGCCACGCTCGAAGTCGCGACCAACGAAGGCGCCGCGCACGGCCTCGACTGGCTGCTCGACCTGACCGACTCGACCGGCACGTACCGCTCGCGCTACCTCGTGGCCCCTGAGTGGCTGCCGGTGCTCGACATCCTGATGCGCGACGAGACGAACCCGCGTTCGATCGCGTTCCAGGTCAAGGGCCTGACCGAATACATCGCGAAACTCGAACTCAGCCACGGCCGCTTCGCGAGCGATGTGCTCGCGCCAGCACAGGCGGCGCTGCGCGATCTGGAACCGAAGGATCTGCACCCGGAGAGCGAAGCCGTTGCCGACGTGCTCGACCAGCTGCGCAAGTGTGCGGGGGCGGTCTCCGACGAGTTGACGCTGAAGTTCTTCCAGCACGCCGCGTCGCGCAGCGTGTTGTCTCTCGTTGCATGAGACGGGTCGCATGACGATGAACGCCGATCGCTACATCGTTCATCACGAGACGCGCTACGCGTACACGGCGCCCGTCTCGCAATCGTGGCAGCTCGCGCGCCTCACGCCGCGCATGCTGCCGTGGCAGAAGCTGCTGTCGTATTCGCTCGAGATCGAGCCCAAGGCCGACGAGCGCCGCGACGAGCTCGACAGCTTCGGCAACATGGTCACGCACTTCGGCCTGCACGGCGCGCACCGCATGCTGCGCGTGCGCATGGAATGCCTGGTCGAGGTGACCGAGCGGCCCTCGGTCGATGTGCCGATGGCGATGCCGGCGCAGCAGCAGATGCAGTTGCAGGGCGGTGCGCCGATGCAGTCGCAATCACAGACGCAGACCCAGACGCTCGCCCCGCCGCCCCCGCTCGCGTGGGAGGCCGTGCGCGAGGCGATCCGCCGCGAGCCGCAGCTCGATGACCTGATCCCCGCGAGCATGAGCGAGCCGACGCCGCTGGTGCCGCTCTCCGAAGGCGCGCGCCACTATGCGAGCAGGTCGTTCGGGCGCGGCCGGCCGTGGCTCGATGCGGTGACCGAGCTGATGCGCCGCATCCACAACGATTTCGAGTTCGAGCCCGGCGCGACGACTGTCAGCACCTCGGTCGACGAAGTGCTCTACCAGAAGCGCGGCGTCTGCCAGGATTTCGCGCACCTGATGCTCGCCTGCCTGCGCGGCCACGGACTGCCGGCGCGCTATGTGTCGGGCTACCTGCTGACCGACCCGCCGCCCGGCATGCCGCGGCTGATGGGTGTCGACGCCTCGCACGCGTGGGTCGCGGCCTATTCGCCCCAGCATGGCTGGGTCGAGTTCGATCCCACCAACAACCAGCTTGCCGACCAGCGCTACATCACGCTGACCTGGGGCGCCGACTTCGCCGACGTGGTGCCGCTGCGCGGCGTGATCTATGGCGGCGGCGATCAGCTGATGGATGTCGAAGTCAGCGTGATCCCGGCGTGATCCTGGCGCGAGATTGAGCCACTCCCCCGATCGGGGGTGATGACGGTGGGGGTGCAGGGCCCCCTCGATTTTTGCCCCGCGTTCCGACCTTGCGGGGATGTTCGCGCAGCGCCCCGGCGGCAAAACTCTCTCCCATCGAACGTCATCGAGGGAGAAAGAAAAATGGCCCGCTTCCACTTCAGTCTGAGCAGCTTCGTCAACCGGCATGCCGCGGCGGCGGTCGTCTCGCAACGCACGATTCGGGCGCTGCGCCTCGACGAGGCCCTCGAGGCCCGCGAAGCGCACGAAGCGCCGCAAGGCCCCGGCTGGTTCGACTCGAGTTGGGATCTGATTCGCGGGCTCGACGTGCGCGAGGGCTTGCCCGGTGATGCGCGACTGAACGAATGGCTCGAAGTCTGCCTGCGGGCCGAACCCGCGTCAGCCGTGGCCGAGTGCCACGAACAACCACGCGCGCGCCTTGTCCCAGCGCCTGCGCACGGTGCGTTCGTTGACGCCCTGCAGTTCGGCGATCTCGACCTCGCTGTAGCCGCCGAAGTAGCGCATCTCGACGAGTTCAGCGAGTTCGGGATCGACGGTCTCGAGCTCGCGTAGCGCATCGCCCACGCGCACCAGCTCGTCGCTTGCGCCCGCGTCGGCGACCTGCATTGCGTCAGAGTCGGCATCGCCCAGCGTCACGTGCTCGGCGCCACCGCCGCGGCGCTCGGCCAGGTGCTCGCGGGCGCTGTCGATGATGATGTTGCGCATCGTCTTCGCGGCATACGCGAAGAAGTGGCGCCGGTCTTCGAGCCGCAGATCGCGCGCGCCGACCAGGCGCACAAAGCTCTCGTGCACCAGCAGCGTCGTGCTGACGCTCTCGCCACGTCCTTGCTGGCGCAACCGGGCACGTGCGAGGCGCTTCAGTTCAGGGTAGAGCGACGAGTAGACGGAGTCGAGCGCCGCGCGGTCGCCGCCGGCGGCGCGTTGCAGCAGCAAGGTGATCTGAGGAGCCTCGTCTTTGTCGATCATCCCGTCGAGACTAGCGTGCCATCGAGGCCGCGTCCACCGGCATGTGCGCAACATGTCCCACGATTGACGGATTGCGAGCCGGGGGGGTCACTCCTATCCTTGATCGATCCCATACCGAGACCTTTCGCAATGAGCCGGACCCCGGTGGCCGATTGGCAACAACTGTCTGCGCTGTACGAGTTGGCCGACACGCTCGATGCCGACTCGCGCGACGAATGGCTGGAGCAACTGCGCCTGCAAGCGCACCCGCTGTTGCCGCAACTGCAGCAGATGCTGGCTGCGCGCTCGCAGGTGCAGAACAACGGTTTTCTCGGCACCTTGCCGCGCCTGCCGGCGCCACCCGAGCCGCGCGCGATCGAATGGCAGGCCGGCGGCCGCATCGGCTCTTACCGGCTGTTGCGAAAAATCGGCAGCGGCGGGATGGCCGAAGTGTGGCTCGCCCACCGCGACGACGGCGCGTTCCAGCGGCAGGTCGCGATCAAGCTCTTGTTCAGGCACGCCGGCAGCGACGAGCGCGACAGCTTCGCGCAGCGCTTCGACCGCGAGCGCGACATCCTCGCGTCGCTGAACCACCCGCACATCGCGGGGCTGCACGATGCCGGCGTCACGCCGAGCGGCCAGCCCTGGCTCGCGCTGGAATACGTCGAGGGCCAGACGCTGACGACCTGGTGCGACGCGCGCTACCTCACTGTCGAAGCGCGCGTACGGCTGTTCCGCCAGGTGCTGCTCGCGGTGCAGCATGCGCACGCGAACCTGGTGATCCACCGCGATCTGAAGCCTGGCAACATCCTCGTCACCGCGCAAGGCGAGGTTCGGCTGCTCGATTTCGGCATCGCCAAGCTGATGGAGCCCGAGGGCGCTGCGTCGGTCGAGACCGAACTCACGCGCATGGCCGGCCGGCCGATGACGCCGCAGTACGCAGCGCCCGAGCAACTGCTCGGCCAGCCGCTGACCACGGCCTGCGATGTGTATTCGCTCGGCGTTGTGCTGTACGAGCTGCTGTGCGGCGAGCGGCCCTATGAGCTGAAGATCGAATCGGCCGCGCAGCTCGAACAGGCGATCCTCGACATGGAGCCGCGCGCGCCCAGCCGGCGCACGCTGAGCGAGTCGACGGCAATGGCGCGCGGCACGACAAGCCCGCTGCTGCGCAGACAGCTCGGCAGCGACCTCGACGCGATCGTGCTGCGCGCGCTCGCGAAGCAGCCGGCGGGGCGCTACGGATCGGTCGAAGCGCTCGGGGCCGATCTCGATCGCTGGCTCGGCGGCGAGCCAGTCGAGGCGCAGGCGCCGAGCACGGTGTATCGCGTGGGCAAGTTCGTGCGGCGGCACACGTTGAGCGTGTCGTTGGGGGTGGGTGCGGTGGCGGCGCTCATGGGCGTCACTGCAGTGGCGGTTGTGATGGGCCTGCAGGCTCGCGAGGACTCGGCCCGCGCAGTGGCGGCGCGCGACTTCATGCTCGGCATCTTCCAGCGCGCCGACCAGGAGAAGTCGCGCGGCGCGGACATCACCGCACGCGATCTGCTCGAGGCCGGCCGGAAGGACGTGCTGACACGCCTTGTCGGGCAGCCGCGGTTGCAGGCGGAGTCGCTGAAAGGAATCGCGAAGATCCAGAGTGATATGGGTGAGTTCGCCACGGCGGACAGCACGTACGCTGAGTTGGCGAAAATCTACCTCACGCTGAATCAGCCACGCGAGGCCGCGTTGACGTTGGCCGACCATGCGGACAATGCCATCCAGATGAGCAACCCATCATTGGCAGCGCATCGTCTGGAGCAGGCGGAGGCGGTGCAGGGGAGACCGCGGAACGACGCAGAACTCAACGCTCGCCTCGACGGCATTCGAGGTTGGATCATGCTGAATCGAGCCGATGCGGCCGGTGCGCGTGCCATGCTTATTGCGAGTCGACAGCGCGCGATCGCTGATTTGGGCGAGGCCAACTTGCAAACGTTTCGCTTGGGCGTGGCGCTGTTCAAGGCTCAGACCGACTTGCTCGAGTTCGAACAGGCGATGGTGCTGCACAAGGCACTTCGAAGGGTGGCGGATCAAGTCGTCGGACTGAGCCCGATGGAGCCCGTGGGCCTGGACACAGGCCTTGTGGAGATGTTCTACAGCGCCGGAAGATACGCGCAGGCCATCAAGATCATCGAAGCTGCGGCCACCGATTGCGACTCACGTCACGGCGTTGGGAACCAGTATTGCCGATCGCTTTCACTCAAGAAGTGGCAGACGCTTCAACGGCTCGGACTTGTCGAACGGGCGTTGGCGGACGAACCGCGAATGTCGGCAATGGCGAACGATGCCACCGCGCCTGTCATGCAGATGAGTGCAATGCTGGTGCAGTTCCGACTCCGGTCGGCGAGCGCCGACTCCGAGGGGTTGGTCGAGTTGCGAGGGCGCGTTCGGATGCTGGGCGAGTCGGGGCCCGAGGTGGCAGTTCGACAAACGTTCAAGGTCGCAGCGCTCTTGACGTTGGCAGAGACTTCATTGCGTAACGGCAGGCCGGACGATGCACAACGTTGGATTCGTGCAGCGGCAACCCGGTTGGACAAACGGCCACAGCCGCACAAGACCGAACTCTTCGATGCCGTGCAGCAAGCCTTGCAAGGCGTTGCGCTCGTGCAGGCGGCTCAGCTGGATGAAGGTCTGAACGAACTGCAGAGATCGCAGCTACTGTTCGTGGGGACCTTGGGTCCCGAACATCCGATGACACGCCTGAATGCGCTCAACACGGCCGTGGCTCTGGCTGCAATGGGACGAATCGCAGAAGCCCGTTCGATATTCGACTTGAATGAGCCTGCCCTGCGCGAAGCCTTCGGCCAAGACGCTCCTGCCTATGCGAAAGTACTGCGGCTCAAGGCAAAATTAACTGCGCTGCCTCAAGTGTCGGGGGCAGAGCCGTCGCCCGCCGCCGACCGTGCCAAGCAGTCCGCAGCGCTCGCCGCCCGGGATTTTTTCAGTTGAAAGAAGGAAAGCAACCCATGAAGTTCACAACGAAGGTCGTCAATTCGGCGCTCATGCTGATGGCTGGCGTCGGGGCGTCGGCTCAGGAGTGCCCGTCAGGTTCGTCCCTTCACGTCGTCGACGGCGTCAAGAAGTGCGTCCTCGACTCGAACATCATCGTGATCGTAGATCCTGTTTGGGTGGTCGCGGGCGGCGTGGCGCTGGTGCTGCTCATCATCATTACCGCCTACCTTGCGATCAAGGTGAGTCAACTCGCCAAGGGGCTGGAAGCCGGTCGCCGCATCGGGTAACTGCGGTGCGGCCGAATTCCCGCTGGGTGTCCTGATCCGCGCCCGATTCGCGTATTGATGAGTGGAGAGCCGCGAGAGCGCGGCGATCCAGACCGTCAATCTCGAATCCAGGGCCACCATGAATCAAGCACTGCATCGACTGCCGCTGAACGCCACACATCGCCCGCGGCCCGCCTCCAGGCCGCAACCGTTTCGTTCCTCCACCAGCCTCGCCGCCGCCCAACTCGTGCTGGGCACCGCCCGCGCCGTGGGTGATGCCGAAGAGCTTTCCAACGAAGCCTTCATCTCGGCTGTGCGTCTCTATGAAGGCTGCCACTGGGAATTCGCGTTCGAGCGCCTCGCGCTGCTGGCAGAAGACGGCCACACGCCGGCCGCCAAGCTCGTGCTGCTGATGTTGCGCTATGGCAGTGCGCTGTACGGCACCAGTTTCGTCGCGCATCCCGGGCAGGTTGCGCGCTGGGCTCAGCGCGTGCTGCGTGCGACTTCGCGCGCCACCGCCTCGCCGAGCTCGATCACCGCAAGGGCGTAGTAGCTCGACCAGTTGTAGCGCGTCACCGCGTAGAAGTTCGTGGTGCCGGCCACGTAGCTCGGCGCGGCATCGCCGTTCTGCAACTCGACCAGCGCGAGCTTGCCGATGCCACCGACTTCCGCCATGCGCACATCGGTGGCCGCCGCCGCTTCGCCGACCAGCGCGCCACGCTCGGCGAAGTCGGCAAGCGTGAAGCTCGGCAGGATGTCGGGCCCGAGCAGCACCGCGCGGTCGGCGGCGTCGACCGGCACGGCCACGTCGAATCGTGTCGGCAGCCCGCGCCGCCAGCCGAATTCGGCGAGGTAGTGCGCGACGCTGCCGATCACGTCGGCTGCGTTGCCGCGCAGGTCGACATGGCCATCGCCGTCGAGGTCGACCGCGTACTTGTTGAAGCTCGACGGCATGAACTGCGGCATGCCCATTGCGCCGGCGAAGCTGCCCCTGGGCTGCAGTGGGGCCAAGCCCTCGCTCTGGCACATCACGAAGAAATTCTCGAGCTCGTCGCGGAAGAACGGCGCGCGGTCCTTGCGGCCGGTGGGGAAGTCGAACGCCAGCGTCGCGAGTGCGTCGATGACGCGAAAGTTGCCCATCTGCTGGCCGTAGATCGTCTCGACGCCGACGATGCCGACGACGATCTCGGGCGGCACGCCATAGACCTCTTCGGCCAGCTTCAGCCACTTCTCGTTCGCGCGCCAGAACGCCACGCCGGCGCGGATGCGGATCGGCTCGACGAAGCGGCTGCGGTACACGGCCCAGTTCTTCGCGGTGCCGGCCGGGGGCGGCATGATGAACTTGCTGACGCTCGGCTGGTAGCGCGCGCGCTGCAACGCGGCCTGCACCCACGCGGCGTCGAGCCCGCGGCGCTCGGCGAGTTCGGCGCCGAAGCGCATCACGTCGTCGCGCTGGCCGTAGGTGACGATGTCGGGCGCGTCGTCGGCGCGCACTGGCTGCTCGGCCGCGGGATTCTTCTTCTTGGGGCGGGCCAGCGCATCGGTGCTGGCGAGGGTCAGCGCCGCGCAGGCGAGGGCGGCGATTGCGAACAGGGCAGGTCGGTGCATCGGTCGATTATCGATGCCCGCTTTACACAGGTTTCTGCGCGCCTCGCAGTCGCAGCGCGCGGGCGCGGGCGACGAACTTGCGCGTCAGCGACGAATCGGGCCGTGCCACCGTCGCGCGGCTGTAGCGCTGCCGCTCCAATGCGTCGAGCAGTTCGGCGAGCGGCTCGCCGGCCGCGCCGAAGCGCTCGCGCACGCGCTGTGCCAGCGCACGCGGCGGCTCGTGCGGCGCGGCGCTCAGGCCGGCGCGTTGCAGCGCGGCACGCAGGCGGTCCATCTGGCGCGTCCAGGGGTCGATGCGGTGGCGGTCCCACCAGGCCCAGGCGGCGCCGACCAGTGCCAGCCCACTCAGCGCGCCGATCAGCAGCAGCGCCAGATCCTCCCAGCTCGGCGAGCTGAAGCCGAGGTCTTTCATCAGATCGAGTTGCTGGCCGCGCGAGTAGTTCAGCACCCACTGGTTCCAGCGGTTGTTCAGCGTCTCCCAACCGTCGCGCAGTTGTTCGAGCAACTGTGGGCTGACGTTGCCGATTGCGCCGACCACCAGCCCCGGCGCAGGCAGCAGACGTCGCGCACGGTTGATGCGATCGGGCGCGACCGCGGCGGTCGGGTCGGCGCGCACCCAGCCGACGCCGGGTTGCCAGTATTCGGCCCACGCGTGGGCGGCGCTCTGGCGCACCGTGAAGTAGCCGTCGGTCGGGGTCGGGTCGACGCCCTGGTAGCCGGTGACGACCCGTGCCGGCACGTCGAGCGCGCGCATCAAGACGACGAACGCGGCGGCGAAGTGCTCGCAAAAGCCCTCGCGACGATCGAGCCAGAACTCGTCGATCGAATCGCGACCGTATTCGCCGGGTGAGAGCGTGTAGGTGAAGCGCGCCGTGCGGATGTGTTGCAGCAGCGCCTGCGCCAGCACCCGCGGCTCGGCAGCGGCATAGCGCGGTTCGCGGCGCAGCGCGGCGGCCCATGCGAGCGTGCGCGGGTTGTAGCCGGGCGGCAGCGCGATCGCGTCCTGCAGGCCGATCTCGCGCTCGACCGGGCCGTAGCGAAAGTTGGTGAAGGCCTCGGCGTTGAAGCGCACGCGCTCGAACAGCGGCTTGTCGGCGCGCCATTGCAGATCGGCGCCGCCGACCACGCGGTAGCCCTCGATCGCCGGCGCCGCAGCGGCGGCTTCGAGCAGCGGCAGGCTGGTCAGGCGAAGCGGCTCGATCGTCATCTCGTAGCGCAGCGGCGCGCCGCTGGTGCGCAGATCGCGCGGCAACGGCGCGAATTCAAGCGGCGAACGCGTCGGCAGCGCTTGCCACTCGACGCCGTCGAAGCGCGTCAGCACCGGCCCGCGGAAGTACATCGTCTGTGGTGCCGGCGGCAGGCCCTCGAAGCGCACGCGCATCGCGATGCTGTCGTCGAGCGCGATCTCGGCGACCGAGCCCATGCGCATCGTGCTCGACAGGCCGGTCTTCGACATGCCGTCCTGCGGCACGCCCCACAGCGGCCCGACGCGTGGGAACAGCACGAACAGCAGCGCCATGATCGGCGCACCGAACAACGCGCAGCGCGCCGAGAGCATCCCGGCCTGCCGCAGGCTCGGCTGCCCGACCGGCATGTGCGCGAGCACCAGCGCGGTCAGCAGGCCCCAGACCGAGACCAACATCGCCGCCGCGACCGGCAGAGACTGCGAATACAGAAAGTGCGTGAGGATCAGGAAGAAGCCGAGGAAGAACACGACGAAGGCGTCTCGCCGCGCGCGCAGTTCGAGCGTCTTCAGCGCCATCAGCACGACCGCCATCGTCACGCCGGGCTCCTTGCCGAGCAGCGTGCGGTACGACCAGAAGGTCAGCGCGGCCGCCACGATCAGGACCGCCACCAGCGTCCAGCGCCCCGGCAGCGGTGCGTTCGACAGCGCCAGCTGCGCGCGCCACAGCAGCACCACCAGCGTCAGCAGCGAGCACCAGACCGGCAGGTGCGAGGCATGCGGCAGCACCGTCCAGCCGATCACGAAGAGCAGGAACAGCGTGTCGCGCGCGTCGCGCGGCAGGCGGTTCCAGCCGGGCCAGATCCAGGCGATGCGTGGGCCACCCGCGAGTCGACTGGTCAGCGCCACAGTGCGAGTGCCTCCAGGCATTGCCGGCGCTGAACTCCGCCGTCGGCCGGTGCAATCTCGACACCGGGCAGACGCAGGCCGTAGTCGGCGCCGGCACGGTGGGCGGCAAGCGTCCACGCGGCCAGGCGCGACAGGCGCTCTTCGGGCGCGAGCGAGCCGCAGGCCTGCCAGTCGAGCCACAGCTCCTGGTGTGCCGACGCGCTGGTGTCGCGGCTGACGAGGTCGCCACCGCTGTCGATCGTCTTCGCGGCCTTCTTCCAGGCGATCAGCTTCAGCGGGTCACCGCGGCGATACGCGCGCACACCCTCGAGCTCGCCGCCATGGGCGCTGCGCGACTGCGTCGGCCCACCGGGCACGGCGCGCGCGGCTGGCAGCGCGGCGGGCGGGCGCTCGGGCTGCGGGTAGACGAGCAACTGCGCGGCCGGCCGCCAGACGGTCCAGACCCGAAACAGCCCGAGCGGGAAGCGCGTTTCGGCGCTGAGCGTCGGCGCCTCGATCAGGCCGCGCGCCGGCGGCACGAAGCTGACCTGCGCGTGCGCCTGGCCGAGCCCGGGCACGTTGATCCAGGTCAGCGTCGCTTCGGGCGCGCCCCAGACCTTCAGCCCGATGCCGAAGCGCGCCGCACCGGGGCTGGTCAGCACGACATCGAGCACCGCAGGGTCGCCTGCGAAGACCGGCGCGACCGGTTTGAGGTGCAGCGTGAGGCCACGCAATGTCGCGTGCGTCAGGTGCATCGAGACGACACCGCTGCCGGCCAGCAGAAAGGTCAGCACATAGCCGAGGTTCAGCTGGTAGTTGATCGACGCGAGCAGCAGCACGATCAAGGTCAGGCCGAACATCCAGCCGGCGCGGGTGGGCAGGATGTAGACGTTGCGCTGCGTCAGCAGCAGCGTGTCGGTGCGCGGCTGGCGCGCGTCGACCCAGGCGCGAAAGCGGGTGCGGGCCTGCATGGCCGGGTTGAGGGCCGACCAGCGTGAAGCGGCGAGCTCGGCCACGCCCGGCCTACGGCAGCGCCACCGCCTCGACCATCGCCCGCACCTGCTCGACGCGCCCGCGGCCGGCGCCCGAGACCGGCACGAGGCGGTGCGCGATGGTCTGCGGCAGCACGTACTGCACGTCGTCGGGTGCAACGTAGTCGCGCTGGCCGAGCAACGCGCGTGCGCGGGCGGCTCGCAGCACGCCGATGCCGGCGCGCGGGCTCAGACCTTCGACGAACCAGCGGCCGGAGCGTGTCGCTGCGATCAATGCCTGCAGGTAGTCGAGCAGCGCGTCCGACACGTGCACGGCCTGCACCGCCTGTTGCGCCGCGACCAGTTGCTCGGGCGTCATCACCGCGCGCAGCCCGTGGATCGCCTCGCGGCGGTCCTGGCCGGCGAGCAGCGCGCGCTCGCTCGCCTGGTCGGGGTAGCCCAGCGTCAGGCACATCAGGAAGCGGTCGAGCTGCGATTCGGGCAGCGGGTAGGTGCCGAGCTGGTCGCTCGGGTTCTGCGTCGCGATCACGAAGAACGGCTCGGGCAGCGCGCGGGTCTCGCCCTCGACCGTCACCTGATGCTCCTCCATCGCTTCGAGCAGCGCGCTCTGCGTCTTCGGCCCGGCGCGGTTGATCTCGTCGGCCAGCAGCACCTGCGCGAACACCGGCCCGGGGTGGAACACGAAACTCTCTTTGGTGCGCTCGTAGACGCTGACGCCGATCAGGTCCGACGGCATCAGATCGGCCGTGAACTGGGTGCGCGAGAAGCGCAGGCCCAGCGAGACCGCGAGCGCGTGCGCCAGCGTCGTCTTGCCCACGCCGGGCACGTCTTCGATCAGCAGGTGGCCGCCGGCCAGCATGCAGGCGACGCAGTCTTCGATCTGCGCGCGCTTGCCGACGATAATCGTGCTGATCTGGTCGACGAGTTCGATCAGTTGCGCGGCCAGCGGTTTGTTGTCGACGCGTTTGTCCATCCACCCACCTTACCCGAAAAGTAAGAAGCAGTAAGCCGATGACGACCGCCTTCTACAGCCATCCCGATTGCCGCGGCCACGACATGGGCCGCGGCCACCCCGAGTGCCGCGAGCGCCTCGACGCGATCGACGACTACCTGCTCGCGACCGGGCTCGACGTGGCCCTCGAACGCCATGAGGCCCCGCTTGTCGACCTCGCCGACGTGGCCTATGCGCACAGCAGCGGCTACGTCAGCGAGTTGCGCGACGCGCTGCAGCGCATCGCCGCCGACGGCTCACGGCTCGCACTCGACCCCGACACGGCCGCCAACCCCGGCACCTGGGCGGCGGTGCAGCGCGCCGCCGGCGCCGCGGTGGCCGCCACCGACGCGGTCATCGACGGCCACGCCACGAACGCGTTCTGCTCGGTGCGCCCGCCCGGCCACCACGCGACGCGCAACGAGACGATGGGCTTCTGCTTCTTCAACAACGTCGCGATCGCCGCGCGCCATGCGCTCGACGTGCGCGGCCTCGAACGGGTCGCGATCGTCGACTTCGACGTGCACCACGGCAACGGCACCGAAGACATCATCGCCGGCGACGAGCGCGTGCTGATGGTCAGCATCTTCCAGGAGAAGTTGTATCCCTTCAGCGGCTCCGTGCCGATGGGGGACAACATGGTCAACGTGGCGGTGCCTGCCTATACCAAGGGCGCCGAGGTGCGCGAGATGATCGAGGACATGTGGATGGAGCGCCTCGAAGCCTTCGCGCCGCAGATGGTCTTCATCTCGGCCGGTTTCGACGCGCACCGCGAAGACGAACTCGGCCAGCTCGGCCTGGTCGAGGCCGACTACGAGTGGATCACGCAGCGCATCAAGGGCGTCGCCGATCGGCACGCGCAGGGGCGCATCGTGTCGTGCCTCGAAGGCGGCTACAACCTCGGCGCGCTGGCGCGCAGCGTGGCCGCGCACTTGCGCGTGCTCGCGGGGGTCTGAACCGGTGGCGACCCCGATCCTGGGTGCCAAAGACCTGAACGACCTGCTGGGCTCGCTGACCGAGCCCGGCGCGCTGATCGAGCTGGCGGTGCTGGCCGGCTGCCTCGCACTCGCGTGGGTCGTGGTCCGGCTGATCCGCGGGCCGCAGTCGCCAGAGGGCTCGATCTGGTTCGGCCGCCGCATCGTCGACGGCGTGCTGTTCCCGATCCTCGCGCTCGCGCTGGCCTACGCGGCCAAGCTCGCGTTCCACGCGACCGCGCAGGCGGCGGTGTTCAAGCTCGCGGTGCCGATGCTGATCTCGCTGGTCGTGATCCGCCTCAGCGTGCGCGTGCTCGGCGTGACCTTCCCCGATGCGCGCTGGGTGCGCACGCTCGAGCGCAGCATCTCGTGGGTCGCGTGGATCGCGGTCGTGCTGTGGGTCACCGGCGTGCTGCCGATCCTGATGGACGCGATGGACGACGTGCACTGGAAGATCGGCGCCACCCGCATGTCGCTGCGCAACGTCGTCGAAGGGTCGCTCACCGCCGGCCTGGTGATGGTGATCGCGCTGTGGATCTCGGCGGCGATCGAGAAGAAGCTGCTGCGCGGCACCGGCAACACGCTGTCGATGCGCAAGATGGCGGCGAACCTGGTGCGCGTG
>Ga0307515_10016728_pt1 | contig 13414 bp, 14 predicted proteins | sample 17_EM_MG_FD_194513 | JGI IMG/M metagenome (GOLD analysis project Ga0307515, IMG submission 194513) | Populus trichocarpa ectomycorrhiza microbial communities from riparian zone in the Pacific Northwest, United States - 17_EM | ecosystem: Host-associated > Plants > Roots > Unclassified | place...
GAGCGCAGTTTCAGGGCGTCGTTCCAGCCGACGAGCAGCACGGCGACATCCGCCGGACCTCCCGCCGCGTCGGCGATGTGATCGCGAAGCACCTCGGCCGAGGTGAAACCGTTGGTTCCGACAGCGCGCCAGCGTGCCCCGAGGAGCGTGCCGAGCCGACCCGGGATCGCGTCGTCGAGGGACTCCGCCCCGGTGCCGACCGCCGTGGAGTCGCCCACGACGACGAGACGCAGTTTGCCCTTGCCGCCGGTGCGCTCACCGGGAGGAGCCGGCAGCAGTGGGGTCGTGCGGCGCAGCTGGGCCGCCTGGAAGAAGACCACCGGGCCGAGCAGTAGCGCGAATGCGCGCGTCATCCTTCCTCCACTCCTTCAGAATCGTCGGCCCCATCAGTCTCGTCGGAAGGGGCGTCGGTCGCAGAATCGGCGGGGGTGCCCCAGATCTCCCACAGGGCGTCGGCGAGGCCGAACCGATTCGAGAGGTGCCCGTTGCACATCACGGCGATTGTCGTCTCCCGGTCGGCCGAGACGGTGAAGGTCGTCACGTAGCCGCCGAACCGTCCGTTGTGGTTGAGGTCGCCGTCGACCTCGATGTCCATTCCGGCGGCGTAGAACTCGCCGGTACCTTCATCCGATGCCCCCACCGCGAAGTCGTCTTGGATGATGTCGCCCGCGCGGTACTGGTCACCCCAACGCGCGAGTTCCGACGGGGTCGTGTAGATGCCGATGGCGCCGTAGGCCGCCCACCCCGGCGGCTGGTAGTTGAGGTTGTCGTCGTACGAGAGCGCGACGTCGGGGGCGATGAGTCCCGGCGAGAGCACCATGTCGAGGCCGAGCGGCGTGAAGATGCGCTCGTCGAGGAACTGCGGGAACGGCTCCCCACTCACTCGCTGCACGACCTCGGCGAGTAGCACGTAGTTGGAGTTCGAGTACTCGTACCCGATGGTGTCCGAGAGCCGCGTCATTCTGCGGATCGCGTCGAGCGTGTACTCGTGGCTGACCGGATCCGAGAAGCCGAGGCCGTCGTCATCCAGCGCCACCCAGTAGTCGCGCACGCGGCTCGTGTGGTGCATGAGCTGGTCGAGCGTGACCTTGGACCCCCACGCGGGCAACCCCTCGATGTACGTGCCGATCGTGTCTGAGAGCGCCAGCTTTCCCTCGCGCTGCAGCATGAGGATCGCGGTCGCCGTGAACTGCTTCGCAACAGAGGCCATGTCGAACCGGGTCGCGGTCGTGACCTCGGTTCCGGTCGACAGGTCGGCGATACCTCGCGCCCCGGCCCAGACGATCTCGCCGCGCACCCCGACGGCACCCGAGCATCCCGGTTGCGTCTCGTCGACGAGCAGCTCGAGGGCGTCGTCACTCGCGAAGGTGCGCTTGTCGACCTCGAGGTAGGAGTGCACCTTCCTGTCGGGGGCGAGCGACGGCTGTTCGGCGGCACACCCCGCGAGCAGGGCGATGGATGCCGTGGCCGCGACGACGACGAGCGACCGAGAAGTGCGCACCGCCCCACGCTACCTGCCGATCGCCGCCCTGCGACCGGGGAGTTCGCCTCCAGGCTGGCTGCCGTTGTCATGCCGTTCACGGGGCGCTCGTACCTTCGGGCGGGTCCAGCACTTCACCGCCGGGCCGTCCCGGCACGTCGAAAGGCACCACCCATGAAGTTGTCCCCTGCTCGCCTCGCGACCATCGGCGCGACCGCGCTGCTGCTCGCCGGCCTCACCGCTTGTGGCGCTCCCGCGCCCGCCGAAACCGTCGACCCGAATGCCGGCACCTACGCCGTCGACGAGAACACGCTCGTTTTCGTCGTGCTCCCCGACCACGAGGGCTCCGACCAGGACGCTCAGCCGATCGCCGACTACATCGCGGAAATCACCGGCAAGGAGGTGCAGTTCTTCGAGGCGACCGACTACACCGCCGCCGTTCAGGCGCTCGCGTCGGGCCAGGCCGACATCGGCCAGATCTCGGCCTTCACCTACTTCCAGGCTCAGCAGGCCGGTGCCGAGATCGAGCCCATCGGTGCTCAGATCACCAAGGAAGGCGCCGAGCCCGGCTACTTCTCGGTCGCGATCAAGAACCCGGCGTCCGACGCCGCGTCGCTCGAGGACTACGCCGACCAGCCAGTCTGCTTCGTGAACTCGGAGTCGACCTCGGGCTTCCTCATCCCGACCAGCGTTCTCAAGACCGCCGGCGTCGAGGTGACGCCTGAGAACACCGTGTTCGGTGAGAAGCACCCGGCCACCGCGGCCCTCGTCGCCGAAGGTGCGCGTTGCCAAGTCGGCTTCGCGCAGGACGTCGATGTCGACCCGCTGATCGCTTCGGGCCAGCTCGAGGAGATCGACCGCTTCCAGGTGCCCGCCGCTCCGATCGTCATGCAGACCGCTCTGCCGCAGAGCGTGAAGGATGCGCTCGTCGCCGGACTCGCGGACAGCACGCAGGCGTCGCTCACCGACGCCGGCATCGAGCTGAACGAGTTCCTCACGACGAACTGGTTCGGCTTCGGCGCCGTGGATGACGCGTACTACGACACCATCCGCGAGCTGTGCACCAACCTGCCCGACGTCGAGAGCTGCAAGGGCTAACGCATCATGACGATCGACGACACCCCCGCAGTGCGGATCTCGGACCTGGGGAAGACGTATCCCGGGACCTCCAACCCAGCACTGACGGGGGTGTCGTTGACCGTCCAACCCGGAGAGATCGCCGTGCTCCTCGGTCTCTCCGGCTCGGGCAAGTCGACGCTCCTGCGTCATCTCAACGGACTCGAGACTCCGACCACCGGGTCGGTCGAAACTCTCGGTCTCGACGTCGCTCGGCAGAAGGGTCGCGCCCTGCGCGAGCTCCGCGGCCGCGTCGGCTTCATCTTCCAGCAGTTCGAACTCGTGGGGCCGCTCACGGTTCTCGAGAACGTGCTCACCGGTTCGCTGGCCACCCGCCGCGGACCGCACATCGGCATCCGCAGCTATCCGAAGGACCTGCGACTCAAGGCGCTCGGCCATCTCGACCGCGTCGGCCTGCTCGAGCGCACCTACCAGCGTGCCGACACTCTGTCGGGTGGCCAGCAGCAGCGGGTCGCGATCGCCCGCGCGCTCATGCAAGATCCTGAGCTACTGCTCGCCGACGAGCCGGTGGCCTCCCTCGACCCGGAGTCGAGCAGCCAGGTAATGGCGCTCATCCGGGAGATCGCCGCCGAGCGTTCGCTCACGGTCGTCTGCTCTCTGCACCAGGTGGACGTCGCCCTCGGCTGGGGCGATCGCATCATCGGTCTGCGCGCCGGCGAGATCGTGCTCGACACCACGACCGACGGGCTCTCGAAGGACCAGGTCATGGAGATCTACGGCCGCGTCGCCGTCACGACGACCGAGCTCACCGCCATCACGACGGAACTCGCCGAAGCGCGCGAACAGGTGCTGAGCGCCGAGCTGCGCCGGATGTCGGCAGACTTCGACGCCGACGGGGACCGCCAGTGACGGCGACCCTCGGGGAACGCATCGCGAAGGTTCCGCGACCACGGCCACGCGCCTCCACGATCACCGCCTACGCCGTGATCATCGGCATCGTGGTGCTCGGTGTCTGGTCGTTCATCGGGCTCGAGTACAACTTCCAGAACCTCGAGCGCACGATTGCCAACCTGCAGCGCTTCTTCACCAGCGCGACCCCGCTCGTGTGGCCGGGCTTCGATTCGAACAAGTTGCCCGACGGCACGGTCGAGATCACCTTCCAGGGCTGGGGTGCGGTCGGCAACTTCGTCGGTCGCATCGCCATCACGCTGTCGATCGTGCTCGCCGGCACCGCGCTCGCCGCGGTGCTCTCGATCCCCGTCGCCTACGGCGCGGCTCGAAACACCAGCCCGCATCCGACAGTTCTGGCAGCGTGCCGCGGCATCGGGGTTCTCGCCCGGGCGATTCCGGATGTCGTGCTCGTCACGTTCCTCGCCTACCTCTGGTTCGGCGCCGGAACCCTCGCGGCGATCGTCGCCGTCGGCCTGCACTCGGTCGGGATGATCTCGAAGATGATGGCCGACGCGATCGAGCAGACCGACGAGGGCCCGGCGACGGCGGTGAAAGCGGTCGGCGCGTCGAAGCCTCAGCAGTTCTGGTCGGGGATCGTGCCCCAGGCGCTCCCCGCGTGGATCGCCGTCTCGCTGCACCGGGCCGACATCAACCTGCGGTCGACGGTGATCCTCGGTGTCGTCGGTGTGGTGGGGCTCGGCTACGACCTCTTCCAGTCACTTCACGCGGGACCGGCCGGGATGCGCCGATCCATCCCCCTGGTCATCATCATCGTGGTGCTCTGCATCATCTTCGAGATCGTGTCGTCGGTTCTCAGGGCGCGTTTACTCGGAGTGCGTCCGACCGGTCGCGGACTCGGAGATCTCGCGGTGCGCAGAGCGGCAGCGGCGTCTCCCGCGGTCGCGACGTTCATCGACCGCGGCGCCCCGAAGGCGGCTCAGAACGCCCGACTAGAAGCGGCGCTGCACCGCCCGTGGACCCGCGAGCGGATGCAGACGACGACCTGGATCTGGCTCGCGGTGGTGATCCTGGTCGGCGCGTTCGTCTTCGCGGCGCTCGACCCGGCGAGCAACTGGGCGAAGCTGTTCGTCTGGCGTCCGGATCTGCTCGTCAATCCCGCGCTCGACATCGCGATCTGGCCCCCGACCTTCGGCAGCCGCGACTTCGGCGACGTGCTCGCGGCGGTCGTCACGACCGTGCAGGTCGCCTTCGCCGCCACGCTCATGAGTGCCGTGATCTCTGCCTTCGTCGGCCCCCTCGCCGCACGCAACGTCGCACCGAACAGCGCGGTGCGCAGCTTCTTCCGGGTCTTCACCCTGTTCTTCCGCGCGATCCCCGAGCTGGTGCTCGCGATCTTCTTCATCATCGCGACGGGCCTCGGCCCGCAGGCCGGCACCCTCGCACTCGGCATCGGCGGGGTGGGTCTGCTCGGCAAGCTCATCGCCGACTCGATGGAGGAGGTGCCGAACGGCCCGGAACGGGCGATCAGCACCGTCGGCGGTACTCGGCTGCAAGTGTTCTTCGCCTCGACGGTGCCGCTCTCGATCCCGTCGCTCGTCAGTCACCTCATGTACGTGCTCGAACAGAACATCCGCTCGGCGACCTTGCTCGGCATCGTCGGGGGCGGCGGCATCGGCTTCCTGGTGCTGAACGCGCTCGAGGCACGACATTTCGACCAGGTGATCGCGTTCGTGCTGATCATCATCGCGCTGGTCGTCGTGGTCGAGTCGGTGTCGGTGGCGATCCGGCGCGCGGTGAGGTAGGGCGCGCGGATGGGGGAGAACGGGTTCGGGGAGCAGCGCTACGACCTCGCCGTCGTCGGCGCCGGGATCGTCGGGCTCGGGCACGCCGCCGCGGCGGTCGAGCGCGGACTGCGCGTCGTCGTCGTCGAACGGTCGACGGGCATCTTCGGCTCGAGTGTGCGCAACTTCGGGCAGATCGGCACCGGCATGCACTCCGGCGCTGCGAAGGAGTACGCCGAGCGCACTCGCGGCCTCTGGCTCCGCCTCGCCGAACGCGCGGGATTCTGGCTGCGCGAGACCGGTGCTCTCATGGTCGCCAGGGCCGACGATGAGCTCGCCGTTCTCGAGGAAGCGGGGCTCGGCGACATCCTGACCGCTGCCCAAGTGGCCGACCTCGCACCGGTCGTCGGCGTGGTCGGCGGGATGTTGCGGGTCGACGACTGCCAAGTCGACCCGCGCGAGGCGGCGCCCGCCATCGCGGCGTACCTGGCGGCGCAGGGCGTCGAGTTCCGCTGGCGCACCTCGGCCGTCGGCGTCGAAGCGGGTGTGCTGCACACGTCGCGCGGAGAGATCGTCGCCGACGCGATCGTGTTCGCGGTGAACTTCGATGTCGACCAGCTGTTCCCCGAGATCGCCGAAGCCCACGGGGTCGAGCGCTGCGGGCTCGACATGCTGCTCGCCGACGGCGTCGGGCTCACGATTCCGGTGCTGACCGGAACGTCGATGCTGCGCTATTCGGCCTTCTCGTCGATGCCGTCGGCCACCGCGGTACGGGCCCGCTACGCCGCCGAGGATCCCGAGTTGTTCGAGCGCGACGTGAACCAGATGTACACCGAGCGCCCCGATGGCACCCTGATCGTGGGCGACACGCACTACCGGGACACGGCCGTCCCGCCGTTCCAGGATGAGGACGCGTTCGCGCTGCTCGAGCGACTCACGGCTGACCTGTTCGGGCGGCCGGTGCGCGTACGGCAGCGCTGGCAGGGCATCTACGCTTCGGCACCCAACGACTTCTTGATCGCCTCCCCGCACGAAGGCGTGCGCGTCGTCAGCGTCACGACCGGCATCGGGATGACCACCGGCCTCGGTCTCGCTGCGACCGTGATCGACGACCTCTTCGCACCCCAAGGAGCCACCTCATGACCTTCGAGCTTGTTGTTCTCGACCTCGCCGGAACGACCGTCGTCGATGACGGCATCGTCGAAGAGGCGTTCGCCCGTGCCTGGGATCGCGTGCAGGACAGCGACGAGGGGCGGGCGGCCGCCGTCGCACACGTGCGCGCGACGATGGGTCAGTCGAAGATCGACGTGTTCCGGCATTTCGCCGACGAGCGCACCGCGCACGAGATCAACGCGGCGTTCGAGCAGTGCTATCGCGAGCTGATCGACGACGGTCGGTGCGAGGCGATTCCGGGAGCCGAAGACGCCATCCGCGCCCTTCGCGACCGCGGCCTCAAGATCGCGTTCACGACCGGGTTCGCGAAGACCACGGCCGACGCCATCCTGACCGCCCTGAGTTGGACCGACCTCGCCGACGTCGTGCTCACCCCCGCCGAGGCGGGCCGCGGTCGGCCGTTTCCCGACCTCGCGTTGGTTTCGCTGCTGCGCACGCAGACCTCGTCGGTCGAGGCGATGGTCGTGGTGGGCGACACCGAATCGGATGCCGGCACGGGTAAGTCGGCAGGTGCCGGCCTGGTCGTCGGCGTGCTCACCGGATCCCGTTCGCGCGAGGCCCTGATCTCCGCGGGAGCCGACCTGGTTCTCGACAGCATCGCGGACCTGCCCGCGGCGTTGCCGTGACGATGTCGGTCGCCCGCGAGGCGGGAACGCACGTGACGGGATGCATGGAGGCCCAGGTCTTCCGGGGCGTCGGGTTGCCGTTCGAGGCGGTCGCCGTCCCCGAAGTCGTGCTGGCGCACGGCGAAGTGCTGGTCGCGGTCGAACTCGCCACGATCTGCGGCTCCGATGTGCACACCGTGCAGGGCGCGCGTCCGGGGCCGCTGCCGCTCGTGCTCGGCCATGAACAGGTCGGGCGCGTCGTCGCGATCGGACCGGGCCGAGCACCGCGCACCGTCGAGGGAACCGCCGTCGCGGTCGGGCAGCGCGTGGTGTGGGGAGTCGCCATCGACTGCGGGCGCTGCCGGTACTGCCACGCCGGGCTGCCGCAGAAGTGCATCTCGCTGCAGAAGTACGGGCACGCCCGCATGGCACGGGGCTGGGAGCTCTCGGGCGGGTTCGCCACCCACACCCACCTTCGCGCCCGCACGCCGATCGTCGCGGTCACCGACGATGCCCCTGCCGAACTCCTTGCCCCCGCGTCGTGCTCGACCGCGACCGTGATGGCGGCGCTGGATGCGGCCCGCATCGTGCGACCCCTGGCCGGCGCCGTCGTCGCGATCTCGGGCTGCGGGATGCTCGGACTCACCGCCGTCGCCGCCGCGGTCGCCGAAGGGGCGACGGTCATCGCGACCGACCCCGACCGTGATCGCCGGGAGTCGGCGATGGAGTTCGGAGCGACCGCGGTGGGCGACGGCACCGCCGACGGTTTGCACGGAGCCCTGCGCCGCGTGCCCGCCGCGCGGTCGGGCTACCAGATCGCCCTCGAACTGTCGGGCGCCCCGTCCGCCGTGCAGACGCTCCTCGGGTCGGGCGACCTCGGCGCTGTGCTCGTCCTCGTCGGGAGTGTCGCCCCCACCTCGACCGTCGCCGTCGATCCCGAGCAGGTCGTGCGGCGGCTGTTCACCGTGCGGGGTGTGCACAACTACACGCCCCAGCATCTGCTCGAGGCGGTGCGTTTTCTCGAGCGGCCGACCTCGGCGGCGCTCGCCGAATTGGTGGGCGACATCCACCCGCTCGACGCGATCGAGTCGGCGATGCTGCACGCTCGCGCCCACTCGTCGGTGCGGGTCGGTCTGCGCCCGACCCCGACGCCCGTGAAGGTCGTCACTTCCACTACCACTGGTTGAGTGCCGCCGGAGGCGGTATATCGAAACCAAGCCAACGAGTACCTGAGTCGAGTGATTCGCTGGTTTGGTTTCGATACATCGGGCGCTTCGCGTCCGGCACTCAACCAGCGGTTGCGGAGGCTGCGGTTGTCGTCGCGTAGATCGTGTTCGCCCAAGGGTCGTCGAACTCGAGGGTGCGACCGTCGTCGCGGGTGGAAACGCCGAAGTGCTTCATCCGCGCGGCCAGTTCGCCGAGACCGTCGGGCTCGGGCAGCACGATGTCGACCCGCCCCAAGCCGAGGGTGCGCTGCCTGCGGCCGGCGCCGCGGGAGTTCCAGATGTTCATCGCCATGTGGTGGTGGTATCCGCCGGCGCTCACGAACAGTGCGGAGCCGGGAATCTCGATCGTCTGCTCGAAACCGAGTCGATTCACGTAGAACTCGCGTGCCGACTCGACGTCGCCCACCGACAGGTGGACGTGGCCGACGGCCGCATCGCCGAGACCCGCACGCGCGCGGCCCTCCTCCGTGAGGTTCTCGGAGAGGAACGTGTTCGGGTCGAGGTAGAGGGTGCTCATCTCGATCGCGCCGTGCGTCCAGCTCCACTCCGAGCGATCGCGATCCCAGTACAACTCGACACCGTTGCCCTCGGGGTCGTTGAAGTAGAACGCCTTGCTGACGAGGTGGTCGCTCGACCCGGTGAACGATCCAGGATGCGTGCGCGCCACCGAGTAGACGGCGGCGGCGAGCGCAGCCTGGCTGTCGAACAGGATCGCGGTGTGAAACAGCCCAGCCTCGTGCGGAGAGGCGTGCCGCAGGCCGGGGGTGTGCTCGAGCACCACGACCGGGCGTGCGCCGCGACCGAGTACCACCCGCGGGCCATCGGCGGCGAGCACGTCAAGGCCGACAGCATCCCGGTAGTAGGTCGTCATCGCGTCGAGATCAGCGACGTTGAGGGTGACCGCACCCATCGCGGTGTCGGCGGCGAGAAGGGTCGTTGTCACGTCATCTTCAACGCTCGACCGAGGGCGAGTATGCCCTCAGAACCGCTTCTCGTAGCAGAGCGAGATTTCGGAGTCGACGTAATACCCGAACCTCGGGATCGCCGTGTAGCCCTCGCGTTCGTAGAAGCGCATAGCGTCGGGCTGTGCCGTGCCGGTCTCGAGTACGAGCCGTTGCCAGCCGCGCGCCTCGGCGTCGGACTCGAGTCGGCGCAAGAGGGCGACCGCGACTCCCGATCCCCGTCGCTCGGGGACCACGTACATGCGCTTCACCTCGCCGTGCAGGTCGTCGATCGCTCGCAGCCCCCCGCAGCCGACGGGGTCCGCACCGTCGTAGGCGACGAAGAACACGGTGATGCTGTCGGCGGTCGGCTTGGGGCCCGGTTCGGAGTCGGCAACGCCATAGCGTGCCGACACCTCAGCCTCCTGGGCGGACCGCAATCGCTCCGCGTCCCGGTCGTTCCAGTCGACCGCCCGAACCTCGATCACACATCCTCCGTGAACCGGTCGACGAGTTCCTGGTACCGCTCAGCGGTGCGCTCCACGATCTCAGGCGGCAGCTGCGGCGGCTCCCCGGTGCGGTCCCAGTGGGCCGCGAGCCAGTCGCGCACGATCTGCTTGTCGAAGCTGTCCATGCGACCCATGCCGCCCGCGGCATAGGTGTCGGCGTCCCAGTAACGGCTCGAGTCGGAGGTCAACACCTCGTCGGCGAGGACGACGGCGGCCTGGCCCGGGTCGCGCCCGAACTCGAACTTCGAGTCGGCGAGCAGAATGCCGCGCTCTTCGGCGATGGCGGATGCCGTGGCGAAGATCCGCAAGCTGGCGGCGCGTAGCTCGACAGCATCCGCATCGCCCACGATCTCGGCCATCTTCTCGAAGGTGATGTTCTCGTCGTGCTCGCCGAGCGGCGCCTTGAAGGCGGGGGTGAAGATCGGTTCGGGCAGCTTGTCGCCCTCGCCCAGCCCCGGGGGCAGTTCGATGCCGCACACGGTGCCGGAGGCTTTGTACTCCGCCCAACCCGAACCCGCGAGATAGCCGCGCACGACGCACTCGATCGGGAACATCTCGAGCGCGTGCACGAGCATCGTGCGCGGAGCGATCTCTGCCGGTAGGTGTTCGCCGAGCGACGGGTGGGCGCCCGCGAGGTGGGTCGGCTCGCCGAGGCGCCCGAACCACCACAGGCTCAGCTGGGTCAGGAGGGCGCCCTTGCCCGGGATGCCGGGCTCCAGGATGTGATCGAACGCGCTCACGCGGTCGGAGGCGACGACCAGCAGCCGCCCGGGATGTGCGTCGGATTCGTACAGGTCGCGCACCTTGCCGGAGTAGCGGTGGTGCCACCCCTGCGCCTCGAGCCTCGAATCGCCGTTCATGTCGTCACTCTCTCTGCGATGTCGTGTCGATAGTGCCCGCCCTCGAGCGTGATGCCCTCGAGGGCGGCGTAGGCCGCTCCGCGCGCGGCGGCGAAGTCGGCGCCGCGCGCCACGACGCCGAGCACCCGACCGCCGGTGGCGAGCAACCGGTCGCCGTCACGGACCGTCGCGGCGTGCGCGATGGTCACCCCGGCGGGCAACTCGGCGTCGACGCCGAGGAGTTCGCGTCCAGTGATCGGATCTTCGGGGTAGCCCTCGCTCGCGAGCACGACGACGACGGCGACCTCGGGTGAGAACTCCGGGTCGGGCAGACCGCCCAGCCCTTCGGTCGCGGCGGCGAGCAGCAGCCCGGAGAGCGGAGTGCGCAGCCGCGGCAGCACCACCTGAGTCTCGGGATCACCGAAGCGAGCGTTGAACTCGATCACCCGGATGCCGGCGGGCGTGAGCACGAGCCCGCAGTAGAGCAGGCCGACGAAGGGAGTGCCCTCGGCCTCGAGCGTTCGGATCGTGGGGAGCGCGATCGTGCGCCGCACCTCGTCGACGAAGGCGGCTTCCGACCCGAACTGCTCGTCGAGCCAGGGCAAAGGAGAGTATGCGCCCATGCCGCCGGTGTTGGGTCCGGCGTCCCCGTCGCCGACGCGCTTGTAGTCCTGCGCGGGACTCAGCGGCAGTACGTCGTGGCCGTCGGCGAGAAAGAACAGGGACACCTCGGGTCCGCCGAGAAACTCTTCGACGAGAATCTCGCCCTGCTGCAGAAAGTGTTCGGCGTGGGCGAGTGCGGCGTCCCTGTCGTCGGTGACGATGACGCCCTTGCCCGCCGCGAGACCGTCGGCCTTCACGACGTGCGGGGCTCCGAGGTCAACGAGTGCGGCGGCTACCTCAGCGAGGGTGGTGGCTCGCACCGAGCGCCCGGTCGGCACGCCGGCGACATCCATGATGCGTTTCGCGAAGTTCTTCGAGCCCTCGAGAGCTGCGGCTGCCCGGTCGGGGCCGAAGACCGGGATGCCCCGGGCGCGCACCGCGTCAGCGACGCCGGCGACGAGCGGGGCCTCTGGTCCGATCACGACGAGATCGATGCGATTCTCCGCGGCGTAGTCCGCGACGAGCGGGCCGTCGGACGCGTCGAGCGCCACTGTCTCGACGCCGGGTTCAGCCGAGATGCCGGCGTTCGCGGGAGCCGCGGTCACCTCATGTCCGGCGTTCTCGGCGAGCAGCGCGGTCACGATCGCGTGCTCGCGTGCTCCGGAGCCGAGAACCAGGATGCGCACTCTCCCTAGGTTACCCAGGCGCAGGGGTGCCCTCTCGAGGCAGGATGGAGGCATGCGCCGACTGCTCGCGGGGATGCTCGTCCTCGGTGGGCTACTCACCGGGGGAGCGGCCCACGCAGCAGTCCCGCCCCCCGCCACGTGCACCGTTGAGAACGCGAACCTCGAGTGGGGCTTCAAGGAGTCGTTCCGCGCCTACATCGACGGTTCGATCGCAAACGGCGAGTGGACGACCGCCGACGGCGCCTCGTACGACACACCGCTCTTCTCGTGGACTTCGGGAACTGGCGCGATCAGCCCAGAGGACCTCACAGGTGACGTCGCCTTCGCGGGCTCGGTTCGTTTCACGGGCCACGGCGGGATCCTCGATACGACGATCGCCAACCCGGTCATCCGCTTCGACGGCCCGCAGCACGCGACCCTGCTGCTCGACGTGACGGGGGCGACGATGGAGGGAGACCCGTACTCGGAAGCTGCGGTTCCATTCGTCGAGTTGGACCTCTCCGGCGTCGGCGTCGTCGCGCGCACCGACAATGTCGTGCGCGTCGATGCTGCCCCCGCCACACTCACTGCCGAGGGCGCCGTCGCGGTCCCCAACTATGAGGCTGGAAGCGACTTCGATCCGGTCTCACTCGAGTTCACGGTCGGTCCGGACTGCGACCTCGAGGCTGGGTTGATCGGAGACGCGACGCCGTTCCTCGGGGGCGTCGTGGCGCTCGTGACGTCGCTCGTGCTGATCGCCGTCGTCGCGGTCGTCGTCGTGATCCTCCGAAGGCGTCGGCGTACCCTGGGCGCATGACCCTTCGACGGGCTCAGGACGGCGCCGACGGGCCCTGGCACCTGCTGATCCACACGCCCGGACCCGCGGCCGATCCGGAGGTGCCGTTCTTCGAGGCTCCGTGGTTTCCCGAGCATCGCGGCTTCCACGCGCGGCTGCGTGAAGCGGGCTACTTCGTGGCCGCGGGTCCGCTGCCCGACCGTGAGGGTGCGGGTCAGACCCTCGTGCGCGGCGTCAGCACCGAAGAGATCACTCGCCTCGCCCGCGAGACCGACCAGGCCGTCGCCGGGGGTTTTCTCGAGGTGGAGATCGTGCCGTGGCGGGTCGTTGAGTCGGTGCTCGAAGCATGAGACTCAGGCCTTGACTATACGGCGACGCATCGCGCGCGATGAGGGAGTGTCCGCGGTCGAAGCAGTTCTCGCGGGAGCTGACGATCGCGGGATGGTGGCGACGGCATCCCGATATCTGCTCGAGCAGTTGGGCGAAGAAGCCGAGGGTCACACGGTCGAGGTGCGCGTGCCGCCGTTCGGTGCGGTGCAGGCGGTGCCGGGGCCGCGTCACACCCGGGGAACCCCGCCCAACGTCGTGGAGATGGATGCCGCCACCTGGATCGCGCTCGCCACCGGCAGCTTGATCTGGGGCGATGCCGTCGACGACGCCCGGGTCGTCGCATCCGGACAGCGGGCCTCCCTCGCCGAGCACCTGCCGCTGCGCTGGTCCTAGCCGTGGGGGAGAATGGCGGAGTGAGCAGCTCCGAGGTCAGCATCCGGCGCGCACCGAAGATCGGGGTGTTCCTGATTCTCGGTG
>Ga0307515_10016729_pt1 | contig 13414 bp, 8 predicted proteins | sample 17_EM_MG_FD_194513 | JGI IMG/M metagenome (GOLD analysis project Ga0307515, IMG submission 194513) | Populus trichocarpa ectomycorrhiza microbial communities from riparian zone in the Pacific Northwest, United States - 17_EM | ecosystem: Host-associated > Plants > Roots > Unclassified | place...
CGAAGTAGCGATACTTCGTGCCCACCTCGACACCCGGGAAGAAGCCGGTCCAGTCGCCGGTGCCCGGCTGCCGGAGCAGCTCGTCCTTCGGATCCGGCCGGTACGCCCCGGCGCCGTCGAACGCGACGTAGACGTGCTCGGCCGCCGGCGCCCAGAACCGCATCGTGACGCCGCCGTCGATGACGGTGGCGCCGAGTGGTGTGTCCACGGTGATGTGGTCCTGGGCGGCGACCATCTCAGATCGAGATCCACTCCGTGGCGACCTGCCGCCCCGCCACTTGGCACTCGATCCGGATCGGCCCCGACCGCCCGGCCGGGAAGGTGAAGCAGCCGACCTCGTCGGCCTGGGTCTCGGCGACCAGCCCGGCCTCGCTGAAGAGCCGCACCTGGCCCGGCTCGGGCGGGATCAGCTGTCCCTCGATGCCTGCGTCGCTGAGCTCGATCTCGACCCGCAACTCGCCGACCGCGAAGACGAGATTGCGCGGCCCGCCGGAGAGCGGGCCGCGTACGGCCGCCGTGCTGTCGAGTTCGGAGTCGTAGAGCAGGGCGGCGAGTGCCCGGTCGACGTCGGCCGAGCGCCACGCCTGTACCTTCTGCGCCGCCGCGAGCACCTCGAGCTCGAGGGGCTCCGGGCGCAGCGCCTCGCCGATGTCGAGCAGCAGCTCGTCGTCGTCGTTCCAGTTCCGCCACGGCATCACGGACACCCCCTGATGTGCGCCGATTCATCTGCTTCCAGGTACGTGCGCACCGCACCCGTGTCACGCAGCTTCTCCAGTACTCGGCTGCGCGTCGGGCCGATGCTCCCGATCGGTATACCCAGAATCCGGCTGATTTCCGCGTACGCGTACGGCGGATCCGCTGTGAGCATCATCAACAGCTCGCGCTGTTGGGGTGCCAGCTCGTCGAGGCCGTCGAGCAGCACTTGCCGGCGCTCGGCGGCCAGCAGCAACTCGTCGACCTCGGGGCCGTCGGCCTGGTCGACGAGCCGCACGTTGTGCGGGTCCATCGCCACGTTGCGCGAGTTCACGCGCAGGTAGCGTTCGCACTCGTGCCGGGTGGTGGTGGCCAGCCACCCCGGCAACGCTTCCGGCTCCCTGATCTGTCCAAGGTGCTCGACCAGCCGCAGCCAGACCAGCTGGCTGACGTCCTGGGTGTCGGCGGCGGACAGCCGATAGTGCCTGATCACGAACGCGACCAGGCCGGCGAATCTGCGCACCAGCTCGTTCCAGGCGTCCTCGTCACGTCCGACGGCGGCCCGCTTGACCAGCGTCGGGAGGTCCCAGTCGAGCATATCTGCCATCGTGGCTCCGCTCCGTGTCGCGACCGGGCGGCTACCTCGCGGCCGCCCGCTTTCATCCGATTCCCTGCAGGATGCGCATCGCCTTGCCGAAGCCGGCGATCGCCTTGCCCCGTTCGTCGAGCAGGTCGACGGCGTCGCGGGCGGTCGTGCCGGGCTGCTCGGCGACGATCCGCGCGATCGCGCCGGCGATCTGCGGCGCCGCGAACGACGTGCCGCTCCAGAGCGCGCTCGCGTTCGGGCCGAAGGTGTCCGGCTCGGGGTCGAACACCGGCGACTCGACGCCCTGCGGGAAGACCGAGTGGATGCCCTCGCCGACGGTCGAGAAGCGCACGTCAGGCCCGAAGCTCGACCAGTTGGTGGCGGTCAGATAGGCGGTCAGCCCGGCCACCGCCTCGACGCCCTCGAGCGCCGCCGGGTAGACCTTGGACTCGTCGCCGTAGTTGCCCGACGCGGCGACGATGACCGTCGCGCCACCGGACTCCTCTTTGACGGTCTGCACCGCGGCCAGCATCAGCGGCGGCGGCTGATCGTCGACCGTGCGGCTGCCGAGCGACAGGTTGATCACCTCGGCGCCGTCCCGGTGCGCCTGCAGGATGGCGGCGGCGATGTCGAAGTCGTCGGCGAATCCGTCGGTGTCGGCGACCCGGTACATCCGGATGTCGGCCGCCGGCGCGACCCGCTGGATCACCCCGGCGACGAACGTGCCGTGCCCGGCCTGGTAGTCGAGCAGCCCGTCCGGGCCGGCCGGCAGCACGTCCAGCTCGTCGATGTTGTCGGTGGTCCGGCTGACGTCGTCCAGCCAGTGGTCGCCGCGCGGGTTCTGGGTGATGCCGGTGTCGATGACGGCCACCCGGACCGGCTCGCTGCGCCCGCCGCTCTCGGGCGTGCTCGGGATCCGGTAGTCGGCGAAGTCGGGCAGGCCCGGCGCGTTCTCGGGGCCGCCGATGCCCTTGCCGACGGCCGCCATGGTAGTCAGGTAGTTGACCGACACGACGACATTCTGCACGCCGCACGCGTCGATGATCGAATCGACCTCGGATCGGGCGGCCATCGGCCGACGCAGCCGTACGTGCCCACCCGCGCCGTTCTCCTTGAAGTTCTTGACCACGTGGGTGATCGCACCGGCCCGGTAGGCGGCCGCGGACATCGTCACCTCGCCCCGGGCGACCAGGCTGAGGGAGCCGTCCCGCCGGGTGTCGAGCTCGAGTTGGGCACGCTCGAGGTCGCCGCAGCGGCGGCCCATCAGGATGCCGATGAGCTGGGCGTCCGAGACTGCGCCCGGGCCGGACAAGCGGCCGACCTGGCGCTGGACGATCGCGCGCAGGGCGGCCGGGTCAGGCCCGTAGGATTCGGGGTAGTCGCCCTCGAACGCAAGGCCCAAGGGCGCGTCGGTCAAGTTCATGTCGGTTCCTGGCCTTCGGTGAATCGGCACAGCGACGGGGCATGTCGCGCGCGGCGGAAGTGAGCCTCTTGGTTGAAGTAGAGACGCCAACCGACCTCGTGATACACGCTAGGCGTGTTCATGAGGGAGTAATAGCGGATCCCCGACGCTTTGGCCCGATCGCGGCCGACCTGGTCAAGGTGACCCGGCGGTCCGGATCACCGGAGGCGCTGGCTCTCGCCCTGCGGGCGCTGGGCTGGGCCGAGCGCGCCCGGCTGGCCGCCGCGACGGCGAAGAAGCTGCTCGACGAGGCGGCCGGAATCGCCCGCCGGCACGGCCTGGACCAGGTCCTGGCCGACGTGCTGATGAGCCGGGCGGCGGTCAACCAGGAGCTGGGCCGGCTCGCCGGGGCGCAGCGCGACCTCGACACGGCCCGCCCGCTGGTGGCGCCGGAGCGCGCCGCCGAGCTGGTCTTCCAGGGCGCGGTGCTGCATCAGAACCTGGGCCGGCTGGCCGCCGCGGCGGCCGCGTACCGGGATCTGCTGGACCGCGCGGGCATCCCGGACCGGATCCGGGTGATCGCCGGCAACAACCTGGCGATCATCGAGTCGCAGCACGGCCGGCACGCCGACGCGCTGCGCCACCTCGACGACGCCGGCGCGCTGGCGGAGACGGTCGGGCCGGCGCTGGTGGCGATGGTGATCGAGACCCGGGCCTGGGTCACCGTGCACGCCGGCCGGCTGGCCGAGGGCATGCTGCTGTTCGACGAGGCCGCCCGCGGGTGGGTGGCGGCCGGGCTGCCGCTGGGCGAGCACTACGTGGAGTACGCGGACGCCCTGATGGACCTGCGGCTGATCCCCGAGGCGTTCGACGCGGCCCGCTCGGCGGCGGAGGAGTTCCGGCTCAACGGCGTGCCGCTGATGGGCGCCGAGGCGGAGCTGCGGGTGGCCCAGCTGGCGCTGCTCTCCGGCGAGCTCGAGCAGGCCGAGGCCGCGTCCTCGGTGGCCGTGCACAGCTTCGACCGGCAGGGCCGCAAGGCGTGGAAGGCGCGGGCGGCGCTGGTCCGGGCGGAGGCCCGGCTGCAGGCGGGCATCGCGACCGGCGCCGACCTGCGCGACGCCCGCCGGGTCTGCAAGACCCTGGAGAGTCAAGGCACTTTCTCGTACGCGGTGCCGGCCTACGACGTCGCCGGCCGGATCGCCGCCGGGCTGGGCCGCCGGAGCGACGCGGTGGCCCTGTTGCGGCGGGCGGTCGAGCTGGCCCGGCGCAGCCCGGTGCTGGTCCGGATGCGCGGCAGCGTGGCCGGGGCGACGGCCGCCCGGCTGCTGTCCGACGACGCGGGCGTGCTCGCGCACTGCCGGCGCGGGCTGAGCGACCTGGCCCGGCACCGCACCGCGCTGCCCTCGGTGGAGCTGCGCACCCTGGCCTCCGGGCACGGCGCCGAGCTGGGCCAGCTCGGCCTCGAGGTGGTGGTCCGGGGCGGTTCGACGCCGCGGGTGCTGGACTGGATGGAACGCACCCGGGCGGCCGCGCTGCTGGCCGTCGAGCCGCCGGGCGGCACCGACGTGGACGACCTGGAGGCGCTGCGCGGCATCCACGCCGAGCTCGAAACGCTCGCGACCGGGGACCGCACAGTCGGCGTGCCGGCCCCGCTGCTGGCCCGGCAGAAGGCGATCGAGAACCGGATCCGCCGGGCCAGCTGGCACCGGCAGACCGAGAGCAAGGCGACCACCGCGACCATCCGGCCCGCCCGGCTGCGCGGCCTGCTCGACGGCCGGGTCCTGATCGAGTACGCGATCCTGCACGGCGACCTGGTCGCGGTCGTGGTCGAGCAGCGGCGCAGCCGGCTGGTCACGCTCGGCCCGGCGACGGCCGTGCTCGATCAGGTCCGGGCCCTGTTCTTCGCCCTGCGCCGGATGACCCAGCCGCTGCCCGAGTCGTCGCTGGCGGCCGCCCGGCTCAGCGCCGACCTGCGGGTACGCAAGCTGCGCACGCTGCTGCTCGAGCCGCTGGCCGTGGCCGACGACGCCGAACTGGTCGTGGTGCCGGTCGGGCACTTGCACGGCATCCCGTGGTCGGCGCTGCGCGACGCGCCGGTCTCGCTGGCCCCCTCGGCGGCGCTCTGGGCCCGGGCCCGGCAGAGCGCGCTGGCGCACCGCACGCCGGGGCCGACAGTGCTTGTCGAGGGGCCCAACCTGCCGGGCGCGACCACCGAGGTACGCCGGCTGCGTGATCTCTACCCGGCCGCGGCCGCGCTCACCCCGCCGCAGAGCACCGCGCAGGAGGTGCTGAGCCGCCTGGACGGCGCCGACCTCGTGCACCTGGCCTGCCACGGCTGGCTGCGCTCGGACAACCCGTTGTTCTCCTCGCTGGTGCTCAGCGACGGCCCGCTGACGGTGCAGGAGCTGCAGACCAGCGGCGTCGCCCCGCACCGGCTGGTGCTGGCGTCCTGCCAGTCCGGCGCGGACGTCAGCTACGCCGGCGACGAGGTGGTCGGCTTCATCAGCTCGCTGCTGGCCCGCGGCACGGCCGGCGTGGTGGCCAGTGTGGCGGCGGTGCCCGATGTGGCGGCCGTCGATCTCATGTACGCCCTGCATGAGCAGCTGGCCAAGGGCCGCACGCTGGCGCAGGCGCTCTTCACCGCCCGGGAGGCTCTGGACCGCGCGGACCCCGCCGCGTACGTCAACTGGTGCACGTTCAGCGCATACGGTGCAGCCTAAAGGGGGATACGCGGGGATGTATCAGCGCTGATCGTCGGGTCTCTGACTCAACGTGGATGTCGGACTGGAGCACGACACGCGCTTTGCCAAGGAACACCGGCGGTTCGCCGCCGTGCTGTTCGCGGACCTCACCGGATTCACCGAGTTGGTCGAGACCGTCGAGCCGGAGGTCGTCTACCAGGTGGTGCGTCCGCTCATGGACGACCTGGTGGCGATCGCCCGCCGGCACGGCGGCGAGATCCAGCAGATCCTCGGGGACGGCTTCATGTGCGTCTTCGGGTTGCACGACACCGACGGCGACGAGGCGGAACGGGCCGTCCGGGCCGGGCTCGCCATGGTCGCCGCGGGCGGCAGCCAGTTCGTCCGGCCGTCGGTGCACGCCGGGGTCGAGTTCGGCGAGGTCTTCGTGACCCCGTCCTGGCCGCCCGCCGGCTACGGCGTCTGGGGCCGCGCGGTGAACCACGCCCAGCGGCTCTGTTCCCTGGCCGGCCCCGGCGAGTTGCAGATCGGGCCCGGCGCCTACAACCGCAGCAACATCCGGCCCGCCCTGGCGCGGCCGCAACGAGCCCGGCTCAAGGGTGTGCCGGCCCCCGTCATGGCGCACCGGATTCCGGCCAACCGGCACCCGGAGTCGCTGGCCAGCTGATCCCTTGTAACGCTGTCATGACAGATGTGTTGCCCCATCGACACTCATCGTGCTCGAATGCGGCATGAGGCTCGCCGCGCTCGTTCTGCTCGCGCCCCTACTCGTGGCTGCCGCCCCGGGGTCGCCGTCGGCCGCAACCGACGGCCCCGGGGTGCTGTCGCACTTCGCGCTGGCCCGCAAGGACTGCGTGGGCACGGCGGCGGGCCGGGCGTCGAAGGTCTGGTACACGGTGGCCGGCGGCGTGCTGTCCGACGTCTACAGCCCGACCGTGGACAACACCGACGTCGAGACCATGCAGTTCCAGGTCACCGACGGCCGCAGCTTCACCGACCTGCAGACCAAGGACACCACTTATTCCGTACGAGCGACCGACGGCACCGGGATGTCCTGCGAGGTGACCAGCACCGCCCGCAACGGCAAGTACAGCATCGTCACCCGGTACGTCACCGACCCGGTGCGGGACTCGGTCGTGATCCGGGTGGACTTCCGGCCCCGCGAGCGCGACTTGCAGCTCTGGGTGCGCCTCGACGGCAGCGTGAACGGCAACGGCGGCGGCGGTCCGGTCAACGGCGGCGCCGACGACGCGACGGTGGACGCGGTCACCACGGCGCTTGTGCAGCGCGACACCAACACGGCCACGAACGCGGTCAACCGCGACTACGCGGTGCCCACGGCGATGGCGTTGCGCGCCGACCGGCCGTTCCTGGCGGCCTCGAGCGGCTTCGCCGGCGCGCCCAGCGACAGCCTGCAGTCGACCTCGCAGTCCGCCCTGCACGGCAACGTGGTGTCGCACGCCCGCCTGGACACCGGGCGCGGCCCCGTGACGCTGGCGCTCGGCTTCGGCCGGGACGCGCCGTCGGCCATCGCCGTCGCCGGGGCCTCGGCCCGCACCCCGTGGGCCGGCACGGCCACGCGTTACGCGGCCGGATGGCAGGGGTACGACGCCGGCCTCCGCAAGCCGCCGGCCGCGCTGCGTGAGCCGTACTACCTGTCCGCGAACGTCCTCAAGGCCAGCGAGGACAAGACCTACCCGGGCGCGGTCGTCGCCTCCCTGGCCAGCCCGTGGGGGCAGGCGGTCAGCGCGGGCGACGCCCCCGGCGGCCGGGCCGTCTACTTCGGCTCGTACCGGGAGGTCTTCGCCCGGGATCTGTACGAGTCCTTCACCGGGCTGCTGGGCGTCGGCGACCTGGCGACCGCCCGCGACACCGTGCGGTTCCTCTTCGAACGCCAGCAGCTGAGCGACGGCCGGATGCCCCGCAACTCGCTGCTGAACGGGCGCACGGCCCCGGACACCGGCGGCGACCAGCTGGACGAGACGGCGTACCCGATCCTGATGGCCTGGCAGGCCGGCCTCGGCGGGGACGCGGCGCTGTATCCGAAGATCCGCAAGGCGGCCGACTTCGTGGTGGCGCTCGGGCCGTCGTTCGGCAGCGAACGCTGGGAGGAGCAGTCCGGCTACTCCCCCTCGACGATCGCCGCCGAGATCGCCGGGCTGGTGGCTGCCGGGGCGATCGCCGACCTGCACGGCGACCGCGCGGCCGGCCAGGTCTACCGGGCCACGGCCGATCACTTCCAGCGTTCGATCAAGGGTTGGACCGTCACCACCAGCGGCCCGTACGCGCCGCGCTACTTCATCCGGCTGTCCAAGACCGGCGACCCGAACGCGGCGATCTCCTACGGCCTGGGCAACGGCGCCCCGGCCGCCGATCAGCGCGCGGTCGTCGACCAGGGCTTCCTCGAGCTGACCCGGCTGGGCATCCTGAGCGCCGCCGACCCCGACGTGCGGGCCTCGCTGAACGTGGTCGACCAGGTGATCCGCCGGGGCGACGGCTTCTACCGGTACGGCACCAGCACCGCGGGCACCGAGGACGGCTACGGCGACTGCTGGGAGCCGGACCCGACCGACTGCACGCCGTCGGGCAAGCCCTGGCCGAACGGCAACGCCGGCTCGGGCCACCTGTGGCCGGTGCTCAGCGGCGAACGGGCCGAGCAGTTGCTGCAGTCCGGCGACGCCGCGGGCGCGGCCACCCTGCTCGCCGCGATGACCGCCGCGTCCTCCGGCGTCGGCCTGGTGCCCGAGCAGGCCTGGGAGGACCCCGGCCTGCCGGCCTCGCCGCCCGGCACACCCCCCGAGACCGCGTCGATCGGTTTCGTCACCGGCGGGGCGGCCGGCTCGGCCTCGCCGCTGACCTGGGCCCAGGCCCAGCTGGCCCGGCTGATCCTGTCGACCGGCTCCGGGCGCCCGATCGAGCAGCCCGCGGTCGTGCGCGACCGGTACGTGGCGCACGGGGCGCCCGGCACGCTGCCGGTGACGATCACGAGCCCCGCCGACGGATCGGTGGCCCAGGGCGCCACGGTCACGGTGACGGGCATGACCGCGCCGTTCGCCCAGGTGGTGGTCGCCGGCACGCCGACCGACATCGCCGCCGCGACCAGCACGGTCACGGTCCGCGCCGACCGCACCGGCGGCTTCGCGGCCACCGTCGGCGTCGGCTTCCTCACCAACGTGCTGACCGTCACGGCGGCCCTGCCCGGCGCGACGGGTTACGCCCGCGGCACGGTCGTCTCGGAGGCGCTGCCCGGCCCGGCCCTGCTGGACGTGAGCGACCCGGCGAACGACGACGACGGCCCGGGCACGTACGCGTACCCGACCGCGGCCGACTTCCATCCCGGCGCCTACGACATCCAGCGGTTCCAGGTGATCGACGTCGGCGACACCGTGTACCTGCGCACCCAGCTGCGCGATCTGACCCCGACGTTCGGCTCGGCGCTCGGCGCGCAACTGCTCGACGTGTTCGTCCGCGACCCGGCCGCGCCGGCGTTCTCCACCGCCGCGCCGTTCCCGTCCCGCAACTTCACGCTCGCCGCCGGCTCGGCCTGGTCCAGCCGGATCGAGGTGCAGGGCTTCGCCGGCCCGGTCTTCGTGAACCCGGCCGGCGCGGGCCTCGGCGACGTGGCGGTGACGGCGAACCAGGCGACCCGGTCGATCCTGCTGGCGGTGCCCAAGGCGGCGCTCGGCACGCCCGGCGCGGGCTGGGTCTTCACCGTGGTGCTGCACGGGCAGGACGGCTTCAGCGGCGACCAGGCACGCAGCTTCGCGGCCACGGCCCAGCCGTACCAGTTCGGGGTGTGCCGCCCCGGCCTCACCTCACCGATCTGCCAGATCGATCCGGACACGGCCCCGAAGGTGATCGACACGATCGCCCCACCCGGCGAGGACCAGTACGCGGAGCTCGACCCGACCACGGCCCCGGTCGAACTCCACGGCGTACCCATCCTCTAGATCAACAGCAGCTGCCCGGGTCCGGCACGCTCAGGGGACGATCGCGACCAGGCCGTTGCAGGAGACGTCCTCGATGGACGGGCGGGGCTGCGGCGCGTCGTCCGATCGCCAGCGGGACACCGAGACCAGCCCGGGCTGCACCAGCTCGAGGCCGTCGAACAGCGCGGCCAGTTGCGCGCCGGTGCGCGCGACGAACCGGCCGTCCCGGTTGGTCTGCTGCAGCTCGGCGATCGCCTCCGGTGACTGGTATTCCCAGGTCGAGTGGGAGGCGACCACGTAGCTGCCGGACGGGAGCGCGCCGATCAGCTTGCGGACGATGCCCTGCGGATCCTCGTCGTCGCGGATGAAGTGCAGCACCGCGACCAGCATCAACGCCACCGGCTGGCGGAAGTTCAGGGTGTCGTGCAGGTCGGGGTCGTTCAGGATGGTGTCGGGCTCGCGCAGGTCGGCGTCGAGGTAGGCGTTCGCGCCGGTCGGGGCGCTGGTCAGCAGCGCGCGGGCGTGGGTCAGCACGATCGGGTCGTTGTCGACGTAGACCGTGTGGGCGGTCGGGATGATGCTCTGGGCGATCTCGTGCGTGTTGCCCGGCGCCGGGATGCCGGTGCCGATGTCGAGGAACTGGGCGATGCCCCGCTCGGCCAGAAAGCGCACCGCGCGGCCGAGGAACATCCGGTTTTCCACCGCCATCAGCCGGATGCTCGGCATCGCGGCCTCGATCGCGTCGCCCGAGGCCCGGTCGGCGGCGAAGTTGTCCTTGCCGCCCAGCCAGTAGTTGTAGCGCCGGGCGGGGTGCGGCGTCGTGGTGTCGATCCGGGAGTTCGCGGACGGCCCGGGCGGCTCGGCGCTCATGTGCTCTCCCTCGGACGGTCCGGTGTGGCTGGCGCAATGGTAGCTATGTGGATCTCCCTCGCGTCCAATCGCCCCGGCCGGGGCTCACAACCCCGACTGGTAGGCCAGCACGCCCCGGTTGACCGCCGCGGTCGCCTTGCGGGCCGTCGCGCGCACCTCGTCCGACGCGCCCGCGGCGTCCTTGATCTGGCCGAGCAGGTCGAGGACCTGCCGCGCCCAGCGCACGAAGTCACCCGCCGGCATGTCCGCGTCGTAGTTGTGCCCGCTGGCCAGCACCCGGGCCAGCGGCTCGCCGCGGGCCCACCGGTACATCGGCCAGACGAAGCCCGGGTCGGGCTCGCGGGTCAGCGACAACCCGTGCTGCGCCTCGTCGGACTCGATCTCGGCCCACAGCTTCTGGCAGGCGTCCACCGCGGCGGTCGTCGCGCCCTTGGGCACCGAGGCGCGCTCGTCGCCCTCCCGGCGGGACTCGTAGAGCACCATGGACACCGCCGCGGCCAGCTCCTCGGGGGCCAGGCCCTCCCAGATCCCGCGGCGCAGGCACTCGGCGACCAGCAGGTCGGCCTCGGTCCAGATCCGCGACAGCATCCGGCCCGCGTCGGTGACCTCGCCCTCGGCGGTCAGATAGCCGCGGTCGGCCAGCACCGCGCAGACCTGGTCGAACGTGCGCGCCAGCGACCCGGTGCGCCCGGCCACCTTGTCTCGCAACGCGTCGGTGTCGCGCTGCAGCCGGTGCCGGCGCTCCGCCCAGCGGGCGTGATCCTCTCGTTCCGGACACCCGTGGCACGGATGCTGGCGCAACTGCACCTTGAGCAGGGCGATCTCGGCGTCCTCGCCCGCGTTGCCCTTGCCGCGCTGCCGCCGGCCCTCGCCGTGCCGGTCCAGGCCGGTGGCGCTGACCGAGGCGGCCAGATCGCGGCGGGCGCCCGGCGAGCGGTGGTTGAAGTGCTTCGGGACCCGGATGCGTTCCAGCACGTCGACCGGGCCGGGGAAGTCGGCGGCGCTGATCCGGCCGGCCCAGCGGTCCTGGGTCAGCACCAGCGGCCGGGGCTCGCCGAAGCCGCCGGCGCCCGGCTCCAGCACCACGGCGAGGCCGGCCCGGCGGCCCTGCGGCACCCGGATCACGTCACCGACGCGCAGCCGCTCCAGCGAGGACACCGCGGCCGCGCGGCGCTGCGACACGCCTTGACGGGCCATCGCCCGCTCCCGGTCGGCGATGGCGATCCGGATCCCGAAATACTCCTCGAAGTCGCCGTGGTGACAGGTCTCCTCGGTGCCGTAGGACTCGATGGTCTCGACGTTGCGCTGCACCTGGCGGGCCAGCCCGACCACCGAGCGGTCGGCCTGGAACTGCGCGAACGACGACTCCAGCAGCTCGCGGGCCCGGTCGGCGCCGACCGTGCCGACCAGGTTGGACGCCATGTTGTAGGACGGGCGGAAGCTGGAGCGCAGCGGATAGGTGCGGGTGGACGCCAGCCCGGCCACGTGCCGCGGGTCGACCTCCGGGCTCCACAGCACGACCGCGTGCCCCTCGACGTCGATGCCGCGCCGGCCGGCCCGCCCGGTGAGCTGCGTGTACTCGCCCGGGGTCAGATCGACGTGCGCCTCGCCGTTGAACTTGACCAGCCGCTCCAGCACCACACAACGGGCCGGCATATTGATGCCCAGGGCCAGCGTCTCGGTGGCGAACACGGCCTTCACCAGGCCGCGTACGAAACATTCCTCGACCGCCTCCTTGAACGCCGGCAGCATGCCGGCGTGGTGCGCCGCGACGCCGCGCTCGAGGCCGTCGAGCCACTCCCAGTAGCCCAGCACCGACAGGTCCTCGCCCGGGATCGAGGCGACCTTGGCCTGGGCGATGCGGCGGATCTCGGCCCGCTCGTCGGCGTTGGTCAGCCGCAGCCCGGCCTGCAGGCACTGCTGCACGGCGGCGTCGCAGCCGGCCCGGCTGAAGATGAACAGGATCGCGGGCAGCAGCCCGGCCCGGTCGAGCCGGTCGACCACCTCGGCCCGCGGCGGCGGCTGCCAGCGCTTGTTGCGCCCGCCGCGCGCGTTCCAGCCCGGGCCGGCGACCCGGTCGCCCATGTCGAGCCGGCGCAGCATCTCCCGGGTGTAGCGCAGCAGCTCGGGGTGCACGTCGTGCTTGCGGGCCGCGTCGGCGTCGTGGAACAGGTCGAACATCCGCTTGCCGACCAGCATGTGCTGCCAGAGCGGGACGGGCCGGTGCTCGCTGACCACGACCTCGGTGTGGCCGCGCACGGTGACCAGCCAGTCGGCGAACTCCTCGTAGTTGCTGACCGTGGCCGACAGCGAGACCAGGTTGACCGTCGCGGGCAGGTGGATGATGACCTCCTCCCACACCGCGCCGCGGAACCGGTCGGCCAGGTAGTGCACCTCGTCCATCACCACATAGGCCAGGCCGTGCAGGGTGGCCGAGCCCGCGTAGAGCATGTTGCGCAGCACCTCGGTGGTCATCACCACCACGGGCGCGTCGCCGTTGATCACGTTGTCGCCGGTCAGCAGGCCGACCTTGTCGGGCCCGTAGCGCTCGACCAGGTCATGGAACTTCTGGTTGGACAGCGCCTTGATCGGTGTCGTGTAGAAGCACTTGCGGCCGCCGTCGCGCAGGGCCAGATGCACGGCGAACTCGCCGACCACGGTCTTGCCCGCACCGGTCGGGGCGCAGACCAGCACGCCGCTGCCGCGCTCCAGCGCCTCGCAGGCCTGCCGCTGGAAATCGTCCAGGTCAAAGCCGACATCGAGCATGAAGTCGTCGAGCGCGGGAAACTCGGCCACCTTGGCGGCCCGCCGCTTCGATTCCGCATACCGTTCGGCGGGGCTCGTCATGGGGACAAGATTAGATCGTCCGTGTGACAGTTTCGTGCACCGGCGGTTGGCGAACGGGCCGCCGGGGACGCTGGGTATCGTGCACGGCGTGCCGGATGCCGACGATTCGACCCGTACCTCGCCGGAACGCTCGCGCCGTCAGGTGGACGCGGTGCTCTTCGACTTCCACGGCACGCTGGCGCAAGTGGAGGAGCCGGTCGCCTGGGTGACGGCGGCCGCGCTCACCTGCGGCGTCACGCTGGATCGGGGCAAAGCGACCGGGTTGGCCGACCGGCTAGTGACGGCGGGCCGCGCCGGCGGGCCGCTGCCCTACCGGGTGCCGCCGCATCTGGCCGAGCATTGGGCCGACCGGGATCTGTACGAGCACAGCCACCGAGCGGCGTACACG
>Ga0307515_10016730_pt1 | contig 13414 bp, 20 predicted proteins | sample 17_EM_MG_FD_194513 | JGI IMG/M metagenome (GOLD analysis project Ga0307515, IMG submission 194513) | Populus trichocarpa ectomycorrhiza microbial communities from riparian zone in the Pacific Northwest, United States - 17_EM | ecosystem: Host-associated > Plants > Roots > Unclassified | place...
AGTGTTTTCAAAACGAGACGAAGAGCGTAGAGGTAATTGCAATGGTGTCCGGCATGAGATGAAGAACGGAAGATCCATAACGATCCTTGAACACATTCGGGCATTCGGGCATTCTCACCCTTCTCCAGCGCGATGTTGAGAAATTTTGGTTGTCATCAACAGGGGCGGAGACTGAAGGAGGACTCGGTATACGATAGAGAAAGCATCTGGTTTCAGATGATCTGTGAGGTACCGTCATGCTGAATTGCCGGGACCAGTGGAAAGGAAGATCATGCCGAACGGAACACACCCTGTTGAGGTCCGTGACCAACGCCATCGCCCAATGTCGGCTTGATTATTATTGGAAGCACACATCGTTTCAGGTACCGATTCGAAAAGCGCTCTGGTCTCGTAGCCCGCGCTTCACCAATCTAATCACTGAGTTATTGGCGGGAAAGGCCGTTGAGATGCAGTATCAGGTTATGGCAAGTTACGACGGGTGAGTGTCAATTCGCTTTCAGATGCAATCTTGATGGCTAATCTTCATTTAAGTCTAGATAACATCAGTGAACCGAGTCTCTGGGTTCTACTATACTACGCAGGCTACATTACTCCCACCACTTTCGTCAACTCTGACTCCAGTCTCTCCACCGCCAAATTCCGCATTCCTAACTTCGAAGTCCGTTCTGATTGGGTAGACTGGCTCAGCGAGCACATTGAAGAAAAGGAAGGAAACCCGGAAGCTCCCAAGATGATCAAGTCGCTCCTCGACCCCCTCATGGAGGGCGATGCGGAACAAACCCAGAAGGCTCTATCAACCCTCCTACCTAACCATTTTTCCTACTTCTTGTCATCCTCGACCGTTCTCGAAAAGGTTTATCAGGGGTTTCTGTACGGGCTACTGTTGTGTTTAACCGCGAAGGGGTACATTGTGAACGTCGAGCAAGAAGCTGGGCATGGTCGATACGACATTCGATGCCAGAAGACCATTGGCGGCAACTCCAAGGCGATTATCATCGAGTTAAAGGCGGTGCCGCTCACCGTGAAAACGAGACTCACGCGCAAAAAGAAGACCAAGGTCCAACTGGAGAAGGATATGGAGGTACAACTATTGGCGGCTATGAACCAACTCGAAGAGCGTCGGTATTACAGTTCGCTCGAAGGTCACATCACGACCGTGCATGAATTTGGAATCTGTTTCGCCGGCAAGCTCTGTGTCGTTGGATCAAGGACACGGACTCGGGGCGATTCCGCGATGGATTGGGTTGTGGCACTGACCAAAGTCTCAGGCGCTCATTTCGAGCAAAAGGACATTGACGAGGTGGAGAAAGCGCTGGAAGAAAGCGATCTCGAAAGTTGCAGCAGCACCATGCAACTAGCCCACCAACGTCTCGCGCATCAACGTCGACGTCTCATGGACCTCCGCATCGCTCCTCGCCCCGTCGCCGCTCGTCCCGTCCCAATCCTTCTCGCTCATCTTCTCGTAACACAACCAATCCTGCATCACCGGAGAAGGGGCAAGGGGACTGTCCTCGAAATCGACATTTGCGACATATTCCATACAACGTGAAAGTCACACGCCAAGAAAACCTTTTGGATTGATTATCGAATTTCGTCTAGGGGGCAATTCAAAGGGATTAGTGAGCATAGGACGTCGAGCAGTGCAGGACAGCATTTGTCACCACTAAGGCTAAGTCCGTACCAGACTCCCTCGGTTGCAAGCAGGGAAAAACTCGATTGTAATTATGTAACGAGTATATCGGGGGTGATGATTATAAGATATGGCTATAGGGCAATGGACAAATACGAATTAGAGTGCAGCGCAAGACGTGATGCGAAGCCAAGAATAGGGACGGGAATACGCTAGGTGACGTGATGTAAATGCGAATGTTGTAATGCCGTGCGCAATACGATATCGTGTCATAAAAACAGTCAACAGCCAAGTAGCCGATGAACGGACAAGAACGACTACGTCAAGAGAAGGGGAAAATAAGTATGCAAAACTCGTAGTGCGTGCTGCTGTGCTGAGGATATACAAGGTGGGAATTGGTCGTGTGCAGCACAATTGAGCGTCATAGCCAATGTTCTTGGCACTTTGGCTGTCCATATGGTTACTATACGAGATGAGATAATTGCGCAAGCGCCCGTTTCAAGCTTCAATCGAAGTTGACAATATCCTCATCGGCGGAAGAACGGAAGACTCGGAAGCCAATGGAGGTTGACGACTCGAAGGAGGCGAATTTGAATGCGAATGACGACCGTTTGCTAATGCGAAATGCCACGTCCTACTCTTAAGGCTCCACGAGATATTCACAGACTGTGGGGGGTCGGGGAGGAGAGACCAGACACATCGGGGTCGATCCCAAACGATGACACAAGGCGAGGCTGGAAGCGATGCTTGTGCGTCGGAAGGGACGTTGAATGTCCAGGCGTGGAGGTGCTCTGAATCATAGGTACACCATCCCGCGACGTCAGGAAAGTGAGTCGGAAACGCAAAGGGTGACGCCGAGGAAGCAGAGAGCGCCAGCTCAGCGTCTTGTTCGGAGATGAGAAGCTCCCAGCGTTCGAAGGTGCGGCTCCAGACTATGCGTCCTGGCTCTGGATGCGAGGGCTGAAGCTCCCATTCATCGCGGTCGCGATACCAACAGATCAGGCTTGTCGGGCATGGGAGAGAGGTGGAGTTATCATGTTGCAACTTGAGCGTCCAGGCGCGAATGCCCGCGTCCCAGGCGACGACAGACCCGGGCACATTTGGTACATGGGATGGGAAGCGTTGGCTAGATGTGCTGAGAGAGGATGGTGATGGCGCGTTGGATACGTCTTGAGGATACGCGGCACTGCCGGGACTAATGCTTGGGGAAGTGGGTGTCGCTACAGATTGATGACCAGACAATGGGGATGGTGGGCGGGAAAGCAGAGATAAATGCGATTGATGATGTGAAGACAGTAATGGGGGATACCCATGAGAGTGCGAACGAGACGTAGAAGTTTGACGTGACGTGGAACGCATCGAGACTGCAGTCCGAGGGAGACCATGCTCGAGAGTGAGTACACGGCCGCGGCTGGGGGCATGCAGGTTCTCGTCGTGACTAGACAGGGGCGTAGGATATGAACTGCGGCCGTGAGACTGGGAAGAAGCGTAGCCTTGGCGGAGGCTTGGATGGAGGACCTGCAACCGGCTGTGGGATTCTGAAAAGTTGCTGAGCGGAGACGGTGACCGAGAAAGGTTTTCAGGAGTATGAATCCCGTTCATGACGGCAAAGCTCGGCAGCTCGAGGCGCTCGACAGGGTCCGGGTTAGTGCGAATGGGCGGGAGAATGTGACCGCCATTTACGTTAAGGCCATGGCCGACCTCGGTCGAGTGCCGAAGGTGGTCAAGCGAGATGGATGGGTGGGTTGGTTGAAGCGACGGGTGGGCTACGTGCTCGGTGGGGAGGATGGGTTGGTGGGCGAGCGATTGCTGTCCCAGGAGCTTGCGACGAACCCAATCATCTGAGAAGTCGACTGTCGAGTCCTTTACATTACCGAGGTCGTCGACGACTTCGAATATGACGGCGCGGCCTAGGGCAGGTGATAGGGGAAAGGGGAAAGGAGAAGGGACTCTTATGTCAGGCCGAGTGTCATGCGACCGGACCGGCAGCAAACGCAACGACGACGCAACGAGAGGACATACCTGGTTGCCTAGGGAGGACCCTTACTGCACCCTTGTTGATCTGGGCTTCCATGGCGCGCTTTTGCTTGAGGGACCACTGCGAAGGGCCAGTCGAGGCGTCGATGCGGTCTTCGCGCTTCATTTTTGGAAGGCATCGCTCGGGCCAGCCAGCGAAGTATGAGTTGATTTTGATGAGCTGGGCGGGGAGCTCGACCCACGGAAACTTTTTCTGGCCTTGCTGCACGGCACAGGTTCCGCCGCCCTCCTCTGCACGGGTGGGCAAGTGGATGAGCGATAGGGAACTAAGGTGAGGGGTTGTCATACCGAAAATCTCGATGAGCTTGTTGAGGAGATACTTCTGCTGCTCCTTTTCGCGTTCGCGTTGCTCTCGCTTCTTTGCAGATTTTTCGAGGAGTGCTTGGGGCGGCGACTCGGGCACTCTCCTCCGCTTCTGGGCTGGCGCTTTACCGTGTTCAGGACTCGGGTGCTGAGGTGCTGGAGTGCTGCGGGTGCTGAGAAGGTGGTCCGGGGCGCTGGCGACGGGGTCGGGCGTGATGTCGTCGATGAGTTGGTCTTCGCCTTCGGCGTCCTCGTCGACGAGCATGGAATCGTCAAAGGAATTCGTGGCTGCTGGGGTTGCTGCTGGGGTGGTCGTCGCAGGCAGCGTGGGCGAGGTAGGTGGCTGAGTAGCCGCCATAAGGGGGGGATAGTGGATAGTGATGGGTGGAATGGTGGATGGGAAGGAAGAGGTAGGCCACTTCTTTCTTTGTTTATATTGGAAAGCTCAGCCCGCGGACGGGTTCCTTTGTCGCAGGCTTCCAACAACTGAGAAGAGTTAAAAAATGGTATTTACTGCTGACAGTCTCTCTTACTTACTTACCCGCGACTATACTAATCTATTGTCTGGCCGCCAGCCTGTCTACCGCCCACCTGAAGCAACCTCGCTACCCTTCCTGCAGCCTTTCTGCAGCCCCTCTACGCCCCTCTACACCCCTCTACACCCCTCTGCATGCAACCCCCTCACAGCCCCTTTCTTTGCCTTTGCCATGTCGACCAGCCTGGAGCTGTCACCACTCTATCAAAATTGTGACCGCGTCCGCTTAGCCTACCATGCTGCGCTTCCTCCCACGCAGACGCACTGGGGCCCGTCTGTCAGTTGCACACTCTGGCGCACAAAATGAACAACGTTACCTTCTTCGAGTCGCTGCCGGACGCTCTCCCATGCCTTGGCCCCCAGTTCACGCCCGTATGCGTCGACCACTGCGGCAAAGAGCGGCTCCGACGCTGGGTGGGTCGATGCAAACGCCCGCTCGAGTACGTAGAGGTCCACAGCTTTATCCTCTGCCAGGGTCGATTGAAATGAGAGCCCAAAGTCAATGATAACCTATGGAACGATCGATCGAAAGACCCGACCCAAGGGTTAGTGGCTTACTTGCCCTGGCGACGGACGTGGATGGCCACTGACTATTTCTGTGTCTGCACCGACGCCGCTGGTGGTCGCCGTGGACATAGTGGACGTGGTGGACGTGGTAGACGTGGTGGTCCGCCGGACGAGCATGTTTGAGGTTGTGAGATCCCCGTGAATGATGTCCGCCCGGTGCATCCGGCCCAGTTCACGTCCGATGAGTTGCATCAACATTTCTGTTGGGGAGAGAGCAAGACGCGATAATGGCAATGACAAATGACAATGACAAATGACAATGACAATGACAAGGAATGAATGAGGATGGATGAAGGATGAAGGATGAAAGATGAAGGTGAACCCACCTTGTGAAATTCCATATCTGGCTGCATCACTTAATTTAGGTTCTCCGCGCCCGCCGCCACCGCCACCCGCCTTCGCCTCGTGTCCCCTCGTGTCATGGAGGTGGGCCTCCATGTACCCCTCACCTGCGCCTGCCTCTGCGCCTGCGACCGCGACCGCGACTATGCAACTGTTGTGCGCCATATCCTCCTCGTCCGCGCCCAAGACGGAGCGCACACTCTTGCCGTCGATCCATTCGATCCCGATAATTCCTGACTCAACCTCGACAAGCACCACCTGTGGCACCCGTACCCCACCCCGGGCACAGCGCGCAAGAGATCGCGCCTCCGAGGTGATGCGTGTGCGCGTGAGCTGCGTCGACAGCGCTGGATGTCGGTATTTTTTGGGAAAACGGTGCTTGAGCAAGACCGGTTGCGCAGACCCGTCGTCGTTCTCTGTGAGATACGCTTTGTACACTTTCTGCGCGTCGCATCAGTCCGCGTCTGCTCTCCACGTCTCCGATCGCGTCGAAAGGGTAACACGCACTGCTTCAGCGCCTTGGGCAATGAGCTGAGCGCCCTCGAGTACCCTCGTCAAGGACATCGTTCAGTCGTTCGTCGTTCAGTCGTAATCCTTCGTTTATTTGCACCTCGCTTGACCAACTGCCCTTCTACCGCCCTTCTACCTACGCCCCTCGATATATACTGCTATGCCTTCTCGAGCGCTCTGTGTGATATAATGGCTGGTATCTGAACACATCGTTCCAAGTTCCCCGCCCACAGCTCAGTTGAGTCTAACCGCCCCAACTGCCCCAAAATTGCCCAGGATATGCATGTATAGAGCGACCCTGCACCTTAGTCCCAGAGAGAACACAATGAAACCCGGTGACGACACAACTCCTTTACTTGCAAAAGCCAAATCAGCCCAGGGACCCACCGTTGTAACCTGAACAACCATCTGCCGAAGGCGTTTGTCCTGCCCGTCCAATCCGCCGCAGTCGTATGTGAATTGCCCCAGCGATGGAGACATTCAACCCCTCCGTGCCTTGATAATGTATCAGGTCAGTGTTCACAGAAACATTGGGAGTCTGCAGTCCGACTCTTGGACCCTTCCACGGGAATGAACATACCCAATCCGGCCCTGCAGACGGTACTGGCGACGTTGATGCGCGACTATGCCCGTCAGGGTAAATATCCACGTCCGGAGCAAGTTACTCAGGAGGCGCTGGACGAGCTTCAGGCGCTATGTGCTGCCATCAGTTTCACTGCATCGCAACGAAATCAGGTCAAACCAGCACCAGCTGTCAAGTACCAGGATCATACTATGAAGCAGATCATCATGGATCTGGATTCTCAGATGGACATGTATGAGAGGCCAGAGTTACTTGTAAAATTCATCCTTTTTGCTGCCTGAGCATGCAAGTGATTTGAAAAAACAGGATACGGCATTGGATGAGATCCCTCTACAGGATCTCCATGCAGCGGCTGAACTCAAGCAGTCGGACCTAGCATACGAAGACGCCTTGGCAGAGGCCTTAGTTCAATGGTTTAAACCAGTATACCCGTCGTGATCCCCATTTACTCTGACTCACTAATTCTTTTCCTTTTCCGTGTCGTTCGGCTCTACGTAGAACTATTTTGCATGGGCGGACCCTATTAAATGCCCGACATGTCAAGGCCCAACGAGAGCACAAGGTATGGTCGCCCCGTCAGCCGATGACCTCGCGGGCGGAGCGAATCGAGTCGAGATGCACGTTTGCAATCGCGGCTCAGAATGCGGAGGAAGTTTTCGATTCCCCCGTTTCAAGTAGGAGAATATTCGCACATCTCACCTGGATTCACGAACCAACTTGTCTTTATTTCTTTTAGTAACCCGGTGTACCTGATGCGATCGCGTCTTGGGCGTTGTGGTGCGCATGTTCTTGTTAGTCCGGCGGATCGATGCTGAAAATAGGCGCACAGGCGAATTTGCCAACCTCTTTATGCTCTTCCTACGTGCCATGGGGTTAAAGGCCAGATACGGTCAGGACGTTCACTCCCAGAGGCCAGTAACGTTTCTGATGTCACCCTGCAGTGTGGAATGCCGAGGATCATGTCTGGAATGAGGTAGATTTGGTCCTATCAAGAGCACCTTCTACATACTAACAGATGGCCAACAGTACTGGTCCCCTGTACTCAAACGTTGGGTCCACCTCGACTCTTGTGAATGTGCTCGCGACCAGCACCTCCTATACGACAAGGGTTGGGGAAAGAAGCAATCCTATGTCCTCGCTTTCTCTATCGAGGGCGCCCAGGACGTGACCAAGGCGTATGTGCAAGACTGGGAAACTACCCTCCAGCGAAGGCAGCAGATCAGCGAGAACGAATTGGGGCAGCTCTTAGATGAAGTCACTTCTCGTAGACGTGCCCATTTGGATCCGAAGTCTATAGCACAGCTTCAAGAAGACGATAAAACCCAGCGTCTCTTCCTGGAGGGTGATATCAGCTATCGAGGAGAGGAGTCGCTCCCACCAAGACAGAGTGGTACCGCGGAATGGAAAGCGGCTCGTAGAGAGGATGGTATGAAAAGCTTGCCTACCTTTCGCTGGATATTGACACTTTCTCTCCACACTTAGGCCTTAATTAGGCTCTGTTCACCACTCCTCGCCTCCCTATCAGAGGATGTACAGAATATCAATACTTGATGGGAAATGGGAACCAGAAATAGACATGGGAAATGGGAACCAAAATGGGAAATGGAAAATGGGAACCGGCCGACCATAGCCGCCTCTCCATTAAGGCGATGAGCTCACCTTTCCGTGGCACCGCACAAATTTGGGTGTCCACTCACCGGCGCCCTAATACTACGGCAATATTTCATATTCCACTTCCAGGCCATCGGTGCATCGAGAAACCTCATGACTTTTAAATCCATCAAGCTGTTGTCAAGACAGGTTTACAACTATTGGGTAGTGTTTGTACACGTGAGTCGTAATTTGTCAGTCATGTTGGGGCGTACAGACGTATAAACCCACCGAGCCTCGTGGCCCACAGAGCGTGTCGATGTCTATTTATTTTGATGGTGTCCAGGACTCGTAGCTGCCACGGGTCGGTAAGACTGCGGATTTGGGCACTCGTCTAAACGACAAGAGCAATGCCCCATCGTTGAAAAGAGGATGTGTTACACCTGGCAGGTCCGTCTGGACTTACCAAACCAAAACCAAGGCACTGGCTGCCAGTCGCTATTGAGGGTCTTGACGGCTGTGCCCGCGTATGGGCAATGTGAACGTAGGGTCGTTCCATCCAGTACATACTGGAGCATGAGTTGACGCTGCTTCGGGTCTACACTACCAGCACTACATGTTTCTCAGGCAGGACCTGTGGGCTCAACATTGCCTTCGCCTGGCTACTCTCGGACTAACCGACTGTATAAATTGATTGGTACTATAAAACGAGGCCACTCACTTCCTCCGGTCCCGCGTCCTGAAGGTGATACATACAACCTGGCCAATATCATCCTGGAAACGGCAATTACACAACCACCACGAGGGCAACTACTACTACTGTTACCACAAGGATGACAACCACCGGCACAAGAACCCTGAGTTGCCATCAATGCAGAGAGGTACTGACCGTGTCACAACTGGGCATTCCGCAGTAGCTCCCTCTGGTATGCTGCCTTATACGGATAAAGTCGCCCCATGCCATTGAATATCCTTTTTGACTTGCCGGTGCGTTCCACAGGTAAACTGCGGCAACAATCATGAGAACATGAACCCTCGCCTTCGCAGTCGCCGACGACTCCCACTACACTCAATACTTTAAGAGGCGCTAGAGGACCTACTAAGAGAGCCCCGACTTTCTCTGCTCGTACTGCGGATGTGGCTTGCGATTCCTCAAAGCCGTGATGGTCACTGCGTTAAACGCTATGAATGCTGCCATAAGTTCAAGATCAAACACCCTTCATGATGCCAAAGGCTCTATTATCCGCACACGCATTGGTGTCAACGGCATTATCATTGGGAGTATAGTCTTACAATTGTGAGGGGGTAGGGCATAGACATTCGACGGTTCACGGCTCTTGCCGCCAACTCCCACTTACTGTAGTTCTCGTAACCGCTGGCGATGCGATTCGTATTCAGGGCAGAGCAGAGCAGAGCATCGTCGACGATGTTGAGCTGCAGAGCGATCCCAGTCACGATAAGGACTATGACGCACCTGACTGACGACCCTTCTGCGATCATTTTGCTGACCTATTAATTGTAGGACGATGCCTTTCATACGCACTCTCTGCCGAAAGCACCCAGTTCGAGCTGACTTGAGACAACAAAGATGGTATATAATATACCTTCTTCTGGTCCTGCTTCCACGCCATGGGCTGTTTCACTTGAATCTTTTGCGCAGCTCCAAAGCGTCTCACATCAGCGCGTCTGTTGTCAACACCAAGTACAGGAGTGGCTTCATCACCTACACTTTCAACTACGCCTCTAGTGGTACACAAGGTGGCGGGTTCCTTCCTTTCAATTCAGTCCTCGCCAGACAACGTGTTGTAAAAACCTGCATGGACAGCTGGACATGCACAATGACGGCATCTACAATAATATATCAGGAGAGCAGTCGTCGCATCAACACTGGTGTTGGTGCTCAACTTGTACCCGCTTCGCCTTGTACAAGCCCAAACCGCGGCTAATAGGTGGGAAAACAACTTTCGAGTGTGTTTCCAGCCTCGTGGAACTCAAGTGACGAACTGACGAAGGGTGTTCTCTACCTTTTCATTAAGTCCGAAGTGGCAATTTGATCTTGGTTGTGGTGCCCATCCGTGACTTTCACTTTAGAAGTCATTCCGACACAGCACTTGCTGGTTATTGCCCCACACCGCCTTACTCATACTCTCTATAGCAACTTCGGATGTCAAGCCAGCTGTCCTCAATGAACCGGGTGTGGGCTCACCTTGATGACCGGTAACCGAGAGATTGCCAGGACAACTGAGCCGAAGCACCTTTATATGGTGGGTTTGCGACATGCGTAGGTCGGGAGGGATAAATTGATTTCCATTGACGAAAGGCCGTGCTCAGACAGTGAGAAACGAGCTCGTAAGCTTAGCATGCAAGTGCGGAGTGTGGCGAAGGCATGCAGGGTCTCGCGGAACCGAGGCGAGAAATAGCGATGGATGGGCGGAGGACGATCTAGTGATAATGTCTCAGGAGCAGAGAAGGCTTGCAGCTTGCAGATCTGCCAGCACCTACTTATATTCGATCTAGTTGGTGCATGGGCACTGATACCATTCTATGTAAATATTATGCACTTGAATATGTCAGCCTTTCTGACTATCGAACAACTATCTAAACGTTCTGTACAAGTGACCTTGTATCGCCAGTTGGGATATGGGCCTGGGGTTGCCTCCCCCCAGTCCTTGCCTCCTCCCTCTTCCAAACTAGCTGGACCACCATTAGTAATCAACCAAGTCATTGTTCAAGGATACCCATTGAGTAGCGTTTTCTGCTACGTTCACTCGGGGACACGCAGGTTGCCACAAAGCCCAAGCTGAGCTTCCCCCTTCCGCCCATCATGACTGTAAGAGGCTCTAGACAAGAGGGGCGAACACGTTCTGACGCTTTATACTCTTAGCATATGCTCCCCCCCAACCTGCTAAAACTCTTCCAGCCACGGCCATCGCTCCCGTATACTCGACCTGTGGACAGAGATATCAATGTTGTACGCAAAAAGTCCGTCTTGGGCGTTGCACAACTCCTCGCAAGCATCCGAGAACAGAATGATGCGGGGCTGATCGACCAAGGCAAGAAGGAAGCAGAAGAACTAGAGCCAGGCGCTGTGCCCAGCGGACCTGAGGAAGACGGCCAGTTTACCCTCGCTGAGGAAATTAAACGACAAATGCGGAGAGAGGAGAAGAAAAAACGCAAAGAGGAGGAGTTTAAGATTGCTGCCAGCACATGTGCGCATTTACCTACTCAAGGAGCTCACAGACTGCTCATGATACCATTTGACTTTGCAGATAAGCCCGCAGATAATCCCGAGGCTGTTGGTGATCCATACAAGACGCTCTTCGTAGCCCGTTTGGTTGGTACCTTTTCTCCCTCTTTTCCGTCTTCCCAGTAGGTCGGCCTTGTTGGATGCTCTGCTTCCACCGATACGAAGGGTAATACACCACCTCTTGTCCCATACTGACATGTAGGACTCCCACTTTGGTGTGACCTTTGCTGCCTTTTTAGCCCAAAAACGCCACAGAGACAGATTTGCGAAGGGAGTTTGAAATGTTTGGCGCGGTCGAACGCGTGAAGATCGTCCGCAATCGTAATGGTATTTCTCGTGGGTATGCATTCATAGTGTACGAACGAGAACGGGATATGAAAGGTGCGTGCGGTTATAGAAGGTGGAGAACTACCAGCTAACTACTCAACGATAGTCGCATACAAGGAGGCAGAGCACATGCAAGTACTTGGAAAGCGTATCCTCGTCGATGTGGAGCGTGGGCGCACCGTACGCGGCTGGAAACCTCGAAGACTTGGCGGAGGACTTGGTGGCCGTCCCAAGAAGGAGCCTGAACCCATTGGAGCACGCGGGGGTTTCCGTGGGGGCATGGGGGGTGGGCGAGGGTTTGGCGACCGTGGGGGTTTCCGGTTCGTGTTCTCCAACCATGCAGCGTGTCCGTCGCACCTGACCATCTTTCTTCATTGTAGAGGAGGCTTTGGTGGCGGGAGGTACGTTATACATCCGAATACACGGAATGCATGGTCTTAATGAACCCTCCAGAGGCGGTGGCGGGTTCCGCGGAGGGTTTGGCGGCGGAGATCGAGGGGGTTTCCCACCTCGTGGCGGCGGACGGTGAGTCGTGCTTGTGACTTTTGTTTATTTTCCACTATGTTCTCAGCGGTCAACGGATGTACAGGGGTGGAGGCATCGGCTATCACGGATCTGGTGGGTTCGACGGACCTCCGCGCGGCGGCATCGGCGGTGGATTTGGTGGACCTCCGCCCAGTTATGGAAACGGTCCCAGCAACGGCTTTGGACCTCCGGGTGGGGGAAGTGGTGGGTATGGTGGCGGGGGAAGAGTCAAGCGCGAGCACGAAGGAGGGTTTGAGAGCGAGGCCAAACGAAGAAGGTACTGAATGTGATGACGATGGTTGTGGATCGACGGTTTGTATGCTTTCAGGTGCGCTCTCGGCATTCCCCTTGCTCGTTGGGCTCGTGCATCGATACTTGGTCTTGATTGGTCGGAGCCGGGGAGGTTTGCGGGGGGGGGAGAGCGGGTTTGTTGCGCATTGTATTGTGGTAGGTTGGAATTGGTAGGTGAACGTTTTCGAGGATACAATGGACCGATCGAGAGGTGCACGGCAGCATAGCGGATGCCCGGAAAGATGATACCGGGCAGGTTACAGGCGGCTATGTGTGGTTGAAAGATAAGTATGCAAGATCGGTGGTGTCGAGTTAGGTGATAGTCGAGTGGAGCAAGCTTCTGAGCAGCGCAAGAATGGGGACGGTGTACTGTGTCATACCGCGCCGAGTACCGTGTGGTACTGAGTATCGTGTAGTACCGTGTACCGTGTAGTACTTAATCCGCTAGGCTGGCGGTGGTTTAGGCATTGGATTTTGTTGTCCGTCATCGTACATCGTACTTCCGTTGCCGTCGGGCGCTGCTTCCTTCTCGTCTTCTGCTGCTGCCCTGCCCTTCTGCCCCCCTCGTGGGCGCCGTGGGTTGGCTCCGCTCCGAGGGAACGGCCGAGAATACACCCGCTGTTGGTGTTGTTTATGGGTTAATCATTAGGCCGTTGATTTACAGTAGCTGGTGTAGCTGGTAGCTGTTATTCATGTCTAACGCTTTTTGATCCTGTCGTTTGGCCGAAGGAGCGAACCCCGACGGGGATCGCAGCTGGTTGGAGGTCAGACAGACGCAGTGGTAGACATACGCAGACATACGCCGAAGGGCCGGGGAACAGCCCAAGACAGATGCCTAGATGCCTAGATGCCTAGACAGCCAGCGACCTCGTGCTCGTGTGCTCGTGCTACCTCGTTGTCTCCTCGCCTCGACTGCCCGCGAGCGAG
>Ga0307515_10016731_pt1 | contig 13413 bp, 8 predicted proteins | sample 17_EM_MG_FD_194513 | JGI IMG/M metagenome (GOLD analysis project Ga0307515, IMG submission 194513) | Populus trichocarpa ectomycorrhiza microbial communities from riparian zone in the Pacific Northwest, United States - 17_EM | ecosystem: Host-associated > Plants > Roots > Unclassified | place...
TACTTTTTCATCTTCCTGAGAAATTTCTATATCGGATCTCTATTTTTAACTGCAAGAAAATGGAAGGTATATACATGCGAATGAAATAATGCTATAATCCTTTTTAGTGGAAGGATTATAACATTTACCAAATATCTCATCACAATAATGTTATAATCCCTTTTCATTTCTAACATTTTTGGATTTTAATTTTAATTTTAATTTTAATTTCGAAGAAGTTTATACATGGAAAAAAAACCCTCCATATTCATGACAAAAATCAATTAAGGCAGGCCCAAATATTGAAAATAGTACCATTTTTCATTATTTCAATGTTTCATAATTTACTAGGGTACCGTTTGGGAACGCGGTGCAAATCACGTTCTCTAAAAAATTAATTAATTTTTTCTAAATTTTTTTGTGTGTTTTGGATCGTTTTGATGCGTTGATTTAAAAAATAATTTTTAAAAAATAAAAAAACATCATTTTGATGCATTTCGACACAAAAAACACTTTAAAAAACAACCGCAACCACACTCCCAAATAGGCCCCCACGGTATAATTTTCACGAGCTCACCCTAATTCAAGTTATATTTTTTAAAAAAATTCAGTTTGAAATTGATTTAATTTAACTTGATTGATTGGATCTTGATTAAATATTTTTAAATATCTTTTCAAAATAATGATGCTTTAATTTTTTTAAATTGATCTAAATTAATTTAAGTTTACTCACCTAACTTATGATTTATAGCTTGTTTGGAAACATGGTGTAAACCGCATTCCTTTAAATTCTGAATTTTTTTTGCTATTTTTTTAATGTTTTCAGATTGTTTTGATATATTGATATCAAAAATAATTTTTTAAAAATAAAAAATATTATTTTAATATATTTTTAAGTAAAAATTATTTTAAACAATCGCAACTATAATTCTAAACAGTCAAATAGATTTTTTTAGCTAACCGGATTTAACGGAACAGGAAGTACAACACAGAAACTAAACCCACCCTCCCTCCCTCCCTTCCTGGTTTGAATTTAATCGAACTTTGAAAAGGGGAAGGAAAAAGGAGCACAGCAAAAGCAAAAGCCCGTGTCTTAAGAACTTAGGCATTACGTGATTGCATGACTCTCGCGGGCGGGCCATGCATGAAATCATCAGAGTGTGTATTCCTCTGCTACTCGCTCAAGTACAGCATCCATCAATACTCGCCCGCGTTGCCTTTTTAGGGTCAAATTCTACCCTAGTCACACACTACATCGTTCTTATCCTAGGAAAGAAACAAAAAGAAAAAAAAACAAAAAGAGGAATGGTCCATCGATCCTCGTCCGTATCCGACCATTTGATTGATTTATGAAATTGTTATACTAATTAGATCATTGGTTTAGTATATCCTAAGGGTCGGATTAAATTTTATGTAGAAAAAATCCAAATATTATCAATGCATTTTTTAATAAAAAAAATAATCATGGACTTAAAATATAACACATATTGAATAATTTTTTTTTTGAGGTATTGATAAAGTGATAAGTTATATGGTTTTTTTTTAAATATTGAGACGATTTGGGTTAACTTATCAAATCTATAACCTAGACCATGAGATTATAATAACATTATAAAAATAAAAATAAAATAAATTATAAATATCAATTCTTAATCAATCCAATATTGAATGAAGAAATTAAAAAATAATATTAAATTAAAAAATAAAAAACAAAAACTACCCGAATCAGCCCGGGTTAACTTGCCAAACCCGCGACCCTGATTATAAGATCAAAATAACCTAATAAAAAGCAAGTCAAAAAAATTATGAAGCCCAATTTCCAACCAACTCAATATTGAATGATGAAATTAAAAAAGAACAAAGAAAATCCAAGTTAACATGGCCTAACTTGTTAAATTCGCAACCTAAACTATGAAACCGATATACCTTTATACATAAAAATAATAATTATGAAGTACCATTTCTAATAGATCTAATGTTAAAGGTTGAATTTGAAAAGAAAAGAAAAACTAAATCTATAAGATTGAGATAACTTCACATAAAACAAATTGAAAAAACATTACAAAGCCTAATTCCCAAACAACCTAGTATTGAAGTGTCCACATAAAAAAACAAAAGATTAAGTTATTGGAGAGTGAAATTAAAAAAAAAATCAATTAAAAAAATAAACTAAGTCAACCCTGGTTGAAAGATGAAATAAAAAAATCAATTAGAAAAAGCAGCCTAAAAAGCAACTCTAGTTAACCTGACAAACCCGCCACCTGGATCGTGAGAATAAGATAACTCTATAGAAAATAAATAAATAAAAATTATAAAATCTAATTTTCAATAAATCTAATGTTAAAAGATGAAATTAATTTTTTTTTTAAAAAGTAATTTAAAAAACAACTCGAGTTAACTCACATTAACATATTAAGTACATAATTTAGATTATAATATTACAATAAATTTATAAAAAAACAAATCAATAACAATTATAAAACTCCACTTCAAAAAAACAATCTAATGTTAAAATTTAAAATCAATAAAAAAAATAAAATAAAATTTATTGGTTACGCTTGAATTTGCAGGTTTGGTCAGTGTGACCAAACTTCTTAAAAATTTGCACCAAGGTTTTTTTCCTGTGCCAACGATCTTTCTCTTGGTGACCCGTCCTTTTCCATACGCCACAAGAAAAAGAACTTGCCTTTATTCTCTCCTTCCTTGGAGTCATCTGTGTCAGTGTCACGTCACCTTGTTTATTATTGCCTCGTGATTTTTATTTTTTATTTTTTATTTATTTCTTGTCACCTTTATTGGATGAAAATTTATTTTTGTGCTTTGTCTAAAAATCATCTTTGCTGGAGGCTTCATTTCTTCTCGATATTCTTTGTTCCTTGGCTTGTAGATAACTTAGGACTGTTTTGTAAACTTTGGGGGATTGTTTTTTAAAGTATTTTTTTATTTAAAAATATATTAAAATAATATTTTTTATTTTTAAAAAATTATTTTTTGATATCAGTACATTAAAATAATATGAAAATACAAAAAAATATTAATTTAAAACAAAGAATTTTTTTTTTTTTTTAAAAACACTTTTAAAATTTAAAAACAAATTACTTCTAAATATCTCAATATGGTGAAGAGATGAGTAAGATCTATTGACTCTTCAATAATGTTCTGATATATATTTTTTATTTTAAAAATAATTTTGAAAAAAATAATTTTTTAATTTGTTTTAAATTAATATTTTTTTGTTGTTTTCAGATTATTTTGATGTGTTGATATCAAAAATAAATTTTAAAAATAAAAAATATTATTTTAATATATTTTTAAATAAAAAACACTTTAAAAAATAAAAACTACCACACTCTTCATTACTGTTTTAATGCATTCTTGTTGGAATTATAGCTAAAAATAGAGAAAGAAATAAAAAAGGGGGAGGAAAGGCATGAAAGCCTGGACGAAGATCATCTTGCAACTTCACATACGCATTTATTGGAAATTCCAACATGCATTAAATTAAAACTAGCACATCCATGTTTTACATGTAGCCATCCATATATTGCATACATTTATTATTAGAAAATAAAAAAAAATATATGTAGATTTTTCACATATTTTTGTTAAAAGAGTGTGACTTTCAACATTTTTTTTTATTAACGTAAGTGTCCGGGCCAGCTTGCGTGCAACTCGACTAATTTCACGGGCTCTAAAGTTAACGACGATATAAGTCTCCAGTGACCCTGAGGTTTATGAGACTCGAACTGGTGACCTCTATAGAGTAAATCTAGAATCTGACCAGTTGAACTGCACTTCTCAGAGTTTTTTTTTAACCATTCTTTATAATGATTAGATAGTGTTTTATTATCTTATTGTATTTTTAAAAGATAAAAATTCATGTTTTTTCTATACTTATTTTATGCTCTAATACATTAATCATGGGAAAAAAAACCTCACATAAGAAAAGAAATAAAATTAAAAAAGGGACTAATTAAAAAACAAAGCTAAGAAAAACGACGACGCCAAAAGAGAAGACAAAAACAAATATCCCAAACCCACGCCCACTCGCATGTATAAATACCCAAAATCCCACACTTTTTATTATTCCTTGCAATCTCTCTCTTTACAAACAACACCACGCGCCGCCCATTTCCACTCCCTCCCTCTCTCCAAAAGCCTCTCCATATCACACTCCAGCCCTAGAAATTTTCAGAACATAGGGTTTATAATTGTCATGTCTTACTCCTTAATCTCTCTTTCAAAATAATTATATTATTTTTTTCCAATGTCTTCCTCCTCCTCCTCCTCTCTTGCTGCTACTTCAACTACTGCTACTGCTACTGCTACTGCTACGAATAATAACAACAACAACACTTCATGTTGCTCTTCTTCTTCAACGGTGCTGTCAAGGAAGTGTTTCAATTCCGATTGTACGGACTTCAAATCTCGAAAAGGATGGAGGCTTCGGTCCGGTGACTTTGCCGACCTCTGCGATCGATGCGCGTGAGTTCCACTCAATGACTGCGTTTCTTTTGTTTCAATTTTGGATTTTCTAAAAAAAGTAGTTGATTACTCGGGTTGGTTCTTTTATTTCAATTTTGGAGGTTTTTTTTTTTTTTTTTCTTGGGAGGAGTAGTGGACCGTGTTTGTGTTTTTGTTACTAAATTTAGCAAGTGGTTATGGTGTTTTTGGTGTGGAGCTAACAAATCGTAGGTCAATTTGGGTAAACTGGATAGGAAAGAATTCAATACCGTTAAAAATAATTAATCTTTTTTTAACTAAGTGTTTCTGCGTGTAATTTTGGAATATTTATGTTTTTATTATTTATCCAAATTTCATCCCTGTGTATGTGTAACCAAAAGGAGTAAAATTCAGCCACACTCATTTTATGTTTCGGTGAATATGTATTATTTCGGATTTTATTTTCTTTTGGAATTAAATTTAATGCAGTTTGCAATCAACGAGTGTGGCTGTGATTTAGCTGTTCATGATTGTGTTTTATTAGTCTTTTTGGCAATGGCTAGCTTACAGTTGTGAGAGAAAACCATCAAGGAATTAGTATTTTGTTTTTACTTTTGAAAATTTTGGGAATTGTTTTTATGGAGAATGGTTTGAGAGAGTGATATATCAGTAAGGCTCAGGTAAAATCTCAGACTATGGTTTTGGTAAGGCGTGGAACGGAAAGTTTGGCGTGTTGTCTTTGGGTTGAGACCATAAATGGTTACTATGAGTGGAATTTATTTTATTTCTTGTCCCTTTTGTTTTCTTGAATTGGCTTTGCCTCTAGAGAGTAGAGGAGAGGAAAGAAATCCTTTGATAAAACTTCAAACAGGTGCTTATCAAGACAATTTTCTGGCATGTTCTTAGTTATACTTAACCAAGTATCCTTTTTCATGGTTGCGATATCATTATTGTTGATATTATCATTATTATTTTATTAACTTAATGGTTGTCTGAACCTTCTATTTTAGTTCTGCTCATGAGGAGGGGAGGTTCTGTGAGACTTTCCACTCGAATGCCAGTGGCTGGAGGAGTTGTGAGTCTTGTGGGAAGGTATGATGAAAGTCTTCTGGTTTGTTTATATGCCCTCTGTGCTTATTTTGTTATCAAGTTGATGGTATGTATCTGCCATGTCTTTTAGCATGAATCATCACAGTTTAATTTTCCACCACAGAGGGTTCATTGTGGATGTATTGTGTCACTTCAAGCATTTACATTGTTGGATGCTGGAGGTATTGCTTGCATGGCATGTGCAAGGAAAAGTTTTGTTCTGGTAAGGATGGATTCATCTCTTACTGTTTAATCATAATCATTTTATGACCATTTATGATTTCTTCGATCAAATAGAGGATTGTCATGCCACTAGTTGGATAATGGAAAATATGTTCCTCCTGCTACTGCCTTCACATTATAATTTTTCTATTGTATGAGAGTAATCCACAAATTCTTCTGACTACAACCTCTACCAATGTGGAATTTGAAGCATAATAGATTTATTTATGCCCTGAATTTTGTTTTCCAGACACCAAACCCTGCCTGGCCTCTATTTTATCATTCTCCTTTTCCTGAAAGACTCAAAGACCTTTCTGTCAAGAGTTGGAGTCAATTAGCTGGGTCAGGTCCTGTACCATGGCGTCAAGCACCCAGTTTGTTCAATTCTTCTGCTACCCAGTCTGAATTGCAACCGAGGATGCCTTATGAAGTTGACAGGCTCAATGCTGGTGAAAGATTTTCTGCCCTTTCCCTAGAAAAAAGGAAACTTGAGGATTTTCCTGAAAGATTTATCAACGGAAGCCCGAGGAATCACTTACAGGATATAGTTGAGAATGGGAATGCAGGTACAGATCCTTAACCTGCATTTTATGCTGCTTCAAGGAAAGGAGTGCATGATGACTTGGCATTTTCATGCTGCCATGCTTGAGAGTGTAGTAGAAACAACTGGATGTGAATTTTTTGTTGCAGGAATCATTGATGATGAGCAACCACAAATGTTGTCATCTTTAAGAGAGGATATATCTGCTCAACAATTTGGTATAACAATACCTTATGCATCTCCAAGCGAGTTAAAAGGTCAAATCGAGGGCTCTGTAAATCCTTTACTGCCAGCCCCTCTGCCTCTGTTTGCTAAGCGTGTTCATGGGACTTTACATAAAGGAGTTGACTCATCAGTTGATGGCCAGATACGCAATGGAAGACCTAGAATAGATGCCCGTGGAAAAAGCCAGTTACTTCCTCGGTACTGGCCAAGGTTTACTGATGAAGAGCTACAGCAGATATCTGGAAAGTATCCTTTATATGAATAATGAATTCTCTTCATTTTAATTTTTTTGCAAAGTCAATTATCATTTTAGATAATCTTTCACATATTTTTTGAGGCAGATATATAATAAATAGGACAATTCTCTACTCTTCTCCGTATTTGTTTTCAGAACTATGAAGATTGGTTAGGTTCTGTAGATGTGTCTGCTCCATACTTTCTTGATGATGTATCTTTCCTGTCCTCTTTATGATCAGGGATCCTGAAACCTTAACCCTATTTAAGCCCTAATTCTGTTATCAAACCTTTGTTTGAGAAGATGCTGAGTGCCAGTGATGCTGGACGAATTGGGCGTCTGGTGCTGCCAAAAAAATGTGCAGAGGTTGGTATTCATGTTTGTCAGCTTGACCTTTAACTTTGTTCATTGGTTTTATTCTGAAAGCTTTGCTTACTGGATTTTGGAGGAACCAAGAATTTATTGTTTGATTTCTTTAAAAAAATGAGAAAAAAGAATAAACAAGGTGATGATACAAAGAAAAGCCTTGACAATATATGTGGATTATAGATATTTGCTTTTATAGTTGTGGTCTTATTTTCTTTATATGGACCGAGGAGCTTTGAAATCCGGTCGTGATTCTCATGGATAATAATCCTGATGTGCACTGTGCTCACAGTCAAAACTGCTTGTGATGACAGCAGCATATACTAGCAGCAGTCCACTATAGTCTTGTGTACTCTTGCATGTCCTCTTATTCCGTCAGAGTTTTGTCCCAGCATTGTCAGTTGAAAGATGATTCTACATGTAGTATTGAAGAGTTTAGGCATGTTTACAAGTGGAATTTTAGTTACTGTACACCACTTTAATGGCGCACAGTATGAGTAATAGAATTTCATGATTTCCTCTTCTCAATTTCATTAAGTAGTTCTTCTCCGATTTAATATTGAACTCTCTCCCTTTGCATGGAAACACGTGTCATCAATGATTGTAAAATACTAACATTGTACTCCCTCTGACACAGGCCTATTTTCCACCCATCTCGCAGCCTGAAGGTCTACCTCTCAGGGTCCAAGATTCTAAAGGAAAAGAGTGGATATTTCAATTTCGGTTTTGGCCCAACAACAATAGCAGAATGTATGTTCTGGAGGGAGTTACTCCTTGCATACAAAACATGCAATTGCAAGCAGGCGATATAGGTAACCAAATTATGTGAAAAGAATGGTTCAGAAGAGTCTTAATTCAGCAATGGTTTATGTTGTTTCTGGGTTGTATCTTCATTTCTCTTCTCTCTAGTTAAGTTGGACTTGGTTTATTTCTGTTTTCTTGATTTGTCAATGTCATGGCTTTGGATCTGGTCAAACGTCTAAATGCTGCTTGATAGTTTTTTATCTTTCTTTTTCTTGTTTCATGCCTTTCAATTCATTTTAGTTATAATTCTTCCTACGCTCTAGTGCATTATGGTTTTAGGGTTTATGGTTTTGGATCTGAAATTTAATTTTGTTTCCTCAGTAACGTTTAGTCGATTAGAGCCAGAAGGAAAATTGGTTATGGGATTCAGAAAGGCATCCTCAGCTTCACTATCTGATCAGGTATGCCCTCCTTTTCCTAGATTATTCATTTAAGTTGCTGGAGGTCGAACAATATTTATGTAGATGTTTGCAAGGATAGTGTTTCTGAATGCTATGAGGTATCATTGGAAAAAAATTATAATGGGTGACCCTGGAGATTTGAAATCTTCTCTGGTACCTCATCATGATCAATGAATTTATATTCCAATACAAGAAATAGTTAAGTCCTAGTTTGATACTTAATTAACTCCATCCTTTCTTCTGAATTCATTGCAACATAGCCTGATCTGAAAACTAGGCATGGAACTTTACATGGCATGTCTTTAAAAACTTGAAGTTCATGTATCAATCAAATTCCGTGTGATGAATGGTAAATTTGTTGCCTGGTAATAATATTTATATGGTAATTCATTTTACATGAAAAAGGTTAAGGTGTGATAAAGTGGGTTTTTTAGTTCATTTTTTTTTCTTTTCTGGCTAACTTCATTTGTGTTTCTGATATGTGGCAAAAATCAAGAAAACCAAATTGAATCCAACTCAGTGATGGATCAATGGTGAAAGGGTAAGACAGCTATGGTGTTTGTAAAAAGAAGACGAGAAGAAAACAACACACATCACATTCATGAAATTCTTCTTGTCGATTCCTTTCTTAGCTGTTGCAGGATATATAAGCAAATCCCGACAATTGCAGAGGCAGTTGTGACCACTGACATGTGGCTAACCAAACCAGACCACTCTAACACACAAACAACACTTACATATATAAACAAAAGCTACTGACTAATGAAACTAAATGACAATTCAACCAATCCCAACAGTAAAAGAATTCAAATCAAATGCTTCTCAACAATGAAGACCCTCTGGGTGCTTTCTCCTGCATCAGTTTCATGTCTGGCATTTCATCCGACGAAGCCTAGTGATAACCTGAAAATAGGATGGTAGATAGTTTCATAAGAGTGATTGCAATGTGCTTCAAGATTTGGTTTGTTGCTTTTAGTTAAATCAAGTAAAAATTTGTGGTTTGTCAAATGATGCTCTTTCAGTTTGCTGTCAGCTTTAACAGTTAGTCCAAAATAAATTTAAATGTGTTATGTTTACAGGACAATGAAACTAGCCAGATTGGCGATGGTGTTTCTGCAAATGGAGATGTTAGTATCACAAAAACTTATACTAGTGGAATTGCTTTATTTCCTTTTCAAATTAACACACAAGGTCACTGAGCTTTCCATTAACCTAACAGGCTGAATTGGGTCCTAGTCCTTGGTCTAAAGTTGACAAATCAGGCTACATAGCAAAAGAAGTTCTTGAAGCAAAATCTTCAATCAAAAAGAGGAAGAGCAGCACGTTGGGTTCTAAGAGTAAGCGCTTAAGGATTGAAAATGAAGATATGATAGAACTGAAGCTAACATGGGAAGAAGCACAAGGATTGCTCCGCCCTGCTCCTGACCATGTTCCCAGTATTGTGGTGATTGAAGGATTTGAGTTCGAGGAATATGAGGTTTGATTGTTTCCTTGCCCAAAATAAGTTTCTGCCAATGAGGGGTTTTCTCTGTCTTTAGCCGCCCTTGGCATTCCCTTTTTCATTTGTTCCTCTGTTCTGCTTGTGTTTAAGTCATTGTGAAGGTCAAGGCTGCTTGTTTTTTATTACTTTGATATCTTTAACTGTTGGTTTGGCATTCCCTTTTTCATTTGTTCCTCTGTTCTGCTTGTGTTTAAGTCATTGTGAAGGTCAAGGCTGCTTGTTTTTTATTACTTTGATATCATTAACTGTTGGTTTATTTATTTAGCTGTCCCTTTGGAGTATAGTTACAGTAGCGTGTACAGAACTTTGGTAGTACACTGTGATTAGCAACTTATCACAATGTGGCTGCTAATCTGGCGAGGGTGAAACCCCTTGAATTTTGGTTCCCCTGCCAAAAACTCTTGGCTGGTGGCAGAAGAAAAGAAAACGCAGAGATAAATTTCTTCCCATCATAGGGCCATTTAGGGAGATAATGGGTATACATTGTTCAGTGCTGCAAAAGGCCCTGGAATAATCACATGTTGCTATTCTATTGGTAGATACTTGCCTTCTCTAGTCATTGAATTTTAGGTTCTGGCACATTCAAGTGTAGAAGAATATGAAATCCCCGAGGAAGATTGTTTCAATTGTGTAATAATGCCCAACTCTTACACATATGCATGGGATTTTTTATTTTTATTTTGTGTGTGTTGTTATTACTGATACAATTGGTTGTTTGATTGAAGAACGATCTTTCCTTGTGATTTTAACTAAACATCATTTAAGATGTTTTTCATCCTTATGCATTACATCATTTAATGAGTTTGCATTGAAGGGTTTTTTTGGGTTTCTGATACATTTTCTTCCTATATGTTTTATGCTCTGAACTTAGCTAGCTAAAATTTATCCTGGCAAGGAGGTCCTACTTTTATGGATTCTGACTAGTTACTGCTGTAACAGGATGCACCAGTGCTCGGCAAACCTACAATTTTTGCAATGGATAATGTGGGGTAAATTGCTTATCCTGAATGCCCAAGCTTTCACTTATACCTTTTTTGTTAGTTTTCTTAAATTCACCATGATTTGGCACACAAATGTCTCCCAAAAATTTATCCACACCTATATTTGTAAACCACCTGACAGGCGAGATCTCTCATGGCAGATCTAAGTGGTTCAGGTGTTTTTTTCTAGAAGTATATCATCTATCTGTGGTGTCAGTGTGTGTGTATTAGAATCTATTCATGTATCACACTTGCAGGCTGTGCTAGCAGAAAAGTATTCTCTGTCCTATAAATTTCTATGTATTTGAATCAGCTCAAATTTCACACTAGCTGGTTGTGCTTTGAGAAATATATGATCTCTCTAACCTATAAGCTTGTATGTAAATCTGTTCACACTATTTGAGTGAACAATGAACATAAACCTAGGATGATGTTTCCATATTATTACGTTTCCTCCTTTTTTCAGCCCGGGTAAAATGGTGCTTTACTGCATTGTTTACTCTCTGTTGACTGTTATGCAGACTTGATATGCACTTTCTGTTTTTTGTTTCTAAACTTTCCTTGTTATAGAACTGCTTCATATGCTAAAATAGATTTGCAATGTTCTTTCATCTCCTTGAGGAAATATAATTCTAATATGATGTGTTTTCTGCCAGTCACAAGATTCAATGGGTTCAATGCGAAGATTGTCTTAAGTGGCGAAAATTGCCTCTCAATGTTCTTCTTCCCTCCAAATGGACATGTTCTGGTAACACATGGGATTCTGAAAGGTATAATGTGAATCCATTTATTCCTTCAGGCTTGGGTTTTCCCCTCTATCTGTAGTAGTTTTATGCTCTGAGAGCCTGTTATATAGTCTGGGATTTTTAAATGATTCTGTGGTGCAAAGCATGTATTTGTGTGTATTCTATTTCTTTACAAAATGCAAACGTGCATTTGAGGTCCTAGAATTCACTATAGCTGTGGTGCATGCTTGGTTAACTTTGGCATTTCTTTCCCAGTAGCTCATAATGTTTGGCTGTTTCCATGGTAAATAATGAACGTAGGCAGTGCCCACCGTTCTCTCTAATGGACAAGGCAACATGTGAAAGTTGAATGTTGTCTGAGCACATGTTAATTGCAGGCTCCTTGCATTTTGTTTAACATTTTTGGTTACATCTGCTGCCAGATCATCATGTTCGGCGGCTCAAGATTTGACATCAGAGCAGCTTGAAAATCTACTGCCATCCCGTAATTTAGGTATAAATTGCTTACAGTGACTTTGCTTTTTGCTGTTTTGTCCATATTTAAAATTCAGCAATTCATGGTCGTGGAGCAATTAAGTTATTCTCAAGTGTGGCACCTAGTTCCACTATCATGTTACACAATTTTTGCAGATGCTGTTTATGTGTATTTTAATGATTTTAAAATGGAATTTCTTGTGCAAAATGTGATGATTCCCAACTGCCCATTTTGCACCTGGTGTTATGTTTGTGAATCAACAGTCACTTCCAAGAGATTGAAGGCTGCCAAGAAGGATATTGATAATGTTGAAGCTTTGGGGGGCCTTGACACTCTTGCTAACCTGGCTATTTTGGGAGAGGGTGAGGCTCTTCTGGCTTCATCCCAGGCCACCACGAAGCACCCCCGACACAGACCAGGCTGCTCCTGCATCGTGTGCATTCAGCCCCCAAGTGGGAAGGGTCCCAAACACAAGCAGACATGCACATGTAATGTCTGCCAAACAGTGAAGCGCCGTTTTAAGACCTTAATGATGAAGCGAGAGAAGAAGCAATCAGAGAAAGAAGCAGAAACTACTCGGAAGCAGCAGGAGTCTTCCGCTGAGAAGTTGCTTGATGATGACCCCTCACCATCTAGCAATGCAGGAAGTGCAAGTGGCAGTCCTAACAAGAAAAAAGCAGTCAGTGAAGTTTCCGATGATGATCCTAACAGAATGAAATCCTCAACTTCGCCTTTTAAAGGCCAAATAGACCTGAATATCCAGCCAGAGAGGGAGGATGAGTTATCACCTGGTTCGGATTCTGGAGGCATGATGAGGATGCTCCAAGATGCCTCTGAGAGATACCTCAGGATGCAAAGATTCTTGAGTTCAGATGGTGATAATATCCCTGCCAGTAATCACTCGGTATCAAGTGGGGGGGCAGATGAAAAAGCCGGTAGTGGCATTATGCTTGGTGGCAGCCATCAAGATGCTAGTGAGGATCACCCCTCAGCTTTTTCATTGATCGCATCTGAATCTGCATCTGCATCCACTCCAGCCACCTGATAGACAATGCCCTTTACTGTGCATGACCATCAACCAAGAAAGACCCGTGATTGAACGCGAGGATATTCTCGTGGCATGTTTGTCCACATTGGCATTTTAACTCCGTTGTTCTGTACATAAAGTAGAGAGGGGTAGGAAAGCGGTAACATGGGTGAGAACCAATATTTTTTCTGGTCCATGCTGTATAATATCTTCTTCTCCATGCTAATACAATTGGACACAGACATGCTTTTAGAAGATGATTGATGATTCAATCAAGTGGGTAGGAGGTTGCAGCTATGTAGTTTATTGTTAGAAGCTCACTGCTACCCTTAATTCAGAAACACAGAGGATGGAATTAAGCTTGTGCTTTTTCGCACAT
>Ga0307515_10016732_pt1 | contig 13413 bp, 5 predicted proteins | sample 17_EM_MG_FD_194513 | JGI IMG/M metagenome (GOLD analysis project Ga0307515, IMG submission 194513) | Populus trichocarpa ectomycorrhiza microbial communities from riparian zone in the Pacific Northwest, United States - 17_EM | ecosystem: Host-associated > Plants > Roots > Unclassified | place...
TTCAAATCTTTTCTAGAATAAGGCAAGATCTTTTCCGGAATGAGGCAAGCAATCCGGAATGGAGCCGATCAAAGCGATACACGACTCATTCTGGAACAAGGACGACTCGTTCCAGAATGAGGCAGAAATGTTCCGGAACATCGTATGTACCGGTATCAGTCGGAACATATAACTATTCGAAATGGAGGTCAAAGATCATCCAGTCCAGTTACGCTGGCCGGAGCGAGCAAGGGTTGTTCGTTACTACAGCATATATCGGTCTCTACGCACGAACTGGGACTTCCTGGAGACGGTCAATCTGAACGAGACCTGGATAAACCAGGATTCGAGGCCATCACGGGCAGGCATCGAATTGGTATGCAAGCTCTCCTTATCCTTGCCGCCAATTCCATGATCATCATCATAACCATTGCTTTTCTATGTTTTCTATAGTTTGCACAACAAGACAATAGGAACTGGCGAAATATCATTGTGTTTAGATACGCAACTAGAGCAGTACCGATCTCAACGCTCGTTATCTGAAGCAGTGCTGTAACTGGTCTGGTTCGCCTATTGGTTGGTTGGTTGGAAAAGCTCCAAAATCGCAACCGGTTCGGAGCTTTTATTGGCTTCCAGCTGGTTGGTTTTGAAGCTCTCTAATTAACCGGGTAACCAGCTAAACCAGTAGAGTTAAGATAGGCCTCTGGTGGTGATAATTTAGGTAAGAGCACACGCCACATAGGGAGCCGAAGCCACTAAATCGTCAAGATCTACCACCTTATTTCCGGATACTATTTTAAGGGTCGAGCTTGGTGTTGTGCGTCGCCCATTTCTACGCGTCCTATTTCTACGCGTCGCGTTTCTACGCGTCGCCTCCTTACGTCGCCTTACTGCCTTATCCTTATTACCCTTATTTCTACCTATCGCCAATTCGATGGAGGGCTTCATTATTTTAACCAGTCAATCGTTGCATAGAGGAAGAGGCAGCCTTGCAAGTAGTAGTCGTTCTACGGGCAAGGCTCCCACCGCCTCTTAAAAGCGCGCCAGCTAGGGCTCTAGTAGTTAACAAAAAAAGCGCTATAAGGGCGGTAAGGGCGATAAGGGCGATGAGGACGATAAGAGCCAGGAGGGCGATGAGGGTAATAAGGAAGACATTGTTAAATATATCGTTGTCGACGATTAATTGTAACCCAACACTATGCCAAGCCTTACAATATATTAAATATCATCTGGTTGAACCGGTTAAGCCGGTTCCCGAACCGGTTCGGAGCTCTAAGTGGGCTATTGGTTGGTTACAGAGCTCAAATTTGTAACCAACCAGACCAATTACAGCACTGATCTGAAGTTCAGTGGGATTCTAGGGAGCTATCTGTGTTGCCATGCTCGCTGCGCTTTCTCTCGAATCCAATAGGATCAGACTCATTGATGCACCAGCTGTTTCCCGTTATGCGCATTGGCATGGCTTCGGCTTGGGATTTGCTACTTCCGATGATCAAGGGCATCTCTCTCACGGACTCCACTCACCGCTATGGCTATCCTACACTAGCCTTATTAATTTTTTGCACGTCATCTTTGCTTCAGCTCAGTTCCACTGTGCTCTTGTCCGATGTACGACTCGGTTCATTAGCCGGAATCACCGTACAGAGCAAGCCTTTCTATGATTTCGGCTATGATACGTCTTCCCTCTGGTGGCCTGGTCCAGAAGGCTGGAGTTTCTACCTGCATGCATCTTATCCCACGATAAGTCGGACCACAACCTGGCTGAGAACACCTAGGTATTTTCCTGCCTTTGCGGAATATACAGAATCACCGACTAATCAGAGTGGCGTCGATGATACTGGCGTTCTCTTGCGAGGATTCCTTCCTCTCACCGACCAACAATCTCGCGAAACCCTGCGGAACCATTCCGGAAAGGCAATGATGCTGGATGCGCGTGTTTCATGCCAAAGACCTATTTTCAATGATATCTCATGGGCGTACGGCGGCGCTTCTGTCGGCAACGTAACTGGGGCTCTCTCGTCAACGATAGATGCTCCTATGCTCTGGATACCAAAGCGTCCTATTCCCTTCTTCTGCCAGTTCCAGCCTGTTGGACAAAGCTTCGCTCTTTGTCAGATTGAGAGCTCTATTCGAACAATCGTTAGCGATGAACGGAGGACAGAAGGAGGCGCATTATTGGGCCGATTTGCGAATACGTCAATCTCACAACTCCAGGCTAGATCCACAGATGACATAGCACCTCCATGGGGAGTGGGGTTCTTGATAATCAGCGTGTCCGACGGACCTGGGTATGAGACTATTACAAATGGATCGTCAGCCTTCAGCAAAATGGATTACGTAGCGCACGATGAATGGCTTGAGGTTGGAACCATGCAAGGATGGCACAATTACACCTTTTCATTTTGTTACGCTGCTTGGGATACTACTCGTTTAAGCGTCGATTTCTCTAGCACTAGCAACCGTACAGAGCCTGTTGTTCGATTTGATCTCAATTCATCAATGTATTCTTTCACAGAGATACTCGATCAGCTCGGCCACAATCCAAATAAGTCAACCTTGGAGGAAAGAGGGGTCATGTCCATGGCTAAATCCCGATCATGGGTATCCTCAGACGATGACGTGTTTCCTTTCCAACTTCAGCCATTCATACGAGCGCAATCCGATATCGCCGGCCTTCGAAGTCAAGCTGAAATTGACTGGAGTTATCCACAGCCGAATTGGACCACTCTACTATTTAATGATCCAGGGCTCCATGAAAATCGGCCTCTGCACCTCCACGCGGTGGAGCCCGGGAACCTGGCAGACAGCTATCGGCGTTCCGTCAGGGTCGTGCTAATAGACTGCTAGAGCAAACGCAGAGACGTGTGTACGGTGGCGCAGCGCGGGCGCGGCGACATGGTGGTATCGTGAAATTTTTTCACTGGGAGGGTGAGCCCTAACGAGAACTCAACACAGCTACTACGTCTTTATATACATTCTAATTAATTATTCGAAACACGGTATCTACCTCCGGTGTCCCCCCTTCCTCCCGTACGGTATATAATTACACAATACGGCACCTATATACGCGGCACGGCAACTAAACGAACCGTATACGCCCTAGGAAGTCTATAATAAGCCTCTTATTCCCTATCCTACCTAAACAGCCTAGACTTATCGCGCGGTATTCTGTCTTCCTCTATACCTTAATCTACCTAGCTATATTCTAGTACTGTTGGCAGCGTAAGTACTTAGGTATAGGGGCTTAGTGCACCCCTACTACTAGTACTAAGCTAAGCGCACTTATTAGATGCAGGAGATAGGGAATAGGGGATCTAGGTTGGGGCCCTAGGATAACACACCTAGTTCTATTTTAGTTTAAATTCGTCCCACTGTTCCTTTGGGGTGGAAATTATGCTGCAAGCAGGAGGACCGCAGGCGTATACACACAGGGCATTTAAATGGGAGCAAGGGCAGGATAACTTAAATTTACGGCATTTACAAATTTAAATAAAAATGTCTATTCAAAGCGAAGTCACGCCTTCCCTCCGAACAGCAACATCAATATCTATCACAATCAGCCTTTTGGCTTTTCGCTTTGAAATAAGGCTTATTTGATAGAGATTTTGTTGTTTATTCGTCTTATAGCCTTAATAATGCTATACTGTACGGCGTTGTGTTGTTGTCGCGATAAAACGTCTTACCCCTTGGAGGATCGCGAATGAGTTACGCGTCGCGTCTTTCTATAGCTATTGATAAGTAGTCTTTCCTGACAATTTTTCCCACAGGGTTTTTTTTAACAGGTTTTGAATTGACGCTTTCTAGCTTCCTCCTTACTATGTCGTTGTCGTCGTTAATAGCCTTTAATATTACCTACCGAACGGTTTTTAATGATACTCTATAGGCGTAAAGAGACAACATATATTCCTACTCCTATATTGGTTATTGGGCGTAGGCCTTATACCGCTAGGTTTGTCGTTGTTAACAGCCTTTAATATTACCTAGGTTCTAGGTTACCGAATAGTCTTTTAATAATACCCTATAGGCGTAAAAAAAGACGAGATATATTCCTACTTCTATATTAGTTGTGGGGTAGGCCTCGTACCGCTAGCTTCTAACGGTACGCGTTATTTAGGGCAATGAGTGTATAATTATCTACCACTGCTTAAGATAGTAGGGAACCTACTATACAATATAGCAGGCTGAGATGATTACCCTCTCCTTAGGCCTACACCCCTAATTAATATATTATTTAGAATATATCTCTACCTCTACGAGTAAGTGAATAGATAAAAATGTCTATTTAAAGCGAAGTTACGCCTTCCCTCCGAACAGCAACATTAATATCTATTATAATCAGCCTTTCGGCTTTTTGCTTTCCTACCCTCCACCCTATAGATAGATTTTGCAGCCTCTTAGGCTTGCGGTAGGCCCGAGGGGGGCAATGAGTGTGTAATTATCTACCACTGCTTGAGATAGTAGGGAACCTACTATGCGATATAGCAGGCTGAGATGATTACCCTCTCCTTGGGCCTACACCCCCAATCAATATATTATTCAGAATATATCTCTACCTCTGCGAGCAAGTGAATAGATGAAAGTATGGTACGAATGGCAGACAGGGCAATATAGGCAATTTGGAGATCAAGTCTTGGTTCAGGAGACTGTCTCCGAGCGGTGACCTACGGTGCTTTCTCCTCCCGTTGATGTAGTACAGGTGCTACCTAGAGGGGTACATGCTGTATTACCACTCACGTCTCCCTTGGAGGTTTTTTTGTACCTAACTTAACGGTATTCGTCTGCATGGACCCAGATGGGACCGCATCAGACATTAATCAAGAATAAATATAAATATTTAATGATGCAATTGTACGGTCCATGCTCCCGCTCGCCTCCAGCTCGCACGGTCAGGTCATCGAAGCTGACCCATCTATCTCCGGAATTTTCCACGCTTCAATGGCTACCAAAGGCTCCGTCGCACATGCGCTGTCCTCCATCATCACAGTGCTTTCGAGCATGGCATACTATGATCAATTCGCGCAATTCGTGGCGGAGCAAGTCTACTTCACTACGGTGCTATATCCGTGCTCTGCGAAAGGACTTGCGGCACTCATTGCTGTTATATCCGTGCACTTTGTACTTATTACAACAGTAACAGCGCTGTTTGCGACGAAAACAAAATTCACCTTATTGAGAAACTCATGGCTGAACATCGCGCAAATGGTCAATGCGGAGACCGTACCTCTACTTCGGAAGAGTACCATGAGCACAGATGCAGCTATAGAGAAGATGTTGGAAAGGGAAGGGAATAAGAATGCCAGAGCGAGAATCTTCGAGCTCGGAGACAAAGTCCAAATTAGAGCCGTGGGAGTGAGACGGCGACGAGATTTCTACGCAGGTTAACCTGATGGGTGGAGCAGGGTGTTCGACCTATTTTTGTGTATTTCGGCTCCCTACGCGTGAGGGACAGAGAAAACGCAATAGAGCAATTTCGAAGGGATACGAGCTCAAAATAGAATATTATCCATTACTACTTCTGATTAACGGCTCCTACGAGAGAAACTCCGATTCCAGGCCGGCTTAGCGCGTTTGAGGGTGTTCAGGTAAGGAGACGGGTAAGGAGACCTGGGGTTCGATCTCGGATACTGGATCTGGTCGACATACAGACTAGGGGGCTTAACCCCTGACCCTTGACGAACCAGGCCGGGAGGAACCGAGTGAAGAACCACCAGGATAGATCGAGAATATCCATTCAATTTGAAGAGCAGCAATATATCTGTGAATTTGCAATTCAGCGCGAAGGGTGAGCCACTTCTGGTAGGGTTTGAATATCCTGGCCATGTTAAATTTTGAAGTAGCTAAGCAAACCTTGGAGGCTATCTTATTATTGCGGTAATTACTATTTTAACTCAGGTGCTCCATTACAGACCCTTTTCTGGCCTTCAGCTGACCCTCAGCTAATCTTCAATATCGTAGCTAGGTCATTGGTACCTTGAAAAACGGCGAAATTGCCGGATGAAAGCCACGTGCTGGGCGTAAAGTATCATTTGGTTGCGTCTCGCTCTCGCCATTTTGCTTACCTCATCACTAGTGCCGACTGGCGCTACTACTTCACGGGCAACGGCCTCATGTGGAGGGGGTTACTTACCATTTCTCCACAGGACGTTGCCGCTCCCTAAACTTTTTGGCCTTCGCGACACGACATGTCCCTCGGTGAAAACTTTAGCTTAGCCATGACCGCCATGGCTTGTACCCGTAAATATCTTTCCACCACTAATAGGCTTTATCGGAAAGACTATCCAGGAAGCATGCATCTACCATGCTGGAAACAATAGTGAGTGAGAGGCTTTTTAAGAGAGACGATACTCAAGAATATAATAATACTCTATCCCACGCTTTACAACTCCCGAGAGCGTCATTTCCATCTCATCCTTTCTTTATCATAGGATCTTTTTTTCTTGTCACTCCTTGGTTGCTCTTACCAAAATATTTTCAACATGATGAAAACTACGTTAATTCTTGTGTCAATGCTCTCCTCATTTCTTGCCGGAGCCGCTCCGACTAGATCTTTGATTGAACGAGCTACTAACCAGTCGACTCATGTTATATACTTCCCTCCCTTAGACTATTCGCCCCACCCCGTGTAAGGATATCTAGGATATATCTATTTTTACTCGCAGTGAACTTACATTTGAGGACATCTAGTGGTATTCCCTATACGATTCAAAATACGTCTACAGAACCTTGGCTACATCTTGTCGAGCCTTCTTCCCCTCGCGTAAACGTGTTTGCAACTAAACCTACTTGCTCAAGCCTCTCTCCCTCTGGCTCTTCTCAATTCTGGTATGAAGCGATAACGCATAATGGCCAATCATCCTTCATGAACTCTTCATACAAAGCCAATTATAAAGTCTTTCGAAATGTTGTCACCGACTATGGTGCGGACAATACGGGCATTAAAGATGCGTCTAGTGCTATCCAAAGCGCAATTGCTGGTATGCATTTACACGAAATGGCTTATAGGAGATTTGCGCTGATCTGCCCGTAGCTGGAGCAACAAATGGTCCAAGCCGAAGCTCCACCTCCATGGGTACCACTGGCCAACCCGCTGTTGTGTACATCCCAAGCGGTACTTATTTAATGGAGGACAGCATTCAGCTCTATGTTGGCACTGTGATCATTGGTGGCCCACTTAATCCCCCAATTCTAAAAGCCAGCTCCAATTTTCCAAATGATCACATTGTCTACGGAAAGGATCCGAATCACGATGGAACCATAAATTTCTATATAGCGTTTAAAAACATTATAATTGACTCCACTAGCGTTAGCGGGTCCACAACAATCACCCTTATGGACTGGACCGTTAGTCAAGCCACTCAGCTTACAAACGTGGTTTTCAACATGCCAGACAACTCTACCGGTCACACAGGGTTGAGTACGACGTATGGATACAATAGTAACGTTATTCTAGTAAGTTATGCGCCTTCAAAATGTGTCTTCAAATGCTAATTCATTCACAATTAGAACGATCTAACTTTCTACGGCGGCGTTGTTGGTATGAGTCTCAGTGGCCAGCAATGGGTTTTCAAGAATATTACAATTATTTCAGCTACCACTGGAGTAGTAGCTGGCGGAACGAATCTCGTCTTCGTGGGCTGCACATTTAAAAATGTGGAGACCGGAATTAATGCCACCGGCATCTCTGGATCGCTCACTCTTATAGACTCCACTGCATCTACCCTTGGGAGCCTAATCACTTCTTACGATTCTGGGAATGCAGGAAATTCTATTATTCTTGAGAATGTGGTGAACGGTGGAAACACTGTGACCCTGGGCAGTAGTGTTGTGAAAAGCGGAAGTGTAACTGGTACGTGGATACACGGCAACTACGTAAGTAAGATTAATAGTTGCCAAATACTCTACTTAATAACCCAACGCTCTAGTATGCTCCGGGAAATGCCAATGCACGGCACGAGAAGGGCCATTCTACAACTACTCCACGATCTTCAGTTCTGGTATCAAATGGAAACTACTTCACCATGCGACCCCCGACCTACCAGGGCTATTCGGTATCTCAATTTATCAACATCAAGAGCGTTTCAGCGTATCCAGTCTATGGCGATGGAGCTACGGATGATACTAAAAACATCAACGCCATCTTAAGTCATTATGCAGACTGCAAGATCATCTACTTCCCAGCAGGAACATATATTGTCACCAATACTATAATTGTTCCGGCAGGCTCTCGCATTATTGGCGATGCGTACGGATCTGCTATTAGTGCTGTTGGCTCGAACTTCCATAACCCAAATGCGCCTACAACTATGGTCCAAGTTGGGAACCTTGGTGATGTAGGAGTAGCTCAGATTAGCGACATGCTGTTCACAGTCGCTGATGCCCTTCAAGGGTGCAAACTAGTAAATCTCCCAGCTGCTTCAAGCTGTCAATTCTACAGTTCTCTTTGCTAACTGCTAGTCATAGGTCGAAGTTAACATCGCAGGCAGCACGCCCGGCGACGTAGGTCTCTGGAACTCCCACTTTCGTATCGGCGGTGCGGCTGGTTCCAAAGTCCAAACTAACTGCGCCGGGTCTCCCGACATTTGCAAAGCGGCATGGGGCCTCCTCCACCTCACCAACACGTCCTCCGCATACATTGAAAATATGTGGGGGTGGACCGCAGACCACGACCTGGACGGTAGCCACGGCCAGACGATCTCTACAGGCCGTGGCATGCTGGTTGAGGCGACGAAAGGAACTTGGCTTGTCGGTACAGCCATGGAGCACCACACGCTGTACCAGTATAATTTCGAGTATGCGTCAAATGTATTCAGCGCTCTGCAGCAGAGCGAAACACCGTATTGGCAAGGCCCTGGGAACGATCTCGCTCCGATCCCTTGGGCTAGCAACCTCATCACGTCCGACCCGACCTTCTCGAACTGCGGAACATCGGATGCTACGTGTCGCATGGCGTTCTTTGAGCGCATTCGCGGCTCCTCTAACCTCTTCCTCTACGGTGGATGCGTTTGGACGTTCTTCAACAATGGAGGGAGCTGCAATGGCGATTGTCAGCAGAATGCTATCCGAGTGCTTACATCGCAGGGTAATATCTATCTTTATGGGACGAATGTCAAGAGCGTGACGAATTTGGTCGTAAGCACGGACACGGACATTGCGACGGAGAGCGCGAATGCAGGTGGATGGGGAGGCGTTGTTGTAGCATACGCTTATGATGCGTAGGTGTGAAGATTGGGGAAGAGGCAGGGTAGGCAAAAATCTAATCTTATCTCGATACGATCGATGATCCGCTATCAATACGATATCTCGTATTGTATTAAAGTATTATAATATTCCTTGGCATTCCCCATAACATTTTCTTTTATTAAATTTACTACTTTTTTTACTATAATATTAGCTTTAGAAGCGGATTTATCTCTTTTTTAAAAATACTCCTAGTTTAATTAAGAGCTTTAGTATATAATAGGCTTAGCTTTAGTCTTTAGTTTATAAATTTACTTACCTATTATATAAAACTAAGCTAGTATATAATTTAAAAAAACCGAAGGCTTATATACTATAATTAGTGCAAAAGTTACTTAGCACTATTAACTATAAATATTAATAAATACCTTACAAAAGACTACGCAATCTTTATTAACTTAAAATAGCCTTATATAAAGTAGTAAGCACTTTAAAAGCTTTAGAAACTTTAGGTATAAATAGTATTAAAATTTAAAATAGATAAATTTAATTTTATAATCCTTATAAAGGTTTTAAATAAGGAAGTTATCTATTATAGGATACCCCCGTAATACCTTATACACATCTACCTGTTTTTACTAACTAAGTAACTAAAGACCAACTACGAGACGGCAATTTAGCAGCAATATGCGGCAATCTAACTGTAATCTGCTATATTCCGCTATATTCCGCCAAGTTTTACTAAATCCTATTAAGTTCTGCTAGGACTACGACCTAAACCCTATTCTGCTCCATGTATATATTAATTAAGTAACTAAGTTAATAATATATACGCTTTCTTCCTATTTCTTACCTTCTTTCCTTATATAACGTCTTAACTTCCTTATATAGTTTAATAATATCTACCTTGCTATATATTATTATCGCTTATACTTACTCCGTAATACTACGTTATATTAACTACCTATACTACCGTTAATATACAGAATAAACCTAAAGCTCCTATAACGGCCGCCAGCATTATATCCGCACTTTAAAAATAATTAGTAGGGATATAAAAGTCTTTTATAGACGCCCTTATATAGAACTAAGCTATAGTAAATTAATAATAAGCTAAATAAGAAGTACGATACTGGTAATTAATTAAGGACCTTTAAGAAGAAATTTGTACCCTTAAAATGCCTACGCTAGGACCTTAAGACTAAATGCTATTTCTGGAGATAAATATGCGGAACGCGAGCCCTAAACCTATAGTAGTCTCTTACCCTAAACTAACTGCTATACTATAATAATCTAAATAACTACTAGATTCCCTGGTATTTACTAATAAAAAGAACCTTTACGCATATTAAGTGTACGTAAAAGGAGCTCTTGCTACACCTAGCCCAAAAAGACCAAAACCAACTAAAAGAACCCTGAAAAACACCTAGAGAACCCCCCTGAGATGCATGCATCGCAGGGGAGTTACACGTCAAACGACGGTGGTTCGCACTCGCGCGCGACCGCCAGACCTACGCCTAGCAATGGCCCTCCATAATAAAGACGGGCGTATACTATACCATAAAGCGGAAATACCTCTATTAAAAAGGCATCTAATAAAATATAAAGCCTATTAGACGCGTCTAGTATCTAAAACTATAGGGAAGTAACCGTTAGCTATAATAAACTAATATAGCTAGTAAAATAGCTCCGCCAGTCTAGCGAACCTTAGGCGTTATTTTAGTAAACCCTTAATTAAATCCTCTAATAGCTAAGCAAAATTAAAAATAAATAAAAAAACCCCTTACCGGCGAACCGCACCTAGGCCGCTATAGCTGCGCTTTTATAGTATAGGGAACCTACCCCCCTTAAGATAATAACCGGGTATATAATTATAATATAACTAAATATAGAAAAAGTAGAGGGGCTTAGGGGATAATTAGAAATAGAAGTCCTTATAGAGATTTATAAAGAGGTTTATAACGCAGTTATAGTCTAATACCTTAGGAGCGGAGATATTAGAGTCACCCTAAAGGACTAATAGGTAAAGAAATAAGCTATAAAAGTAGGGGATAGGCTAGGAGAACGTATTAGTATAAAAGTGCTTCGCGAAAACTACTTAGTTAAAGTCCTAGTGGTTCCTATAAGCCTTAGGGTAAAAAAGGGACGCTAGGTGGATAATATAGCAACTATATAAGAGATAGTAAAGCAAACGGAACGCCTTATACTAGGTTTTAAGATCACCTAAATTTAATAGCTTTAATAGAAAAATATAAACTAAGTAAATAATAAGAATAATAAGAGGATATAAGGGTCGCTAGAGACTTACTAGGGAGACACTGGTTAAATATATGGCTCCCTTATTATTAGCATATATACATTAAAAATATAAAAACTCTTTATCTAAAAAGGAATAATTATAAATAGCCTTATATATAACGTAAGGCTTTATAACTATAGACTATGCCTAAAATAATGCTACCGCTACGTATAATGGGGATATACCTAATCTATATGCGCAGTATAGGTATGCTGCGGCCACTATACAGGCCCCTATAATATAAGGCACTACTTAAATTAAGACTAAATAAAATATATAAACTGCTACTAAAGCATATATAAGGCGTAAAAGAGAGAAGACTGCATTAAATACAGAAGATAAAAGGTAAGGGCTTAATAGCTACGGGAATAACTGTACGCTAGGTTATATAAATGGAAATAATAGGTAATAAGCTAGGGAAACGCAGGTGCCTTCCTAGTGTTTCCTACCTTTAATATTAGGGGGCTAGGCTAGCTATCCTAAGCCTTAATAGGCTAAAAGCGGCGCTACGTAATATTACTAGACTAAATAGGGATATAAGGGTTATAGGGGATATAAGGGAGAGGACGCCCTATAGGAAGACCCCTATAGACAGCTATAGTAAGCTTAAGACTAGGATAATTAAGAATTAGATTTAATGCGGCAAATATAATATTTACAGCCGACCTATAAAGGGCCTATAGTTAACTAGTAGGGGAAAAACCGGAGATAATAATAGATTTAGATATAGAAGCGCTAGTAGGAATATAAGACATAGGAATAAAAAGCTCTATATAAAATAAGTAGCGACTAAGGTATAGATATAAGAGATAGAAGTTCTAAATATCCTAGAGAAAGTAGAAATAGAAAAAGTAAGGTATAAAGGAGAGGTAAAGGACCCTCGCTAGGGGTCCGCTACCTATTTATTATATAGTATAACTGCGGCAATATAAACCACCATCTCGCAAGGCCCTTACTAGACAGTTTAGACCTAGAAAAACACTATATCCTTACTATATAAGAGCCGTATTATAATACCTACACATAATTAATATACTGCCCCTAAGGATTCCAGCTCCTATATAAACTAAAAGCAGCCACTCGCGTGTGCTTTATAATTAGCAAGGCTATTAGCCTATCCTTATAGTTATAGTAGGCAGTTAACCTAGATATTATAGTTATAATAATCTAGTTATATAGGGGACCGGTATAAATTATTAATATATATAACCTTAGGGTTAAAGGGGTCCTATAAATAGAGAATATTATATTAGTAATAAGCTTACTAGAAACTAAAGATATAAAGTCTATCCTACTAGGAGATATAAACCTCTACTACCCGCGGTAGGGGGGTATCTATATTACTACTAAATAATAGATAGAGTGCCTATTAAGAGCTATAGACACCTAGGGCCTTAAGCTAACTACCCCTCTAGGAGCAATTATATAGTAATAAGGAACCTCTAAAAGTATAATTGACCTTATATTTATAGATAAAGGCCTATACTAGAGACTTAAAAGGTATAACCCTAAAGAAAAATAGGCACTCGCTTTAGACTATATCCCTATCCAGATATAGCTAGATTTAGATATTAAGGTATAACTAAGTAGTAAAAGATACGCAATAAGGAAGCTTAAGATAAATAGTTTCCTTAATATAGTTAAACAACAACTTTAAAACCTAGAAGAAATCTACCCGATACTAAATAAGCGAGGCTTATTAGCTACCCCTAAGGAAATTAACTAAAGACTAGAAAGGATTTAGGCAGTAATTAAAAATAGGCTAAAAGAGCACTGCCCGGTCTTAAAACTAAGCCCCTACGCGCGATACATATAGTCCGTATAATGCGCAATTCTTATTACTAGCTAATAATAAGTAAGAAGGAAATATATAAGTAGCTATAACCCTAAAGACGAGAGATAATATAAAGACATAAGAAACTAGTTAAAGAATACCCTAAAGAAAGAAGTAAGGAATA
>Ga0307515_10016733_pt1 | contig 13412 bp, 17 predicted proteins | sample 17_EM_MG_FD_194513 | JGI IMG/M metagenome (GOLD analysis project Ga0307515, IMG submission 194513) | Populus trichocarpa ectomycorrhiza microbial communities from riparian zone in the Pacific Northwest, United States - 17_EM | ecosystem: Host-associated > Plants > Roots > Unclassified | place...
AACTCCATAAACAGGATTGAAGATACCGGAACGTTGACGGTGGAGCAAAGTTTGTAACCGTCCATCGGAAGTGACAGTGCGAGAGGCGAGAGGAAGGGAGACCTGAGCCACTCGAGCACCTGAACGCGCATGATCTCTCAATGCGTTAGACCATCAACATCAGGGTCGGAGCTTCCGCCAGTGCTGTCAGCAATGTTTTTCAGGAAATCAACAAAGAATAGGGGTACTGACACGATGGTGTGAGTGCTGCCGACAGAGTGTACATCGCGCATCGCGATGACCAGCTGGGCATCGACATCATTGGCATGAGCAATTAATTGTAATGGAAGTCACATGATGGTTGATCCGGACACTTCGACTCGGGCTCGACAAACGCGTCGTACACTACGGTAGGCAAGACGACTGAAGATAATTCCGATATCACATCCTTCTTTTGATGCCCTCGTCTGGTTTTTTGGAACGTCCCCAATCAGAAATGGTGCACCCGCCAGTTAACGTGCGGCGGGGATGGCGCGGGGACACGGATTCCTTGCTAGGAGAGACGATGGAGGGGCCGGCCAACCCTGGAGGGCGGACCGCGACCGATAACGCACGTGTATTGGGTTGGGTCTGGAAAGCAATATTTACCTTGTTTCGGTCAACGGTAATCTTATTTGGAGCCAGGGGGCCCTGCAGGACTGAATCCGTGGGGAGGTACATGCAAGGTGGGTAGGACTTGCGTTGAAGGGTTTCCCTTGGGACACGGGCGACCTGGCATCCTGAGGGTCTAACAGGACCCGGCTCGTCTCTGAATGTTCTTGTACCCCGATGTGAAGAATAACGAGTCCGGGTATCCGAACAGGTACCCTGGTTCCCCACATACAGTGATGGGAGAGCAGGGGTAGAGTGAATCCTACGCGTCGCTGAACAACGATCCCAGCGCCGCCGTTCGCTCAATGATTGCTTGAGCCCGCAACCTGAGGGGTAAGAGACAGGGACCAGCTGTTTGGTTCCGAAAGAAATTCCAGACGTAGTGTGGAATTCAGCCTGCGCAGGAGCATAGGAGGAGGGTCAGGGATGATCAACCTCCAGAAACAAGAGGGAGCGTTGGCGTCAAAATCTGGCCATAGTAGACGGAATTGTCGGCGTTCGTAATCTTGTAGAGTAGGCGGTAGCACAAACAAGAATGGAAACCTTGCTGGATTCCCAGTTGAAGTGGGGATGGCCCTCCTGGAGTCCATCGACCCCGCGCTGCTTTATTGCTAGGCTCGGTAGGGTGAGAACGCTATACACTTCCCAGCGATCTACAAAAACCACCCTACTTGGATCCGAGTCTACCGTGCGTGACACGTTCTACATCTTGAAGAGACGGGCAGTCGACTGGTCCAAAATCTTCCGCAGAGTGTGCGGGAACTGTCGGCCGATGGTGTCCTTCGAAGATGTCCTGGTTTCTGCGTGTAGCCCGACCGAGATGAGAAAAACGGTCAGGACGGGGTAATACTAATTAAGAAGGCGCATGGGCGGAGAGCGTTAGCTTGTGTGTGCGAATGGGGGGGATGCCGTCAATATGAACACAGGTCGCATTTATCGAGCGAAGTTGCAACCGCCTCACCGATTTTTGGACTGATCGTACATCATGCACATATCCCAACGTTGCAACGTTTAACGTTGACACTCAACCTCACGATTCAGGACACATCGCCCGACGTTCGGAATTTAAATCTGGATATAGTTATAGAATACAGTCGTAGTGGGTTCGTGGCGAAACAGGATCAAATGAAAACACCGGATTAGAGCTCGTTTGCAACATCGTTTACCATCATCTCCTCGAAACCACGCAGCACCTTCTCCACAGCACCCAGGATATCTCCTGTCCCCGCGACAGTCCTCCACAAGCCCGCTATCCACCCAGCTGGCAAGGTAACGGCATGATATAGAAGTTGACCGACGGTTTGGTATATCATCAGGGACGTGTCTCTTAACGATGGAAACAAGCGAGACACGAGCATCTCGTACAAAATCGCGAGGATGTTGAAAAGGCCGTAACCGGTGGAAGATAGCAATAGAACGGTCATGAAGGTGGCGATGAGGTCTTTGACTTTGAAATTTCCTACAACCAGCTGGAGACGACCGTACAGCTTTTGTCGACTCAGCAGTGCGACTCGAGATGGACAAAAATGGCACATACACTCAATGGTTTTGTTGCTCGCCAGATCTTGACAGTTGGGCTGTCCCCATCCTGAGTGGTAACAACTAGCTGTTCGTACGCGGTCTCACGGTAGCCCTAGAACACCTGTCAGTTAAACTTGAATTGGGACCTTGCCTGGACCTACGAATGTTATCGGACCATGGGCACCTGTAGGATCGTGAGTACAATAGACTGGTACCAAATATCGACCTCGAGAACACACCGCTATGGGTCAGATACGAATCTAGTTTTCCGGTCACTACATTCGTGAAAGAGAGACGCCCGAGGCCGGTATCATGAACTGTGGTGGTGCCGTTTCCAACCAACAGGCCGGGTGTGGGGGTGAAGGACGCCACCCAAAAGTTGCGGATATCTTGTATACACGCATCGCGCGCGAAGCACACAAATCGCATCAGGGAGTTAGCCGGAGACTCGCTGCCATTGGGTCAGGCGGCATCTGCGGGTGCGGTAAAAGTGACTACATACATGTGTATCCGCGAACCCCAGGAAGGTGGTTCACCACCTGGGCGAATAAGGCTGTTTCGTCTTTAGCATCTGACCCCTTGGGTAACGCAAAAATAAACCCACATTACCCCATGAATTGAATGAGAAACTAACAAAGAACCGGAGGACGTGAAGGCTAAGGACATGAGAGCAGGGTCTGCGCGGTTTGGCCCATTTACAAAGGGAATGGTGCAGCGGAAGCTAATGTAACCTAGAGGAACATAATTGTTAGAGAGTGATTGTGACATGCGCGAAGGACAGCACCAACGTTCATCGGGTTTGAAGTCAAAGATAGAAATGATATCTGCCGTGGAAAACGCAAGTTTACGGCCCTTGGGATCGAAAGAGACCGAGAATATCGGTGAACCATTGGCAATGGCGGCGTAGACCCGTTTATCACGCAGGGGAAACGCCCCGTGAATGAATTCATCGAAACCCCGATGGTAAAAGAAGATAGTAAGGCTACCGTCTTCTGAACCAACCAGGATAAACTTCTGGTCCCAATGGACCACGGTCGGGTTGCTGGGGAGTGTGTAAAAGGCAGGGGGATTGGATTTAGTCCGATCGACAACATGCAGCTTGCGGGAATTGCCGCCGATACAAGCGAATCTCCCATCTGGAGAGAGTTCGACGATGGTGGGTGCAGTGACCGTCGTAGTTATGGCAAACTGGAGGGTGTAGTTAGACATGGATGGGAGCACGGGTGAAAGAGAGTGACATGAGCCACTCGGTACTTATAGGTGATGTCCGTATGTGACTTCAATGCGTTGGGGCCAATATTTCTGGCGGTGCTCGTGTTGAGGTTGCCCGACGATGAAACGTTACGCGCAGACGTGTTCTGGGATAGAATTGTCTCAATGAGCGCTTCCACAACGTCAGTCACACCACCACAGGGGATGCCGAGAACTTTTCTGCCGTGGGATCGTTTCTATAGGCTTGTATATGGGGAAACTCGCTGTGGAGCAGGCGAATGACCTCTGTTGACTCCTCTACGGTGGGGTGGGTGAAGTCTGGAAACGGCGAAAGTAGAATTTCGGCTTTGACCTTCATGGGACATCCAGGAATGTATACGTCCTGGAATGGTCAAAACATGCCAATAACCGGTCGCGCGATAACGTGGGAATTGGTCACAGCTGAACGAGTGTATCCAAAAGGAGAAAAAGTACAAGAGGGAGCGAATAGTGAACACGTCAGACGAAGAGACGACAGATTGTGGCTTGGGCTCAAGGCGTAAGCACAGGTGACTACTTGAAATCAAGGTAAACCTTTGCGAAGGCAGGATATAATACCCACTCTATCCATGCAAAGTTAGTCACCTGGAGGCACATCATCGGTGAAGTGACGCTACCTTCGACACAGCAACCCAAGTCAACGAGATCAGGCCAAGGGAAATATTCATGCTTGATGTAAACAGAGAAGTCTGGTCCCCGTGCACGCAAGCATGACACCAACGCGTCTGAACATGTGACCGGATCCAGAATCCCATCTGTGATAACCAACCCTTTGAGTTCCGGAAACAGGGATTGTGCACCGCTCCCCATTGCTAATGCGTGCAGCAGCTGCGCTGCAAAGCCACCGTAGATAGCGAGTTGCTGGATGCGGGGAGAGTGGGTAAAAGGAAGGAGGAGGGGCTGGGAGAAAGGTGTCCAGAAATAAAGGCCCGCGTGCGCTCCTGGAAATAATGAGATGTGTTCCTCCAGCCCCCGCAGAGAACGTCTAATATATCCCTCCCACCCATTCACCAAACACCCGGCCCAGCACATCTTGATGTCGAGGGAGAATCCATCGTGTGTTTTGATGCTGATGCAGAATGTGTTATCCTGCTCGTGTGGTGCGGTCGATATTATCACTTCGCTGGCGCTTCGCCCATATGTCGGGATTGAGGAGAGATGTGCAAAGAGATGAGGAGCCTGGAAGAGAGGGGCGATGATATTATACCCAGGCGGATATTCAGACCCATGGAAGGCAACTGCTCGTGCGTTAGGCACCTCCAGGTGATTTGCCAAAGTCTGAAAGTCGCTGTACGGAAGATCAAGTGTTTCCAGGTGATGCAGGGCCACACGTTCGTCAGGCACCCCCTCATCAGAAAGAATCCCAAAACACGAAAGCTTGAGGTTGACGATTCTTGGTGCGCTCCGCAATAGATCGAGAATGGGTAGTATCGGGAGCACGAGACCAAGCCGTGGGGGCTCGAGCTGGAGAGAGGTGAGGTTTGGAATCGACGTAAGCCAGTTTGCATGGTTGGTAATCGGCGTTGTCGTTAAGCCGCAAAGGGCGTTCATCTGTCCGGAGAAGAGGATTGGGTTGATTTTCCCGGTGAAGTGGGACATATTTTCGGCAGGAAGATCGAGGTGTTGAAGGTATTCTTCAACGTTACCGGTGTAGTGGAAACGCATGATACGGCTGGTGAGGGGGCGGAGTCGGGCGAGGAAACCCGTAACCCCTGAATCAATGACCGTCCCGAATCCAGCATATACGCAGAATTGCATGTTATCAAACTTCTCCACTACCTCGAGAAAAAGCCCCGCAACCTCGACACTCCGGATATCAGAGACGTCAAAGGCAATATCCCTCCAAAGGACCACGTCGTTGGTCATACGAAACCTCCATGTCTTGCAAACCTGGGAGAGGGACAGAACGTTCAAGTTTTTGTGGTGTTTTCGTAATGCGGTGCTTCCAACGTTGGAGGGATGTTCTGTCTCATCGCAGATCATTCCAAGAACCTCCTCTGGAATCAATTCCGACGATTTTCCACTATATCGAAACCCATATCAGACGAATTTTGAGGTGGCTATGCACTGAATATCAATCACCAATTCGGTTCAACTGTGTGGGCGGCAACGCCTGTCGAAAAATCGATATCGGCCGAGGGATCCATGCGCGCTGGAGGCTCGGTGGCAGCAGATATACAGCGAAGTGGGAGATGCGGGACATTTGGGTTGGGATGAGCAACGTATACTCACAGAGGACAAAGGAGAAGGTCTGATTTTTCCTCCTTTGTCATTCACAGAGACCGACATCTATGACGTGACCTCAGTGCTGTTCCAGATACTATATGGATGGGCGTACTAGTGCACATAATCCGGAAGCACTTTAGCTAAGGCAAAAGGGTAGGCGTCTCGTTGATGTTAAACGAGAGGTCCATATGCCTTCCAGCGTGAACCATTGACCAGAGATGCGAAATTATTCCGGGTACTTCCGGAAGAACGACCTTTGGTAATGCTGTGCTGCGTAGCAGTGCATGACGTCAAGAACGTCGTCTTCAATCCCTCTGGACTTGAGGCGAAATCCAGCCTATTCCTCGATGACAATCCGCTGACGTTCAACACTCCTCACCCGGAAAACTGTCGTATTGTGAACCAAACTAGACCACCAATAAATAGTGGGGTTATACATGCGTGAGAATGGCATTGAAGTAGAGTCGCGTGCGTCGGGAACGTTCTTTACGACGCAATGAGCGATGATAGTTCCAAGCCATATCATCACCGCTGGACAAACGTTGCGAGATTCGCTCTTGCCCGTTCCCGATAATTCCTCCTCGCCTTTGGCCAAAGCACACACCCATCATGGAGGCCTACGACGACCACCCTCTTCCTTCCTTGCCTACGAGCATTGTACATTATGGTTGGAGGTTGCGCTCCTGTTTAATTTGTACCGTCAATACTGCCGGGAGTCCAACGCCAAGGTAAAAGTCGCATTGGGCACACCCACACGGGAGGGCAGGTCGAACAGTGGGACTGTCGCTGAGGGACTGGGAGTCACGGAGGTCGTCGTTGCAAAAGCGGTTGGCGATGGTGTCTCGGGGAGAGGGGGATACGGCGTGTGGACAGTTTTGAGGACCTGCCGGGGCCCGGCACGCCCGCCAAAGCTCCTGTTGCAGAAGGAACCTCTGAAGGTATCCCATACACCGCGAAGCAAACAGAATCCTGGCTCATCAAAGACAACCTGAGCGGTGATTGCTCTCGTCGATGGAATCACTAAGCGGTGCCGTGGAGAGTGCGATCTGACCAATCCTCACCGGGTTGCCTCTTCAACTCATGTCGAGCGAGTTGCGGGACTGGATCTGATGGCTTTGGTGATGTCCTGACGAGATGTCGGGTTGACCAGTGGCGGTTGGGCCCACGTATGGGAGAAACTGTCTGGTCTCGTGCTTCAGGAGAATCCCACCAAACCCTTTCCACCTCGTCGTGCGTGTCGCGAGGAACACGTGGGTGCAACATGGGTAGGTGTACACGAGAGATTGCAGCGGACGGAACCGTTGCTCAACGATAACGAATCTACTTGATACTGTAAGCGAGAAGGGCACGGGAACGAACCACCACTCACCACCACTACCTGCTTGATTCCGGTTCGTACGTGTACAACGTGTGCATGTGGTCACCGACGTCGCGGTGGAATCGAGTCAAGCGGCGCGTTAGGAGGGGGTGTTGGAGCGAGCGGACTATGAGGTACTGATCGAAGTTTGAAAATTTACTGCGATTCTGTGTCTGGCAATCTCCGAATCGTCCCTCCAGGGGCTCGAGTTCAGGACAAGTCCACGTAGTTAATTGTGGCCTCCGGGCCCAACCATTTTGTATTCACTATTGATATGTATTGCTCCTGAACAACGAACAGCGTAAAGTAAAGCTGGCAAGGTAAGGAGGGACGTTGCATGATATCGACTCGGCAGAATTGCTGCTCCGCCGAGAAGAGGGGTCCAAGAACATGTCTTGCGAGCGTTCCTTCCAGTCCTCGAGATCACTCGCCTCGCGGGTCCGTTCCGTGATCTGCACCTGCGAGACAATGGGCCGCGCGCTCTACACGCCATCTAATTTCCCCACTGACTGTTTCAATCTTTATGAAGTGGGTCAGCCGTACTTGTGACCTTATTCTCCGGGCCATGGCTCACCTTCAGTTCAAGTTCCTCTAGCCTGCGGGCTGCAAATGCAATTTTCCTCGAAATTGAGTCCTCTCCCTCGTCGGCCTCGTTCATGGAGGCGGCAAACTCCTCGAGAGCATCTTGAAAGCCGGATCCTGGACCATATCCACACAAGGCTATGCCTATGTCCGTGCGCTCTTCGTCGAGTATGGCGTCCATGTCTCCTAACATCTCCTCATCCAAAGTCGCCGACATCTTACACGTTGCGGCCAATTTTGCTTTCCTACTTGAATCTCAGCCTCCGGGTATTTGGTAGGTTTTTTTGCATACCAGTTCTTTTCAAAGGTAATGTGCTCAAAGGTAGCAAATGTCAAAGACGCGGTCCGAATGACCTGACCGCAAACGGAGGAGCATTTGCGCGACCGTTTCTGTTTGGCGCAGCGATAACACAAGGCATGCCCTTTGAAGATAGGTTTGAATGTAATCTGATGAGGGAGAGATGGAACTCTTACCGCACGGGGGAACGACCATAGAATCGAGCGCGTAAGGGCATAACCCGTACTGTTTGGTGCACCACGGACAACAAGGACGCATGTTAAAACCACTGTGGCGTGTGACAATCGACAATTCATCCGGCCCGATGCCGCATCCAGCTGGCGAACCCCTTGGAATGGATTGGGCCGTCCGCCCCCGCCCTTTGGCTCACCACAGTGTAGGTTGGTAATTACCTTGAAATCATCCTGAAACCCAATTCCGTGGGTGAGAGAACTGATGGACCGCCGGGTGGGAGCTGGCGTCCAGTGGGGAAAAGGTGACTGGAGATCCGAACGTTCAAACGTTATCGACATTATCATTATTCCCAGTCATTAGCTACTCCTCGCATTATTACCATTACACGTCGTTGGATAAATCGCAACTCCTGGACGGCGGAATAACCTCACACCTTCGGTTATCGGTTAATGCTGAGTGGCCGCCAATCAATTACTATCCTTGCATCTCATCCTGCAGCTTCAGAAGCTTGGGTAGCGTAAGAAAAATCGGCGGGCGGGTAGGAATCGAGGCTCAGCTGACCTGTTCCTCCTTCTGCCGGACAAGGCTGTTGAGTGATTCAAGTTGACGAACTCTTTTTTCCTGCGCCACAATCGCCTCGTCTCTCTTCTTCTTCGCTATATCCAATGCGGTGTGCACTGTTGCGACAGACTGTTTCAACCTTTTTGAGACGTCGCACAGAAGTTCTTGCTCCTTGCTGAGGCGATCGTGCTGCTCGACTAAAATGTCCCCGACACTGCCTGGTGTGAGCGTTCTTGTTGCCACGTTGATAAACGGCCACCTACAGATGGGTTCCTGAAAGGAAGTCATCGACATCGTTATCGTCTTGGTTCCTTTCAGTATAGCAGAGGAAGACATTTTTCATCATCCCTTTCTCGAAGGTACAACCAGGGCATTTTCTCGTCTGTTCACATATGTGGCAGATAATCACATCTAAACGGCACAACGAATCATCAGTCCTTGGAAGCGGATGGGATAAGTTGAATCTGTACCGCATGCGCAAGAATACAACTTCGTTTGTTCCCGAACAGGTATTCGACAAATACCACAGCACAAGTGACGCTTATCGGAGGCGTTGGGATCCATTCTAGGGATTGAACCTTCGGAGGTGTTGGGGTGACGAACTTGAAAGAAGTGTGGCACACGTTAACGCCGATGATCGAGCATGAAAGATTGGCATGTCGGAACCTATTGTCACAATCCGCGTCAGGTTCCCCAGGTCGAAAAGTGGTCATCACTATGAGATCATCCTGGATAGTCTCGAAGAGGTGAGAACTCTCGGCCACTGAATCTAGGCTGCTCGACGTGAATTTATGAGGCGTGCCGACATCGGTGTCAATACTCGGTGACCCATCATGAGGAAAGGGAAGCTTACCATGATGGGAGTGATACCTGCAAACTCAGAGGCTACGTCAGTTGTTCGGGCCATCTCCGGGCGGCACGCGAAATTGAACAATGCTTCAATGGGCACAAGGGCGTAATTGCGTCCCGCCTTCATTGTCCGGTTGCCCAAGTGTCGAAAACTGACAAAGTCAGCACAGCGAGCTCATCGATGACATTACACAGGGAAGAGAGGAAAACGACGTACCAGTGAGTATGTGTTCGCCTTTCAGTGGTTCAGGAAATATCTTGTACGCTTGACACCAACAAGAGTGACATATATGATTGACGCCAACCTTTTCTGTGCGAACGTTGTATAGCCCCTATACTTGTTTCCGGGACAGGGGAGCGGGTCACTGCGTGACGACGAGAGGCTGCGAGCGCGGCCCCCAGTTTCTAATATTGTCTAAACGGCCTGTTTGGACAGAGAGGACTGCAGAGAGACGCGGCGGACAGTGAACCTAAGTTCTGGGATTTAGGGGTACCTTCTATGCCCTGAGGCAAAATCCAACCCAGTTCTAGCCGCACCGAGAGACCTTGAAGGGGAATTGCGCACCAAGGGCGGATTCGTAGATTCCACATTCGCACAACTCAATAGCCCCCCGGAGGCGCCAACGAAGAGCCAACACTGAGATGAAGTTCGTGGTGGTGGGACCGATGTGGAGATGACGGTGTTAACAATGCGGTATCATCGTGCTGTCCCTTGGTGGTACTTGAGAAGGTCAATCGAGGTAGATTATGTGCTGGCTTGGAATCGATCCCGTGGAAAGAGCTTGGACCTGGTAGCGTTGGGTGGCTATCAGAGGAGATGACTCACAGATGAATGGCGAGGTGAGGGGTATTGCTGGCGTCGATAAGGGTGGGAGTGAGAAGGTCGAAGCAGAAGCGGAGCAAAATCCAAGAGATGAAGCACTACTGGGCTGCTTATCCTTACTCGTAAACGGCTCCCCGGGGATTTCGTTCAACACATAGTGAAGCAGGTAAAGCAACCCTTGGGGCGCCTGAGCACTTAGCCTTGTGCGAGAAACCGAAAAGATAGCCTGCGTCCTGAGCGGGGATTGCGACAGCCACGTGTGACGCACGTGCGCGGCGAGCTGAAGATCGATGGTAATCGAATCTGCCAGTTGCCACTGTATATGTCTGCTCGCCGGATGTCTTCCTCCTCGGACTCGGTTATTTTATGCCTGAAGGTATTTGGTGGCGTGCCAACCAATGTAAGCAATACTCTCAGTTGTAGATAAATCGGCTTTAACAACCTGCACTATAGCCTTCAGCGGACCGCAGGCGGTTCTCTCTTCAAGGAAGCCCCGAGCCAGCTGGAAACACGTATGTCAACTATTGGGTCTGTATGTTTTCTCGTGGAGCTCACCACATCTTTTACGATAGTCTTGAGGGCCTGAATCATGGCAACGAGCCGCTCCGACTTATCAACCCGCTCACGGAGGGGCCAGCTGGGCAGGAGTCTTTGGATGGTTTTGCAATGGGAAATGTGGTGCGTCTCGTCAGTCACCTATCTCCTTGGCTTTGATGAATGTGAAGAACGTTGTGGCCCAGGACGGGATCCCTCCCACAGAGCAGGTCGCCACGAGGACCATTGAGCCACACGACTATCCTAATTCTCACTACGATCCCACCTCCGGGACCGGGACGATGAACGGGAACAATACGAACATCGGATTTGTACGAAATGAGATTGAACTACTGCTCCACGAAGAGCCTTCGACCTCAAAATCCCAGCGTCTCCACAGGATCCTAGACAAGCTACCTGCTGAAACACGAGAGTGAGTGTTCAAATCTTGAGCTCGTGCTGTTCTACTTACTTCCAAACAGTGAACGTTCCACGGATGAACCTCCTAAGAACCTTCCGTAGGAACTCAACTTTTCCCGACCACTCAATACTGACGTTACGTTTTCCGTTCTTCCAGCTCTCACGCCATGGCTACTCCCCAGGTCCCCAGCACTGGGGTGGATCCTCGGAACTCGTACACGAAACACGTTCGACCATTCTCCTCGCCCAACACCAAGGGGGATACTGTATGGTACGAGAGTTTGGGTAGCTCACCGCTGTCGCGGCCCGATACCTCTATCATTCCAGAAGTTGGAGATCTTTACTTCCACAAGATTTGTAACAACAGCCTACAGTTGTGGATTTCTGTTACGAGTGGGGAGTGGACAAGCAGGCCAGTTGAATATGTCCAGAAATACCTCCCAGATCGTATCATGAAGGATCTCACCCACCCTCGATTCGAAAACAGAATGCTGAAGCTTCGGGTTAACGGCGAACCAAGTTGGGTTACCCGGCAGACCCTTGCAACCCTGAAGTCACGGAGGAAGGGGGGTACCACACAGTAGTATCTGCACCGGCCTTGTACATATTGATTTCGTTAATAATCGTTCAGTGAAACTTGGTTGGTATCGCGGAATGTAGAAATGACTGCTAATCTGAATCTTCCGTTCGTTTTATTTGAGTGAGACCATTTTATTTTCGTCGAGCCGGATCGGGTTAGATGGGTTTCACCACCCGCCAGCTTCGGCACCTAAATTATATTCATTTGTCCTCCTCCCCAGCTGAGCGCACAATTTCTAGGCTATTTGGAATGGGCAGATCATTTTCAAACGCGTTAGATACCCCATCCAACGAATAAAATTGCTCCGCAAGATAGAAACAGGAGAACCCACACCCAGTAAATTTCAACGTTCCAAACATCTAGTCCACGTGGGAAGATCTTCAGGCAACACACCACGACACGCCAGTAAAGACCCGCACGCCACCATCCTTGTGGGCAAACGCAAGGAGGGAGAGGAGCAGGAGGATCGTTAGGATCTTAAGCGATGGAAGGCGTCCTCGCAGAAGCGTAGGCGCTCCTACGAACGTGGAGGAACGGGTGCGGATAGGGTGGGCCGGCGTTCCAAGGCTGTTTGGGGTTGTACCCTCCTACGGCTAAATGTACAAGTGGAGAAGGTGAAGGAGCTGTGGTTTGACTGTGGAGAGTGGGCGGAATGCGGGCTTGAGGACGATTACCAGGCGACTAAAGATAAGTTTGGAGGTGGGCGGCAGTGGGATTATAAGAATCTTCTGGGCGCAGGTGGTGAAGATAGAACGGTTGCGTGGCGACTTGAAATCTCTAGGGTTCTGAGCCTAGTTTTGACGGTCCCAGGGTGACCTTGGTTGTCTCGAACCTGTTGAAAAGTCGACTTGTTGTCCTTGGTCTGGGGTGGCGCAATAGACCGTTGGTTGAGGTAGGGTAATGCGACCACCGGGGAGTACGGCGTGAAACCGGATGAAGAGGACTCGGGGTGTATGTTTTCAGTGATAACGTTGCGTTGCGTTGTGATGTGCTCAACCATTTCGCGGAACATCTGAGTCTTGATCTGCCCCCCCCCCTTCAAATCGGCGCCATTGTCGTTAAAATCGAAGAGGACCGCGCATTGATGAAGCTTCTTGACGAAGAGCTGTGGATGCTCAGAAGGCGCTGCCCCTGCGATAAAATAGGGTTAGCTCTTAGCAACTGCCCGTAACAACATAAGCACGCGACGGACCCATAAAGGGGGCGACCGTTCCACATACGTGCTCGACCGCCTGAAACTGCTGACTGAGGGACTAGGGAGGTGGATCATGGGGTATGGGGCAATAAGGATGGCGATGAGCGGGCCTGTGGGCATACAACGGATTGAGTGGATGTCGTGGAGGGAGGTGGTATCTGGTGATGGATGTTGGGTTGGCTGTGAGTACGAATGTCCGGACTAGGACGGCGATCCGGAAGAGTTTCGACACGGTCATGATCTCGGCCATCATTTGGGAATTCATGAGGACTGAGGGGACGTGCGAGATTGGCGAGATGTGGTGGAGGAGGTGGGGCTGGGAGGTTGACAGATGGGTTATTGTCGTTGATTGTAACCCTGCTGAATAGATGCAAGACGATGTCCCTGGGCCCCCCCCCCCCCCCCCCAGAA
>Ga0307515_10016734_pt1 | contig 13412 bp, 11 predicted proteins | sample 17_EM_MG_FD_194513 | JGI IMG/M metagenome (GOLD analysis project Ga0307515, IMG submission 194513) | Populus trichocarpa ectomycorrhiza microbial communities from riparian zone in the Pacific Northwest, United States - 17_EM | ecosystem: Host-associated > Plants > Roots > Unclassified | place...
GGAAATATTACTACAGTAACTCTGTGTCCTGGGACACTGGTATCCATTTTCGGGTGGTTTACTCGCTGTTTTAAGCAGCGCTTGTCCCATGCGCCAAGCCCTAAGCGATATGTCTCTCCTATCAAAACTTTCAACCTGGCGTATTTCCATATTCGATCACCTATTACCGGTATAGCCCCATATTCCTAATTCTAAAAGTGGGCCATCTATTATCCTACTAAATTATAGTTAGTATTTTGCCTATTATATGGGGTATATCTAGCATTCTAAGTCCCTAAGAAATGTATAAAGCTAGATATACCCACTATAGTTTTTAATAACTGTGAGGGGTGCTTGTGTACCCGTTTCTTGGTCCTGAGGTAGCTGAAACCACCGGTGGATTTGCTCCCATCTCTTTAAAGGTAGTGCCTCCCGTATCTCCCATGCTAAGCACCCCCGCTTATCACTGTTCCATAGCTCCCTCAGCGTCCGTAATGGGAACACCCCCCTCCAAATTAAGACCCCTAGGTAAGCCTCCATTTCAGGTGGCTGTACCGGTTTCCAGGCTCTTTTCTTTGGCTTTGTACCCGTATCCTACCGATTTTTTGCTTGGCAAAGGTACCTAATGACCTGATCAGTGAAAAACAGTTTGAATAGGTTATATGGGTCTTGGACAGCCGAAATTTCGGGGGTAGGGGACCCATGGTTCGGGGCATCTGCTGCAGTCGGTAGAGGCTCGAAATCTGGGGGCTCCCACAGCTCTGGAGGCTTCTTTCGGGTACGTTTTGGCTCCCTTTCGGGGTCAACGAAGTCAACGTCATCTGAGGCACGCTTTTTACCCATTTCTGGGTACAATTCACGGGTACAAAGTGCTTGGATTCGTGTTGTTTACAGTACTGTTTGCGGGTACAACGGACCACTTTCGGATGCCCAGGCGTGCCGCATAAGGGGATAATTCGGACAGCCGCCTGGTTTTGGATAGCAGCTTTATTTAAATATAAGTAATCCTCTGGCTCATACTCCGCCACTAAAGTACGTGTAATAAATTTCTAAATTTATAATGGTTATTAAAAATTAGATGATGAATTAGAAGTATAATAAGAAGAAGAATTTTTTCTATTCATATTTAAATATATCCCTTTAAAATTGCTGCTTCACAATTTAAAACACTGCTCCCCGCCGCTCCAATAATAATATTATGACTTAGCGCCACAAACTTAATATCAAAGATTCCAGACTCGTCTTCTCGCACGCGCCCCACACTAACAGCATACCCGCGCTCCACATTGCGGTCCAGCCGGGGCTGCGGCCGTGTCGGATCTTCATGTATAATGATAGCGTGCGCGGGCGCAGAGTAGCATCCGAGGGTCTGGGCTTCACTGACATAGGACTGCAGGGCAGCTTTAACAGCTAAAGCAGTAGGAGGGGGGCGGGTGGCGAAGCGGAGGGAGACGCAGGCGGTGTGGCCGTCGAGGACGGGGACACTAGATAGAAGGGGTAGATAGTGAGGTGGAAATCGAATGGGGTTGTAATAGGATGGAGGTAGTAGTTGTGCTTACCGATTACAGGCTGCTGATACTCGCATCTGCTGTGGCATAACTTGGTTCTTTTCAGGATTTAGACTGCCCAGAATTTTGCAGGCTTCCGTCTCGATCTTCGACTCTTCCGATTCGATATAGGGTACAATGTTGTCTATAATGTCCATCGATGAAACCCCTGGGTAACCAGCGCCCGAAATGCCTGGAGCGTCGTCACGCAGACTTCGGAGATTCGGCCGAACTTTGCTTGGAGGGCGGCGAAGGGGATAACGATCCCGATTACGGCACTAGGTGGGGAGGTTAATCATTCTTCTAATACATACGTACATGTACGTATATGTATGGAGAGGGATGGGATGGAGTTGTACCAGTTCGAATTCGTCACCAAAAACCCCTTCTCTTCAGACTTCAAGTGCTGCCGCTGAGCTGGAATCAGACTCATGTGGGCTAAATTTACCGTAGGGACAACTAGGGGCGTCAAGGGATCCATTCGATACGCAGAAGCATTCGAGAATACGGGGTACAACCTAGCAAAGGCCAGTTCGACCTCCTGCGCTTTTGCCGTGTCGAGGCCTGAAAAGATAATATCGCAGCCCTTGAAGAGTTCCGGTCGACAATATTGCACAGCTAGGCTTGCAACCGTAGCAGGAATAGGCTCTAATTGACGCCAATGAGCCGCTTCAGCGTAGCTTTTTCCCGCACTTCTCTCAGAGGCGCCAATGGTGGAAATCTCCAGATACGGATGTTCAGACAGAAGAAGAATAAAGCGTTGGCCGACAGCGCCTGTGGCTCCGAGAATGCCTAGAGAGAGAATCAGTTATACGCATCAAATAAGCTCAACTACTAGGCGGTTTATATTTGTATCCAAACATGCCACTTGAAAATATCACAGTAGGAGGAGGCCGAGGAGAGAGATATAAAGAGAAAGAGGGAAAGGAGAAAGTCCATACATACCGCATCGCTTTTTCGGCACTTTCTGATCATTCGAGATAAATTGGTTTGCCATGACTTTACTTGTTCGAGGCGTTGCTTGTAAAATTTGAAAATTGAAGTCATCAAGGGCTGCCGACGTCGGATTTTGCTCCGGATGCACCGCCACACCGAGATTTTGCCGACGCCACAGTACCCATGCATGGATCTGCGTAGAATCATGATGAGCCACTTGAACACCACAACACTAGGTATTACTACTTAGCCATTACATTATGCTAAACTTCGTCGCTGTCGCCGAACCCTAGTATCCCTACCACGAGAACACTCTATCTTAGCTTTGAGGCAACAAGCACAAGTTACACGGCTGTCAATGGCAGCGGTAGGCCTGCATGGGATCCCCTTGGCGATGCATTCATCGCATTTCCCTTTGCAAATTTTTTCGTGGTATCCTTTTTGCTGGTTGTTTGGAAACAGCGTACCGCATTTGGTGCATAGTCGACGTTCGCGCTCTTTTCGCTCTTCCGAATTCTCATCATGCTCTTCCAGAAAAAAGATACACGTCTCTCCCTTTTCCTCGCACCGCACACAACCATTTCGCATGCCTGAGTCACAGATTTCGCCTGTTTCCGAGCACAACAGACATTTGCCAACGCATTTGTGCCTACTACTTTTCACTATGCCACAGCCATGACATTCAGCGAAATTGCAAGGGGAGTCGCTTTCTGTACATTCAGTGCATGTGAGATACGAAGTAGGAGCATGCCGACAAGATAGAGGGGGTGTGTGATCTCGGCAGGCGTTACATCTCCCTCGACAGTTGTCCTCATGGGCAGACTGGGTGTAGGAGCATTGCTCCATACACCCGCATTTGGAGCATAGCCGCGCTCTGATAGAGCTTTGTATGGTGTTGTCAGTGCAGTCCTCAAGAAAAAACCGACAATTGACCTTTTCCTCCCTGCAGTTCTTACATACACATCTGGCGCCTATGTGGCATTCTAAACCATGCTGCTCACAATTCTGGCATCGCCCAACGCAAGTTTTACTGTGCGAGTCTAAGGGGCGCTGGGAAGTAAAGTGTCGTCCACAATCGCCACATTCGAAAGGATTTTGAGCGTCGTGCACCTTCCTCTTCTTTGGTTGACGAGAACTGTCTTCTTCAGCAGAGACAACCTCAGTTTGCCCATCCTTGCCTTTGCGCCCCCTCTTTGACGTGGAAGAACCTGGTCCATCGAACGCAACCACAGTTTGACCCTTGCGTCCAGTCGACTTACGCCAAAGAGGCTCATCGGTAATCAAGCCTCTGCATCTGATGATGGTGTGGAATTTCTCTTGCAATTGCCGTTCCACTTCGGAAGCTGTGGTTGTCGCGGTGAGTTCCTTTGATCGCTTCACAATAGTGGCAGCAACGGTGACAGATGCAACTTTCTCCTCCAGCTGTGCTAAAGTGATGAACAAATTATCCAGATTTCCAGCCTCTTGCGGATCTTGAGCCTCGACTTCGGCTAAAACGTCTTCATCCAGATCGAGTAGTTGCGCTGGGTCGGGATCTTGGTGGTGTCGTGCAAGTTCCCAGAGCGGCCAATCCAACTCGCTCACGTAGCCGTTTTGGAGGCCACGGATTTGGCGACAAAGAATTGCGCGCAGTCGTTCTTCGATCCAGACAGAACTTAATGCATCGTCATTGAAGGTGCCATTGCTGCGTTCTGCGAAAAAGAGCCGTCTCTTCGCTTTGAGCCGAGGCACGAGATTCCGCGCCATCTTGACGGGAGTGAAGGGAACTCCAAGTTCAGCTCCGATCATCCATTGATGAATCCAACCAGTTCTTGTGCGCAATCCCAGAGTACGCCACGGCTGACTTTGTTAAAGCAGTCAAGCATCCACTTAGGTATATTGTGATGTAGCCACATGATGGCAAGCGGTGGGGATACGCCGGGCGTATAGTCTGTCAAGATAGTATTGTTAGCACAAGCAATTTGTAAGGTGCGCAATGGACGAGGGCTGTGCGTTATTTGCATTCCAATTGAAATTCCTTGCTTGTACATCATTGAATAAGCCGGAAGGAACCGGAGGGAGGATAAGGAGGCTGAGTCTCAAGGGATAGGTTGTTGCGATAATTTCTACAATGCTTCTGTATATGTTCTTCGATCTGCCAAAACATACCCAGAACTGTTTGAAGATTTCCATCCTCCAGAACTTGTTCTGTCAGGTAATTGTGTGGATCTCTGGCTACGAGCAGAAAGTAGCGCTTTAGTATGTCTGCTGTATAGTCAGCTTGTCTTTCGTAAGGGACAAGGCTTTGCGCTTTCAGAGCTACTCGTTCCCAGTCCATAGTCTCCGGTTTTATCCGCCGTTTATCGCCAGACATCTCGATAAGCCCATCCTGATGAGCAACCTAGATGAGCGCAACCCTACTTGTTGTCAGGAATTCGTCCTTCTCCCCGCCAGCTCCTCGGAGATACTCAACACCATTCCATTTCAGGATTTCGGCATAAATACGTCGTATCAAGGGACGGCGTCTTACGGGATCTGAATCCACAGGGCTTCCAAGGAGTTGTGCTGCGGCGTCCGCTGTATCAGCATGCAAGTATAGCTCCTTGGTGTCTCGGAAATGCTCGACCAGATATTCGACAATGGCACTCTCCGAGTCCATTTGTATTTTTTTGTCAGGTATTGAGAAGTGGGGATCGAAATGTTGAAAGCATGGCGAGACTTTGTTCAACCCCTTCCACACTCCTGGTCGAAGCGGGCATGCTGCTGCTGCTCCCTCGCATATCCGCCTCGAGAGCTCGCGGCTCTGCACTTTCGGCTTCGAGAAACTTCCCTGAGATCGTTCAGAACTGAATGTTTTGAGCACGCTCATCGTGAGTGCTTCGAACAACACACTCATAATTCGAGCGTAGGGACGAACGCCCTCGTTTTTGATGGCGGGTAATTGAAGTGCACACCTGAAGCAAGACTTGGCTCCCGGCTTTGCCATCTCAAAATGTACACCCAAAACATTGGGTTCACCCAAATCATATCGCGCCTTAAGCTCCATTAGTGAAAGCCATCCTTGCTTAGCATGGAACGCTATTCGCTCGGAGAACCCTGTCTGTGATGTTGCGCTTCCGGCGTAGGCACACCAATGGTCTGAGTGAATAAGGATCAGATATACGCCCAAGAGGCGAGGGGCATTTATCGGGTCTAAACCAGGAAGTTTTTCCATTAGCTCTGGTGAGATGAAATCTTGGCCAAAGATCAGCTGAACGGAATACGGGACGAATTTGGAGTGTGTGAAAATTCGGAGCAGGCGATCTGTCGACCTGAATCGGATTTTGCCACCTTGACTCGGTCACCGACCCCTTGACTCGGTCACCGACTCAGTCAACCACGTGTATATATAGCTTCATTTTCTTCATAGATCAATCTTCACACGAGTTTTCCTTTCCTGACGTCTGCGCACGGACTTCCAATTGACACGATCTCTGGACGCTTGGTCCGCATTCGCGACCATGAAGTAGTACAAACTCTGATTGAGTTCGCACTTTGCCGCTTGTTTGCTGCTTTTCAGAGAAAGCATCTGCGCTGCTAACCGTTCTAGAGCAAAGCGTACTCGACGCCGGTATGTCACCACTGCTTCATGGCCCTCCATTTCGGGATTAGGTGCATCATCGGCATTCACGAGTCCACAGCGGGCGGCCGCTTCCATGATCTTCTCCAACTGTTCCTCGGTGAACTCATACTGCGCCCGCAATTCGCAGGTCATCTTCTGCTTGATCAGAGCTTTAACATAGGCATCACTCGACATGTTGCAAGAAATGTCGGGCAGATCCTCGATTGTACGAGCCCCGCTCTCAAGGCCAAATTGCGATCCCTGGAAGTTTAGATCGAGCGAGCGTACCCATATCGGGCTAAGTTTCGGTGGCCCATTCTTCTCATTCTTATCGAATGCCTGTTCGGAAAAGTCATCGTTAGCGTTATCGGCAAGGTGCTCGGCACTCCACTCGAGTTCTAAATCTTCCTCCTCAACAGTCAAGAGCTCCTGACTTTCTTCATCGTCGATATCTTGGTCCTGGTTCTCGACGAAGATCTCATCCTCCTGGTGCTCGTCGTCATTCTCCTCGTTGCTGACCGGGGCTGGAGTTGCCCGAGGCTTTCGTTCTAATGTTGACAAACGCAAACTCGACACCGCGATGTGGGCTATAGTGTCTCGAACCATGACTTCATCGATTGGATGTTCGGGAAGACACAAAAGACGTGAGCCATTGAATTGACTTGATGAATACCCCAAAAGTGTTACAAGAGGGGAAACCGGTGACCTCAGGAGCAGGAGTGTCGTATTCAAGACATTGACACCTGGAATTTCGGAAGTTGTGATTGGAAGATCAATGCAACTCACGACGAAGGAGCTTGTTTCATTGTCCGGGCTCTCATTATGAGCCAAAATGTTTTGTAAAAGTGACTCCAAGTCATTCTGGAATCGCTGCTTTCGTTGTTTGACAATAGTGATCGGGCAAGACTCTCGTCGAGCAACGGTCACAACGGCGACCACGCCCATAGTTGGCAGCCCAGGAGCGGTAAGGAGAAAGCAAATCCCTAACAGCTCAACCCCAAATTTTGTGGAAGTCGGCCTGAAGAAAACCGTCTTAAAGGTTTCCCAGATGCGAAAGTAGGGACCAAGTTCTGAAATGTTATTGGTTTCCAGCAGCCCTAGGGGAACCAAAGCGGCATTCCCACCCAAAGGATGGTCGAAAATTCGATTGAGCGCGAAGTTGATCATTCTCGTAGTGAGTTGCTTGTCCGGCAACAAGGAAGAAATGTCGTAGATGTCTACTGGATAGGTATTGCTTGCCTTATAGACATTGGACTGGAAGGCTTTTATCAAACAATTAACCTTTTCTTCTGTCCGTGCCATAGTTCGCTTCGCTCTGGAGTGCTTTCCCCTCAACTGCCCTCTCAATTTCTCCGCATCCGAGTCTAATGCTGAATCCCACCCTTCTTCATACTCCGAGACTACGTCCGAGTCCACGTCCGAGTCCGAGTCAGATTCTTCGTCAATCGCCGGGACCACAATGGGTTTTCTGATCCTCTGTGACCATCTTAAGGAAGGCGGATGGTCGTTGGGCGGATAGTCGTTCTGGGGACTGGAGGTGCGCAGCAAAACGAGGAGCTTCTGAACTATTTCTGCGGGCGCTAAACTATTCTGACGCGCCTTTGAAAGGCAACCCATAGCCAAAGCCATGCGAAAAGCCCAGGATTCTGGCATACTCACGTCGAGGTCAAACTCGACGCTTACGGCGCTTGGAAATAGTTGACGGACCTGGGCCTGCATGCGCAGAATCCCAGCGTTGGTCGCGAGGCACGAAATTGGTTTCGAGTACCGCTCGTGCTGGTAATTAAGGTTTAGTGTTTCTGGTAGGAGCTTTGCCAAATAGCCATTTTGTCCCAAATTCGCCTCTCTTAGTCCTCTCGACAGACGCCACCTCCCAGGCTTTCGAGAGGTAGTAGCTTTTTAGGGGAAACGCCAAGGCATATGAACCGGCTGCCGATCTGTTGACGCCAGAACAGGTGAAATACACTCCGGGTCTTTGGATCGTACATGCGGATAGCTCTTTCGAGAACTCGAGTCAAGTCCTTTACTTTGAAGCATGCAGCTCCAAAACCGCACCCCAAGCCCAGACCATCGCTATCCTCGCCTATACCTTCCTGATCCTCCTCAACCTCTTCGCCCTCCTAACCCTCCACCATCTCTCCGCCCTAACCACCCAGCCCCCTGCATCCCCTTCCGCAACCGCACCCCTTTCCTCCCGCACCCAGACTTCGAGTCTTTCGCACCCGCGCACGGCGAGCTCTGGACGCGGCTCGACCCGCCGAACGGCGGCTTCTATGTCGAAGAGGTCGACGGCGCCCGCCACCCCTTCCATCGCCATGTTCCACCAGCTGCACTGTCTCACCATGCTGCGGCGCGCCGTCCAGGAGGCTGCTGCTGCGTGGGCGCTGAGCGAGTCGACGGTGGTAAGGGGGGGTGCGGGAGTTGGATTTGGTGCATGCGGGGCATTGCGTTGATTATCTGCGGCAGGTATGTGCCGAGGGTATTATTTTACGGTTTAATGAGAGAGGGGTGTGTGGATCTAGGGATCTGGGGATCCGGAGATCTGGGATCTGGGCTGATGCGTATCGTAGAGTATATTGTATGCAGAAGATGATACGATTGAGCCGCTGATTATAAAGGAGGCGGCGCTGGATATGATTACCGGTCATGATGTACTGCATCAATGGAGGGATAGGGATGCGGTGGAGAGGTTATCGGAGGAGTCCGGGTTTATTGATCCTGATGTGCATTCGAGACTGGTTTGAGGTTTGCGGTTGAGATCTGGGCTTTAGGGGCTGGCTGGGCTGATGGACAAGCTGTGCGGCCATGCCATAACGCGTTAAGAAGACGTGCAAAGGGGGTGCTGATAGGACATGGTTGTTCAATCCAGAATCCAATGGACAGTTGGATGAGTTCATAAGCTCACAGATGTGAGGTGTTTAATTCCAGCCTGGTCCTGGAGTCGACGCGTTCGATGTCACCGTTTCCAATCCCACCTGGAGCTACATTTGGCTCATTCATGAGTAACAACGCAACCAATTATGTCTGACCGCAGAAAGATCAAATTAGAGTGGCTTGTACCGGACAAGTTCTTCAACCCTTTACGCAAAGATAGCGAAGTAACTGCAGCCTATTTGATAGCCAGAGAAATCGGATTGAGGTGCAAATCTTTCATTCAATTTTGAGTGGGTTGTTGGCACAATTTGATCAATGAAGCTAAGCGTTGACGAAGTTGCGGTTGAAGATCTCATGCTTAAAATATATCACAATATTGGCATCACGTGGTATTTGATCTTGTACGATTTTTAGGACATCCTGGCAAACGAAAGGAAGCAGGAAGACATAGAACATGATATATTTCCCAGAAAATTACTGTGTGTGTCTAAAATCATCCGTTGTTTTTTTACAGTCCCGGTATCACCATGAATATACCATCACGTGACCGTTACCCTAATGCAAATCACACGCTAAACTTAAATAGGCAGCACGAGTTAGTCTGGCTGGACCTGGACGAGGTGTAGACTCGGCTTCTCAGAGCAGCTTAAAGATCCTTTGAAATGAGCAGACATACAACGTAATAGTTACATTCCAGCTATGGAAATTGTTGACCGTACCCACTGAGAGTAGAGCAAAAATTTACCCCCAGCATTACGAACCTCACCTTTTCCTGCCAGGATAAACTACCTTAAGAAAAAAAAACCAAAACGGCTTCCGTCGCCGGGAATCGAACCCGGGCCTTGCCGGCACTTGTTAAGTGTAAAAGCTCTGAGAGCGGCACTAGACATTATGAGAACGAAGTTGTGTATGGGAGATTTGGGGGTAATCACAATCCTAGCCCCTAGACCACAACGGACGGTAAATCGAGCTGATTTATGCAATCGCAAAATTTAGATTAATACATATTACTATAATATCTTGGCCCGATAGAGAATTTTTGCGTAGAGTTGTGTCAGCAAGAATATTTTGTCATGAAGAGTGCATGCCCGGGATAGCTACACAAGTTCACACCAATCATGTTTTCCATTGTCTAAAAATTGAACAAATATCCAACTTTCTACAACATAAAATGAGTACTGTATAACACCAAGAAAAAATTAACGTAAATGTCACTACCGCAGCTCAAACAGTTGTGCCGGCGTTTTTGTGTTATTCTGATACGCCATCGCCTCTCCATCCATCATGCCATGAATATAACATTCGCCAAGGAACTCATACCAATATTTGTCGTCCTCGCCGAGCAGCTTTTTGATCTTTTCGGCCAGTTCCTTTTCTCCTATACAATCATATACAGGTTCTAGTTCAGCTGTACTGTCGAGGACATCCTTCTCGCCAGCCTTAGCGTTACTACTGCGCAATGATTCTGCTCCGGACACCGACCCCGGCGTATCTTCCTCCATATCGGTTTCTTTCTGACTGCCCTGCACAGGTGCTATCCCAGCGGCACTTGAGGGTTTTGGTGGTTTTCGTGGCTTTGGTGGCTTCATTGACGTTTGTGAAGATTTACTGTCGGTTTGGATTTCCTTTTCAGGTAATTCCTGGGAGGCGCCTTCCAATGCAGAGTGCTTTGCAGATTCTAGTTCAAAGGTTTGCTTTGTGTGGTTATTGTTTTCAGAATCTTTGGTACGCTTTTCTTCTGAATGAGAGCCGTTCGCGGGCCCCGGCTCTGAAAAGGCGTGCTCTAACTTAACCTCCTCCGTCGGGTCTGATTTTGGATCTATAGACATAGTTAATGTCTTCGTCTTTCGCCGTTGTAGCAAGAATTTCTCCCAGTCATCCTTTCTTCGCTCTAAGGCTAATTTCTTCCGACGGCGAAAGATCTTCAATACCGCCTCGAACTCAAGCCAATTTACCTTTGGTTCGTTCCACTCCTTTTCTTTTCCCTCTTTTTTTACCTTATCCCGCTTTGCCTTCTTCCAGTTTTCGTAGTGTTTCTTATTCTCAACAGCCACGCCTGCGGTTTCCCTAAAATACGGATCCTGTTTGATCTTCTCCCGCATTCTTTTCTTCCACTCTTCTGAGCTCTGTCCAACTTCATAAACCACTCCTATATTTTCCCTATAGTACGTCTTCCGCATATTTATCTCCCATTTCTTCCCAATCTCCCTTTTTTCTCGAAATACTTTTATGCGTCTAGCATTCTCCTTCCACCGGTGAAACCACTCTGTCTTTCGATGGCGGATCTCATCTTCTATCTCCAAATCTATTTCCTCTGAAGTCTTTTCTTTGCTTTTCTTCAGAATCACTGGAACACTGCAACCATATAGGATGCAGACCAAAAGATCCGGCTGAACATTGCTATTCGCTAGGCCTAAATTTCCACTTTCCGTTCTGATGAGAGATCGGTTCCAGATGACAGCTTGCACTCTCCGACAGAACTGCGCGACAACAGAGCAGCGCTCGTTGTTTATCAAGTCGGTGGTATTCACAGAGCCACTAGATAGCCCGCCTTTACTGAAAGATTCCTTGCAGGCACGGGCATAGTAGACTGGAGGATTCTTGCCATCTCGGCCGCGGTCAGCCACCAGGGTACGCCAGAATTCATCTGGAGGATCCGTACCAGGGGCGTTAGCCCAGCCACCAGCCTGAGACCACTCGCGAGGGATGGCCCCACCTTGAGAGAAAGGCTGCACTTCTGTGACAGTATCGAATACGAATCCCCTGACGTACATACTATAGTGCTTCAGTTTTGGGCGTTTTCTGAACTTTAGGGTTTTGAGGTCCACACGCTTGCTCTCGGCAGCGTTATAGTTTCTCTGGTTCGATGCTGGCAAGCCGACAAAAGTGTCGGCATTCTTTCGACCCATTTTCAATGTATGGATGCCCGCATGCGCATACATGGCATATGCCGCACCAGAAAGCTGAGGAATCCAGGAGGGTAGTGGCACATCGTCTTCGAGCTTCTCGTCTTCTTCACCTTTTTTACTGTCTATCCCTTTCTCGCTGTCTTTGCTTTTCTTGGCCCCTTTGCCTTTCTTGTCGTTTTTACCTTTCTTGACGTTTTGGGCTGTCTTTTGAGTGAGTAAATTGCGTTTTGCTGATTTTTTCTTAGGCTCTGGTGCCCATGGTCGGCAGATAATGTCTAGTGCTCGGGTCGGATCGCCACGCTCAATGCAAAACTCAACAAAATCCTTGCAGACGTCGACATAAGGCTTTTCATACTCCACCTTGTATCTTTTTTGCTGTGCAAATACCTCAAGGACGTCCTGAGTATGATCTAATATAAGGCGTAACTCTCCTTCCCCTTCACTAGCAGATGGAGTGGTATCTTTCGCAATAGCAAGCAAGGCGTATATAGTGTCGTGCTCAACGCTGGCTTCAAAAATAGACAATCTTGAAACAAGGTACTCGAGACTTAAAAGGGGCTGTCTCTTGCTGAGTGAGATGGCATTGGACACAGCTCGAACTCCAGGATCAGGTTTAGGATCAGGTTTAGGACCAGACTTAGGCTTAGATACCGTTTCCAAGTCCGAATCAGCTCCAGAGCAGAACTCAGCGTCGGATTCAGCATCGGATTCAGCGTCAGATCCAGCTTCGGATCCAGAATTGGACTCGGAGTCAGACTCAGAATCGGATCCAAAGCCTACGGGGCCATTAGTCTTATAGTCTCTGAACAGTATTCCCGTTGCCTCGACGAGTAGAGCCGCACCGAGAGCGGAAACATACTCGAACCAGCCGGGAACGTGGTAAAACTTAGGGTCCTTTTTCATAACCTCGGAAAGCCGGTGAGTTGCCGTTTCAACTTCGACAAATAGTTCTACGGCGACAGCAAACTTCCGCCAAGATATCCTGTCTGCGCCGCAGTATATAACAGCCTTGCGAGCTAGTGCGATCTCTTGAACGACCCAGCGCCTCGAAAACCATGGGCGCTGCATAAGATCAAGTAGTGCGCCCCATTTCTCGCTAGCCTGCTCGCTCTCGCATAACTCGTCAAAGTTTTGAAGTTGCAGGACTTCCTTTTTGATGAACCTCAAGGCCATTTGACTGGCTTTGTCGCCATCTCCAAGCCAGATGCATACGCAGTCAGCCCTACCATATATGTCTGACATCATTTCGACTTGATGATTTTTCTCTTGAAGTGTTTCTTGGTCGATGCACACGGCATCAATCCAGAGATAGCGATCTTTCTTTGGGTGTCTGAGAACTTTGAGTGCGTTAACGAGGTCACGCGAGACATATTTTGCGTATATTTGTCCATCTTTCCGAATATGGATATAGGAAGTTTGCTTGGCTGATCCCCAACACCACGACAAGGCTTCATACGGCTTAATTTTACTGTCCTTCATAAATTCCATAACAACCAGTGTGCATTCGATGTGAGGGTTTTCTGGATTGCTGGCAAGAAGATTCAGAAGTCGAATGTAGCCCCGCTTCGTGGGTAGTCGTTCGTAAGT
>Ga0307515_10016735_pt1 | contig 13412 bp, 9 predicted proteins | sample 17_EM_MG_FD_194513 | JGI IMG/M metagenome (GOLD analysis project Ga0307515, IMG submission 194513) | Populus trichocarpa ectomycorrhiza microbial communities from riparian zone in the Pacific Northwest, United States - 17_EM | ecosystem: Host-associated > Plants > Roots > Unclassified | place...
CACCCGATTGCGCATTCGCGATGCGGTGCGGCACGGCGCGGCCGCCGCCGGGAGTGCGGGGATCGTCCGCCCACCCGGGGTGGTGCCAGCGGGCAGTGGCGCAGCGGATTGACACTGCCCGGGGCTCGGAGCATCGTCCCGGGGTCGCGTAGTTTCGCGTCTGCTTGCAGGAGATTTGCACCATGCGAAGAGTCTCGATGAGCCGTGCCGCACTGAGCTTCACCGCACTCTCGGCGCTGGTGTTCACCGCGCCGGTCTGGATGACTGCCTGCTCCAAGTCCAAGGACAAGGAGCCCGCCAAGGAGATGGCCAAGGAACCCCCCAAGCCGGTCCCGGAGGTCCCCAAGGAGCCGGCCAAGGACCAGGTCGAGGTGTTCTCGTGGTGGACCGGGGCCGGTGAGCAGGAAGGCCTCGACGCGATGATCGCCGACTTCAAGACCAAGAACCCGGCGATCGAGTTCATCAACGCCGCGGTCTCGGGCGGCGCGGGCACCAACGCCAAGGCGATCCTGGCCAACCGGCTCCAGGCCGGCAACCCGCCGGACTCGTACCAGCGCCACGCCGGGCTCGAGCTCGCCGACGACATCAAGGCCGCCAAGGTCGAGGATCTGACCAAGCTGTACGAGGCCCAGGGCTGGAAGGACAAGCTGCCCAAGGGCCTGCTCGAGGCGATCACGATCGACGGCAAGGTCTACTCCGTGCCGGTGAACATCCACCGCGCCAACCTGATCTGGTTCGTGCCCAAGACGCTGCAGGCGCTCGGCATCGCCGGCCCGCCGAAGACCTGGAAGGAGTTCCTGGCCCAGGCCAAGACGATCAAGGCCAAGGGCAAGACCGCGCTGGCGATCGGACCGCAGTGGACCCAGAAGCACCTGCTCGAGACCGTGCTGCTCGGCGACCTCGGCCCCGAGAAGTACACCGGGCTGTGGAACGGCAAGACCGACTGGAAGTCCGCCGAGGTCACCGCCGCGCTCGATACCTACAAGCAGGTGCTCGCGGCCTCGGACATCAAGTCGTCGGCGGCCGACTGGCAGCCGGCGGCGGACCGCGTGATCGACGGCACCGCGGTGTACACGGTGATGGGCGACTGGCTCGACGGCTACTGGGGCCGCGCCAAGAAGCTCGGGTTCAAGACCGACTACGACGTGGCGGCCTCGCCCGGCTCGACCGGCGTGTACGACTTCCTGTCCGACTCGTTCACCCTGCCGGTCGGTGCCAAGCACCGGGCCGCCGCCGAGAAGTGGCTGATCGAGTGCGGCTCGGTCGAGGGCCAGGACCTGTTCAATCCCCAGAAGGGCTCGGTGCCGGCCCGGACCGACGCCGACAAGGCGAAGTACCAGGCGTACCTCGCGTCCGCGCTCAAGGACTGGCAGGACCCGGCGACCAAGATCGTCGGCTCGCTGGCCCACGGCGTGGTCGCCAACAACGCGTTCGGCTCCGAGATCGACACCGCGCTCGGGATCTTCGTCGAGAGCCGTGACTCGGCCGGGTTCGCCACCGCGGTCGCCAAGGCCTACGCCGCGACCAAGTAGCTGCGCGGTCACAACATGCGACGGCTCCGCGCCTGGGGACCAGGACTGCTCCTGATCGCGCCCTCCCTGGTCGCGCTGGCGGTGTTCGTCTACGGCTTCCTGGGCTGGAACATCCGCGTGTCGATGTCGAGCTGGCGCGGCCTGGCGCCGGCGCACGACTTCGTCGGCCTCGACAACTACGTCGCGCTGCTCGGCGACGTGCGGTTCACCCATTACGACGTGCCGAACATCGCGATCTTCACGCTGGTGTTCGTCATCGGCTCGCTGGTGGTCGGCTTCGTGATGGCGGTGCTGCTCGACCGCGGCGTGACCGGCGAGAACGTGTTCCGCAGCGTCTACCTGTTCCCGATGGCGATCTCGTTCATCGCCACCGCGATCATCTGGCGCTGGCTGATGGACAACGGCGGCGGCGAGTCCACGACCGGCATCAACCAGCTCCTGGCCGACGCCGGCCTGGAGTCGTGGCGCAGCGACTGGTTCAAGTCCAGCTCGCGGTGGGCGATCGCGGCGATCGCGCTGCCGGCGGGGTGGTCGTTGACGGGCTACGTGATGTCGCTGTTCCTGGCCGGGATGCGCGGCGTCCCCGAGGAGCTGCGCGAGGCGGCGCGGGTCGACGGCGCGTCCGAGCCCCGGGTGTTCTGGCACGTGGTCCGGCCGATGCTCCTGCCGGTGCTGATGAGCGCGGTGGTCATCCTGACCCACATCTCGCTCAAGACGTTCGATCTGTTCTACGCGATGGACCAGAAGAACATCAAGATCGACACGCCCGCGCTGTACATGTGGTTCACGACCTTCGACGGCGGGTTCTACGCCCGCGGTGCTGCGATCGCCACGCTGCTGCTGCTCGGCGTGGCGACGATCATCGTGCCCTACATCTGGTACTCGGTCCGCGAGGAGCGCCGCAAGTGACCGCCGTGCCCCCGGCCCGCGGCCACGGACGGATCCGCTCGCCGTGGGCGAACTACGTCACCACCGCGCGCTACCTGGCGCTGTTCGCGCTGGCCTGCTTCTTCCTCATGCCGGTGTACGCGCTGCTGATCACCGCGCTCAAGAGCCCCTCGGAGGTCAGCGTGGTGCGGATGTGGCAGTGGCCGCACGCGCTGTCGCTCGACAACTTCGCGATCGTCTGGCCCAAGCTGCGCGAGGGGTTCACCAACAGCGTGCTGATGGCGCTGCCGGCGAGCGTGCTGTCGTCGCTGCTCGGCGCGGCCAACGGGTTCGTGCTGTCGAAGTGGCGGTTCCCCGGCGCCGACTTCGCGTTCGCGCTGATCCTGTTCGGGATGTTCATCCCGTACCAGGCCGTGCTGATCCCGATGTTCCAGGTCATGTCGTACAGCGGCCTGCGCGGCGGGCTGTACGGGCTGATCCTGGTCCACGTGATCTACGGCCTGCCGATCACCACGCTGATCTTCCGCAGCTACTTCGCCGGGATCTCCGAGGAGCTGATCGAGGCCGCCAAGGTCGACGGCGCCGGGATGCTGCGCACGTTCGTGTTCGTCGCCCTGCCGATCGCGCCGCCGGCGTTCGCGGTGGCGATGATCTGGCAGTTCACCTCGGCCTGGAACGACTTCCTGTTCGGCGTGCTGCTCACCAACAAGGATCGCTGGCCGATCACCGTGGCGCTCAACAACATCGCCGGCAGCCAGGCGGTCCCGTTCAACGAGGCCATGGCCAGCGCGCTGCTGGCCTGCCTGCCGACCCTGCTGGTCTACGTCCTGCTCGGCCGGTTCTTCATGCGCGGGCTCATGGCCGGCGCGCTCAAGGGATGATGTCGATGTCCGAACCCGCTGCCGCCACTTCTGCTGCCGCCGCTAGCTCTCTGGCCCGCCCTCGCGCGGCCGGGATCCGGCTCGAGCAGGTCGGCAAGCGGTTCCGCGGCGGGGTCGACGCGGTCCGCGAGCTCGACCTCGCCATCGAGCCCGGCGAGTTCATCGTGCTGGTCGGCCCATCGGGCTGCGGCAAGTCGACCGTGCTGCGGATGATCGCCGGGCTCGAGGAGGTCACGTCGGGGCGGATCTTCCTGGGCAGCGACGACATCACCAGCGAGCTGCCGCAGCGCCGCGACGTCGCGATGGTGTTCCAGAGCTACGCCCTGTACCCCCGGATGACGGTGCGCAAGAACATGGCGTTCGGGCTGCGGATGCGCGGCACGCCCCGCGCCGAGCGCGACCGGCGCGTCGCCGCGGTCGCCCGGACGCTCGGCCTCGAGCCCCTGCTCGAGCGGCGCCCGGCCGCGCTGTCCGGCGGTCAGCGCCAGCGCGTCGCGATGGGCCGGGCGATCGTCCGCGAGCCCCGCGTGTTCCTGATGGACGAGCCGCTGTCCAACCTCGACGCCAAGCTCCGGGTCACCGTGCGCGCCCAGCTCACCCAGCTCCACCACCGCCTCGGCGTCACCACGGTGTACGTCACCCACGATCAGATCGAGGCGATGACGCTCGGCCAGCGGGTCGCCGTGCTGCGCGACGGGCGGCTGCAGCAGTTCGCCACGCCGCAGGCGCTGTTCCGCGAGCCGGTCAACCTGTTCGTCGCCGCGTTCATCGGCTCGCCGTCGATGAACTTCGTGTCGGCGACCATCGCCGGCGGCCAGGTCCGGTTCGCCGGCCACGCCATCGCGCTGCCGCCGGACTCGCCGCTCGTCACCGCCGATCGCGAGGTGATCCTGGGCGTGCGGCCCACCGCGTTCGGTCCGGCGGGCGTCGCCGGCTGGGCCGAGCTCGCCGTCAAGCCGGTGGTGATCGAGGAGCTGGGCGACGAGCGCTACGTGTTCTTCGACCTCGAGGCCCCGCGGGTCGACACCGAGGCCACCCGGGCGGCGTTCGACGCGCGCGGAAGCGACGACGCGCTGCTCCTGCCCGACGAGGCCCGCGCCCGGTTCACCGTGCGGCTGCCGGCCGATCTCCCGCTCGCGCTCGGCCAGGCGCTGACCGTCAGCCTGGATCCGCGCCGCCTGTACTTCTTCGACCCCCGGACCGGATCGACGCTGGCGTGACCTCCGGACAGCCCCGCAGGCGCCCGGGGAGCGCACGGCCCACCATGGTCGACGTCGCCCGGAAGGCGCGGGTCAGCCTCAAGACCGTGTCGCGCGTGGTCAACCGCGAGCGCGGCGTGGCCTCCGACACCGCGGACCGGGTCCGCGCGACGATCGAGGCGCTCAGCTTCCGGCGCCACGACGGCGCCGCGCACCTGCGCCGCGGATCGACCACCGCCAGCCTCGGGGTCGTGCTCATGGACGTCGCGGACCCGTTCTACTCGGCGCTGACCCGGGCGGTCGAGGAGGTCGCGATCAGCCACGGCTGCCTCGTGCTCGCCGGCTCGTCCGACGAGAATGTCGACCGCGAGCGCCAGCTCGCCCTGGCGCTGTGCGCGCGCCGGGTCGATGGCCTCCTGGTCGTGCCCGCGGGTGACGACCAGCGCTACCTCCGCGCCGAGGTCAGCGCCGGGACCCCGGTGGTGTTCGTGGACCGCCCCGGGGTCGGCGTCGCGGCCGATGCGGTCCTGGTCGACAACGCCGGCGGCGTCCGCACCGCGGTCGAGCACCTGGCCGCGCACGGCCACCGCCGGATCGCGTTCCTGGGCGACAGCCCCGCGATCTACACCGCGCGCGAGCGGCTCCGCGGCTTCGGGCAAGGCCTGGCGGCGATCGGCCGGCCCGGCGACCCGCGGTTGGTCGAGATGGGGCCACACACGCCGCAGTCGGTGCGCGCCGCGCTGCTCCGGTTCCGGTCCGAGCGCCAGCCGGCGACCGCGCTGGTCACCGGCAACAACCGGATCACCGTGCTCGCGCTCCGCGCGCTCGCGACCATGCGCGGCTGGCGTCCGGCGCTGGTCGGCTTCGACGACCTCGAGCTCGCCGACCTGCTCCGGCCGTCGCTCACGGTGATCGAGCAGGATGCCTCGGAGCTGGGCCGGGTCGCGGCGCAGCTCTTGTTCTCGCGGATCGCGGGCGACCGCCGGCCGATCCGGCGCGTGGTGCTGCCGACCCGGCTGGTGCCGCGCGGCTCGGGCGAGCTGCGCCGCTGATCGGCGGTCACAGCAGCGGCGAGAGCAGCCGCGCGGACGCCTCGCCCAGGCGGCGGGGAAACGACAGCCGCGCGGCGTCGTCCTTGGTGCGCTCGCGGCTGTCCGCGCAATCGCGGACGAAGGCGTCGGCGAGCTGGGTGTTCGCGGACTCGCCGAACAGCACGGCGGCGATCTCGAAGTCGAGCCGGAAGCTGCGGTTGTCGAAGTTGGCGGTGCCGATGATCGCGATGTCGCGGTCGGCGATCATGGTCTTGGCGTGGATGAACCGCGGCTGGTACTCGAGGACGTGGACGCCGGCCTCGAGCAGCTCGGGGAAGTAGCTGCGCGCGGCGAGATCGACCAGCCGGCTGTCGCCGCGCCGCGGGACCAGGACGCGGACGTCGACCCCGCGCAGCGCCGCGGTGATCAGCGCGGTGAGCAGCGCGTCGTCGGGGATGAAGTACGGCGTGGTCAGCCAGATCCGCTCCTTGGCGTGGGTGATCGCGGCGAAGTACGTCTTGTGGATCGCGAACGACGTGTCGTCGGGCCCCGAGGCCACGACCTGGATCAGGTGATCGCCGCCGGGTGGCGGCGGCGGGATCGTCTCGTTGGTCACCGGCAGCAGCTCGTCCGTGGCGTAGTACCAGTCCTCGAAGAACACGCGCTGCAGCGGCCACACCGCCGCGCCGGTGAACCGGACGTGGGTGTCGCGCCAGTAGTCCTTCGCCAGCTTCGCGCTGTGGAGATCGGTGATGTTCATCCCGCCGGTGAACCCGATCCGGCCGTCGCAGATCACGATCTTGCGGTGGCTGCGGAAGTCGATCCGGCGGCGCCGCCATGGCCAGGCCAGCAGCCGAACCGGGTTGAACCACGCCACGGTGGCGCCGGCGTCGCGCAGCGGCCGGAGGAACCGGCGCGACAGCTTGCTGCCGGTGCCGTCGAGCAGCACGCGGACCGCGATGCCGGCGCGGGCGCGCTCGATCAGGAGGTCGCGCAGCTGGGTGCCGATCGTGTCGGGCTCCCAGATGTAGTACTCGAGGTGGACGTGGTCCCTGGCGGCGGCGACCGCCTCGAGGATCGCGGCGTAGTTCGCGGCCCCGTCGAGGTAGATCTCGACGCTGTCGGCGCGCAGCGGCGGGGCCCCGCCGAGCTGGATCGGGATCATCGCGAGCTGGTGGTGGTCCGCGGCCCGGGCGTCGAGGTCCGCGAGCCCGCGCATGCCCTCCTCGACGATCCGCCGGGCGTCGCTCCGGCGGCGCTTGCGGCGCTCGAGCTTGAGCGGACCGATCAGGCGGTAGACGACCAGGCCGATGATCGGGAGGAACACCAGCGCGAGCAGCCACGAGATCGTGGCCGCCGCCGACCGCCGCTGGAGCAGGATGATGACCGCGTTGACCACGATCCAGAGCGCGGAACCGAGCGTGTAGATCAGCCACCAGCTCATGCCCGCATCATAGACAGAACCGGTGGCGAGTGCCTGGTCTCCGACGGCGCCGCGCTCACCGGCGCTCGACGACCTGCCCGCCGACCAGCTGCCAGCGCGCCGACGCGGCGGTCAGGCGCGTCACCTCGTCCACGGTGCCCGGCCGCTCGGTCAGATCGACGAGCTCGAGCCGGCCGCCGGCGCCGGCCGCGACGACATGATCGTCGTCGACGAACGCGACACAGGTCAGCGCCTCGGCCGTCGGGACCTGCTCGAGCAGCCGGCCCTGCGCGCCGTCCCACACGTTGACCGCGGTCGAGCCATCGGCGGTCGCGATCAGCTGGCCGCCCGGCGAGATCGCGACGTTGTCGACCAGCCGGTCGAAGCTCTTGAGGATCCCGCGCGACTCGCCCGACGGGAACGCCCACAGCCGCGTGGTCCGATCCCAGCTGCCGGTGACGAAGCTGTCGCCGCGGATCTCGATCGCGCTGACGTGGGTGGTGTGCCCGGTCGCGAGCGCGAGCTGCTCGCCGGTGCGCGCGTTCCACACCCGCAGCGTGCCGTCCTCGTTGCCGGTGATGACGCGGTCGCGATCGTCGACCGCGACCGCGGTGATGTTGGCCGGCGCATCGAAGCTCGCGATCACCCGCCAGTCGGCGTCGCGCAGCGTCACCCGGCGCTCGGAGCTGGTCGCGATCGCCGCGCCGGTCCGCGAGAACGCGACGTGCCAGATCTTGTCGGGGCCGACGACATCGCGGAGGTGCCGGCCGTCGCGCAGCGAGTAGATCAGGAGCCGGCCGTCGAGATCGGTCACCAGCTCGTCGCGGTTGGTCCGGATCCCGACCGGCCAGCCCGAGGCCGTGGCGACGACCTCGAGCGTGGTGGTCATCAGCCGGGTCGGCTGCGCGCTGCCGTCGCGGACGTGCACCGCGAGCCGCTCGGGGTGGCCGGCGAGGACCGCGTCGATCCGGGCCCCCACGACCGCCGTCCGGATCGGGGCGCGGGCGTGCGCGACGTCCCACAGCTCGACCGGCGCGTCGCCCCGCACGCCGCGCGACACCGCGCGCCGGCCGGTCGGGTCGACGACCAGGGTGCCGGTGGCGCTGGCGGCGTCGAGCACGGCGACCGGGTGCGCGGCGCGCTCGAGGTCCCAGATCCGCAGCGTGCGGTCGAAGCCGCCGGTGATCACGTGCGTGCGATCGACGATCGCGGCGGCCTGGACCGCGCTCGCGGTGAGCGGAAGCACCGCGCCGCTGTCGGTGCGGAGGATCGCGCCATCGGCGAGCAGCGTGCGATCGCCGAGCCAGGACAGCGTGACCGTGGGCTCGGCCACGAACGTCTCGACGCGGTCGCCCCCGCTCCACCGGCGCACGCCGTCGACGCCGGCGGTGATCAGCTCGCCGTGATCGAGCGCGGCGGAGAACCGCAGCGCGACCTGGTCCCGGACCTCGGCGGCGCGCGTCAGGTCGGCCGCGTGCCACGCGACCGCGCCGTCGCGGGTCAGCGCGACGAGGTCGGCGCCGTCGCCGGACACCGCGAGCGCGTGCGGCTCGGACACGCGATCGTCCTGGGCCACGACCGCGCCGTCGAGCCCGACCAGGCTCACCGCCGCCGCGGTCACCACCGCGATGCGGTCGCCCCGCGGCAGGAACCGGACCTCGGTGGCCGGCGCCGCGCTCGCGGTCGCCGTCCGCGCCCCGCTGCGCGCGTCGCGCAGATACGCGCCGGTCGCCGACGCCACCGCGAGCAGCGCGCCGTCGGGCGCGTAGTCGAGCCCCGCGACCGCACCGCCGAGCGGCGGCAACGTACGCAGGGTCGCGGCGGTCGCCGGATCGATCACGGCGATCGAGCCGTCGTCGTGGCCGATCGCGAGCTCGGCGCCGTCGCGGCGGAATGCCACCGCCGTGCCCGCGAAGTGGCCGAGTCGCCGGCGCGCGTCGCGCAGCGCGATCAGGGCGAGCCGCCGCGCGACCGGGTCGTCGGGGAACCGGGTGAGCGCCGCGGCCAGGTACGGCGCGGCCTGCGCGGGATCGCCGTCGACGACCAGCTGCCGCCCGCGCTCGAGCTGGCTCTCGGCGAGCGCGCGCGCGGTCTCGCGCTGGCCCGCCACGATCTGCCGCACGCTGACGACCCCGCCGACCGCGAGCACCGCGAGCGCCACCGCGCCGACCGCGACCGCCGCGCGGTGCCGGCGGATCCAGCGCCCGAGCAGCTCGCGCATCCGGTAGTCGCGCGAGCCGAGCAGCTGGCCGGCCGCGAACCGCCGCAGCTCCTCCGCCATCTGCTTCGCGGTCGGGTAGCGCGCCTCCCGGTCGTGGGCCATCGCGCGCTCGGCGATCGCCCGCAGGTCCGCCGGCGCGCCCGGCGCGAGCTGGTCGAGCGGCGTCGGCGGCGCCGCGCGCGCGGCGTCGATCAGCCGCTCGGCTAGCCGCTCGGCTAGCCGCTCGGCGAGCCGCTCGGCCGAGTGCTCGACGCTGTCCCAGTACGGCGGGTGACCGACCAGCAGGTGGTAGAGGATCGCGCCGAGCGCGTAGACGTCCGCGCGCTCGTCGACCTCGGCCCCCGCCGCCTGCTCGGGGGCCAGAAAGCACGGCGTGCCGAACACCGAGCCCGCGCGGGTCAGCTCCGCCGACACCGGCGCGCCGTCAGCCTCGTCGGGCTCGCCGGGCTCGCCGCCGCGATCGAGCTCCTTCGCCAGCCCCCAGTCGATGACGATGGTCTCACCGAACTCGCCGACCAGGACGTTGGCCGGCTTCAGATCGCGATGCACCACCCGCCGCGAGTGGGCATAGCCCAGCGCCTCGGTCAGCGCGATCATGTGGGGCAACAGCGCGAGGCGCTGATCGAGCGTGGTCGCCTTGCCGATCGCCTCGGCCAGCGTGCCGCCCGAGACCAGCCGCATGGTGTAGAACGCCGATCCGTCGGGCCAGGCGCCGGCCTCGTAGATCGGCACGATCGCCGGGTGCTGCAGCTTCGCCGTGATCATCGCCTCGCGCTCGAACCGCGCGCGCAGGTGCGGCGACAGCACCTCCTTGATCGCGACGTCGCGGCCGAGCCGGCGATCGCGGGCGCGCGTGATCCGGCCCATGCCGCCCTGCGCGAGCTCGGCGCCCTTGACGAACACGATCGGATCGATGGTCGGCAGCACGAGCAGATCCGGGTCGTCGAACGCGTCCTCGGGGATGCGCGCGAGCCAGCGAAGCTGCTCGTCGGCGGTCTCGAGCGCCAGCACGTGGCAGATCTCGCACTCGGCGACGTGGTCGTGGAACCGCGCCTGCTCGGCGCCCGACAGCGTGCGTCCATCGGGGGTCGCGAGCAGCAGCATGACATCGTCACAGTCCACGCCCTCACGATGTCGCACCGCACCATCGCCTGCAACGCGTGGCGATTTTTTGTGCAGCGGCCGAGCGCTGCACCGACCTACCTGGGCATGGGGACACCAGACACCGCGGCGCCGCTGATCGAGCTGGTCGACGTCGCGCGCTATTACCAGATGGGCGACGAACGGATCGCCGGGCTCGACGGCGTGAGCTTCACGGTCGATCCCGGCGAGATGGTCGCGATCACCGGCACCTCGGGTTCGGGCAAGTCGACCTTGCTCCACATCCTGGGCTGCCTCGACACGCCGTCGCGCGGCCGGTACTGCCTGGGCGGCCGCGACGTCCAGGACCTGCCCGACGACGAGCGCGCGCGGCTGCGCAACCACCAGATCGGCTTCGTGTTCCAGAGCTTCCAGCTCTTGCACCGCGCCACGGCCCACGCCAACGTCGCGCTGCCGCTGGTGTATCGCGGCACGCCGGCGCGCGAGCGCGAGGCCCGGGCCGCGCGGGCGCTGTCGCGCGTCGGCCTGGCCGACCGCAAGGACCATCGCCCGTCCCAGCTGTCGGGCGGCCAGCGCCAGCGCACGGCGATCGCGCGGGCGCTGGTCACCGAGCCGTCGCTGCTGCTGTGCGACGAGCCGACCGGCAACCTCGACTCGGCGACCACCGACGACGTCATGGCGCTGCTCCACCAGCTCCACGCCGAGGGCCACACGATCTTGATCGTGACCCACGACCCGGCGATCGCCGGGCGCTGCCCGCGCGTGATCCGGATCCGCGACGGCAAGATCGCCGCGGACGGCCCCGGCGAGACAGCGGCCCAGGCCGGAGCGTGCGCGTGACGGCGCGGCTGATCGCGATCGCCGCGCTGGCGTGCGCCGGCTGCGGCGCGGCCGCCCCCCGCGACGCGGCGGCCACCGCCGCGGTCGTCCCCGGCGAGCTGGTCGATCGCGTCCTCGTCGGCGGCGCGCTGCATCCGGTCAGCGCCGTCGACCTCGAGGCACCGAGCATCGACGGCGCGACGCTCACGGTCCGCTGGGTGATCGAGAGCGGCACCGCCGTCAAGGCGGGCGATCGCGTCGCGGCGTTCGACGACGCGCCGTTCCGCAGCAAGCTGGAGGATCGGCGCGCGCGGCTGCGCGAGCTGGAGCGGAAATCCCGGATCGCCCGGGACACCGCGGTGCTCGGCGTCGAGGACAAGCGGCTCGAGGTCCGCCGCCGGCGCAACGACCGCGACAAGGCCCGGCAGAAGGCCGAGCTGCCGTCGGATCTGACCACCGAGCGCGCGGTCAAGGACAACCAGCTGGCGCTGCTCCAGGGCGAGGTCGGCCTGCGCAAGGCCGAGGACGCGCTCGCCGCGATGATCGCGAAGACCGCGCTCGAGCAGCGCGCCTGGGAGATCGATCTCGAGCGGACCCGGCGCGCGATCGAGATCGCCGAGCACGCGATCACCGCGCTGGTGGTCGTGGCGCCGCGCGACGGTGCCGCCATCGTCGCCACCGATCCGGGAGACGGCCACAAGCTCCACGCCGGCGACGCGATGCAGGACGGCGCGGTGATCGTCTCGCTGCCCGATCTCACCCGGCCGATGGAGGTCCGGGCCGAGATCAGCGACGTCGACGACGGCCGCGTCCGCCCCGGGATGGCGGGGACGTGCACACTCGACGGCTACCCCGCGGACCCGCTGCCCTGCACCGTCCGGGCGCTCGCCCCCGTGGCGCGCCCCCGGGCCCCTGGCTCGCTCCGGCGATCGTTCGGCGCGACGCTCGCGCTCGGTCGCGGCGACCCGGCGCGGCTGCGGCCCGGCATGGCGGTCAAGGTCGAGCTGGTCCGGCGATCGCCGCGCGCGCTCGTCGTCCCGCGCGGCGCCGTGCTCCGGGACGGCGCCGGCGGCAAACTCACCCGCGTCCGCCTCGGCACCGGCGAGCTCCGCGACGTCGCGCTCGCCGGATGCGACGCCCAGCGCTGCGCGGTCGCGAGCGGCCTGGCCGAGGGCGATCGCGTGGCCACCGACCCTGGGATCGACCCCGGGGCGACCGGAGGTCGGTCGTGAACCGGGCGGTGCTGGCCGCGATCGCCTGCGCCGGCTGCGGGCGCGCGACCGGCGGCGAGCTCGAGCTCGTCGACGTCACGCGCGCCGATCTCGTGGTTGCGGTGGACGTCGCCGGGGACCTCGCCGCCGTCGACTCGACCGACATCAAGCCGCCCACGATCCCGGAGACCTCGTCGTTCAAGATCGCCTGGCTGGCTCCGGAAGGCAGCGCGGTGATCGCGGGTGCGCCGGTCGCGACCTTCGATAGCAGCGACCTGGCGCGCAACCTCGAGAGCCTGCGCAGCCAGGCCGACGAGTGGAAGGCCCGGATCGACCAGGCGCGCGAGCAGGCCGCGCTGGCATTCCGCGCCGACGAGCTCGGCCGGCTCGAGCAGGACGCCGCGGTCCAGCGCGCCAGCCGCCTGGCCGGCGCGCCCGCCGATCTGGTCGCTCGGCTCACGCTGCGCAGTCACCAGCTCGACGAGCAACAGGCCAGGGCCGAGCTCGAGCTGGCGACCCGGAAGATCGGCAACGATCGCCGCACCCGGGACGCCGAGATCGAGAGCCTGGTCGGCGCGCAGGCAACCGTGGCCCGGCAGATCGCGCAGCTCGAGGACAGCCTCGCCCGCCTGGCGGTCCGCGCGCCGCGCCCCGGCACCGTGGTCTACGCGACCAGCTACGCCGGCGACAAGCGCAAGGCCGGCGACCTGGTCTACAGCTCGGACATCGTCGTGCAGGTCGTCGCGCTCGACGCGATGGTCGGCCACGGCCACGTCGACGAGGTCGACATCGCCCGGATCGCCGTGCGCGAGCCGGTGGCGCTGCGGGTCGACGCATTCCCCGACGCGCGGCTCCGGGGCGCGATCGCCTCGATCGCGGACAGCGTGCAGACCTCGGACACCGATCCGAGCAACGTCGTGCGCCTGCAGATCGCGCTCGAGCCGGCGCCGGCCTACGCGCTGCGGCCCGGGATGCGGTTTCGCGGCCAGATCGAGATCCAGCGGCTCGCGGCGGTGGTCCAGATGCCCGCCGACGCGGTGTTCATCGCCCCGGACGGGCCGGTCGCGTATCGCGAGACCGCCGGCGGCGTCGAACGCGTGCGGCTC
>Ga0307515_10016736_pt1 | contig 13411 bp, 9 predicted proteins | sample 17_EM_MG_FD_194513 | JGI IMG/M metagenome (GOLD analysis project Ga0307515, IMG submission 194513) | Populus trichocarpa ectomycorrhiza microbial communities from riparian zone in the Pacific Northwest, United States - 17_EM | ecosystem: Host-associated > Plants > Roots > Unclassified | place...
GGACCGGGTCGGCGGCTGTCACCGGTCAGCGCGCGTGGGCCATGCTTTCGCTGGGCGCTTCGTGCACAGCGCGGCCCACGCCGCGGTAGCTGAAGCCCAGCTCCACCAACTCGTCGGCCGGACAGACATTGCGACCATCGAAGACGCGGTGACCTTCCATGCAACGGCGCACCTTGCGCCAATCGACCTGGCTGAACTCGGGCCAGTCGGTGACGATGGCCAGCGCATCGGCCCCCACCACCGCGCCGAACGGGTCGGCGGCGAACCGCAGCCGGGGCAGGCCGGCATAGCGCTCACGCGCCGCCGGCATCGCCAACGGGTCGTAGGCCACCACCTCGGCGCCTTCGGCCAACAGGGCCTGGATCACCGCCTCGCTCGGCGCCTCGCAAAGGCTGTCGGTGCCGGGCTTGAAGGCCAGCCCCCACAACGCGATGCGCCGGCCCGCCAGGTGGCCATCGAAGGCCTGGATGATGTGCCACGGCAGCAACGTCTTCTGGCGTTCATTGGCCTGCTCGATCGCGTCGAGCATCGGCAGGGACAGCCCCGAATCGGTGGCGCTGCGGCGCATCGCGCGCACATCCGCCGGCAGGTTGGGTCCACCAAAGCCGCAGCCAGGCGACAGGCCCTGCGCGCCCATGGGCGTGTCGCTCGCCATGCCACGCGCGACCTCGCCGATGTCGACGTGCAACTGTTCGGCCAGCAGCGCGAGATCGTTCATCAGGCTGATGCGCGCGGCCAGCATGGTGTTGCAGGCGTGCTTGGTGAACTCGGCGTCGCGCAGGCCCATCGCCAACCACGGCGTTGGCAGTTGCAGCAGCGGCGCATAAAGACGTTTGAGCAGTTGCAACGCGCCCGGTGCGTCGGCCCCGGCCACGATGCGCTCGGGCTGCAGAAAATCGTCGACCGCTTGTCCCTGGCGCAAGAATGTGGGGCTGGTGGCGACCGAGAACGGCAAGGTCACGCCGCGCCGTGCCAGTGCAGCGACGATCACTTCGTGCACCCGCTCTGCCGTACCCACCGGCACCGTGCCGGCGCTGACGATCAGCAGCTCGCGGCTCATGCGCTCGCCGATGCTGCGGGCCACCGCCAGCACGTGGTGCACGTCTGTCCAGCCACTTTCGAAGCCGGAGGCCCCGACCGCGATGAACTGCACGCGGCCATGCGCCACGGCCTCGTCGGCGCTGGCGGTGAACCGCAGCCGACCGGTCATGCCGTGCCGCGCGATCAACTCGGCCAGGCCCGGCTCGTGGAAGGGCAGCTCGGCCCGCGCCAGCTGCGCCATGCGGGCGGCGCCGACGTCCATGCATTGCACGCTGTGGCCCAGCTCGGCCAGGCCGGCGGCGATGACGAGGCCGACGTGACCGGCACCGAAGACCGTGACCGTCAGCGGTTCAAAGGCCGGTGGCCTGGCGCCCGCTGACGCGGCGTCGTCTGCCCTCATGGTTGGACCTCACAGGGTTCGAAATGGCAATCAGCTGCGGACGTAGTCATGCCGCGGACTTCGGCAAGAGGCGTTCCCGAAAGGGCCGCGCCACTCACCGTACGACACCGTCAATGCCGAGCAGCGCCGGGCGCCGGCTCGGCCACGCCGAGCAAATGCAGCAGGCTGTTGATATCGACCGGCTTGACGAGGTGGAAGTCGAAGCCGGCGTCGTGCGCACGCTCGCGGTCGGCCTCCTGGCCCCAGCCGGTGCAGGCGATGAACAGCGGCGGCCGGCCCGGACTCTGGTCACGCAGGCGCCGGCACAGCTCGTAGCCGTTCAGCTCAGGCATGCCGATGTCCAGCAGCGCCACGTCGGGCTGCCACTGCGCGGCCAGCTGCAGCGCCTCGGCGCCGCCATAGGCCGTGCGCACCTCCTGGCCGTGCAGCGACAGCATCGCGGCCAGGGTTTGCGCAGCGTCGACGTTGTCGTCGACCACCAACAGCCGGTGGCGCGGCGGGTCGACTGCCTCGGGTCGGCCCGGCGCAGCAGCGGTCTTCGGCGCGGCGTCGCCGATCGGCAGCCGAACGGTGAACTCACTGCCCATCCCCGGCCCGTCGCTGCGCGCCTGCAGCGTGCCGCCATGCTGTTCGGTTAGCCCACGCGCCAGCGCCAGGCCGATGCCGAGCCCACCGCTCGAGCGCTCCAACGCGGGTGAAAGCTGCGAGAACATGTCGAAGATCAGCGGCAGCTGCTCGGCCTCGATGCCGATGCCGTTGTCGTGCACGCTGACGCAGGCGGTCTCACCGTCGCGCCAGGCCCGCAGCACGATGTCGCTGCCGGGGTCAGAGTACTTGGCGGCGTTGCTGAGCAGGTTGGCCAGCACCTGCGTCAGCCGGGTCAGGTCGGCGTGCACGGTGAGCGGCTGCGCCGGCAGGTCCAGACGCAGCCGGTGCCGCTTCTCATCGATCATGGGCTGGATCGCCTCGACGGCCTGCGCTATCACCCGGCGCAGCTCGAGGCGTTCGATGCGCAGCTCGATCTTGCGGCGCGTCATCCGGCTTGCGTCGAGCAGGTCTTCGAGCAGGTGGCTCATCTGCACCACCTGGCGCTCGATGATGTCGCGGCACCAGGCCACGCGGCGCGGGTCGCTCAGGTCGTGGTGCAGGATGCTGACGGCGTTGCGCAGCGGCGCCAGCGGGTTGCGCAACTCGTGGGCCAGTGTCGCGATCATCTCGTCCTTGGCCTGGTCGGCCTTGCGCAGGGTCCGCTCGCGGCTGCTCAACTCGGCGACCAGTTGGCTGCGCTCGAGCATCGCAGAGACCTGGTCGCACAAGCTCTTCATCACCAGCAGATCGCCGCCGCGGAAACGGTCTCGGCTGGTCGAGACGAACGCTGCCACGCCATACACATGGCCGTGGGCCATCAGCGGGTAGCCGACAAAACAGCGCGCACCGGCCTGCTTCAGCTGTCGCAGCCTCGGAAACTGGCTGCTCTGCAACTCGTCGACCACGATGCGGCTCTTGCGCTGCACCACCAGACCGCAAGGCGAATCGGCCACCGGCACGACGGCCCTCTCGTCGCGCTGCGCATCGCTCAGGCCCATGGACGACTGCAGCAGCATCGACTTGCCGTCTTCGCTGACGCCGTAGTCCAGGCAGATCTCGCAGCCCGCAGCCGCCCTCACCCGCTCGAGCAACTCGCGCCGCATCGCCGCCGGGTCCTGCTCGCCCAGGATCAACGACTGGCTGGCGTGTGCCAGCACATCCAGTTGGCGGATCCGCTCGCGCAATGCGCGGTCGGCACGGTGGCGCTCGCTGATGTCGCGCGCGATCAGCGCCGAGCCGGCCACTTCCCCCAGCTCATCGCGGATCGGCGACAGGCTCATCGACACCGGCACCCGTGCGCCACTCGCCCCGAGTCGCTCGGACTCGATATGGGCCACCTTCTGCCCGTGGCGCAGGCGATGCAGCAGGTCGGCCTCCTGGGCGCGCGACTCTTCCGGCACCAGTGCGTCCATCGGCCGGCCCAGCATCTCGTCGGATGTGCGGCCGAACAGGCGACGAGCGGCATCGTTCCATGACGTGATGCGGCCATCGAGGTCTCGGCTGATGATGGCGTCGTCCGACGACGAGACGATCGCCGCCAGCCGGGCCATGCCCTTTTGCATGCGGATGCGTTCGCTGATGTCCAGCATCGCCACGCGGCACTGTCGGCCTTGGTAAGGTTTGGCCGCCTCAACCGTCGTCTCCAACGCGACCCAGCGGCCATCGCCACCGTTGGCCGGAGCCAGCCTGAGCTCCAGCGTGCCCCCACCGTCGCCGCTCGCCACCGCCGCGAGATGGAGACGGAAGTTCAGCTGGTCTTCGTTGCGGATGAACTGCGGCAACGGCAGGCCCAGCAGGCGCGCATGCGGAATTCCCAGCAGCGCGGCGGCCACGTGGTTGGCTTCGACGATGCGCCCGTACAGGTCGAGCGTGACGTAGCCGAGCGGCGCGCGGTCGTACAGATCGACATAGCGGTCACGCGACTGTTCCAACTCGGCGTGGGCCTCGCGCAGCTGTTCGTTCTGCCTTTCCAGCGAGACCTGGTGCTCGCCCAGTTCCTGGATCAGCTGCGCCACTTCACCGTGGTCAATCGGGTTCTCGGCGCGCTGAAGCGCTTCGGCCACGCGTTCTTCGGTGCGGCGGTGGATCTCGGACAACGCCGCACCGAGGCTGGCTTCTGCCGGCGCAGGGTCAAAAGAGGGGGCAGAGGGTCGATTCACGGATTCCCGATGGTCGCAAGGTGCCACTTCACATTCAGGTGTGTGACCGGCCACTCTCGCTTGGTGCCTTCTTCTGGCAATCCCTGTTCCTGAGCGAATGTCCTGCAGCGGCAAGGACTTGGCGCTGACAGTTGCGCCGATCCGGGTCGGGCGACTCACAACTTCTCGCTCGACGATTGGCACGCGGAATGCCGAGCCTGGCCGCGGGCGTCTGGCTCGCCCAGGCAAAGCTTGCCGAAAGGAGTTCCAATGAAAGCCCGGCCGCCCGCGGTGTCTGCACCGCTGAAGTCGCCACACCCTGCCAGCCCGTCGCCACCGGCCCCCGGGTCTTCCCTCAAGGACGACGCGGATGAGTTGCCGCTGCCCCACGAGCGCGACGAGAAAGCCGGCCAGACTGCGTCAGAGCCGGCACCGGAAATGCAGCAAGCCTACGAGGACATCGAGGCCGGTCTGGTCGACACCGACCTGCGGGCAACGCCCGGGTTGGACGCGCGACGGCGCGAGACGCTGCTGCGGCGGCGCTGAAAAACGGCCTGGCCGAATCGGAAGAGCGGGAAGAGCGGACTGTGGGCATGTCGATTGCTCTTGTCTTGTGAATCGTTGGCAATCAAACCGAGCTGGAGCGCTGCGAATGGACGATGACTTGTACGGAAGGCCGGGCCGGCCCCAGGTGTTGTACGTTGAAGATGAGCCGACCAATGTCTTCTTGATGCAAGCCTTGTTCAGATTGCGCCCGCACCTGGACCTGGTGGTCGCGACCGACGGCGCCGAGGCGATTGCCATGGCGCCGTCGATCCGTCCGGCCCTGCTGCTGCTGGACCAGCGCCTGCCCGACTGCTGGGGCAGCGATCTGCTGCCGATATTGCGCCAGCGCTTCGACTGGCAGCACTTGCCGGCGGTGGCCGTCACCGCCGAGAACGCCTTCGACGGCACCAGCACTGGCTTCATCGAGACCTGGCACAAGCCGCTGGACCTTCAGTTCGTGATGCGGCGGCTGGACCGCTGGCTGCCGCCCAACACGACGTGGATGCCGACACCCGCGGCCGCCGCGCCGAGGGAAGCGCGCGCGTACTGAGCAGGCCGACGCAGACCCGACGCCAACCCGAAGTTCAAGCCGGCGCACCGATCACCCGGTGCACCAGGTAGAGCTTGCGCAGCGCCGAGGCAGACAGCACGAAGGGGTAGAAGTCGGGCATCCCCATGCTGCGTGACAACTCGTTGAGCACGCCGGTCAGCTCCATCCAGCCATTCACCAAAGCCAGGAAGGCCGGCGCGCCGGCGTCAGCCCAGGTGCCGAGCACCTCGGGCTTGAAACGCTCGTAGTTCAGTTCGACGTTTTCGCCATCGACGCCGAAGCTGCGCGCGGTGTCCAGCGTATCGCGCAGGTGCAGGTAGTGGGCCCAGGTCTCGGCCCAGTCTTCCCACGGGTGGCTGCTGGCGTAGGCGCTGACGTGGCGCTGGCGCCAGTCGGCCGGTGCGCCGTTCTGGTAGTGGGCCTGCAGCGCCGCCGCGTAGTCCTGGCGTTCGTCGCCGAAGAGCTCGCGAAAGGCGTCCAGCCAGGGACTGGCCTGGACGTCGACCAGGTGCTGCCAGTAGTAGTGGCCGCTCTCGTGTCGCAGGTGGCCCAGCAGCGTTCGGTAGGGCTCGCGCAGGTCAGTGCGGCGCTGTTCGCGCCGGGCATCGTCGGCCTCTTCGGCGTCGAGCGTGATCACGCCGTCGGCATGGCCGGTGACGACGGGCATCTGGCCAGGCAGGCTGCGCAGCACGTCGAAGGCCAGCCCGTGCTGCGGGTCTTCGCTGGTCTTGGCCTTGACCGGCAGGTCCAGCCCGATCAGCGTCGACACGAGCCGGCGCTGCGCCTGCGCAATCAGCCGCCAGTAGCGCTGGTTCTCGGGCAACGACAAATCGGGCAGCGTGCGGGTCAGCCGGCAGCAGCGACACAGCGGCGGCTGGCCGGGTTGCAGCACCGCATGCTTGTCGGCGGGGTCGACCAGCCAGTTGCAGGCCGCGGGGGTGTCGAGCTGGGCGCAGCGCTGGTAGGGCCGGCTCTTGCGGCGGCTGACGGCCCGCCACAGGGTGCTGCCGTTGGCCGGCGTGGCCGGTGAGTCGATGCGCTCCAGCGGCAGCAGCTGCCGCCGCACCGGGTCATAGCCCAGCGGCGTATGGCAGGCCAGGCACTCGCTGTTGCGAAAGAAGACCGGCCGGCCGCAGCGGCAACGAAAGGCCCGCGGCATCAGCGGCCGGGGCACGGCGGTCATCGCGTCTCAGCTCGGATCCCGTGACTCGAATCAAGCCAGCGCGGTGTCGCGCACCTGCGCGCCGGCCAGGGCCTCGGCGAGCACCGTGCTGAGCTGCTGTTCGAAGGCGTGCAAGGCGCTGTCCCAGTCGCTGCGCAAGGCCAGTGTGCGGGCCCGCTGGCGCAGCGCGCAGCTGAGTGCCGAATCCTCCAACGCCTGCTCGGCGGCGTGGAAGAAACTGCCACGGTCGCCAGGCTGGGCCAGCCAGCCGTCCTGGCCGTGATGGATCAAAGAGCCGGCACCTGCATTGTCGAAGGCAACCACCGCCAGGCCGCTCGCCAGTGCTTCGAGCACCACGTTGCCGAAGGTGTCGGAGTCGCTGGGGAACAGGAACACATCGGCGCTGGCGTAGCAGCGAGCCAAGGCGCTGGCGCGTTGCACGCCGACGAAACGCACGTCCGGGTGTGCAGCAGCGAGCTTCGCTCGCAGCGGCCCTTCCCCGGCCACCACCATGCGCAGGCCCGGACGGCGGCGGCGCAAATACTCGAAGGTGTCCAGCGCCAGGCCGACGTTCTTTTCTGCGGCCAGGCGCCCCACGTACAACAGCACCCGGTCGTCGGGGCCAACGCCCCAGGCTTCGCGCAGGCCGTCGTCACGCTCGGCGGGCGAGAACACACCGGCGTCGACACCCCGGCTGACCACCGACGGTCGCTGGAAGCCGCGCGCGACCAGTTCGTCGGCCAACGAGCGGGTCGACACGAAGGTGCGGTGCGCCATGTTGTAAAACTGGCGCAGGTAGGCCAGCACCGCAGGCTGCAGCCAGCCCAGGCCGTAGTGCTTGCTGTAGGCATGGAAATCGGTGCGGAAGTCGGCCGTCGACGGCAGCCCCTCGGCCTTCGCCGCGCGCAGCGCCGACCACGCCAGCGGCCCGGGCGTGGCCACGTGCACCAGTTGCGGCGCGCTCTGCTGCCAGCGTTCGCGCAGGGCGCCCACCGTGGCCCAGCCGAAACGCAGGCCGGGGTACATCGGGATCGGCGCGCCGGCAGTGCGCCATTCGCCGTTGTCGAAGGTGTGGTCGCCCGGGTTCTCGGTGTCCTCGAACGACCGCGTGGCTTCGTGCGACTGGCGCGGCCGGATCAGCTGGACCGTGTGGCCGGCACGTCGCAGGTGGTGCACCGCGCGGGCGGTTGTCAGCGAGACCCCGTTGATTTCGGGCGGAAAGGTTTCGGTGATGTAGGCGATGCGCACGGCGGACTTTCACTTTGGGGTTGTAGGCGCCAGGCAGTGAGCAACCAGCGGCTATCGCTGTTCGGCAAACTCTGTTCCCGCTGCCGCGAACGGGCCCGTTGTCAGGTGCTTGCGCGACGCCGCCCCGCCTTCTGCAACAGGCCGATCAACTGTCGTTCGGCGAGCGCGAGCCCGCGCTTGGCCGGTGGTGACCCGACCCAGGGCCGGGCCAGCAGCTCGGCTCGGCCCTCGGCGCTGGCCAGTCCATCGCCCAGCGCCAGCACCGCCGGGTGGATGTAAGCCTTGCGGCAAACCGCAGGGGTGTTGCCCAGGCGGCGAGCCACCTCGGCGACCACCATCGCCGGGCTGGGCACCGGCTCGGCGCTGCAGGCGGCCAACGTCAAGGCCAACGCCTGCACGCTGGCATGCCAGGTACGAAAGTCCTTCGCGGTCGCGTGCAGCTCGCCGCTGGCCTCGGCCAGCCAGGCGTTGACGTCGGCCGAGCCGAGGCGGCAGACCGCGCCGTCGTCGTCCACGTACTGGAACAGCTCCTGACCGGGCAGGTCCTGGCAGCGGAGTACGACGCGGGCCACGCGCCTGTCGGCCATGCGCACCTCGTGGCGCACGCCGCTTTTGCCGACGAACGACAAGCGCAACTCGGCCCCGCGCACGTCAACGTGCTGGTTGCGCAAGGTGCTCAGCCCATAGGAGCCGTTGCTGCGTGCGTATTCATCGTTGCCGATGCGCATCCAGGTGGTGTCCAGCAGGCGCACCAGCGTGGCAAGCACGCGTTCGCGCGTCGGCTCGGCGGCGTTGCCCAGGTGGCGTTGTACGCGCTGGCGCAAGCGCGGCAGCACCCGGCCAAAGGCCAGCAGGCGGTCGAACTTGGTCTGGCCCCGGTGGGCCTGCCAGTCCGCGTGGTAGCGGTATTGCTTGCGGCCGCGCGCATCGCGGCCAGTGGCCTGGATGTGGCCGTCGGCGCGGGTGCAGATCCAGACGTCCTCGTAGGCCGGCGGCACCGCGAGGTGGCGGATGCGCTGCAGCACCGCCTCGTCACGCAGCCGGTGGCCATTGGGGAGCAAGTAGACGAAGTGTTCACCGTGGCGCTGGCGGCGTATGCCGGGTTCGCTGTCGCTGACCCAGGCCAGGCCGTTGCACGCCGTCGGCATGTCGCGGGTCGGCATGGACGCTGCTTGTGCAAACGCCATGCCGGCCGCGCCGGTGCGTCTACGTCAGCCCGGGGTCGACGTGTCTTCGCCGTCGGCGGCGTATTCCTTCAGCCGGTTGTAAAGCGTCTTCAGGCTGATGCCCAGGACCGCCGCGGTGCGTTCCTTCTGGAACTTGTGATGGCGCAGCGTGGCCTCGATCAAGGCCCGCTCGGCCTGCGCCATCGAGGTGCCGATAGGCAGCGACACGATGGTGGCTGAATCGGTGGCCGGCGCCGCGAGGGTCGCGGGCGCGCCGGTGTCGGCCTCTGCACTGCTTGCCGGTTGGATCTCTGGCGGCGCGGCAGCGGGCACCACCATCCCTGGCTGGGGGCGCGGCAGCCATTCGTCGTTGATCTCTTCGCCCGATGCCATCACATAGGCCCGCTGCACCGCGTTGCGCAACTCGCGCACATTGCCCGGCCAGTGGTAGCAGCCCAGCCGATCGAGCGCGGACTGCGTGAAGCGCTTGGTCTGCCCCTCTTGCTTGGCGATGCCTTCGAGGAAGTGCTGCGCCAGCAGTGCGACATCGGACAGGCGATCGCGCAGCGGCGGCAACTCGATCGGAAACACGTTCAGCCGGTACAGCAGGTCTTCGCGCAGCTTGCCCGAAGACACGGCCTGCTCAGGCTGCCGGTTGGTGGCCGCGATCACCCGCACATCCGCCTCCTGGCTTTGTGTCGAGCCGACCCGCATGAATCGGCCTGTCTCGAGCACGCGCAGCAGCTTGACCTGCAGCTCTTGCGGCATCTCGGTGATCTCATCGAGGAACAGCGTGCCGCCATTCGCGCGCTCGAAGAAGCCCAGATGCTGCCTGTCGGCGCCGGTGAAGCTGCCCTTCTCGTGGCCGAAGATTTCGCTCTCGATCAGGTTGGGCGAGATCGCTCCGCAGTTCACCGCGAGAAACGGCTGCTTGCGGCGGCGGCTCAGGTCGTGCACGGTTTGCGCGACCACCTCTTTGCCGCTGCCGCTCTCGCCAGTGATGAACACCGTCACCGCCGTGCCGGCCACACGCGAGATCTGCTCGTACACGCGCAGCATCGGCGCCGCCTGGCCCCACAGGTGCCCGAAGTGGCCCTTGCTGGCGAGACCAGCGTTCATGCGCGCGACATCGGCCTTCAAGGCGGCCGGCTTCATGAAGCGCGACAGCACGCCTTGCAACTGCCGCATCACGATCGGCTTGACGATGTAGTCGGCCGCACCGAGGCGCAACGCCTCGATCGAAGTTTCCAGACTCGCGTGGCCGGTGATCAACACCAGCTCGGAGCTGGCGACCAGGTCGGGGTCGGAAAACAGGTCCAGCCCGCTGCCGTCCGGTAACTGCAGGTCCAGCAGCACCAGATCGGGCGGCTGCAGGGCGATCTGTCGCCGCGCATCGCGCAGCGTGTGGGCCAGCGCGACGCTGAAGTTTTCGGTCGCGACGAGGTCCCGCAACGAGGTGGCGGAGTCGACATCGTCGTCAACAATGAGCACGTGGTTCAGAGGGGTCCTCTCGCAAACTGCAGTTCCGGCCGATTATGAAACCGGCGCGCGTGGTGCTGACGCCGTTCCGGCATCGCGTTGTTTGTATCGCCCTGTATCGACCCGCAGGGAAAGAACTATCCCTAATGGACCGGCAGGCCACGAGCCGACCTCGTGCTTCCGCTTATGGCTGCGGTGCAGATGCGGGCACGCCGTCGGGGGCTTTGGTGTCGGCCATTGCCTTGGGTTTGGGCGTGTTGCGTTCAGGGTCGGACGGCCGCGGTACGTCGCTGGGCCGGCGGTCACAGCCGGTCAAAGGGGCGACGGCGAGCAGGCAGGCCAGCAGTGCCAGCACCGCGCTGGCCGGTTGCCGGTAGGAATGCTTGTTCATCACCATGCTCCGAAAGGGTGCCACAGCGGCACAGCACCCGGCTGCGGCAAACGTCGTGCCCGCCCCTCTGCAGGGTCAACCGTCCGCGAGACGAATCAGCCGAACAGCGCCGCCAAGCGCGCCATCAGCCGAACAGCTCCGCGAGGCGCTGTGGATCCACCGGCTTGGTCAGGTGGTGGTTGAAGCCAGCCTCGATCGCAAGGGTGCGATCGCTCTCCTGGCCCCAGCCGGTGATCGCGATCAGCAGCGGGCGCTGGCCGCCGGGCAGGCCGCGGATGGCCCGCGCCAGCTCGTAGCCGTTGCGCCCCGGCATGCCGATGTCGAACAGGCACACGTCGGGGTCGAAGTGCTGCCAGGTCGACAGGGCTTCGTTGCCATCGAAGGACAAGCGGGTTTCGTGGCCCTCGAGTTGCAGCAGCGCGGCCAGGCTGTCGGCGGCGTCGCGGTTGTCGTCGGCGATCAGCACCTTGCGCGGCGTCGGCGCGGCCGCCGCCGGCGAACCGGCCGCCTCTCGCGCATCGGCCCCGGCCTCGCCGGCAGGCAGGCACACCGTGAAGGTGCTGCCGCGGCCTGGCCCGGCGCTGCGCACCGTGATGCTGCCGCCATGCAGCTCGACCAGGCCCTTGGACAAGGCCAGGCCGATGCCCAGGCCCGCGCTCGATCGCTCGCCTGTCGCGTGCAGCTGCGAGAACATGCGGAACACCTCGGGCATCGACCCGGGCGCGATGCCGATGCCATCGTCGCTGACGTCGATCACGATGTCGCCGCCCTGCTGCTGCGCGGACAGGCGGATGTGGCCGCCACGGTCGGTGTACTTGGCGGCGTTGGTCAGCAGGTTGGCCACCACCTGCGCCAGGCGCAGTGGGTCGGCCTCGAAGTGCACCGGCTCCGGCGGCAACTCGATCACCAGCTGGTGGACCATGCTGTCGATGGCCGGGCGCGCGGTCTCAACAGCGCTCGCCACCACCGCCGACAGCTCGGCGCCGGTCTTGCGCAAGGGCAGCACGCCGCGGGTGATGCGCGAGACGTCGAGCAGGTCGTCCAGCAGCAGCGCCATGTGCTGCACCTGGCGTTCGATGACCTCCTGGCTCCAGCGCTTCTGCGCCTCGGTCGCGTTCGGTGCGGTGGACAGCTGCGCCGCCTGGCGGATCGGCGCCAGCGGATTGCGCAACTCGTGGGCCAGCGTGGCGAGAAACTCGTCCTTGCGCCGGTCGGCCTCGCGCAGCAGCTGCTCGTTCTTCTTGCGGTCGGTGATGTCGTTGAACCAGACGGCCACCGACTCGCGCATCGGCGAAGCGATGCAGTGCACCCAGCCATCGCCGCCGCGCAACTGGGTGCGGGCTTCGAACTCGCGCGTCTGCCGCTCGCCCGCAACCGCCACGTACTGCTTGAAGGCCTCGCTCTCGGTCCAGCTCTTCGGCAGCGCCTCGGCCAGTGGGTGGCCCAACAGTTCAGCCGGCGAGCGCTGCAGCGACTGTTCGGCCGCGCCGTTCATGTAGTTCCAGCTGAAGTCGATGATCTCGCCGGCTTCGTTGTGCAACGGCGTCAGCACAACGAAGGGCACGGCCGACGTCTCGAGCACCGCGCGAAAGCGACCCTGCGATTCTTCCAGCGCCGCCTGGGCACGGGCACGTTCGCTGAACACCGCCGCCTTGCGCGCACAGATGTCGGCCAGCGCGCACTCGCGCTCGGTCGGCTCGCGCGGTCGCTCCAGGTAGACCGAGATCACGCCCAGCACTTCACCCTGCGAGCTGAGCAAGGGCGTGCTGTGGACCGCGCGAAAGCCTTCGCGCCGAGCCATCTCGCCCAGGCCGACAAAACGCTGCTCGGTCTCGATGTCGGCCACCACCACCCGCTCGCGCTGCGCGCCGACCACACCGCTCACCCCCTCGCCCAGCGCCACGCTGGACAGCCGGCTCGTGGTCTCGGGACTGAAGCCGAGGTGGGCTTCGAGGTGCAAGCGCCGGCTCGCCGGCTCGAGCAGGAACAGCAGGCCGCGGGCGCTGCCATGAAAGTGCGCCAGCGTCGTCAGGATCATCTGCAGCTGCTCGCGCAGCGTGCCGGCGTCCGGCAGGTTGCTGCTCAACTCGTGCAGTTGGTCCAGGTCGTCGACCTGCTGACTCAACTCGGCCTTGGCGCGGGTCAGCTGCGAATCGATGGCCTTGCGCTCGGTGATGTCGACGCAGGCACCGCGCAGCCGCACCGCGCGGTCTTCCATCCAGGTCAGGTGAACACGCAGCAGCAACCACAGCGGCGAGCCATCGGCCTGCAGCACGCGGATCTCACGCTCGTAGCCACGGGAGCGGGCGCGGAACTTGTCGATCAGCTGGCGCCGGCTTTCGGCCAGCAGGTCGGGCGGCGTGCGGGCCAGCCAGTCCGCCAGCGGCACCGCGCTGGACGACACCGGAAGGTTGACCAGCCTGGCCAGCGCTGGCGACACATAGGCCGTCTCGCCAGCGAGGTCGATGTCGAACACACCGATGCCTGTGCCCTGGATCGCCATCACCAGGCGCTCTTCGGCAGCCGAGGCCCGCTCGCCAGTGCGCCGCATCAGCGCCCCAAGCTCGGCCAGCATGGCCCCGAAGGCGCAAAACAACAGCAGCGACAGCCAATCCGCCGGGTCGGTGCTGGCGCCGTTTTCGCCCACCAGCGGCAGCCACAGCGAGGCGCTGACGATGCCACCGGCCAGCGGCAGCAACCCG
>Ga0307515_10016737_pt1 | contig 13411 bp, 12 predicted proteins | sample 17_EM_MG_FD_194513 | JGI IMG/M metagenome (GOLD analysis project Ga0307515, IMG submission 194513) | Populus trichocarpa ectomycorrhiza microbial communities from riparian zone in the Pacific Northwest, United States - 17_EM | ecosystem: Host-associated > Plants > Roots > Unclassified | place...
GCATGTGTAACAAGGATTGTCATCTTAGCACGACTACAAATAGATATGTTTCTGGCTGCAGAGCACGTCATAGAAGCCGCCAGATTCAGCAAATATGTGTCTTCAGCGCCGGTAGGGCCAAATCGGAAGGTCAGTACCGCTCTTGAGACACATGGAAAGCAATATATCCAACTTTGAAGCGAATCCATGCCACCTTCACTTCACCCGTGAGTGGCACCAATTCTGTCTGCCTTGGTAATGGCCTTCTACAAGGTCACTAATCACAATGAGTGAATCGTTGACATTTGTCACAAACGCGCGCGCAGGCGCACACAATTCCTGGCGTGGGCGAGTTCTGTCATGTGAAAACTGAGAATGTCATTGCCGAATTCTATTTATATGAATCGGCCTGTCAGGACGCGGTGCCCATGGGACTGCGGGCAGTGCTTACCACTGGACGGATCATAAATACGAAGGCCTGTGCCACCCTCGTTTTGAATGGTAGGAACTATGGATACCAGCTTGCATTCGGGCTGATTGCCACGCCTTCTGTTAAGCGCTCGAGGTAGTCCCATTGACGAACATAGACGTGGACGTGACGACACAATGGCGTTGGCCGAGCAGGCAGAATAGTGCTTCCACATGTACCTGAGATGGATAGAAAACCGGTCATGACAGGATCGAGTTGCTCCTCGAAGGCGAGGTATCGTCACTGGAATACAGAGAACGGGATGGGGTCTTCTCGGGTGGCTTTGTCGTCCATGTAGATCATGAACCAGGTGAATAGCTGTTGGATGGATCAGGCCAAAAGGCGCATGGTTCCGTGTGTAAGAAATACACTGAAATAAGGGGCTTCTGTTCTCCCGAGTGGCCGGAATAGGGCGTTTCGGCCATCGCACACGACAGTGGGATAATCGCATTCCAGTTCGGGGTGCCCACACGAGAGGATCTCTTCTCAAAGTGGCCGCTGGAGCTCGTTGGATTGAGAGCAGGCCGGTACACTGTGCGACGATAATGAACGACTTGTAGGAAGCCCTAGGACTTTGGTTGCGACCTTGTTTGAAGGTATAGGGCTATTTATGATGAAAAGTACCTACGGCAGTTGGGTAAGTACGAGGTGAAGGGGTTGTTGTACAACTGAAGTGCAAAGTGGCGTGAATATAATAATGGGACTCACCACTGTTTTACCTCGGGTGGTCTTTGAATGTTGGTTCGGAGGCTGAGATGTGAGCTTGTCCCCAGTCCGGCCTATCTGCCCGCTCACGACTTCCAGTTATCGCCTTCACAGGCTGATCGGACGGGACCAGCACATATATATGCTAGCCAACCGAATGGGATGCCAGGAATTACAAGACACTGGCGAAGAACGATATCTCTCGCAAAGACAGCCGTCCCTTGAACAGCAAGCCCCCGTTCAAAATGTTAGGCGCACAGAATGCCCCATTCAACAACCGCGTGGGCGCAGCCTGTCACAGACCCGGAACGGAACCAAGATTGGGGCCATTCATTTGCGAGCTGGCCCATTTGTTGGCAGTAAGCCAGTGAGCATGGCGACGTGAAAGAGACGCTGATCAAATCAGGGCAGTCCCACTAGTGCTTTAAAAGGGTACACTTCTTAACCTGAACCCTAGACAGAGGAATATGCAACCACAATCAGAAAGCGCAAAAATTGATGAATACGTATGGCCATTACCACAGACTGTGGAGGCGCAGGAGCGGACAGAGGCAGTGGTGCTGACAGAGGAGCTAACCGAGGCTGAGGAAAAGGCGCGGACTCATGCACGGACGCGAGCGCGGTCGCAGGCGCAGGCAAAGGCGATGGCGCTAGGAGAGGCGCTAGGAGAGGCAGAGGGGTGGGCAGAGGTGGAATGGCGGGCGCGGGTGGAGGGAAGGGCGCGAGCGCGGGCGCGGGCGCTTATGCGGGCGCTGGCACTAGCGCGGACACTAGCGCAGACATTGACGCAGACTCGGGGACCAGCACAGGCACCGGAGGCGATGAAACCTGGGATTACATACGTTGAGGTGTTGGAAGATTCGAGACTGAAGGATATCATCTACTCCCTCAAACCCGACCATCGTCAAAGGCTCGTACATCATCTATGCAGCCGCTCACACAATATAACGGAATACTGGTGGTTGGTCCAAATCATCGCACCGGTCACCCGCCTTCCACGGGAGGTGCTCCACCAAACCTTACATATTCTTATCGACAATGCGAGTCAATCACCTTTGGTGTTGATGCGAGTATGCAAACACTGGTATCTCCAGGTCGCTTCTATTTGGGGATCCCTTAAGCTGGGGACGAGAACCCCAATTGATGCCATCCAGGTGACGTTGGAAAGGAGGCAATGGCTTTTGGATGTATTGTTTGATACGGAGATCGACCGTGGCCATGTCACCCCATCAGAGGGTGCTTACCAGGCGATTTTCGCCGCCATTCAAGCAACCGACCGGTGGCGAAGCTTCTTAGTGGAGACGTTCCCACCACAGGCCGACTTGCCTGAACACGTCGTAGACCGACATCTCCAACGGTGCTCTAATGCTGTCATGAGTCGCCTTAGAACATTCAAGATCAAGTGCGCTTGCAAGATGTCGCCGCTACTTGAGCGTCTTTTGCGCATTATCGGCACATCAGCCAGTGGAGAGCTTATGACAGTAGAAATAAAATCCCCGAGTGTACTATCATTCCTTGCTCCTACGTATCCCTCCCTCTTCCATTCCGTCAGAGTGCTCGTCCTCGATACCCCGGGGTTGCCCAATCCAGTTGACTTTCTGCCTCACCTACATCAACTGGAATCACTTACTGCCTCTCATCTCTCCCTTCCCACCTATCACAATGACGTCCACTTACCATTCGTGAAGACACTCCGTCTTCTCCGCCTCACTGCTGTCTCCATTCAGTGGATGAGCGGCAGGACCTTTCATGCTCTTGAGAGTTTCACCCTTCTCTTTCCACTTCATCGCCACATTCTGCGCACATTCAACACCACCCTCCCGAACTGCAAAAGCTTGACATTCCAAGGCTACCCTCTCGACATGCTTAATGGCGTCTCAGCACCCAAGCTTAATCGCCTCTCTGTGACGTGCTCCTCTTCTTTTAACCCGCGGGGAACCCGGGAATTAGCTCAGTTTTCTAGTCAAGCCTTACGACAGAGCCGACTTTCACCACAAATCCTCCATCTCAGTATCGAGGCTACGAGTGATGCTTGGATAGAAGCATTAGCGTTCATGTCAGGTTTGGAAGAGTTGGTGATTGTGAACGAACGACCTTCTTCGCTTAGAGCGAAGGTCTTGCAGTCACTCGTCGTACACCCAAGCCATGCAACCAATAGCGGTACTACTGCTACTCCCGGGGGGCGGAATGCACCGCTATGCCCATCGCTTAAGCGACTTGGTCTCCGATATCGCCGCTGGTTGCGGCCGAATGAGAACTTCGACTTAATTCCGGAGTTCATGTCGATTATCTGGTCGCGGCAACAGTCAAAGTTCTCCTTGCAGAGCTTTCGTATATGGACAAGGAGTGATAAAGAGGAGCCCCTGGAATTGATTGAGGGATCGTGGATTAGCCTCGAGGGATTTAAGCGCCTGGCCAATGACGGCGCAATTAAAGGGGGGAGTTTATTACAGTTGATGGCTAGTAGACTAGTGGAGAACATGTTCAAGCCTTCTGGGAAGTCCTCCACAGTAACTACCACAAATTCACATCACAATCGGCTCTCCACATAAACCGGAGTCGCCCAGAGGAGAGGAAAACGAGAATCGCCGGTCTCACAAGCCAAAGATCTTATGGGCGTAGGTCAGGTGGAAGTGAGAAAGTTTCCGATGGTTTCTCATGGGACTTTGGTTGCACCTTTTTGTTCTGTTCGTTTTGGATTTCGCCCGATGTTGTCGGAATATCAGTGTTCTCATCATATAGGGTGACGTGTACGACTCCATTATCATGTCCCGATTATCATGGCTCGATTGTTATAGCTCCTCTTGTCTATATGTTCATCATCCTCAGGTTCCTGTCTGATTTGTGGGAAATGTATTTCACGGTTTTTCGATTCAGAGTTCTCATTTTAGACAGGCGAATATATATTCGATTGTTAATGGCTATAATGTTGGTGTTCCCATCTTAATTTTTACTGCTTGACCGACCATCCGTACGTATATTGGTAACGGAGCTTCGGGCATCTGCAATTTGAAGACCGGTCCTTCGTATTCCCCTCCCGATTTCATTTGTGGCTTGCTTATCGTGCACCTTGTCCGTCACCTCATCCATGGAGAATGTGTGCATTTTGGTGTGCTGGCGCTAGATACCCTGACGTTGTACAGTCGACTTCCCTTAAGGATGACTACTTAGAACCGTACACGTCTATTTTGCTTTGGTCTTTGATTTATTGGGTATTTTCCAAGAGATATTTTTAATCTCCTTTGGGAGAAATACTGTGTCCGAGACCTGAGCACCGGGGCACGCCAAGCACAGGGAGTGGTAAATACCTTTCAGACGCTCGGTCAGCAACGTCGTGTCAGGTAGCCGTTCGCGCACCAATTCATTGCGTTGGTTACCGATTGAAAATATATGTCGCTCAGTATTATTTCTCGATATGACTTCCATTCGTACAAAGTGTAGAAATGATAATATAGTATATTTTGTATGAGAAACAAAATGGAAAGGCAGAATTTCTGTCAGGCTCCAAGAGAAAGCCTTCAGCGATTGTCGTATCTCTGGATGTACTCCTTCGATGCGGCATCTTAGGTTGTTCAGTTGTACTCTTAGTGGCGAGTCGATCTTCGAGACAAGCTCGAGTACTCTCGACTGTATACCATCGAGTTTAGCGGTTGCCTCCGGACGGGCTGCCCTCTCTTGAGTAACCAAATAACAATAACACCAGCACGAGGGCAAGCTACGTAGAAGTGTCCTACCGGGTCAAGTGCAACTGCGGGGAGATCGATCGAGGACAGAACCTTGGTTGCCTAATCGTCCACCAGCAAGTTGAAAAATTCTCCTGTGGTAATAGATCGCACCACAACTTCGCTGTCGAAACTAACGGAGGTCATTGTGCATCCATCAGGAGTAATGGCGACCTGGTCGACATCATTGTTGATCGAGGTATGCGAACTGTGAGTTTCGAATATTATTGTTCTCGCCTTTATTGTTAGGTTCAATCATTTACTATGATAGCCAAGCTCCGGTCATCAGGTTCACACACTGGGTCTCCCCCTTTTTGTGCAATGTACGTGTGGTCAGCCTCGTTTTTCGGCCTCAACATTACTTCTAGCATGTGTCCGGTCACCTAGTAGGTTTTTCGGCTGGTAAGCATCGGTTCCGGTAACTACCCAACCAGTGCTCTTGGCCAGATTTTCGACAGTTCCCTGAACTGGGATTTGTAACCACATTTCAATGTACCTGTGTGTCTCAAGAAACGTGCGTATCCACTTTGTTCAACAATCGGTCAGGGTTTTAATTGACCAGACAAGGACTATTGGGATTACAATAATGGTAATGGTGCGGGGGTGCCCCTTACTAGTTGCTTCGTGCTTTATTCTCACGGCACAGTTATTCCAAACCTCCAATTTGCGAGATTAGGAATTTGTGAACAAGGGTCAACTGGCCGTTCAACTGGCCTACTGCCTCATGAATCCATGTAATGCCCACATCTTATCCAATTTACCAACCTGTGCATGTATTAATATTTGACTATGCCCTCCACGGTTCAGATAAATGCGTACAAATTCCTCAAATCCTGGTTCTCTAAGAATATCAGCGACAGCGGACTCGAGTTCTTCAATGGGAAGTTGGTAAAGCTTGGAAACTGAGGCAATAGTCGGCCCTATTGGGTTGGTTGAAGGGACTCCCGGAGACGTACTGGATAGCCTATGAGGGTCCGACCAGGGGGTTGGAGGAAGGGCAGATGCAGGTGAAGAGGGTTCAGAGTCGTGGGGTATGACCTGAAATGCTATATTTGACGTCTGAAGAGGAAGTTGAGACGCTTGAGCTTGACCAGTCGAGGGAAGTAACACCTGCGACTCCAAAGGATAGACAGAGTTGACCAGAGAGAAATTATGATGCGACTGTAGAGGTTGAGCAGAGGGGGCATGAGCAAGAGAGAGTTCCGAGTCAGCCGTACCGATAACGCTTGAGGCAGCCCGCTGGGCAGATGGGGCTACACTGGGGTGAGACATAGCATGTTCCGAGGATTTTCCATAGCCTAGATTCATTCCCTGGTTTGTTACGGTAGAAGGAAAACGTGGAGAGCAGGCCGTGGTCGGGACAACTGGTGGAGGTGGCATTGATGCAAGCTGCTGGTTCCCGTTACCACGTGCAGGCGTACATACACAATAGCCCTGAATGGTTTGGATGAGGGTAGTTGCGTCAGAGAGAGATGTAAACGTGACTTGGAATCGACGGGACAGCTGTAGGGACATGACTTCCTAGCGACGACGTAACTGGGATATTGCCTTACGGATTTCTTCGGTCCGTCATTTTGATAGAGATAACGGAAGCCTACTCGTGTTTCTTGATAAACAACTTTCAAGGGCAGAGTAGAGTTCAATCGGCCACTCTGCAGGGCAGTGATATTGACCTCTTCCTGACAATGACGTCAGTTTTGGGCACATGGCCGTGTACTCAAGCAGGATACCAAGATGTTCGACCTTGATGCGTGCTTGGAAGCGGACGAGTACCCCTGAGTTACACGCAACACAAATCGGTTAGGGGTACCGTCGTCCATGAGACTTTGTTCCAGCAGCAGGCGAAGACCCGACCCCGAACGGTGTTCCCATTCTCCGCCGTTGGGGGTGTCACCTGCGTCGTTGTTGGATAAAGCGATCTGTCTAGAGTATTTCGAGATATTATAGGTCAAGGTTTCATGATTGCTGGTCATATTGGAAGCGTCGGAGAGTGAGACCGACGACGGACAATCTCAGTGAAAGATCAATGAGGTTCGTAAAGGTGAGAAAGTCCTACAGGCACCGTCAAGTGACAGTTTCTCTCGGGGAGCAAGTCTGTGGAGGATTTTAAGCTTTGTTTCTAATCTGGACAACCCCATTCAGCACATTCTTCCAACTTACCACGGTTCTCCGCTTCGGGTTCCTTCCATAATAGACCGAGCACTTGTCGTTATTATGAGCACCCATCGCCACATGCCCGATTCGTTGATAATCCCCCGTGACCATTTTAATTTTCCGGTGGCGACCCAATGATACTTCTGGCGACTCTCGAATATTTGGCCATCGGATCAAGCCTTTGCGACATGTTATGCTTGATAAGCTCGCCTTAGACGGGGATAGTTTCAGCCTCTACCCGAGCACAGGCTGGTTTCGTTGTCGTTGCCCGAGACAGTCGGTTGAAGCACCCAGAATGGTACTGATGCCTTTTAATAGCCCTTAAGATAGTTTCTTCGACGGGCCCCAAGCCAGGGAAGCACGGCACTGGACAAGGGCAAATCTGTTCCTCTCACCATAAGTATACATCCTACATCGAATGTAGGACCTAGCGGAGCACCCCTTGATATAACGTAAACCTTTGGAGGCGTGAGCTCCGTACTACACATATTCCGACCACCATTGCATGGGGCTCAGAACAGTTCCTGGAGAAAGCCTTCGTTTGTTGTACAAATGGCACTGGGATGCTCACCACGGTACGCCCTTCCTCACCTTGTCCTTCGTCTGCCCATTGAAACTTCTCTATATAGATCCCAAGGTCAAAAAGAGCCGCCCAGCGATCCGTGACATTGTCCCGGCCCCAATCCCGCCTTGCTCTTTCGCTTCAAGGTCTGCGGACGAATGCATTCGTCTCTGGGACTGGCGAGAACGAAAGGATCCTGTCTACATCGACGCTCATCAGCATGCATTCATTCGATCGCTCGCAGTTGGACCTTTCGTGGACACCGAGTTGAATATAATTGCTGGCTTGGACTATGGAATGCTGTTCCGCTATGACCTCTGCGTAAGTTACCCGCCGCGGGGTACGGTCTCCTACTCACCCGACCTAGGATCGTATCGAATATTAGACCGACTTGTCGCGCACGACACTAATATACAAATTATAACTTGGTTGCCACCTAACGGAGAGAGGACTATGAATGGGTATATTGTCGCTGGCTCACTGCGGCACAGACAAGGCGTGTTGAGACGAGTCAGCCTCGTTATCCACTCACCGAAGCGCATCTAGGTCTTGCGTGTTACTAGTGGGAGAATACCGACCAACTCGGTGCACACCGTGCACACTCCTTACCCTGTGGGCGCATTGCAATCCGGCCGGAGCACGACACAGAATTAGTGGTTCTTCATTTCTACGGTGGTACAGCGGCGACCACTGCCCCTATCTATGAAGTCGATGACTCAATTCCAAAGTTCGGTCGATTCGCACCACAAGTTTGGGGCGTCTGGAAGGGTTGGATTGCTAAGGGGGGTAGGTCAGGTAATTTGGGTCCTGCCATTGGTAAGCGCCTTTATAATTCATTGTTAAGGATCGGAGTTGACTAGTTTTAGATATGGTCGTGAGAGATTCAGAAGTTCTTGTGAGTAATGAGATCACAGAGGGCTATAATTAAGTGATAAGCATGGCTTACATTGATCAGATGTGAGATCCTCTTACATCTTTCCTCTGTAGCGCGCTGATAATTGCATCATGGAATTCAATGATTCTCGCGGATAAGGTGATAAAGGTCTCATCGTAATATATGCGCGACGTATCAAAAGATGACAAAGTAACCGCTATGATTATTGGTGCGGTTGTGAAGAACGAATCAACATGCTGTAATGGGGTGGTCAAATTCCGTGCCCAAAAGAAAAGACAAGGTACGTTGTAGACACGAAGGTCAACAAGGTACGACCAGTAGGGTCCGCGTGTATTCGAGATCTGGGTATATACAGCCGTTGATCTACCTAAAACGCCATTAGGTTATCAAATAGATGGAACACATCAAGTCCGCATACCTTAGAGCAGAGGTTATTGATGTTGAAGTATCATTGAGGTACGGCAGGGGCATGCGGAGATCGGAGGAATCAATATTTGGTTTCCGAATGAGCGCCAGAAGAACGGCAGCGATTGACGGTCCTTCTATAACACGATCAGTTTTCTGCCTTGCATATAGATGAGTGGATTGGTGACTCACGTGAGGCACCGATATTTGGGCAGTCATACCATTCTTGAAGTGAGCGCCCTCTATCAGTTATCCTTGATCTAATCTAAGGGAACACGCCGACTCCTCTAATGACACTAACGGTCCCACCTGGAGCTCTGTTGTAGATCCTCCTGTTCAAGTGGTACCACTCCCGCTTGACTACGAAGCACTCCGCTTTCGTTGCGACTGTCCAACCGCTCTTGTGCGGGTAGCACCAGTGATCCCACCGCCCCTATCCTGGCGCCACTACTGTGAACACCGTCGCCAGAATCCGGATACGGGGTACCGGGTCGTAATGGGCTCGGCTTGGGGTCCATGCATGGAATGATTCCTGATTCGGATTCCGGGGCTCTGTATAGGGCTCGCACCCATTCTAGCCCCCAGTCACATTTGCTCACGTTGCTCATAACTCTTGATCGAGGTGTCTGCATCGCCCTGCTCGGCAGGTCCATCGACGCTCTCCGGAGAGCGACCACCGTAGTAGGTGAGCAGTTGAGACCGTGCGACGCTGAATGGTGATTGTGTCGCAGGCGAGAGAGACGAGTGCGGGGTACCTGGCGCGAAATCGAGGAAGTTGCTGGCATATTTGTCTATTCTAGCACGCGAAGAGAAGCGAAGGTGGTCAGAAGGTGTATTAGAACCCTTTCTGCTTCTGTTGATGGTGGATATCTGGAATAGCAGGCCGAGTACTCGAATACTAAGAGGCTCCGATTCGTCCGAGGAGACTCGGAGATTAACCCAATCAGCAATCGTTCTGATCTTATTACGATTACAGGGCCGTCTGAGCTGATTGTTTCGACAGGTATGGGGCCGACCAGGTCGCCGTGGACGAGTTCCAGCGGCCCTAATCCAGTTTTGAACGGAAGGCGTTGCGCTTCTGCGAGCGCACAGAATGGGCAGCTATCGAGCGTCGGTGGGTCTTCAGGTACATCTTTTAGCACCAACCCAGTCACGGCGCCGTTCGCCATGTCGATAATCGGCTTCATACAGCGGCGGCCACCCTCCTATGCCAACGTATAGGCCGATCGCTTCCGATCCTTCTCCAGTGTTGAAAGCCACCACAGGGTGATCGCCTTCGTACTTCAGGCGCTCGCGCTCTCCTCTTCTTCGGGAATCAAGTCGAGCTCGTTCTTGTTCGCTATGAGGAGGTTCGGGTCGGCGTGTGCACGAATGTCTTTGAGCCATTCTTCTGCGTGCAGGAAGGTCACCTGTGAGGTTATGCCGTAAACATTGAGTGCGCCGGCTGCTACGATAGTACGAGCGCGTGATCATGTGGAGGATTTCTGTAAGGAAAGAACAACCAGCCCACGGTTAGAAATTAACAGTCGAGGTGGAGACCGAACACGCACAATGTAGTTTGATAGTCTTGTCTTCGTCCGGAATGTATATCAATTTCCTTCCAAATTCCACACCGGGCTATCAAGAAACCAAGTGTCGTCAGCCTCTCTTTCCCAGTAGCCAAAGACACCCAACAAGCCATAGAGTGCATACGGATGGACGAGCATGTACTAACAGTGGCACCCGGGTTGGTCACGAATGAACAATAAGGATTTTCCGACCAAGGTGTCACCAATGATTACGAATTTCAGCACATAGTCCCTGTTAGCACGTCCGAAAATTACGCTGGGGGGCTGCCAGAGGCGCCGACGGCCCGTCGTTGAGTGGAGAGGATGCCGACCATTGTATAGAATATTCGACAGTATGGGTCGCTGCAGTGTACGGATAATATTGTTACAGCGTGGTCAAGTGCCGTGGTTGTGGTGTTGTGGTTTGGTTCAAGACCAATATTCTTTGTTTCGTGCTTGTGCCTTCTCTGCGTTGACCAATTACGTTGAATGCCACTCTTTCACCAATCAAATGATCGACTTAACCTATAAGACGCCGTGGTATCTGCACCCCACCAAACAGTCGTCTCCCTCGCCATACGTGCTTCCTGTTTTTTTTTTTTCTGGTTTTTTTGGGGTGGGAAAGGGAGGAAATACGTCATGCACCGCTTCCTCTGACTTTGTTCCTACTCGAACGTTCATTTTTGGCACTACGGATATGGCAAGGAACATTTCACATAAACCCTGTAGCAGATCCAGATGCGAGAAGGCCTAGTTTACGCTGAAAACCGAACAAATCACCCACTTCAAATCACCATTATAGTTCGATTCCAAAATACCTCACGTGAAGCCGGGCCATCTCGGTTGCAAGGGCGACTGAGATTGCGATCAATCTACCCGATAACCTACCAAATATCATACCATCTGTTGTTGGTAGACGTTAGAACACCCCAGTAACATGAGAGAGCAGTTAAAGAAACGAACTTAGGTCTGTTGGCTAAGCTATCGAGACTTCCAATAAGCACGTCAACCTTTTGCTCCGAAGTCCAACAAGCCAGTGTTCTCAAAGGATACCCGGCTCGTTCTCTCGCAACTGCCACGGCTGACACCTGCACCAGTCTCCAGTCGACGGCGCTCGAAACCTCGTCGGGGTGCTTGGATACCTGCGCCATTTCTCCTTGCTGGTTAGGTGTAGGTGAGGTGTCTGTCGGGTAGTGGACCAGAAGAACCTTGAGGTTTGGAACGAGGATGCCGGTAGCGTCATCCGTAAGCGACTTAGCGGGCGATAACTGCTGGCTTGGGTTATAAGATGGAGTCAGCCGTTTCCAAAAAGTGTCCTGGACGGCGGTACCAGTAACTTGGAGTTCTTCCAACCATGGGAGTCGACCAAGTACGGCAATTAGTTCGGCATCCGTAGATGGACAATCCAGGTGTATCGATTTCGGTGTTGGCATATGAGTCGAACCATCGAAGAGGTCGAGCAATGCTGTGGATGGCGAAGCCGACGACCGGGACTTGATTGACAGATGCTCAAGAGCCGGAGTGTGAAACATATGTAAGGCTGTTGAATGGTATATCCAATAATGTATTGCCACGCGCAAGTTGGGGAAGGAGATCGAACCGGCTGGTTCGCGGGGAGACTGGCGACCGTGCGAACCATGGCGGAGGATGAGGGTATGCAACTGTGGGGCGGTAACACGATGTAACGCAGAGTAGGTACCGATTGACCACCTGAGTACTTGAAGCGCGGGTAGTTTTAGGGGTACAGCAGGGTCCAAACGGATCCCGAGCTTGCGCAGTGATGGCGATTCATGAAGAAGATGACACAATGAGGAGGGGTAAATCCAACTATAGGACTCAATTCTTTTCGTCCACAACCCTACTCCCTTGTTTTCGGCGCTCAGATCGTGACTACAATGGATATGCCGCAGGGCAGGGGATAAATCGACCAATGACTGAACGAACAGCATTTCCCGATCTCTTCTAGTCGTCCAATAAATTCGGATGGAAGAAAGTAGTGGAAGAACGGTCGCGTTTTGGTAATCAAAAGGGAGGAAATGGTTTGCCAGGACGAGGCCTGTACACCGTCTCAATACCTGATCATCAAGAATAAGTTTGACTGCCTTGATGTGATTAGCGGTACGCTGTAACCCGGGCATGAGCATTGCGCCGCTACTGTAATTGTTGAGATGTGATAACAGTAACAGGCCGGAAAGTTCGAGCTGAAGAGGACAGGACCGGGAGCGTGAGAGAACTAAACGTAAGTGGTCGAGGTTGGCACATAAAATAGAGCCTCGAAGATAGCGCCGACGGCGTGGATAATTGGTGACGGCGATCCTGGCCCAAAGTCGGGGACTATTATATGCCACCATTGTCCACCGTTTACAAACGAGCAACGTGGTCGTCAAGCTCCCATCCATCAACATATGCCAGTCGAAAATCTCCGCCATGACTTCAGAGGGGAGAACCAGGGTCGGAGAAGTGATGACAACTAACTCATATGGAGCTCCTTCCAATTTATTCCATAATTCCTCCGCCCGTTCCTGCTCTGCCTCGCGGGCGGCCACAACGTGTCTCTCTTGTTCATCGTACGCGGCGGTGGTCTCTCTGTTGCGTGCGGTCTCCCTCTCCAAAGTATCAATGTCACCTGGAATCCCGGCAAAAATGCAGGCAGTATCCACTTTTTGAGCGTTGAGTTCGTCTGTAATGGTAATGGCAGTCTCGAGGACTTGGACCGCGTCGAGCAAGGATGGGGCGTCCTCCGTTGGGCCGAATGCATGCATGTTTTCAAATTGAAATAAGGGATTGGAGCAGTCGCGCCCAATTGGGAAAAAGCTTGATACGGCTCAGAGCAAGGTAGGGCATAAGGGAAATGTAATCGTTGTGGAATGATAATGTGAGTTGCCCAGATTAGCTATCGTGAATCCGTACTTGTGATAAAAGATGGAGGCCTAAAAATGATTCCCAAATCTACAAAATTCGAGTACAGGCCAC
>Ga0307515_10016738_pt1 | contig 13411 bp, 11 predicted proteins | sample 17_EM_MG_FD_194513 | JGI IMG/M metagenome (GOLD analysis project Ga0307515, IMG submission 194513) | Populus trichocarpa ectomycorrhiza microbial communities from riparian zone in the Pacific Northwest, United States - 17_EM | ecosystem: Host-associated > Plants > Roots > Unclassified | place...
AAAGCAATCTGTTACCGGGAATGGAAATGCTTCCAAAGAACAGGTGGCCAAAATGCTGATGCAGATCTTTAGCATCAAAGAAATGCCCAAGCTCCTCGATGCCTCGGATGCTTTAGGCGTGGCGGTGTGCCATCACTATCAAAACGGTCCCGTAAAAACAAAAAGCAAATCGTGGGAAGGCTTTTTGAAGGATAACCCGGCAAGAGTGAAGTAACGATCAACGATCCAACATCCGATCTGAACCCACAGATACCAATCAAACCACGAACAGAATGTGGGATTAATAACATTGGTTCAGGAGTAATCATGAAATCACCCAATGGTCCATGCTGAAGAATGACGGTTAGTAACACGCGTACTCCGGTATTCACATCAGTTACCTGCCCGCGATAATTTCAAAAGTATTTCCACAATCCGGTCAGCAGTTTTTCCATCCCACAATGCCGGGATAGAACTCTTTTTCCACTCATTGGAATTCAATTTCTTCAGTGCGCTGATCAATGCATCAAAGTTATCGCCCGTCATTTCATTGGTACCGATTGTAACGGTCTCCGGTCTTTCTGTATTATTCCGAAGTGTGATGCAGGGAATACCTAAGACGGTGGTTTCCTCCTGCACTCCGCCTGAATCCGTGATCACCGCCTTCGCTTCTTTAAGCAGGTAGATAAACTCAAGATAGCTAAGCGGATCACAGGTAATGATGTTGGATGGCGTTCGGGTAAGCCTTGAAAAATTCTTAAACGTACGGGGATGCACAGGAAAGATAACAGGCACCTGCGCCTGCTCATCGATCAATTTCATCCACGCTGCAAATTTATCGAAGTCATCTACATTAGAAGGCCGGTGTAACGTCAGTACCAGATATCCCTTTGATTTTAAATTGTTCGCTTCCCAAAGTTCAGGCTTTATCAATCGCGGCAGTTGGGTAAGCAGTGTATCGATCATGGTATTACCCACAAAGAAGATCTGCTCTTCTTTTATTCCGTTATTTCTCAGATTCTGATTGGCTACTTCCGATGTGGTGAAAAAATAATCCGCCAGTGAATCAGTAACGATCCGGTTGATTTCTTCGGGCATACCCATATCGAAAGAACGAATTCCTCCTTCCACATGAGCCACTTTGGTGTTCATCTTTTTGGCAACAATCGTACAGGCCATAGTAGAAGTAACATCCCCCACCACCACCACCAGGTCGGTAGGGTGAGCGCTTAACTCTTTTTCAAACTCCACCATAATGCGGCCGGTTTGTTCTGCCTGTGTGCCTGAGCCCGCTCCCAGATTAACATGGGCTTCGGGAATATTCAGCTGATCAAAAAATATTTTACTCAGCTTGTCATCATAATGCTGTCCGGTGTGTACCAATCGGTAAGCGATCTTGCTTTCTGAAGATGAATTACTTTTCTCTATGGCCCTGATAACAGGAGCAATTTTTATAAAATTAGGCCTGGCACCGGCAATCAGAGTAATTTTCATTTCTGGTTCTTTAGGGCTGCAAAATTCCCTTTCTTTGCGACAAATTAAAATTTAAGCGTGCAAAAGAAGGTTTTAATGCTGCTCAATGCTCCTTATCCCGCTGATATCCGGGTAAAAAAGGAGTCCGATGCGTTACTGAATGCCGGGTTTGAAATCCATCTTTTATGCTTACGAAAAAGGGATCAGAATACGTCTGAAGTGTTTGAAGGAATAAAAGTGCACCGGATAGATGCCGGCAGGAACAATTATCAGCTTGCCTTCTGGGATGTGATCATGTCCCTGAATTTTGTTCATCCACGATTCCGGTCCGCAGCAAAAAAAATAATCCGGCAGGAGAATATACATGCCATACACATCCATGATCTGCCCCTGGCAGGAACGGCATTGAGCCTGAAGAAACAGCTGAATCTGAAAGTGGTGCTGGATATGCACGAAAACTATCCGGAAGCACTGCGCACCTGGTTTAAATGGAAAAAGAATCCCATAGTAAGGTTAAAGAACGCGCTCTTCATGAATCCGGAGCGATGGACAAAATTTGAAAAACAGGCCTGCGAACAATGTGATAGAATCATTGCTGTCGTTGATGAAATGAAAGAAAGAGTGATCCGGGAACATTCCATCAAGGCAGATAAAATTACTGTTGTCACCAATACCGAAGACAAAGGATTTATTAACCAGAAACTGGATTCAACGGTCTATCAATCGCTGGAAGGAAAATTTATTCTTACTTACTCCGGAGGAATAGGTCCTCATCGGGGTGTGGATACTGCAATAAAAGGAATGGAGTATCTGAAAGAGAACGAAAATATTCAATTCGCAATTGTTGGATTTGGGAGTCCATCGGTCATGAGCAACCTCCAATCGCTGGTAGCCGAATTGCAACTGAAGAATGTTCACTTCATCGGGTTTCAGCCCTTCTCCAGATTTTACTCCTACATGCACCTGGCAGACGTCAATGTAATACCGCACCAATCTAACGGGCATACCGATAACACTGTTCCTCACAAATTATTTCAGGGTATGATGGCAGGCAAACCGTTATTGGTAAGTTCCAGCGCACCGCTTAAGCGATTAATTGAAAAACATGAGGCAGGTGTGGTCTTTGAAGCGGGTAACCCGGTTGATTTTGCCGATAAAGTGAAAGCGCTCTATGCCAGTAAAGATCTTCAAACCAGATTAGGTAAGAATGGAATTCAAGCAACACTGGTTGGAGATCTCAATTGGGAAACCACACAGCAGGAATTAATTAATTTGTATACTACGCTCTAACGATTCATGCCAACTTTATCTGCTTACGATACCATTCTTCAGGTTTCAAATTCTGCGGCTTATATCAAGAAGAACCTGGTTCGTGAAAAATCCTTTTCACCCGGTTACCTGTTTTATCGCATAGCCCGCCCTTTGCTAAAACTGAATTATAAAATCTTTAAACTCCTTAACCCGGAAAGACCGTGGACAAGCCAGGCGGCAATACGCGCATTTGAAAAGATCCTGACCAAAGAAATGATTGGGTTCGAATATGGCAGCGGAAACAGCACCGTCTTTTTTGCACGACACCTGAAGCACCTCACCAGCGTAGAGCATAATAAAGAATGGTTCAAAATTGTTAAGGATAAGCTTCAGCAAAGAAAGCTTACCAATGTGGATTATCATTTTATACCTCAGGCGGACCCGGATGAAAACATCACCTACTCTTTTTACCAGGAATACGCCCTCACTGAAAAAGATTTTCAGATCCGGAAGGAATATCACTCCTACTTTTCATTCGTAAAAAACTACGCTGACAATCAATTTGATTTCATTATGGTAGATGGAAGAGCACGCGTAGAGTGTTGCCTGAATGCGATACCCAAATTAAAACCAGGAGGAATTTTTGTGCTTGATAATTCGGATCGCAAACGATACGAGCCGGTATTTAAAGTGCTCTCCGGTTGGAAAAGCATCCATACAACGACCGGTTTGTTCGATACCACCTTTTGGTTTAAACCTTAATCCTTTGCGACAACTTCTTTATCAATTTATTTATCATCCGTGGGTGAATCCGCTTCTCCTTCGCATCAATAAATTAGTTACCGGCATTACTTCTTTTCGCCTGCCACCATCAGGCGTTGTCACGGTTAAGCTAACCACTGCGACCTTTAAATTTTCAACTAACCAAACCAATACCACCACTCAGTTACTTTACTGGAAAGGGCCGCACAACATTGAGTACACCGTCATTTTTGAAGACCTGATAAAAAAGTGCTCCTGCTTTTATGATATTGGCGCTCATGCAGGGTATTACTCCCTGATTGCAGCGGCTGTTAATCCCAAAATAAAAGTAGTTGCTTTCGAACCTGCCGAAGGGCCTTTTCATTATTTAAATGAAAACATTCAACTTAATGAATTTCAACAACGGGTCACTGCCATACAAATGGCGCTTGGAAATGCCGAAGGCACTGCGGAGTTCCTGGAGGTAATTCATTCCAAATACAAATACCTCAGGCATAATCTTATTGCCGTGGGCAACCTCAGCAACCATCAGCCCAACCGCGAGATGAAAAAGATTAAGGTGCAGGTAACCACACTGGATACCTTTGCACACACTCATCAGGCCTTACCTCCTGACATTATTAAGATGGATACTGAGGGGACTGAAAACCAGATTCTGGAGGGAGCAAAAAAAATACTGCAAAGCAAGCCCATCATTATTTGCGAAACGCTTTTTAATGTTATCGAAGCGGATCTGGAAAAGAGTATGAAAGAATATGGATATGAATTCTATAATTACAAAGAAGGCAAACTTTTTCCGGTCGATTCATTGCTTCGAAAAGCAGATAATGGAGTACATGATTGCTTCTTTGTACATCCGGACAAACGGTTTTTAATTGAGCCTTATCTATTCACTTCTTAAAAACATCCTTATTCAAAAGCTTTGCATTTCCTTCCAGACACACTTTTTTCGTTTCATCCACAAGCCGGCATTCGATAAGTAGTATTCCTTTCTCCGAATCGGCCTGCAGAATCTTGAAATGAGCGGTGTATTCAGTGTCAACAAACATGGGTCTTTTAAAGATCATCTGCTGTTCCAGGTAAATAGTACCTATTCCAGGATAAACGGTACCAAAAACTTTCGAAAAGATACTGCCGGAAAGAAAACCATGCATGATCGGTTTCCTGAAATTCGTTTGAGCAGCGTATGCTTCATCGAGATGAACAGGGTTATGATCTCCGGTCACTTCCGCAAACTTTACGACATCACTTTGTGTAAAACGAAATACATGTTCGAATTCATAGCCTGACTCTGGTATTGGTTTACTCATGTCTAAAAGTGATAAATGGTTTTATTCTCAGAAGCCAGTTGCTTCAACTGATCATACGCTGGTGGTGTATCAAGGCTGAAGAAATCCATATTCTTCACGTTTACATTCCGGTACATCGTTGAAGGAATATGTTTCTTAAAGAAGCCGAATACATCACGATGACTGATGGCCTTGCTGGCTACCAACGTATTAACAACTTGTGGATGTCCGTTTGCATCGATGCATTTGCAGGCATAAATCTCATCGTTTCGTGTTTTGATTGGAAAGGCTGATTTTATCGTATCCTCCACGGCATGGACGAAAGTCAGGTTATCTACGGTAACACCTATCCCTGCTATCTTGGCCTTGAATTTTATCAGCTTATAAAAAGGGGATTGCTCCCCGCAAGGATAAACATCCGTTTCATGTCCTTTTGTAAGTTCTTCAGCATGCTTACCAATCGCGACCACTGAATTAGTAGGGTGGAAACTACGAAATGCATTGGGATCATTCTTTAGCTCGTCCGGCATTTTGCCCATGGCCGAGGGGGAATTCTTAATATCAAATACGATGTCATGCTCTTTAATATAATCTTCCGCCCGTACATTGAACTGCCAGCACGGAAAGGCCAGCGTCCCCTCTGCACCAACTACACTTTGTAGAATTTCCAGAATCTCATTTTTTCCGAAATCAAGATAAAGATTGCGCATGGAGGAATGAATGAAAACCGTATCGCCAGCAGCAATTTTTAAATCCTTTTTCAAGATTGAAATGAATTCCTCTCTTGAAAGTTTAGGATTGGCCTTTTTCTTGTAAGACCTGAAACCCTGCTTTAGCCTGGCATGCAGTGAAGGAGAAATTTTTTTCAGCGTTTGATCAATGAATTTCAGCATCTTTAAAAAAAAATGTTTTTCAAATCGCGGTAAGTTACAAATGAAACATCATCACCAAACCTGGCTTTCATCTTTCCTACAAATTGCTCCATGAGCCCGAGATGATAATTACCCATCGACTTAGGATGGCCAATAACCGTTACGATAAGATCATGCGCTTCGTCTTTATATTTTTCGATGTTATAGTCCACAATGGATTCCAGGTCTTTGCAATCAAGATACTCTTTGTCCAGTGAAAGCACTATGGGATTAAATATTTTTCTAATCCTGCTCGTTAGGCTTTGAGTTCCCTGTATGGCAAGAAACCCTTTACCCCGATTGTTATAAACCCTCGATTTGTATAGGCCGCTATTCAACATTTTCTTAATTCTCCGGACAATGATATCACTTACCTGAACCGGGCGGCTGCTGACCGGGAGCTCCAGTAAATCGTTCGAGGAAGGGACATGAAGAGGACCCTGGCGCGAAATAAACCATTGTGAGGAAGAGGGGGTATCCGAATAGTCGATATGACTAAAATTAAAATCGAGGTAAAGGTCTTTAATGACGGAACTTTCCAATCGTACACCAAGATCATGCAACTTGGTTAAAATCCTTTTTGATTCGGGCTCCACATCATAACCGCCTGCACGAAAAGCGACACATTCATAATCAGGGTCAGCCTCCTTACATAAAAACGTCAGCTCCTGAAAAGCAGACGTTATAATACGTTCAATAGTAAAGCCGGATTTCTCCGTGCTGAAATTACTCAACGAATAATCCGATGACGGCAGGAAAGCTTCATCGCGATAATCCGAAGTCATCCAGTGTGGATGAATATGAAGTTGAATATCATGACCATCTCTGAGCGCGCCCTGAATCTGATTTTTAAATGGAATGAAATACCGATCGGGGTCCCATTCTTTAAAACGCAGGGCACTGCAGATATCGGTGAACAAGACAATGGGCACGTTCAACTGATTAGCCAGTTGAATCAGGTCACCAGCGGGTTTGAAAAGCGCGTGTTGATAGTCCTTTGCTTCACCCAAAGGCAATTCATAATCAAATGTGAACAGGATCTTTAATTTCTTCACTTTGCTTTTTAAATTGGAGCAAAGCTAATGGTCAGGCTCTGGATTTAAAAAGCCGGTTTAAAAATACTCCATTATTCCATTATTGACTGGCCAATTATGGTAAGGGTCGACCATCAATTCGTTGACATAACATCTATGTTTTAGAACGTTCATTGAAGATCGATTCAATTCGAAAATGAAAGGGTAGTAGTATCAAAATCAATTTCCTAAATTACTAGCAAAATAGGATTAACAATTGTATTGCACCTCTTACCTCTCTTCCTCTCTAAAGGGAATTCTCGTTTACCTTCTTCTTCTGGTAGCTTATAGCTGCTATTCCCAGGCTTCCATTAACTATTCCATTGCACAGGGTTTACCCAGCAACGAGGTCTACGACATTTATCAGGACTCGGAAGGTTTTTTATGGTTTGCTACCGACAATGGAGTTGTTCGCTATGATGGCTCTGAATTAAAAATCCTTCATGTCAAAGACGGCCTCACCGATCCGGTAGTATTTAGTTTCTACGAAGATTTCAAAAAAAGAATATGGTTCCGAACTTATTCCGGCAGGCTTTCGTATTTCGACCCACAAAAAAAGAAAATAATACCTTACCAGTTTAATGATAAGTTTGTCGCCTCTGTCAAAACCAGTTCTATTATTTCAATCAGCCTCGATAAATCCGACAATCTCTGGATATCCATAACGGGGTACATCATTAAAATTGACAAGTCAGGAAATGTATTTCGAAATGAGCTGCCTCTTAAAAGCTTTATTTACCAGGATCTGGAATACGGACACTTGCTGGGGCTAAATCCGAAAAAGGAAACTATTGAGACTGCGATCATCAATGGTACTACCTTTCCTATAAAGTTATCGGATATCTATCTGGCTCATCATGTAGTTTGCTCGATTTCTAAAAATGGAAAATTATTATTTTCAATGGGGCGCGATTTATTCGAGTATAGCGATAGGAAGGTAAAAAAAGTATTCACAGGCAAGGCCATCATCATCAGCCTTTCAAGAGGCAAAAATGAAGATATCTGGATAGGTTATCTGAATAATGGAGTTGAAATAGTTAATACCAATTCTTTCAAAACTGAATATTTCAAATTTTTCAGAAAAAATTCCATCTCCAAAGTCCTGGAGGACACAGAACATGGTTACTGGTTCAGCACATTAGAGAATGGCGTTTATTACCTGCCTAATAAAGATATTGACACTTTATATTTCCCGAAAAAAGCTAAAATAAAATCAGTTACCTATCATAATAATGCCATCATTACCGGTGATCAAAAAGGGTACTTACATTTCTTCGATACTAAACTTAAAAAAGAAACGTCTTCTCTTTTTATGGGAGCACCGATCATGTCTGTTTTTCAGGATATAGAAAATAAACTATGGGTATCTACCAATAATGAAATAGTACTGCTCGACTCACTCTGCAAAGTTCAAAAAAGGATAGAGCATATTAGTAAAATTGATTTTTCTAATGATGGAAGTAAATATGTTTGGGGTACAGGTGCATTAAACACATGGTTTGGTATTGATGGGAAAATTATCAAGAGCTTTAAGACCGGAGCGTATCGCTCTATCCTCGTCAAAGATTCGTTGCTTGTTCTTGCCGGAAAAATTGGCATTGAGATCCGCAACAGAAATTCTGAAATCATATCGCTGTCCAACGAGTTAAAAAATACAAAAATCAGGAAAATCGATCATTTTAATGACACTACTTTACTTTTGTCTTCCATAGGAAACGGCCCCATTCTTCTTGACATGAACCGATTCCACCCGGAATGGCTTAACGTTTCAAAAAAATTCCCTGCCAATAACATTTATGCTTCTGTTCATAAAGATTCTGTTTTATGGTTAGGCACAGAAAATGGAATTTTCAAAGTAAAGGCAAACTCCCTTTTGAAAAAAACCATTTCGTATGAACACCTGACCAGCCAGAGTGGTTTATTAAATGATAAAACTGATTTTCTTGTCAGCGTAGACAAGGACATCTGGGCATTTTCTGACGAAGGGATTTCCATCATACCTTTTGGAAATACAACGTACGAAAACCAAAAGCCGAAATTCTATATCAAAGATTTATATGTTAATAACAAAAGAATAGAAATCAATAAAAACATAACCCTCTCTCACGAAGAAAACTATCTTCGGCTGCATGTTGGATTTATCTCTTTTAACAACAGGAACATCCGGATACGATTTAGGTTGTCCGACCATGATGACTGGTCCTATACCAGCAATCATTCCATCGAATTCTTTTCCTTAGGTTCCGGTAATTATAAAATTAACCTCGAATACTCCACAAATAACATCGTCTGGATACCCGCAATTAAAGATCTGCACATTGACATCAAATCTCCGTGGTGGAAATTATGGTACATCCAGTCGCTGATTCTTCTGGTCATTACTTTATGGGTCATCTTTTTTATCATGACACGAGTCTCGCTTATAAAACAAAAGCAAATTTATCTTCAAAGCGAAACGGATCATCAACGGGAGTTAATTCAATTCCAGATTGAATCAATCGAGAAAGAACGAAGCCGGATCGCAAAAGATTTGCATGACGGAATTGGCACCACGCTTACTTCTATTAAGATGAGAATTAATCAGGTATTGGTAAAGTACAATCAGCCGGAAGCCGATACTATTGAAAATCGCCTTCAGGATGTTCTGCGGGAAGTGAAAAATATAATTTATGATTTAACACCTCCGACATTAATGCAATTTGGTTTGCATGAAGGGTTGAAGAACTATATTGAAAAGATCGCCACCGATACCCACATTCAGATTAAACTAAATATCTTTGGAGAAGAGATCAAGCAACCTAAAATAAACCTGTTTATTTTCCGGATTACCCAGGAACTGGTTGTTAATTCGCTAAAACATTCAAACGCAAAAAACATTAACATTCACCTTAGTACATTCGATGATCTGCTGAACATTCTCTATGAAGATGATGGCAACGGATTTATGAGCGATGAAGTGTCCAGAGGGCACGGGCTTTACAATATCGAATCAAGGATACAATCGCTAAATGGAAAAATACTTTTCGAAACCAGCGCAAAGGGAGTTTCTTATTCGATTGATATCCCTTTATTGAAGGAAAACTCCGAACCAAATAAAGACCCCCTTCTATGATTTCCACCGTATTAGTTGACGATCACATTATCTTCTGCGATGGCCTGGAGAGGCTTTTAAACGAATCCGGAAATTTTGAAGTAGCCGGGAAATTCCATACCAGCATCGATTTTCTTAATGCAAAAGAGGAACTCCCAAAACTTCATTTGTTGATCCTCGATATTGAAATGCCCGAACTGGATGGCCTGGAATTGATCCGAAGGATCAGGGTGAAAGATTCGGAGCTAAGAATCGTTATTCTGAGCATGCACGATGAGTCGATCTATGTACGGGAAGCTCAAAAATCAGGTGCGGACGGATACCTTGTTAAATCCATTGATAGCAATGCGCTTATTCAAAATTTAACACGAATCATAAATGGAGAAAATGTTTTTCCGGATCTGCCAAAAAAATCTAAAATATCTTCTCCCTTATCAGAGCAGGAAACAAGAATAGTTAATCTTATTGCCACGGGCATCAATTCCAAAGAGATTGCCATCCACCTGAATTTGTCACCGTTAACCGTTCAGGCACACAGAAGAAATATTTTACGAAAGCTGAATGTTAACAATACCGCTGAACTCATCCGGATATCCGTTTCCAAGGGATTCATTTAATAGGGTATTGCATCAACGTTTTTATTTCAAAAGCCAAAATGGATCGTATCATGAACAAGCATCGATCTGTTCCGATTTTAAACGGTGAAATATAAATTCATATCTTTCCAATTGTTTTCGATCCATGGGCCTCGTCATCCGTCAAAGTATTTTTACCACTATCATTTCGTATGCTGGCGCGGTAATCGGGTACATCAACCTGTTATATCTTTTCCCCAAATTTCTTGACCCCGAACAAGTAGGACTGCTACGCACTGTTCAGGATGCCGCCATCCTGTTTTCTCCCTTCGCTCAGTTTGGACTGGCGCAAAGCATTTACCGGTTCTATCCTCAAATGGCAAAAGACAAAAAATCAGAATCTGGTTTCATTAGTCTCCTTCTTTTGCTTTCTATGGGTGGCTTCGCACTCTTTCTAATTATTTTCAAAATCTTTGAGCATCCCATTCTCTCCTACTTTGAAGATAACGCGAAAGAAATCATTCAATATGCTGCTGTCGTTTTATGGCTTACGTTCATCCTGCTGATCACTTCTATACTGGAGGCCTATTCAAGATCTTTACTTAAAACCGTCATTCCCAATCTACTGCGCGAAGTAGTCATCCGACTGTTGCTTGCCTTATTAGTTACTGCCTATTTCCTAGGTTGGATCTCCTACCATTCGTTCATCATCAGCACTGCTCTTGCCTACCTGACTTCGCTTATCCTGCTCGTTATTTATCTGGTCGTCCAAAAAAATCTGAACATCTCTTTAAATTTTTCTTCTTTATCTAAACAAAAAATAAAAGAGCTGGCAGGTTATAGCCTGTTTAGCTTTGCAGGAACAGCGGGTATGATCATCATTGGCAAGGTGGATAGCATGATGGTTTCCGCAATGCTGGGATTAGCCGCCAATGCTGTCTATACCACAGCCTTTTATATGGCGACCATCATTGAAATACCCAAGCGTGCACTGAGCCAGGTGGCCATGCCATTAATTGCACGTGCTTTTGAAAAGAACAGCATGGGTGATGTCGTAACCATCTATCAAAAAACGTCTATCAATCAGTTTATCATTGGAGCCCTATTTCTTATTGGCATCTGCATCAACATTGACAATATCTTTGAGCTGATGCCAAAAAAAGAAATCTATGAAGCAGGCAAGTGGGTAGTAATTATCATAGGAATAGGAAAACTAACCGATATGATCTTTGGACCGAGCAGCGAGATCATCGTACTCTCCAGGTACTACTGGTTCAACATCATTCTTCTTTCGCTGTTAGCAGCTACAGTAGTGGTTGCCAATAACCTGCTTGTTCCTCTTTACGGAATCAATGGAGCAGCGATGGGAGCAGCATTCGCCTTAATCTCTTTTAATGTGGTCAAATACATTTTCATTGTAGTCAAATTAAAAATGCAGCCTTTCACGCTGGCCTCATTAAAAGTATTAATTATTTCGGTTCTTGCTTTGGCATTGAATTGGGTACTTCCCAAACTGAGTAGCGTTCTGCTGGACATTGCCTTCCGATCATCCGCGGTTACATTGTTTTTCGGGGCGCTGGTCTACCTGTTCAGAGCCTCTCCTGACGGAAATGATTTCCTAAAAAGAATGCTGAAGAAATCCCGATTTGAATCATAATTCATCAAGTAACTGACTCAGGGAATCAGTCAGTTTCCTGCGTGTAAAAGAAGATACATCTCCGCTCTTCATTGTGTTTCCTGATTTCCATTGAACGAAATAACGATTTAGCGAATCGGCAATACTATCCATATCATTTCGTTCAAAGATTTCTCCCGCTCCCGTCTGCCTCAATACATCTGCCGCGTCCCCCTGTACAGGACCAATCGCCAGCGTAGGGTTTCCCGAAGCGAGGTATTCAAAGAATTTACCGGGAAGATTTCCGGGAGCAATGGCCGTATAGGCCAGAACAAGTAACTGCAGATTGGTGGCGCCATATACTTTCAGCAATTCGCTGTGAGCAATGGAATCAATGAACGTGACCAATTCCCTTAGCACAGGATCATCGTCAATGTATTTCTTAAATCCGGAATTTACATTCCCGATAAACTCTACCTGCACGTGTTGCCTGAAATCGGAATTCGTTAAGGTCAATTGTTTCAAAGCTTCCATTGCAGGCCGTGGATCGCGAAGTTCGTCCACAATACCAATGTGCCTGATTGTAAATTTGGATGTTGCTATCCGCTGTATTTTTCCAAAGTCATCTTCATCAAAACCATTGGTAATCAGATCTATTTTTCTCCCGCTTAGTTTTTCTAACCGGTCGACATGATACGGTGCAATGGTGATTACCCGGTCTGCAGTAGTCAGCACTTTATACTCCAGTGCTTTATGGCGCCTTCGCGCAAGAGCGGTAAGGGACAGGGTGTCTAACAAATCCCATTCGCTCCACGGATCACGAAAGTCGGCCACCCACTTGAGGGAAGGATTCTTTTGCTTCAGCTTCAACCCAATCAGGTGAATACTATGCGGTGGCCCGGTAGTAATGATCTTTTCAATTTGATTTTTCGTAATGAACTCATTCAGAAAAGAGACGGAAGGCTTCACCCAAAACACACGTGCATCCGGAATAAATAAATTACCGCGCACCCAGCTGCTTACGTTTCCAAAAAATGATTTCTTTCCTGTAGATATAAAATCACTGGGCTTTACTTGCTTCTTCCCTGTCAGCGAAGAGAGTTTAAAGAACAAATCATACGGTTCCCATATTGGCCGTCTTATGATTTCCGCAGAGGCCGGCACATCTTTCTGTAATGAATTATCCTGTATGGTAAACGAAGGGTTCTCTGGCGTATACACATAAGGCTGCCATTCTAAACGCGACAGGTATTTCACAAACTTCAGCCACCGCTGCACACCGCTCCCTCCTGATGGAGGCCAGTAATAAGTGATTACTAATACTTTCTTACTCATATGCTATTTACAAAACACCATTCCGATTACATTCAGCCTGCTCTTTGCCTTCCATCC
>Ga0307515_10016739_pt1 | contig 13411 bp, 8 predicted proteins | sample 17_EM_MG_FD_194513 | JGI IMG/M metagenome (GOLD analysis project Ga0307515, IMG submission 194513) | Populus trichocarpa ectomycorrhiza microbial communities from riparian zone in the Pacific Northwest, United States - 17_EM | ecosystem: Host-associated > Plants > Roots > Unclassified | place...
CGACGCGGCCCGGCACGCCGACCTGCTGCGGCGTATGCCCGCCGCGATCCGGGCCGAGCGGTCCCGGCCCGGCGACGTCGCCGGCCTGCCGGTGGCCGACACACTGCACGCGGCCCTGGGCCGCTTGGTCGACAGCCTCGTCCGCGAGCGTCTGGCCGACGGTTTCGTCGGGGAGCGTTTGGTCGGCGGTCTTGTTGGGGAGCGTTTGCCTGGCGGTCCCGTTGGGGAGCGTTTGGCTGATGGTCTTGTCGGTGAGCGTCAGGTTGACGGGCTTGTCCGGGAGCGTCTGGCCGACGGCACCGGGTTGCCTGTGGCGGGTGGCGACCGGGGCCGCTTGACCACTGCCGACCAGGCGCTCGCTGCCTGGTTGGGTGCGCTTGCCGGGGAGCCCGAGTTCGACGGCCCGGCCGAGGCGCTGCACCCGCTCGCCGATGCGCTCGACGCCTGGCACGCCGAGGCCGTCAAGGGCGCGGCCGTCCGGGTCTGTTTCCGGCTCTCCTACCTGCCCGAGCTCGAGCTGGACGAGCCCGACGCGACCGGGGAGCCGGTTGCGGACGGCCGGGACGAGGAGGCGTGGCTGCTCGAGTTTCTGTTGCAGCCGCTTGACGAGCCCAGCGTGCTGGTGCCCGCGGCCGACGTCTGGCGGGACCGGGCCGCGCCGCTGCGCCGGTGGACGCATCATCCGCAGGAGCGGCTGCTCGCCGGGCTCGGGCGGGCGGCGCGGCTCTACCCGGCGCTGGACCCGGCGCTGCGGATGGCCCGGCCGGCGGATCTTCTGCTCGACACCGCGGGGGCACACCGGTTCCTGAGCCACGCGGCCGTGCTGGAGCAGGCCGGCTACGGGGTCATGGTGCCGGCCTGGTGGCGGGAGCCGCACAGTCTCGGGCTCGCGCTCGAGGTGCGCACCCGCGACGCTGTCACGCCGGTGCTGCGGGACGAGGCGGCAAACCTGGCGTCCATCGTGGACTACCAGTGGGGTTTGGCGCTCGGCGGGCGGGTTCTCACCGAGGACGAGCTTGCCGACCTGGCCCGGGTGCAGGTGCCGCTGGTGCGCCTGCGCGGGCGGTGGGTCTATCTGGACGCCGAGCGGCTGCGGTCCGGGCTGGACTTCCTGCGCCGCGGCGGTGGCACGATGACCGCCGGGGACGCGTTGCGGATGGTGCGGTTGCTGCCGGACGAGGAGTTGCCGTTGCCGGTGACTGCGACGTTCGGCAAGGGCTGGCTCGCCGACCTGCTCTCCGGGGAGTTGGACGAGCGGCTTGAGCTGGTCGAGTCACCTTCCGGTTTGGTGGGGACGCTGCGCCCGTACCAGAAAAGGGGTTTGTCTTGGCTTGTTTTTCTTGATCGGCTTGGGCTTGGCGCCTGCCTCGCGGACGATATGGGTCTCGGGAAGACCGTCCAGTTGCTGGCGCTTGAGCTGCGCGAACGGCGCGGGCCGACGCTGCTGATCTGCCCGCTGTCGGTGCTGGGGAACTGGCAGCGGGAGGCCGCCCGGTTCGCGCCGGGGCTGACCGTGCGGGTGCTGCACGGCGCCGACCGACCCGACCCGGCGCACCTGGTCGACGGGTGCGATGTGCTGCTCACGACGTATGCCACCGCGACCCGGGACGCCGACGCGCTCGCGGCCGTGCAGTGGGATCGGGTGGTGCTCGACGAGGCCCAGCACATCAAGAACAGCGCGAGTTCCGTGGCGCGGGCCGTGCGACGATTCCCGGCCCGGCACCGCGTGGCGCTGACCGGTACGCCGGTGGAGAACCGGCTGGCCGAGCTGTGGTCCATTCTCGACTTCCTCAATCCGGGAGTGTTGGGCTCCGCGCACACCTTCCGGGCTCGCTACGCGGTGCCGATCGAGCGGTATGCCGAGGAGGACGCGGCCACCCGGCTGCGCCAGGCCACCCGGCCGTTCCTGCTGCGCCGGGTCAAGGCCGACCCCGCGGTGATCTCCGACCTGCCCGACAAGCGCTACATCCGGCACCTGTGCGGGCTGACCACCGAGCAGGCCACGCTTTACCGTGCGGTGCTCGACGACATGCTGATCCGGCTCAAGGAGGGCCGCGACAAGCGCCGCAAGGGCCTCGTGCTGGCCGCCATGACCAAGCTCAAGCAGGTCTGCAACCATCCCGCCCACCTGCTCGGCGACGGCTCGCCGCTGCCGGGGCGGTCCGGCAAGCTGGAAAGGCTCGAGGAGATCCTGGACAGCGTCCTCGCCGACGGTGAACGGGCGCTGTGCTTCACCCAGTTCACCCGGTTCGGGTCGCTGCTCGTGCCGCACCTGGCCGCCCGCTTCAACGTGCCGGTGCGGTATCTGCATGGTGGCACGTCGCGCGGTGAGCGGGACGCGCTGGTCTCGGCGTTCCAGGCGGACGAGCGGCCGGGCATCTTCGTCCTGTCGCTCAAGGCCGGCGGCACCGGGCTCAACCTGACCGCGGCCAACCACGTCGTGCACGTCGACCGGTGGTGGAACCCGGCGACCGAGGCCCAGGCGACCGACCGGGCGTTCCGGATCGGCCAGGACCGCGACGTGCAGGTGCACACGCTCGTCTGCCTCGGCACGCTCGAGGAGCGCATCGACCGGCTGATCGCCGACAAGGGCGTGCTGGCCGAACGGGTGGTCGGCACCGGCGAGGGCTGGCTGACCACGCTGACGACGAACGAGCTGCGCGACCTGCTCGCGCTGGCACCGGAGGCGGTCGGTGACTGACTTCGCGGGACCGTTCATCGCCATGTTCGAGGCGCTGCGGATGGCGCCGACGTTCGCGCGCGGCCGGCGGGACGCCCGGGCCGGGCACGTGCGCAACCTGACCATCTCGAGCAGCCTCGTCGTCGCCCAAGTGCGCGGCCCCGAGGAGACCGCCGCCCACCGTGCCCGGATCGCCGTGCGGGCGTTCGGCGCCGCCGAGTGGGCCCGCGTCGAGGGCGACCTCGCGACCCAGGCCCGCTACGTCGCCGACCTGCTCGCGGGCCGGATGCCGGCCGACATTGAGCGGGTCTTCGCCGGGGCCGGGCTGAGCCTGCTGCCGCTGTCCATCGGCGAGGTGGCGATGGACTGCAGCTGCGAGCGGTGGCCGATGCCGTGCGCCCACCTGGCCACGACCTGCTACGCGCTGGCCCGCTCGTTCGAGACCGACCCGTTCGGGGTTTTCGCGTGGCGCGGGCGCGGGCGCGACGAGCTGCTGCTGCACCTGCGGCAGCTGCGAGGGGCGGCGCTGCCGGAGGCGGCAACGCCGGCCGGCGAGCCCGCGGACGATGCCGGGCTCGGGGAGCTCGCCGACTTTTGGGGGGAAGCTACCCCGGTGCCAGCCGCGCCGCCGGTGACGACGCGGCCGGACGCCCTGCTGGATCAGCTGGATCCGCCGCCGCTGGCCCTCGACGGCCGGTCCATCGTCGAACTGCTACGGCCGGCCTATCAGGCACTTCGCGAGGGTGCTTAGTGGCTCAGCGTCCGAGCCAACACGGCCGCCTTCTGGCGCAGCCGGGGCAGCTCGGCGTAGAGGTAATCGCCCGGGCAGAGGGTGGCGCCGGCGTCCGGATTCGCGGTGTGCCAGTCCTGATGGCCGGCCACGGTGGCGATCGTCGCGGTCTTTCCCGAGATGGGATTGACGTAGTTCGTGGTGCCCAGCGGGTCGATGTGCGTCGCCTTGGCGAGCAGCGCGAGCACAACCGTCAACGAGCGCAGCGCCGCGGAGCTCGGCGGGGCCAGCATGTAGTTGCCGAGCACGCAGATGCCGATATTCCCGGCGTTGAAGCCGCCCACGTGTGAACCGTTGACCATCTGCGGCAACCCGTCGGTGCCCCGGTCCGGGCCGAATACCGGCATCCGGTCGGGGTCTGAGTAGGTGCCCTCGTAGACCGTGCCGGCGTCGTCGATCAGCAGCTGATAGCCGATGTCGCCCCAGTCCATGCCGACGGCCTGGTTGTAGTAGATGCCGCGAATGTGCGAGATCGGGTCGGGATCCGGGTGATCCTCGCCGCTGTGGTGCACCGTCAGCGTCTGCACCGGGAAGAACGCCGGCGGCGTGTCCAGCGTGCCGTCCGGGTTGTACCGGTACGACTCGTCGGCGCCCCAGCCGGCCCGGCTCAGGTAACGGGGCCGATGCCCGCACTGGGCCGATAGCGGCAACGGCAGGCCGGCGGCGGGCGCCGCGGCCGCGCGGGCCGGGCCGTCCACCGTGTTCAGTTCCGTGACGTCGAGCGGGCCGCCGCCCGCGGAACGCACCTGATACTCGACCGCGCCGGTCGCCGGGACCAATGTGCGCGCCGGTAGCGGCAGGGCGCCGTCGGGCCCGGCCGGGCAGCCGGTGGCGGCGCGCCACGGCTGCCAGCCGGCCACGGTCCGCAGCCGCACCTCGGCATCGCCGGTCACAGCCAGATGGGTGAGAGCGAGCTCGGGCGTGACGGCCGCACCGCTGCCGACGCTGCCGCGGCGCGCGAAGAGGGTCTCGGGCACGGCCGGGCCGTCGGAACCGGCGGCCGCCTCCGCAGGGCTGGCACCGAGCCCCATGGCCAACGGCACGGCCGCAGCCGTGCCAGCAAGCACTGATCGACGAGAAAGCATGTCTCGGAGCCTAGCGAGCCTTGCCAACTCCCGACCGACGGGCATCCGACCGGAGCATCACCAGGCGATCGGGACGTAGTCCTTCAGGAAACAGCCGTACACGTCCTCGCCCTGCTCACCGCGCACGACCGGGTCGTACACCCGGGCCGCCCCGTCCACCAAGTCGAGCGGCGCGTGGAAGCCCTCCTCGTGCAGCCGCATCTTCGTCGGGTGCGGCCGCTCGTCGGTGATCCAGCCGGTGTCGACGCTGGTCATCAGGATGCCGTCGGCGAACATGTCCGCCGCGCTAGTACGGGTCAGCATGTTCAGCGCGGCCTTCGCCATGTTCGTGTGCGGGTGCCCCGCGCCCTTGTAGCCGCGGCTGAACACACCCTCCATCGCCGAGACGTTGACCACGTACCGGCGCGGGAAACTCGACGCCGTCATCGCCGCGCGCAGCCGGCTGACCAGGACGAACGGGGCGGTCACGTTGCACAGCTGCACCTCGAGCAACTCGAGGGGGAGCACCTCGTGCACCCGATCGCTCCAGCTGTTCGTCGGCGCGGTGTCGGGCATCAGACCGCCCGCGTCGATGATCGTCGAGCCGGCCGTCAGCGCCAGCGCGGTGACCGCGTGCGCGCTCACCGTCGGGCCGCCGGTCAGCTCCCCGGCGGCCGAGCGACCGCCGAGGAACTCCAGCTCCGGCAACGGGCCGTCGGGCAGCGGCTCCGACTCCGCGGCCGAGATCGCGGCATAGGCGCCGGGGGACCGGCGTACCGTCTGGGCGGCGTTGTTGATCAGAATGTCCAGCGGCCCGCGGGCCGCGACCGAATCGGCGAGCGCCACCACCTGAGCCGGATCGCGCAAGTCGATGCCGACCACCCGCAACCGGTGCAGCCAATCCGCGCTGTCCGGCATCGCCGCGAAGCGACGCACGGCATCATTCGGAAAACGCGTCGTGATCGTGGTGTGCGCGCCATCGCGCAACAACCGCAAGGCGATGTACATGCCGATCTTCGCGCGCCCGCCGGTCAGCAGCGCCCGGCGCCCGGTGAGATCGGTGCGCGCGTCCCGGCGGCTGTGGTTGAGCGCCGCACAGCCCGGGCAAAGCTGGTGATAGAACGCGTCGACCTCGTGATACCGCTTCTTGCAGACATAGCAGCCACGCGCCTGCCGCAGGAACCCCGCGGTCGGCGTATCCGTCGGCGTACGCAGCGGAATGCCGGCGGTCTCGTCGTCGATCCGGCCGGGCGCCCCGGTCGCGGTGGCCGCGGTGACCGCCCGATCAGCCTCGAGGATCGCGTCGCGCCGCTCCCGCCGCCGGCGCAGCTTCACCGTTTTGAACAGCCCGGCGGTCGCCTGCCGCACGGCGACCGCATCCGGATGCTCCACCGGCAGCGCCTCAACCTCGGCGAGAACCTCCAGGCAGAGCGCAAGCCGCTGCGGATCAACACCGTCCGTCGTGAGCATCCCGTCCACGACGGCGACTGTACTTGGCACCAGCGCCCAACCAAAAAGACGAACGGCCTTCACCCGGTCCGTCGTGCTGGCTGACCGCCGACGCGGCAGCAACCCCTCAGACGCTGTCCGACGGACCCGGGGCCTGCCGGTGCGTGACCGCTGGGCGCTCGGCAATCACCAACGACACCTTCATGGCTGAGTACTCCTGGCGTGAACGCCGAACTGCGATGACAGCTTGTGTGGAAGTTGTCGCTACAGCCCATCGGATAGACGCAGCCGCAGGTGATCTCGAGCGAGTTGAAGCGGTCCCCGGCCGAGCGCTGAGCACCGTGGTGTGACCGGAACAATTATTCCGGGGCTGCTGGACGTCGAGGAATTTCTTGATTCGGGTCAGCCGCCGGGTTTAGCGGCCGATGGGAGATATCGGACAGACTCGGGAAACGGGGAACTTTTCGATGGCGTGGACGATCAAGCGACGACTGATGGCGTTCGGCGGGGTGGGCCTGGTGGCCATGGCTGCGATCGGCGGTGTCGCGGCCGTGCAGTTGAACAAAGCGGCCACCCGCGCCGCTACCGCGCTGTCGGTGGCGAACATTCGTGCCGACGTCATCGACGCCCAGCACACCGTGGCCGTGGTGTACGCCGACAGCAACATCCTCTTCCGGGTTACCGACGAGCAGGACCGTCAGGACGCTCTCGGCGAGATGGACGACCACGCTGCGGAGCTCAGTGAGGTACGCACCGGGTTGCAGGGCGATCACGTCGATGCCCGGGTGGACGAGAAGATCGCCGGCACCTTCCTGCCGATCATCGACAAAGTGCTCGAGCTGGCCCAGTCTGCCCACGCCGCCGGCGGAGTGGTCACCGCCCAGGACGTTCAGTCGGTGCAGCAGACCTGGGACAGCTTCGATGAGGCTAGCGACGGGCTGGGTGCCGACCTGGACTCGGCCGCCGCGCTTGCCGCACGATCCGCGCACGCCGCCGCCCGGGACGGCCGGTTGCAGATCCTGGTGATCGCACTGCTCGCCATCGTCGTCGCCAGCGTGACGGCCGGGCTCACCAGCCGGGCCATCGCGGGACCGGTACGTCGTACCCGTGAATTGCTCTTGAAGGTCGCCGCGGGCGACTTCACCGGCCGCCTGTTGGTGCGCACCCGTGACGACCTGGGTGACATGGCCGAGGCGCTGAACGCGACCGTAGACCGGGTCGGTGCCTCGTTGCTCGCCATGGCCCGCGAGGCCGACAGCCTGGCCTCGGCGTCGACCCACCTGGAGGAGGTCTCCCGGTCGGTGACCGCCGGCGCCCAGAGCACCGGCGCCGCGGCCGCTGAGGCCGCCCGCCGGGCCGCGGAGATCAACGACAGCGTGCAGGCCGTCGCCGCCGGCAGCGACGAGATGTACGAGTCGATCTCGCAGGCCGCGCAGGAGGCCGGCCGGGTCAGCACGATCGTGGCCGAGGCGGTGGCGTCGGCGTGGCGGGCGAACCAGACCATCGGCCAGCTCGGCGAATCCAGCACCAAGATCGGTGACGTGGCCAAGGTGATCTCTGCGATCGCCGGTCAGACCAACCTGCTGGCACTCAACGCGACCATCGAGGCGGCCCGCGCCGGCGAAAGCGGCAAGGGTTTCGCCGTGGTGGCCGGCGAGGTCAAGGATCTGGCCAAAGAGACCGCGCAGGCGACCGGCGATATCGACGAGCGCATCGCCGCGATCCAGGCCGACAGCGTCGAGGCGGCGCAGGCCCTGGAGCAGATTTCGGCGACCATCGCCCAAATCAGCGAGGTGCAGGAGCGGATCGCCGCAGCCATGAGCACCCAGGCCGACGCCACCGCGGGCATGCGGCACAACATGACCCGGGCGGCGGAGGGCACCGACGCGATCGCCGGGCGGATCGGCGCGATCGAGGATAGCTCGCACGAGGCCGCGCAGACCGCGCAGGAGACCAGATCGGCCGCCGAGCAACTGGCTGCCAGCGCCCGCAACCTGCGCGGGGTGGCCGAGGGATTTCGGCTCCAACCCCAGCACTGACCCCTGCTCCGCGGCGGAAGCCAGCATCGAGTCCTGGTTATCAGCAACAACGAGTACAACAGCGTCGAAGAACTCGCCGTCTGGACCCTCACCGTCGTGCGGGACGGTCCACACCCCAACCATTTGGCGGTACGCCTCGGCGACGATGATCCGCTCACCGGTGCCTTCGTCAGAATCCACAGCGTGGTCCAAGTCCTTGACCGAAGTGCACTGCGCGACAACCACGGATTCGTCTCCCACACGACGATGACTGCCGTGGAGACTGCGCTCCGGGAGTTCCTGGAATTGCCGTAGCCGGCACCGCGCCCGCCGCGAGGTTGGCACGCGCACCAGGGACAAATGACTCTGTCGATCATTGCGGTCTTCGGCGAGCATCATCCCCGGGAGGTACCGAGGATGATGCTCCTGAGCCTGTACGCGGTGACCATCGTCATCATGTTCGTGGTCGCCACCCGGCCCGTCGCCCGGGCGGTCGCGGCCCAGACCAGGCCCGTCGTGCGGGCCGTTGCCGTCCGGGCCGGGCCCTTCGCGCGGGCGGTCGCGGTTCGGGCCGGGCCTGTCGTCCGGGCGGTCGGCGGGTGGGCGCGGCGCAAGTCGGCGCGGGCCGCCGATCGGTCGATGCCCGCGCCCGCCGTCCGCCCGAGCAGCCTTGAGGGCATGATCGTCGCCTTGCTGATCGCCGGGGAGATCACTAATTGCGAGTATCGGCGAGCAGTTGAAGAGCTCGCGGCGCAGGACGACGCGTATTACCCCTTGAGCGTTCCGACGGATCCGGGGGGCGGCTAGTTTGGTGCCAAGCGGGCGCGATCGCCGGCCGGTTGTGCGATTCGGGGTACCGCCGAGGTGAACGGCGGCGGCGCGTTCTCCGGTACCACGGTCGCGGTTGGCAAAGGCCTGTTCGTCGCGCTTCGAACGTGAGCTCACCCGGCGCCCTCGCGGGCGTCGCCGTCCCGTACCGAGCGCAGCAGCACCTGCGAAACGTCGACGACCTGCAATTCCTCCGGCGCCTTGCCCTGCTGTTTGCGGTTCGCGGCGCCGTCGGTGAGCATGACGATGCAGTACGGGCACGCCGCCGTGATCAGCTCGGCGCCGGTGCCGATCGCCTCGTCCGTGCGGGTCTCGTTGATCCGGGTGCCGATCGTCTCCTCCATCCACATCCGGGCGCCGCCCGCCCCGCAGCAGAACGACGTCTCGCGATGGCGGGGCATTTCGGTGAGCCGGATCCCCGGCACGCTGCCGAGGATGTCCCGGGGCGCGTCGAAGACCCGGTTGTGCCGGCCGAGATAGCACGGGTCGTGATAGGTGACCGTGGCGTCGACCGGATGCGTCGGCACGAGCCGGCCCTCGGCGACGAGCCGGGACAGCAACTGCGTGTGGTGCAGGACCTCGTAGACGCCGCCAAGCTGCGGATATTCGTTGCCGAGCGCGTTGAAGCAGTGCGCGCAGGTGACCACGATCCGCTTCGCGCCCACGGCGTTGAGCTTTTCCACGTTCTGCTTGGCCAGCTCTTGGAACAGCATTTCCTGGCCCAGCCGCCGGGCGGAGTCGCCGGTGCAGGTCTCCTCGCCGCCGAGCACCATGAACTGGACGCCGGCCTCGTGGAGCAGCTCGGCCACGGCCCGGGTCGTCTTCTTGGCGTTCTCGTCCAGCGAGCCGGCGCAGCCCACCCACAGCAGGTATTCGACCTCGTCGGGGAGACGTTCGGAGTCCAGGACCCGTACCTCGAAGGGCAGCCCGGCCATCCACTCCAGCCTCGCCTGCGCGCCGCGACCCCAGGGGTCGCCGGCCCGCTCCAGGTTGCGCAGCATCGTGTGTGCTTCCCGGGGGAACTGCGACTCGATCAGCACCTGGTAGCGGCGCATGTCGACGATGTGGTCGACGTGCTCGATGTCGACCGGGCACTGCTCCACGCAGGCGCCGCAGGTGACGCAGGACCACAGGATGTCCGGATCGATCACACCGCCCTCCTCCGGCGTACCAATGAGGGGTCGTCCGGCCTCGGCGAGGACGTCCCGGGGGAGGGCGGCCCGTTGCTCGTCCGAGCCGGCCAGCAGGTACGGGGCTTTCGCCGAGGCGTGGTCCCGGAGGCTCATGATCAGCAGTTTGGGGCTGAGTGGCTTTTCGGTGTTCCAGGCCGGGCACTGTGACTGGCAGCGCCCGCATTCGGTGCAGGTACCGAAGTCCAGCAGGCCTTTCCAGGTGAAGTCCTCGATGACCCCGCGGCCGATCTTGTCGTCCTCGCCCGGATCCTCGAAGTCGACCTCGTGGCCGCCGGAGTACACCGGCAGCAGCGCACCCAGCGCGCGCGGGCGCCGGGAGAAGGCCACGTTGAGCGGGGCCAGGAAGATGTGCAGGTGTTTGGAGTACAGGACGATCACCAGGAAGGCCAGCACGACGCCGAGCGAGGCGAGAACACCGACCGTTTCCAGCACGTCGTTGGCCGTGCGCCCGGCCGGTTTCAGCAGCTGCGCGACCGCCTCGGACGCGAACGCCCCGTGCGGGAACGGGAAGTTGCCCGTGTTGATCTGGGCGCCCCGGTACAGCAGCAGCGTCCACATGACGTTGAAGATCATGAAGAGGACGAGCCATGCGGGGCCCAGATGCGATCCGAAGAACCGCGAGCCGCGGCCCCGGCGCTCCGGGCTCTGGCGCAGCCGGATCAGGCTGAAGACGATCAGGCCGCAGAGCACCGCGACGATGAAGACGTCCTCAAGAAACCCCAGCCAGGTTTGCGTGCCGATGAGCGGGATGTGAAAGTCGCGCTGGAACAGCGCGCCGAAACCCTCCACAATGGTGGCGCTGAGGATCAGGAAGCCCCAGAACACCGCGAAATGCGCCGCGCCGGGAACACTCCACTTCAGCAGCTTGCGCTGGCCGAGGACCTCGCTCGCCACCGCCAGCGAGCGGGTGCCCACGTCGCGCGTGCGATCCGGTTCTACCGGCTGCCCCGTTCGCCCCAGCCGGTAGAGCATGAGCACCCGCCGACCGGCCACCGCGAACGAGGCCAGCGCGATCGCCAGGCCGAGCACAAGTCGCACCACCACTTTTAGGCCTCCGAGACATCCTTGGTGCTGATGATGGGTAGCGCCTTGCGCCGCTCGATCTCGGCGAGGAGTTCCGGTACGACCTGATGCACGTCGCCGACCACCCCCAGATCGGACAGCTGAAAAATCGGTGCCGCCGGGTCGCTGTCGATGGCCACGATCGTTCCGGCGCTGCGCATGCCCGCGCAGTGCCGCAGCGAGCCGGACAGGCCCAGGGCAAGGTAGAGACTGGGGTGCACGATCGTGCCGACCTGGTCGACCAGCGCCTCCCGCGGACACCAGCCCAGCTCGGTGGCGGTGTGCGAACCGCCGGCCACCCCGCCGAGCGCCGCGGCGAGCCGGTGGACCAGGCCGAACGCCTCCCGGGAGCCGATCCCCCGGCCGCCGGCGACGATCACGGCGGCCGTCGACAACTCCGGTCGGCGCTCGGTGCCCCGGGCCGCTCGGGAGACCGTCCGCACGGCGTACACGCTGCTCGGGAAGGTGATCCGCGCGGGGCTGACCGTCGGGGTCACCGGTGCGGGCACGACCGTGATGTGTTCGGTTCGCACCGCGAGAATCGGGACACCGCGGGCCACGCGCGACTCCACCAGGTAGGAGCCGCCTTGAACCGACTGCACCGCGACCGGGCCGTCCGGGTCGGCCAGCACGTCGATCACATCGCTGAGGACTCCGGAGTCCAGGCGTACCGCGACGCGCCCCGCGATCTCCAGGCCGTCCCGGCCGGAGGCGATCAGGATCGCGGCGGGCGACGTCCGGCGGGCCAGCTCGGCCAGCATTTCGACCCGGGCGGCCGCCGGGTGGTCGTCGACTTCGGGGGCGGCCACCGGATAGATCGTCGCCGCGCCGAATCTGCCCAGCAGGGCGGTGCTCGCCGGATTGGCCGGGCCGCCGAGCACCACCGCCGGCGTGCCGAGCCGTCGCGCGACGGTCAGCAACGCGCAGGTGGCGCGCCGCACGGTCGTGCCGCGTTCCGCGAGAACCAGGACCGTGCGCATGTGGCCTCCCCGGTACGGCTATAGGAACTGGCGCTCGGCCAGGAAATCCGCCAGGCGTACCGCCGCGCTGGTCGGGTCGCCCTCCATCAGCACCCGGGGTCTGCCGCCCCGGCGCGGTGTCACCGCGCGCACGACGGACGCCGCGCCGCGCAGGCCCACCTCCGCCGGGTCGATGCCCAGCGTGGCCAACGACCAGACCGAGATCGGCTTGTCCCGGGCGTCAACTCTGGACACGTACCTTGGATAGCGCGGCTCGCCGCACCGCTCGGTGACCGAGACGACGGCCGGCGGCGCGGCGACGAGCACCCGCAGGTCGCCGTTCCCGTCGTCGCGGTGGATTTCGATCTTGTTCTCCCGCACCACCAGCTCGTCGGCGAAACAGAGCGCCGGCACACCCAGCCGCTCGGCGACCATGGCGGGCACCGCCGACATGCCGGAATCCGCCGAGGTCGATCCGCACAGCACGAGATCGAACCCGAGGCGCGCCACCGCGGCCGCCAGGACCCGCGACGTGGCCAGCGCGTCGGACCCGTGCAGCGCCTCGTCATGGACGTGCACGGCGGCGTCGGCACCGAGCACCAGCGCCATCCGAAGGGCGTCGATGGCATCCGCCGGCCCCATCGTCACGGCCGTGATCTGCACGTCGCGCCGGCGGATGGCGATCTGCAGGCTCTGGTCGACCGCGAACCAGTCGGCCGCGTTGAGCCGCGCGGGCGGGCCGTCGCGATCCACAGTGAGGTCCGGGGCGAACGACAGGCCGCCGTCGCCGGACGGTACCTGCTTGACGAGCACCACGATCTTCACCGCGTGGACCTCCCGCCTGGTCACCGCCTCGGGACTGAGCGTGAGTTTAGGACGATCGCCATCGATCTGGCTAGGGCCGTCGCCGACCCGCGGTCAACTTCTTTAGCGTGACTCTTCGGCCGATTCGAGGCGGGGCGAGAGGTCGGCGGTCGGACCAGCCGCCAATGTGGCTGTCGGGTCTGGGGCGGGCCCGGCGGGCGGTTTCAGGAACGCTCGGACGTCCACAGTCTCGAGTGCTTCCAGGTCGGACGTGTCAGCTAGCTCCACCACTTGCGTCACGTCAACGTCGCTAGCCGGCGCAGCGCCGTCGCCAGCAGTCGAGGAGGCAGGCGGGACATAGTCGTCGGCTGGGCTGCCCGACGGGCGCAGCGAGCGCACCCGCGGCCGCTCGCCGGTGCCGAACCGCGGCTGCGACTGATGGCCGGTGCCGGTCATCGGCAACTGCCGAGAGTCGACACCATCGGCGGGCGGCCACCCCACCGTCCCGGCCCGCAGCGTGACGCCATCGCCGACCTGCTGGCGATCCGCGCCCTCCACCACCTG
>Ga0307515_10016740_pt1 | contig 13410 bp, 2 predicted proteins | sample 17_EM_MG_FD_194513 | JGI IMG/M metagenome (GOLD analysis project Ga0307515, IMG submission 194513) | Populus trichocarpa ectomycorrhiza microbial communities from riparian zone in the Pacific Northwest, United States - 17_EM | ecosystem: Host-associated > Plants > Roots > Unclassified | place...
TCCCATCTGCCTATCAGTCAAATGACTCCACCGACGTCGAGTTCGTCTACCACAATCATCCTCAATAAGCCAGAAGACTGGGAGCAATGGATCTGGCAACTACAAGCCCTCGTGGACAAACGAATTTGGGCCCATGTTGACCCAGACAAGGAAGCACCTCAACGAGGTCTACTACAAGAACCACCCTATCCAGAAGTTATAGATTTTAATGAGAATGCAACCTCATATGCATAGCTCTCGACGAATTAACAGAGGGCATATGAGAACAGCAGACGATACTACGACTAGGACATGAAGTACTTCCTGAAACAGGAAGAGCATCTGCAACAGATACGCACCCAGATCACGTCTACAGTATTGATTCAGAAGAAGCTACTGCTTAACCCTTCCCTGACAGTTAAAGAATGGTTATCTCAACTGAAGGAGAATATAGAACCTACCTTGTCGTTCGTTAGGAAGAAGGTATAACACTAGTATACGGAAGCCTATAAGGGGTTCACATACTTGTTAAAATTGAATTAATGGCTAGATTAATGGGAACACGCAATAGTACTAGGAGAGAAGTATAAGATCCCTTAAATGTCTGATGGAATCTAGCTTTAAGAATTAGTAGAAGTTATTTAACCTTTTAGCGATGCCTACTGTATAAAGTATACTACCGAGTTAAATGACCCTTAGAAGTTAAGATCTTCCGAATACCGTAGAGTAGCAAAGGAGCTATAAGAAGGACTTAGAATACCCTCGGAGAAAGCTAATGCTACTATAAGAGGAAGTACCTTTAATGTAGACTTCGCAGAGTAAGCTATTAAGGATTACTCTAATACTACTAAAGGTTTATAAAGAGGAAAGGCCTTAGTACGTAAAAGCCGCTTAAAGAGAGCCGGGATACTAGTGGATGAGAAGACGTCCTATAAGAAGCTAATACCTAAGTGCCTAGCATACGGAATACGAGGACACTCCCTTTGGGACTATTGGTGTTTATTTAAAGATAAGAGACCTACAGGAGTTACGATTGGAGATACTCGTATCGAAAAGGCACTAAGGAAGGTAGAATAGAATAAGGATCTTGCTAATCTAGTTACCAAAATTAGACGTAAATAAGAAGACGAAGCTTAATAACGATAAGACGAAAGCAAGGAGGTCCTATATCTTAAGGACGTTGCCTTCTATACGGACTTTAATATGAATCTAATGTCGTTCCGTCTACTTTGAAAATAAGGGTACTACTAGGATAATAAAGGATAACACAATCCTATGCTAAATGGAAGAATATTATGGATAATAGACTATCGAAATACGTCTGATTAGGGAGTCTATTAGCGTTTAATATAAGCCAACTACTACGCCGCCAACGGAAGCGCAGAGTATCGTTAAGAGACATTTGTCCAGATGTAAAAGGTAATGTACGACTACGGTATCTGCGTCTAGGTTATTTAGGACCTATAAGGTCTTACGAAGGTTCTCGGATCGGAATATTGATAAACCCTATCTCGACCTCTATGTTGACTGGACGACCTTAAGGAAGCGCTAAGAGATTATATTTAAGCCTTTGGCGCTATACCTAAGCTTAGAACGGTACCGCCGAACGCTTAGGGGGTGTAATTATTAAAAAAGCACGTAAAGGGACAGCAGACCCTTAGCTTATTGAGACCTACCTATAAGAGCTACTATATTGGCGAGTACGATATACTGGACCCTAATAGCTATTACCGTAAAATTCGACCTAGAGACGATATAGAAAGATACAGTTAACGTGTTTGTCTATTACAATCTTAATAAAGTCGTCTGTTGATGACATCGTTTTCCGCTATAGAAAGATAGATAAGAAGAAAGCTTAAGAAGTAATTAAGGAGCTAAGTAAGGAATACTAGATGAGTACCCTTAGCGAGCTAAAATGGTTCCTAGGAATCTATATGCTACGCGATTATAGCTAGAGGCTCCTATGGCTATTTCAGGAAGCCTATATTAAGAAGATAGCTAACCAATATAAGATAGATCTAAAAGGGCGTCTTTTAGACACTCCTATGGTAGAATCGGAACTCCTCCCTACCGATTACCGATTGATCCGTCTAACGCTTCCGTCCCCTAATATAGACCTACTAGTCCGTCCTATATCCCTACTAAGAGAAGCAGCTTTTATAATGCTATGTTAGAGTATTCTAGTACCTATATAGTATAAGGAGTAGAGTAATTTACTATGGAGGAGATAAGGAAGGAATAAACGGGAAAGGGAGAGATAAAGGAATAAGCGACAAAGGACGAGACGACGGAAGAGACGGTAGAGGTAAAGCGCAATCATTTATCTATGCCAGCGATGCATTATTCGCGGACAATTCTGACGATAGAAAGAGCTTATAAGGATACATTATAAAGCTATTTAGGGGACCGATTGTATGGAGAGCAAATAAGCAGGATATGGTGACTATATCAAGCATAGAAGCCGAGTTAATAGCCCTATCTTAGACAGCGAAAGAAGCTATCTTTACCAGTAATAACGTTATAACTAAACGAGCCCTTAATTATCAACTCCAATTAATTACAGAAGACACGGCGAAGTTAATTACAAAGCTCCGACACGTTAATATTCATTAACACTTGTTGCGTTAAGAATACGCAATAAGACGAGTAGTATTTTAGTAGAAAGCAACGAAGGAGATAATCGCTAATGGACTTACGAAGGCCCTGCCTAAGTAGAGGTTTCAGAACTTCGTTAACCTAGTCGGAATGGTGGATATTAAGGAGCGGCTGGATAAGGAGAAGCAACTAGAGGACCTAAGAGAGAAGGTTAGGGCGAGAAGGATTTAGATAAGATTATGGTTTAATTAACACATTAACGGACACGAGAAGGTGGTTAGCTTTAACCTCAAAGAGCTCGAAGCTAAGGGGGTGTGTTAGATAATCTGTATTCTAAGGCGTGGGACATGTGCACGAGTCATATGCACGGGGTATGTATATTGTAAATCTCTTTATAGAGCCCTAGGGGCCCTAGGTTAACCAACGATCAAGACAAGATTAAGATTATCAATTAATTAACCCATTTTATTAATAAATAGCTCTATATAAGTTATCTAATAGGTTTAGGATTTAATATTAATACTAGCGCTGCAAAGGCTACTACAGAGGTTAGTATGGAGGTTAGTGTTAAGCTTGCTGCTAGTAGGTTAGGATATTGTTTACTAATTTAGCTTATTATACCGGTTATTTAAGTGCGGTAGGGGTTAGAGGAAACGTCTTAGCGCTTAAGTTAGACGGGGTTAAGAATCTCTATTAGGACGGAGCTTAAGGTATGGGTTAAGATACGGCAGCTTAAGGCATAGGTTAAGATGTAGCAGCTTAAGGAACTTAAGGTGTTTAATAGCCTAAGGTTGTCTGTAGTAGTTGCTGTGGAAGTTCTTACGGAGATTGCTACGGAGGTTCTTGCGGAGATTACTGCGGAGGTTCTTATAGAGGCTCTTACGGAGATTACTGCGGAGATTCTTGCGGAGGTTTTTGCGGAGGTTACTGCAGAGCTTATTACGGAGGTTAAAGCGTCTCTAGTGGTACAGCGATTGGGACAACTGGTGGTATAGTAGTTGGAATAGCTAGTGGAATTAGCGGAGTAGCTGGTGGTTAGGCTAGAGATGCTTATATAGCTAGTAGGGGACTATAGAAAGGTGTTAATTGTAGCTGTTCGTTGTTAGGATTCCATTAAGAGTTAAACTTCTTTATAGTACGTATTTAGTGCTTAATCTCTTATAGAGTCCATTCGTGCTCTTCCTTTACGTTAAGGACCTGCTCCTAAATGTTGTCTTTAATAATGCCCCTATCTATAGGGACAAATACTCCATTCTTCCGAAGGAAGTCTTGAAAATCCTAAATAATATTAACATTGCTAAGTGCCTAGGTATTAACGGTCCATCCTATAAAATCCTCCCTAAAATATTCCTATAGTTGTATATTGGCGTAGTATCTACTTTGGTAAAATAGAATATGGTATAGGAGAAAGTTATTAACTTATTTTACGGTATAAGTTATTATATTAAAGGTGGAGGTAAATTCGTCCTAATTTTTATTAATAAGTTTCGCGTACAAAGCTACCCTTAGTAGTAAGGAGTCTTCCTAGTTATTTAAGATAGGCGTAGCTATATTTTTGGGGAGAGGGAAGTGTTATTAGGGTAGGAATTATTGTTTGGTACGCGTTTGTTATTTAGTACGCGTTTATAACGTGTATTTGCAATTATGGGGCTTAGGACTAGTTCTAGCCTTAAATCGCGAAGACTTATAAAGCGTGTTGTTCTACGTAATGGACGCAAGAATCTGTAATCTAGGAAAGGCTTAAGACTAGTTCTGGCCTTTAGATCCTTAGATTTATAGAAGAGTTCTATTTAAGGTTTAGGACCAGTTCTAACCTTAAAAGACAGCTTCCTCTAGCATGAGTAGTACTAGTACAGTAGCTTATCTCTTCTTGGTAGAATACCTAGCTATTCTATAATATAACAGTAAAGTTAACTACTGATTAGTGTTGGTAACACAAGGTGATATTACGTATTTACAAGTTATAGGTAGTATAATAGTTGTTCTTCTTCTTGTTTTGAAAGTAAAGGATCGTAAGGATCGCGGTGCCTAAGTAGGGGGTTAATTAGTCACTACAAGGATGACTAATTAAAGACATATAACCTCTATCCATACATTTTAACAGAAGGTATTGTACGTAGTTCTTTAGTTCTTTAACTTGTTCTTTACTTTCTCCTTCTTATAGCCCTATATATGCCTAATTTAGGCTATCTAAGGCCTATTATAGGTGTTTCTCTAGAGAAAGTGGGGAAGAAGGTATACTAGCCCTGGCCGTAGTAGGCTTAGGCATTAGTTTTTTTACCCTTACTTTAGGTTCTTAGTTTTCTTTTCCTTTTTTGGGGGAGAATTAACCTTTTCTCTTCCTCCCCTTCTTTAGTACTAGATCGACCCTTTCTCCTATATCTATGTCTCTATCTCTTCTAGATAGGCAAGGAGAAGGAGAAGAAGGAAGGGAAGGGGTCGACTAGAACTCGTTATCGCTTATATTTATAGGTTCTTTACCTATAAAAGGTTGTTGTTTTTTTGGCCTAGGAGGCCTCGACATCTTATAGGGGGGTTTCCTAGTTTTTTCAGTAGATAATAACCTCCTTAGGTCTCTTATCTCCTAGTTATAGAGGTGAAAAACTAGGTAAAAAGCCGAACTAGTTTTTACTATCCTTTTATACCCTTTTCTCCTTACTAATCCTATTAGAAGATTTCTGGGAAGATTAGGCTAAAAGGTAGTAGAAAAACTAGCTAAAAAAGACTAGGGTAGTTATTTTCTTTTCCTTTTAGAAGTAGAAAAAACTACTAAAAAAAAGGACTTATTAGGCTTTTACTAGCAGAAAAGCCCAAAAAGGCAATCCTCCTCTTACTAAGAAAAATCTGACTAAACGAGATATAAAAATGTACCTACACCCCCTATTTTAATAGGCTTTTACTTTATTATAGAAGAAAAACCTAGGAAAAGTCTATTTTTTAGTTTTGGTGTTCCTATCCTTGTCTTGCCTATTCTTGCTTATAAGCTAGGACCACCCCTAAGCAGAATTTTCTGTCGGGGAAAAGGGGGTAAATTGGCAAATGAATCCACCTCTAGCTTGCTAGGCAGTAGGAATTAGGTCTTAAAAGTTGGAAAATCAATTGTTTTTGATAGAGAGATGGGTATGCGTAATTTTTTTTTGGAGTACGGCGCCACCTTTTAGTAAGGTTGTATGTGCGGTGGCTAAGCTTAGTATAGCTATATAGTTTATATTACTATTTAAGGCGAATTATGGATATAAGCTAAGAATATTATTGTTATTGTAATAAGTAAAGAAAATAAGTAGTAGAGCTAAGTAAAGAATGGAGATACTAATAAATCTTTATATAGACTTTACTAAGATAGCTAAGGTAGTATAGTAAAGGGTAAAAAAAGGTATAATAATACTAAGAGATCTAAGGGACCAGATCTTAAGGAGGGGGATAAAGTATAGCTACTATATACAAATTTTAAGAGTTAATAAGTAAGCAAGAAATTGGACTGCGTTAGACTAGGACTATTTAAGGTTATAGTAAAGATCTTAGAAGTTATATATAGACTTAACTTATTAGAGAAAATAAAAATCTACCCTATATAGCGTATCGCAATACTAAAGCTAATATATAGGAATATTAAGTTACTAGTTTACAAAGTAGATATATATAAAGGGTAAGAAAAGATAAATAATAAGTTTTAAAGATTGTTAATTATAAGAATATTAATAATAAAATATAGTATAAAGTTAAGGAAATAGGCTATAATAAGACTACCTAGGAGCTACTATAGAATTTAAAGAATACTATAAAAAAGGTAATAGAATATTAGAAGAAATAAGGTTATAAAGTATTAATAAAAAAGGATTACTAAAGAATAAGTTATCTACTAAGGGGGACCTAAGAGGAGCAGCTACTAAGTTACTTAACGTTATTTCCCTCTCTATTAAAGCGGAACCCTTTTCAGCCTCCTCCTATTTAAGTTTATAAACACCCTATTTAGTAAGCTTTTATTTCTTTAAATAGATCTTCTTATAAACCTTCTTATAGACCTTTTTAAGATAGAGTAACTAAGTGTAAGTAGCTAGTTAAGCGTTAAATACTTACTTTTAGAAGTCTTTATATAGAATAGGTAATTAGCGAATAGCGGTAAGATAGCAAGTATATATTATAGCAAGATAGGGGGTAAAGGAAACGGTTATGGTATATTAGAAGTAATAGAGAAGAGTCTTTTACACTTATTTACTGTATTGATAATAGTCTATATAATTATTCTCGCCTTTATAAAAGCTTTCTTTAAATTTATAAATCCATAGCAATAGGATTAGTAAAGAGACTACTAAGATATTAGGTCTATTTTATAATAACAGTAAAAGCACTAAAAAGAAAGAGGAGAGTAAGTAATCTATTAATTTATAAATATTTTCTAACCTAGGGAATATAATACTAACCTTAACTCCCGTGACTTTAAGGACTAATAATCTTTAGTAAATAGAGGATAAGGGTTATAAGGTCTACTTACCTATCCCTAAAAAAACAATACGTCTACTACCTTTTAATAAACCATTAATAGGACGAGATAAAAGCCGTAATAGCAGCGAAACCAGCCCAAAAACTACTTAATAAAGCAACCCGATATCGGAATCCTATTCCCCGCACCGAGAAACCCCATAAAACCACGTCGCCCCCCATCTAGAGCATAGTGGACGACGGAGGGGCGCAGGCTTCCTACTAGAGTCGCGAGAGTCGCGACGCGCGGGAGCCGAACCACAAACTAGGTGGGCAATAACGCGAAAAGGACAGCTGCTAGCAATAATAAAAACTAAAGGAAACACTTAAACAAATTAAAGACAATCTTATAAAAGAGGAGGAAGAAACTCTACGGCACTAGATACTTACCTCTATTTAAAAGGTAATATAGTATATTAAAGCCCTTTTAACGCGTTTAGTTCCCTAAATAACCTAAGAATAAAAGACTAAGGCCTAGCTTAACCGAATTAAAGCTAGTATTAAGAAAATCCAAAAAAAAACGCGTAAAGGAGGACCCCTAGGCCTAGGAGTTCCCCTAGTACAGGTCCAAACCTAGGCAGCTATTACTACGCAGGCGGCCCACACGGTAAACGCAGTCGCGGCACCACAAAGAGCGAGTATACGCGTCCGGCTTAAGGAGCCCTAGGGCTATAAACTAGGGGAGCTTCTTAAAACTATTTAAAGAATAATACTAAGCGTATACGCCGTACGTACCCTTAATAGTAGGGACGTAGATATTTATATCCCCTCCTAAATAATAAAGGACTAAATCCTAAATAGGCTAGACGCGCTAGGACTTAGAATATTAAGGAAAGATTACCTCCTAGAAGTACCGGGAGTCCTACTTAAGACTCTAATTAATAGCGGAAGGGATGCAGATAATTTAGAATTAACTTAATCTATTTATAAAGCTACAAAGCGCCTTATATCTAGAATAGCTATTAGCCGGATCTAATAGCTATACAACCCTAAAGCGCAGGCGAAACGCTAGGTAAGCTCTAATAGCGCCTAAAGAGAACCTAAGAAGACTAGGGGAATAATTATAATTAGCGTCCTAACCTAAGCAATTTAGCAAAAGATTATAAAAAGCGGGATAGTTATTAAATCCCAGCTCTTTAAGACTAGGCTATTTAAGAATAGCGTAATTATAAAGTAATGCTACCGCTATAATTAATAAAGGTATATATAAAGCGTATATAGAAAGTAAATAAAATATAGGTAATATACGGGACTATATAATACCATAGATTGTCCTAAGGAAAGGGTATCTTATATTAACTGCGGTAAAGCCTATAAAGTATAGCAAAAAAAGGAGTGTAGGACCTTTTAAAGCTACCTTAAAGGTATCTAAATAAAGAGGATAGCCCTTTTAACGCAGTTGCTCCGCATATAAGAAGCCGCAGAAATAATATACCAACCCTTAATACTAGGAAACCTTATAATTAGCACTAATAAGAAAAGAGGACGGGAAATATCTTACCTAGGAACCTAAGAATAACCACTTAAACGGGGACTAGGCAAACTATCTTTTATTAAAATAGCAAGCAGAGACAGATTACAATTAAGGCTTTAGCTTCGCGCTAATAGAGCAATAATAGTTAATAGTAAAAACGACAAGGAATAGGATATAGATATAGATAAGCCCACACCTACTTTAAATAAGTAAGTGTATAATTATCTAGTATAACTGCGGAAATGCAAACTAAGGGGCGTGTTACCCCTTCTTTAACAGCGTCACGCTAGCGGACTATTAGGTCCTCGCAATTTAGGAGCTAGTATATAATAAATACACTAAATTAATATACTGCCCTAAGGGATTCACACTTATATATAACGCTCTCCCTATAATAAAGGTCTGCTTTATAATTAGCCGGAATATTAACGCCGTATATTAAAAGCGTAGATAGTACGGCCCCTTTACCGTAGCCCTCTAGGTACGCCTAAAGGGGCTAGAGGCTATAATTATTAATATCTATAACCTGCGCGAAGATGGCCCTTAGATTAGGGCATGGCCTAAGGTTAAAATGGCTATTAAGGAAGCCAAGGGAGAAATCATACTCTTAGGTAACTTTAACGCCTACTACCTAATATAGGGCGGAAAGCATATAGCCAGTAAAGAGCAGGCGAAGCGCCTTTTAGCCGAAACCGACGCTAGAGGCCTAGTACTCGCTATACTAAAAAGAGAGCCTATATGGAAAAGAGGGTAATAGGAAAGTATAATAGACCTTACGTTTATATCACTAAATCTATACAGAAAAGTTAACTTCTATAATATAGTTAAGGAATGGGCCCTTATAAGAGACTATATACCAATCCGCATCTAAATTAATAACGCTAGCTGTCCGCTAGCGGAACGCTAGCGCCTTGCCCTTAAGAAGCTAAACTTATAGGGCTTTCTCTAAAGCATTTAGGAGCTTAACTAAGCTACATCTAAAGACCCCTTTTAAGCCCTTTAGGAAGGGATTAAGCAAGCACTTAAAGAACACTGCCTATAAGCACAGCCTAGCTAGCAGGCCTATTAAGAATGGTCGCTATAGGCTATATAGCTCTACGCCGGCGCCTAATAGGCGCAATAATAGCTCTAAGCTTATAACAACCCTAAGGACCACTAAAGATATTTAGCATTAAATAATTAACTGCAAAAAGAGACTAGGAGAGTTAGTCGTAATAACTAGAGACGCTTTATTTATAAAATTACTAAAGATTAATTAAAACTATATAACAAGGAACTCTAGACTCTATTAAAATAGAGTAAAAAAGCAAGCGTAGCGAAGGCAGACCCCTATCTACTAAACCTTAGGAGGTTTACTAAGGATCCCTTAACAGACAATAATATTATAAAGGCTGATATCCTTATAGCCAAGTTCTTTCCTAAAACTAGAATAGCAGACCTTAGTAATATAGAGATAATAAGGGAACAAAATGTGCTTAATATTAGCCCCACTATCTTAACAGAAGAAATTAGTAAGCTTATTATAAGTCTTCTAAATAAAAAAGCCCTAGGGCTAGATAGCATACCAAACAAGGTCCTTAAAGTGGTTGCCCTAGTTATTATAAAAGATTTAGTAGAAGTAGCTAGTCATTACTTTACCAGCGGAATAATACTAGAAAGCCTTAAAGAATCTATAACTATAGTATTACATAAAGAAGGAAAAAAAGACTACTCTCTCCTATGCAGCTATAGACCAATTACCCTTAAAAACACGCTAGCAAAAGTCCTAGAAAAGTATGTAGCTAACATTATATCTAAGGCTGCGAAGGAGTAGGGGCTACTCTCTTAGAACTAGATGGGAGTAAGGCGTAAATAATCCACACTATTAGCAGTAGGACTACTTAGCTTCTATGTACAGACGGCGTAGCGAACGCGCCATGGGTGTATAGTGTTAATGCTAAGCCTAGACTTAGCAGGGGTATTTAACAACGTCTCCTATAAAAAGCTCCTCTATATTTTTAAAAAAAAAGGCTTTTTAAAGTGGCTTATAGACTTTATATAAAGCTTCCTAATAGCACATAAAACCCGTATTAAGTTTATAGAATACAAGAGCAACTAGATTTAGACGTAAACAGGCATTCCTTAGGGGTCACCCTTATTACTAATCTTATTACTCTTTTTTATATTAGAGTTGTTAAAGGAATTCCAGCGCCCTAATAGTAGCACGCTAGGGTTTAGCTTTATAGACAATACAAACCTTATTACCTAGGGGGACTCCGCGGCAGAGAACTGTTAATAATTAGAGGCCGCCTATAACTACTACGCTATATAGGCAAATTAACACGGGGTGGCGTTTGCCCCTAAGAAGTACTAGCTTATACACTTTATAAGGCAACGGCGCCACGCCACTATAGACCTTGCGTCTACCGTACGTATTACTAGCTACAAGACAGCCCCTTAGAAAACCAGTATGCGAGTCCTAGGGATCTAGGTAGACCCTAAGCTCTAATAGAAAGAGCAGGTTAAAAAGGCCGCAAGTAAGGGCTTAGCAGCCTTTAAAGTAATATTAAGGATCACCGCGTCTATATAGGGCCCATTAATGCGCCGCTCACGCCTCCTATATATAGCCACCGTCCGACTAGTGATGCTATATAGCGCCTAAGTATAGGGAGTATAGGACGACGGCGGAACACTAGCAAAAAGCTTACTTAAACCACTACAGAAAGTCTAGAACTAGTGTCTCTGTAGGATTATAGGGGTATACTAGTAAACACTAATAGCTGTAATAGAGAAGAAAGCGGCTATTCCCCTAATTCAACTCTATATTAAAACAACAGCCCTTTAAAGAGCCGCTAAGACGGCCTCTAATAGGGTAGAAAAGGAATTAGTAGAGGCACTTAACAGTATCTAAAATATATTAGTAAAGCGCCAGCAAAAAATAAAACGGCTACTAGTACTATTAGAAGCGCTTAGGGAACGTACAAAAAACCGCGAAAATAAGATATAAGGCTTCCTTGCGCACTAGAAGGACTATATAGAGTAGAAAGCTGTAATAAACCCCCGTAAGTATGGCCAGCGGAATACCAGTAAAGCGTAGGCGGAGCGCCGCTACCGTATAGAAGGTCACCAGCACTAAAGGTAGGTAACTACCTTTATCGCGAAATGGGCAGATTTAGAATAGCAATAACGGTAATAGGTAAAGGCTAAAGACCGCACAGAAACTATGTGGAAGACCCTATAGGGGAAACCTATAATCCTATTATATAAAGGCCTAACAAAAGCAGAGGCTATAGTACTATTTCTTCTTCGCATAGAGGTAATAGGGCTTAATATATAGCTTATATCCGTTAGTATACCGGCGGTTCTCCCACAGTATAAATACGGCTGGATAAGACAGATAGTCTACTATATGCTATTCCAGTGTCTAAACTACTAAAGGGCGGACTTTATAGCAAAATACGCCTCTAAACACCTTTAGGATGTTTTAAATAATAAAGAAAGCGCCTAAGTGGCAGCAAAATAGCTGGTACAGTTAGGTATTTTACTCTAGTTTTAGGCAGTAAAGGTAATAGATATAGAGAATATAAGTAGATACCAGCCCTTTTAAAGCCTAGAGGACTGGTAAAATAATTAGGGTAAAAGGATAAGGAAAGAAGGGGGTAAAGTAAGATTATCCGCGAAGCGTGACTAGTTGGCTTAATATGCAGACTTAAAGGCAGGTAGAAGGTAAGCCGCTAACGCTCCGATGTCGGAACGCTACTATCTCTCCAGCGCGGCCTAAGGTGGGGTTTTCTTTAAGTTAGAGTTTTTCCTATAAAAGGTATTAGCCTGCGTGGACCCATTAGGGGGACCGGGACGGGCGGTAAATTGAATTTATTATTAATAGGACGAGATAAGGTATATATTATGGCCTAGCCTATACTAGCTCTAGGAACTCCTAGAACTCTATACTTTATAAAATAAAATAAAATTAATAATACGAGCGACTATATATCTAATATTATATTATAGACGATAAGAAGTATTAAGGACTTCTAAAGTATTGCAACTATTAGATAGAGATGTAGATCTAAAGCCTACCTAAATTTATAATTAGTAATTAGATAGAACTTATAAGAAAGCTTAGAAGAGACTGCTAAGAAAGTAACTACTTTTAATAAATTAAGATAGTAGAATTCCTAGAAGCTTATATACTATAGTATAGAAATAACCCGCCTAAGAGTACTAAAACTAGTAATTTAGAAAACTATAAACGGCGGTACTAGTTTATAAGGGAACTCCCTTTTAAAGATAAAAGATATGGTATAGCTAAAACGGAAACTAACTTAGATAAATAAGAGTCCTTTAACTTCTACCTACTAAAGGGGGCCGTAGAAGATAGACCCAGTTTATAAAAGGCATAGATTATCTATTAATAATAAATCTTGAAGGTAAGGTCTTCGTTAACTAGTTAGATAATTTAATAATTAATAACTAGCTATAACTAACTTAAAAGACGCCGCTCTTTAACCATCTATAGTTTTCCAGCTAAATAAGTTAGTAAATACCTATTAAACGGCCTAGGAAATAGACCTAGTACTTAAAAAACTTACTAGCTAACTTTAGAAGTAATCTTAGGACGGCTAAGTTAATAGGGATTATATTTTCTATACCGTTCCTAAATAAGATTCGTTAAGATATAACGCGGTATATATAGCTTTTAAGTAAAATATTAATATAGTAGGTATAAATAAACCCATAATAGGTACTAAATAACAATAGGCTACTACCCTATAAAGAGGCCCTATAAGAGCGGTATAAGCTAGGGGGTCGTTTAGTTACAAAAGCGTTAGATTAAATCTAAACTAAAAGTCTAGTAAAAAGATCGCGTTTCTTCCCAATTTAATACGCGTCTATAGCTTTAT
>Ga0307515_10016742_pt1 | contig 13409 bp, 13 predicted proteins | sample 17_EM_MG_FD_194513 | JGI IMG/M metagenome (GOLD analysis project Ga0307515, IMG submission 194513) | Populus trichocarpa ectomycorrhiza microbial communities from riparian zone in the Pacific Northwest, United States - 17_EM | ecosystem: Host-associated > Plants > Roots > Unclassified | place...
TCGCTCGAAGAGGATGTCTTGTGCGGCGTCCGGAACACATGTTTGCGGCGGGCAGATCGCCTGATCGTTCGAACAATGGGGGGCGGGGGGGGCGATGGGAAGATTCCCGAGGGGGTGGACGTGACGGGTGACACCGGGTTACACGATGTACAACATGTATTTCTGGTACAGTAACGAGAATGGCATCCAAGACGACGGTGGAGGAGGTCTTGTATTACCGATTAGGCAGGTGGTTGTCGTTGCTCAGACTACTTAAGCCGCCAGCCACCCAACAACGTTAGCCACCTAACCTCCCTGCTTCGTCTCCGTCTCCGCCATTTCCGCGCCCTAAAAGCATCTCGTCATCCTCTCCTCTCCTCTCTCTCCTCTCTTCTCTTCTGTTGCCCCCGTCCACGACTACGTTCAACGACCTCTTTCACGCTGTGAGTTTTTCCCCATTCGCTATTGTCCCCACCCCCGTTCGACCGCCCTCCTCCATTGTTCTCCATTCTCCATCCTCCATAGAACCTTGGCCATTGGATATAAGAACTGACTGTGAATAACCACAACAGATAATTCGCAGCGCGACCATCATTATCGCCTTTTTTCGCACACACAAGTAATATCCAGCCACCCATTCACCATGTCTTCCGTTCTCGCCCAGACCGTCCAGCAAGCTGTTGCTTTCCTTACAGCTCCTCTCCTCGACACGACCTACCCAATCCACTCTATCGATCTCGTCCAGCGCTCTCTGGCCTGTTCCCTCACCACTCGCTATACCGTCGCCGGCCACTGGGACTCTCGTCCGGAGGTTGGCTTTGAGGGTCGCGCTATTCGCCTCTCCCCAGCCACCCCCCCTCCTACCTTCATCGCCCGCGCCTGCGAGGCTGGAGGCATCAACTGGGCCGATTGGCTCTTCCTCCTCAATGGGGGCAAAGGCCTCGATCTTGACATTTTCGTCGACCCCGGTGTTGTCTCCGTCCAATTCCGCAAGTATGGCTGCCCACCCACCGAGATGTTCCCTGTCTGGCGCCTCCAAAACGTGCGTAATCGAATCGATTCGTCTTGCCATGGGTCACTGACGTCACTCCAGCAAGCCTCCATTAAGGAACTTCTCGCCCTCGACAATGATGATGAGATCTTCGATTTGATCAACCAGAAGATCCACTCGCCCTCGTGGGTGTCTACGTGGACTCAGCGGAGCGAATACCCAGTGGCTACCCACAAGGCACCTTCATTTATGCCGTCCACTGTTATGGTTCCTAAGCTCGCGCCCGTCCCGGCCTCTGCCAGAACTGGATTCCACTCCCGGTCGTCCAGCTCGTCCTCCGTCAACAGCCGCTCTTCCAACTCGTCAGGCAGCCCCCAGTACTCCACCTATAGCTTGTCCAGTGATGACTCAGACGCTTCCCTGAACTGGAGGCAGAAAGCCCCCAAGCTCGACTGCCAGAAGCGCCGTCCCGCTCCTCCTCAGGTTGACCCCAGCAAGGCATCTGTCACCGCTTACGATGGTGGCAAAACCCTTGTTGCGTCTGGTGGTGTCACTCTCGGCTCAATGGGCCGCGCGCGCCGCAATTAGGCGTGTCTCTCTTTCGTTTCTAGAGTTCTCGTCACGATTGGTTCCTGTCGAATTTACGCCCGCAACGACTTCTTCTCGGTCTTTACCCTATCTACCACGACCAATATCCATGGCTGGATACTATCGCTCACTACTCTATTTCTTCTATCACGCCCTAGTCGCGCCACGAATTTACACGACACAGGTATCAGCGACGGCTGCATACCTATTCCACACTTGTCTCACGCGCACGCGCATATAATCCCACACTCTTTTGTTCATCTTGAACTCCTTCATTTACGCTTTTGGATGCCCAGTAGACTGTATCATTGACTGACCAGGACGAGACGCACTGTATCGATACATCGTATATTAATAACTATTAATCGATCATACTTCTGTTGATATCCTAAGTTGTGTGTGTGATTAAACAAAGCATCCCATTTCTACTCCCGACTCTTCTCGCATTGTCTTCAGACTAACTATTTTTGACTTACAATCACACCAAACTCTGGTTACTTTGAGCCCTCGAAGGTCGAATCTTCAAGACGCAGAGGCGATGTCTCGCGTCGGTCAGCCCCTGTTCACTTGTCGCGTTCTTGCATCTCTCACGTACCATTTTGCGATGTAGACAAGGGAGGCACCAAGTTTAAACCGGTCCTAGCCAAGAGGAAACACTCTGGACCACCATCACAGCGGGTCACTGCAACCCCAACACCTTTTCAATCTTCCCAGCGGCCCACTCCCGCTCCGTCAATCTCACATCATGTTGTAACGGAGTCTGAAAAGGAAGACGAAAATGACTACGCACCCAACGATTCACATTTTGAATCTCGTTTGGGCCACAACCCCGCCACTGCTCATTCTAGCGGGATACCGACCGTCATTCCCTCTACAAGAAAGACGAGTCCTAGCCCGCTTACTCAATCACAAGCTATGTCTGCGCTTTCATCCCATACTCCCCGCGGCATTCCTCTTGTCATGCCGTCTTCACATGTAGCTAGCCCCTCACGAACCGTGCGTCCGACGGTAGTCACTGTGCCGACACCAAATCAGACACATCGGGCTGTTTCTATCATCTCCCCTTCTTCCTCTCAACCACAACCCTCTGCACCGGTTTCAGTACCACAAGGCGACTCAAGTTCGTCCCAGCCACCCCCTGCTGCGCTATATGTACAACAAACTATACCTCCTACCTCTCAGGTAGAACGTGGAGCAAGCAAAGCGACTGGACAGCCAGGTGGGGTTGCAACCGTCTCACACCCGAAACCACCTCTAGGTCGGAAGCGTACAACCATGACAGAAAGTGAGCTCCCACGACCAAAGAGGCGAAGGACTGCCGTCGCAAAGCCTCAAACGAGAAAGAAAGCTAGCCGTGCCACTTCTGAAAGCGATCGTGCGATGGAAACGGAGTCAGAAGTGGACGAGGATGAGGAGAGGACTACAGACCCTCGCTTGAAGAGGAAGTCCAAACCAAAGGCGCCCAAAAGGAAAGAATTACCCGCTCGCTCATTGGAGGATGACACAGACAGCGCTTCTTCCGACAAAAGCCCGCGCCATCGAAGGGCAAGAAAACCACACCCACACGTCGACAAGCCGGTAACAGAAATGCCAGAGGTGGGAGAGCCGATCGACGAAACAACTGTGACTATGAACGATCTTTGCAACGGGTTTGGTCAGGGCCACGTCAGTTCGCGATTTTTAGGTGTGTTCCAACTGAGTGCCGTCAATCGCAAGCGAAAGCGGGAAGATCGTGCCAAATTGACCGAGATCGCGCGAAGACGCGAGTTGGGGTTGCCTCAAGAGGAGGGAGACGACATGATTGGGCAGCGTGGGAGAGGTCTTACAGCCGCAGACCTTTTCGGGGCCGCTGTTGTCCATGGCGCGGGTGCAGAAGAGGACGGGTTGGATGAGGACAAGGACGAATACGCCATGAGAGCTACGGCGGTCAGGCACGCACCGCAAATTCGCTACGACGCTCAGGGAAATATGGTCCTGGATGAGGAACGCCTGGAGTTTGATCGCATCGCAGAAGCCGAAGAGGAACTCGCTGCTCAAGGGCCGGTTGAAGTGATTGTAGAGAACGATAGAGATAAGTTTACTAATCATGCCACGTTCAGCCGTAAACCTGGCTATTCGCGATGGAGCAGGGAGGAAACCGAGCTGTTCTACGATGTGTGTCTCACTAATGTCCAGCGCGACTCACCCTGTTGACTTACACCCTTATAGGCACTTCGTCGGTATCATATGAACTTTGACTTAATTGCTAGGGTGATGCCCGGAAGGACAAGAACAATGATCAAGAATAAGTTCAAACTTGAGGACAAGCACAAATCTGCATACATCACCAAGCTCCTCAGTGCGGAGATGAGATTACCCATCGGTATGTTCATGTATCGCATCCAAGTTTGGTTGCTAAAGACGGCTTAGACACCGCGGAGCTTGGCCGGGCGACTGGGCGAGACTTCTCGGGCCCGCTACCTGAAGTCACAGCGCCAGGTCCCCCTGTATCGGCCCTTCCTCAACCTGACAACGATCGTGCAAACTCTACTGCCCCATCAACTGAGGCGAAGAGCGGGGAGGACGAGATAGACCAGCTCCCTGGAGAGTCTAACCCTGTTAGGAGTCGTAGCTCCGCGCGTGGCAAAGGAAAGCGTTTGTCGCGGTCGCGTTCGCTGGGCAATCGATCAACAACCGTTTCTCAGGTGGTGGAGAGCCACCATGGCCCTCCGACAGTCGTCAGTGCGGCTTCTCTCAACAGGAGGTCTGCTTCCCCTCTCCCTCTTGACGAGATTCGCCGTTCTACGACTGCAAATAGACCTCGGCCGGGTGGCAACGCCTTGTTGCTTGGCTTTGGTGGGAGGGTACCAACGCGTGGTACAGATGGAGAATAACCGGGAAACCTTTGTCCTGGTGCCTGGTCATTATTTGCTATTTACTCGCTTCAATGTTGTTTGGTACCAGTGTGACCCAAATAATTGTTTCTTGCACTTGCACCCTGCCACTTCAATTCCATGTTTAGTTGTCGGTGGCAAAGCTGCCGCAAGGAGTATTCCACGCGACTCGAACTGATATCCCATGTCGAGGAACATATATACGCCTCGTCGCCTCTGCGGCTGTGCGACGTCCCTCTACTCAAGCGCGCTCAAGGGTTCAGCGGTGGCGAGTATACGCGTTTTTAGTCCAGATAAGGTCTGTGGTCAACTGATACAACTATTTAGGTTCCTCTGCCTCAACGGCTCTACCTTCCCTTTCCTACCCTCCAGGATCCCAAGTGTTCATGCCTCTGGGTCCGCCGCTCCCACAAAAGTTTGCTACAATAGCGACAGAAGGGACACCCACAATATCTCCGCTGCCTGACGCGCCATCTTTAGGCGCGCAAATAGCAGCCTTGGCTGCGAACAGTTTCATTTCCTCGCCGGGACTATCCAGACGGTTCCCGAGTATTACCGACTCCCCCATACGCACGCAGGTGTTTTCCTTCCATAGTGCCTTCCCCGCCTTTGGGGCTCTCACACAAGTGCCAATGGAATTAAGTCAGCCACCCACTCAGACCGAAGCGCTTATTATGAGCCAATTGGTACGCAGTCGGACACCCACACCACCGATACCAATAGAGAACCCTCAAACACCTCGCTCATTCTCTCCGGTCGTTCCTAAGACCCCCATTGCGAGCACTTCGACGCCTCTTGCAACTACTGGTAAAGCATGGCCCAAAGCACGATTTAGCTCACCTCTCGTAACACCAAAACAAAAGAGGAAAGTAATACCAAAGACACCGTACCCTGATGACATCGATGTGGATGAGGATAGTTCGGAGGAAGAGGCAGCATCGCCGGCGAAGAGTGTTTCGTTCGAGATTCCAGTGCAAGCAGACATTTCTGTGCTGAAATCTTATACTTCCGCATACATCGTGGAGGAGCAAGAGACAAGCCAAGATGGAGAGGGGTCGGGCGACGAAGAAATGGAGCCAAATCTCGTTTTATTATAGTTAAAGACGTTGGGCTATGGTATGAGAGCGCAAGCAGTCCGGAAATCTACCCCTTACGATCTTTTTTCCTCTCCGCAGCACATCGAGAAGCGAACTAAAAGCTACGCAAATTATTCCAAATGAGCACATCGTATGTCCACAATAATTTACGTCACACCCTTGTATGCCATTCGGACATTCTGCAGCACGGTCGCTATACCAGCGGTGGCAAACAATAGGCCCACATCAACGGCAAGCATACTTAACCCAGCCATCATAAACCTTGGCGCGAATACCTTCCATACCATTAGATGCCTCCTGAACCACGCTGCACTTGCTGCACTGCTCAACAAGAGTGTTGAAAAGTAAATGCTAAAACCGAGCGCTGTCTTCAATGTCTTCCGGATAACGGTATTGTTTGCAGCAGGTTGTGGAAGTGGGGATATGAGCCACATCCCCAAGAGAGGGGCAGAGAGCGCGACCACAAAGATTGGACCCAGCGTGTTGGAGACTACGGTGAATGGGGAGAAGACGGAGCGAGTGGCCGTCAATACGAAGGCGGTTTTCCATTGAAGGGTCGAGATGACTGCTTGGTGACCAGTGGAGAAGAATGCTAGTTGGGCCAGCAATGCAAGTGGTGCAATCTCCGAAAAGGACGGGCCACTACTAGATTGCTCGGGTAGTCCAGTGCCTATTTGTTGAATATCGCGCAACGTATCAATGAGCTCTAAATATGCCAGTATCGCGATCAAACATAGCGCGAGGGGGAGCTGACCAGAGACTTGCGTGGTCAACCACACGAAGGAAAAAAAGAAGAGTACGTATAAGAGGTAGAATGAACCGTAGGTATTGGCGAATCCGATTACTTCGACCAGACTCTTCCCAGACGCATCTTGTTTCCTCCGTACCGCGATGTTCAACGGACTTGCGGACCAAAATGCCAAGCTCACAATCGAGCCTCCTGCTACGGTACGACCCACAGTAGATCGAACGATACGAATGGAATCGGCTGCCCATTGAGCATCGACGTACTGCGCGGCTATCCCTGAATTATCCACCAAATCGATGATCCAGAAGGCGCTGCCTAGCACTAGGAAGCAACGCAGCACGATTTCAATGTAGAATGGTGCGAGCCCTTGGTCTGCAGCGGCGATTTTGAGGAAGCGCCTGACTGCGGTTGGAAGCCCCAAGGCAGTGGGAATGATCAGCAGTAACGTGACAGTTGGTGGTGAAGGGAGTAAAGATGACGCGTAGAATGTAATGTGGCAGAATGGGTGCTGTTCTTCTCGACATATCGTGCTACTCGCCATTAAGCGGACAGCAGCGAGAAAGACTGCACTGAATCCCAACAAGCGCCACTGTAGGCGGCCTGTACTTTTCCCAAGAGAGAATATCACCCGTGGTAGGATGCAGCTCACCAAGAAGAATGTGACAACACGTTCTTCCCAGATGACGAACGAATTTGACCAAAATATGCCGCAATATACTACTAGGAGGATGGACTCGAAGGAAGGAGTCGGGATTTTTGGTGTTCGGATATTTGTGGGGATTGCGAGTGGGATTGGTGCACCGAAAGACAGGACAAATATTGCGAGTTCCGCAGGACTGATGGGGAGGTGTACCTTGGACGAGACCATCCAGGCTATTGCAGAGATCAATAAAGCGACGGAAGATGCACCCAAGAACCCCTGTACCAGGGGCTTTATTACCACAATCTCCACAATCTCCCAAGTATCCGATGGCACGCTTAGCTCCTGGTATACCCGCACACTGCCGGCGAACGCGCTGGCCAAAACAAGAACGCCGAGGACTATGAGTCCCGTGTTAAACTGCGCCCAAAGTTGCCTGCATGTTTCAAGGGCCTCCCTTGCAAACGCGTAATGTGCCTCTGCATGCGACGAGCTTTCTCCTGTCGATACCTGGCTCTGCTGGTAACTCTCCTCCAGGCTTTCCCACGCCGCATCCAGCTCTCCACCAGAGGGACTCGTACGGTACTCGTCGAGGTACGTTTTTATCTGACGAGTATTGGCTTCCATCGCAGCTTGGAAGTCTGAACCGCGTTGGAAGAGTTCAGGGATAACGAAACCCAGGTTGTTAAACGGGATGGGAAGTCCAAGGAGAAGGGAGAGGGTTGGGACGAGGTCAATTTGTGCGATAGAGCGATGGGGGACCTGCGCTCCCGGGTAAGTGGCCATGCTCATTAGGGAAGGAGATGTCGTTCCACTTTTGGAGGTAGAAAGAGGGACGGATTTACTGTAGAACCAGAGAGCTGCGGAGGTTTCTAACTCGCCATCCCCTCCATGATCGCCTTGTTGGTTCATCCCATGGTCACCCATGACAACAAGGAGCGTGTCATCGTCTAGTAGTTCAACTATATCGCGAAGGACTGTGTCCATTTGTTGCAATTTGGCTGTCATTGCCGAGTGCTCGGGTCCAACCCGGTGCCCGACGTGATCGACCCCCAGGAAATGGCCGATGATAAAGTCCCACTCGGTTCCATTCTCATGCTTGAGTAGGGGAAAGATATGCTCGATGACACCCTCATCTACAGTGTGTAGGTCCTCGACATTAAAGGAGGGGTAGTCGTGCAGCATCGAGGGTTCGAATGAGGTCGGGAACACCTGCAGCCAGGTGTCGTCTCCCAGAAGAGCTATCTACGATATAGTGAGTCAAATGTCGTATTTGTCAAGAGGGGAGCCCACCGTTTTGTTTGCCCTACGCAATTGGGAGATGAGTGAATCCTCAGTGATAGAAGTCGCATCAAAATTGGAGGACACATCGACGAATGTTGGTAGCGAGCCGGTGGTGATGCCTTTGAGCCGTTGAAGGGTGGTCGTGGGGGGGTCAGCGAAAGAGTCAAACAAGAACGAGTGGGAAGGCTGGTGCCTGGTAAGCTCTTGCGGTAGCGTCAATACATGGTGGTGGAACTTTGAAGGAGGTTCTGGTGGGTCTGGGGACACAAAATCGAAGCGCAGGGCGTCGATGACAAGGAGCACGGCTCGCTTGTGAGTTGGTGGGAGTCTGTAGTCTTCGCAGGCTGTGACATTGCTTAGAGCAAGCCTGGAGAGGAGGAAGCCACGGGTGAAGAGCCAGAGGCCGGCGAAATGCAAGAGGGTCAACCAAGCGAGGATCAAAACGGCCAGATGGTTTTCAAACGCGAGGCGACGCGTCCAATTTGTTATTGGTTTCAAATACATTTCCAGTTCAGTTCCAGTGTTGTACCTAGATAACAATGGTCAGCGACAAGTGTCGAGTGAGACGGGAATTGCGACTCACTCAGTCTAGTCGGGGCAGCCGTCTGCGCTGTAGCGGCATAGTCTGTTCCAGAATCAAATGCTTCGCAATATAGTCTAGAGCCGAGTGCGAGTGGGCCTGTAAGATGTCGAGGTCAAACGCGAGAGGAAAGGGACTGGAAGAAATATTGGCTTCCTTGGACCGTGCCCACTCCTCAACTCAGCTGCGATATCCCTCGAACCATGCCTCTCACCACGGAAATGGGTGTAAAAGCCCCCCAGATTGTCCTCAGCACCCTTGTCAATCATTACTTTGGCCCTCGCACTGAGGGCGACTCGCAGGCCAAGGACGAACTTGTCTATGTCCAAGCCTTCAACGTCATTAAGGTCAGCAGCCAGTGGCATTCCTTTCCCTGACACTGACTTGGCACCCTAGTCATTCCTTGAGGCATCCACGAGGTCAGTTGTGCTTTGGGAGACACAGTCCTTGAGGGCGAGGGCGAGGGCGAGGGCGAGGGCGCGCCCGCTCTCTGCATATCACCCGACACTGGGGATCCCGGGAGTCGTTACCGCGATGTAGAGGACTGAATGCGCCAGTGCAATCTGACATTTAGACTCGCATGGCGAATGGGCCCACTTCTTCAGTTACTGGACTCGAGCTTTCCAGGCATAACCTTCTGAGCAAAGGCTCACTTATATTCCAGACACACAGTAGAGGAGCTCCAGGAGTTCTCTAATATCAGGGTACCGAGCCCGATAACGGCATGCAACCCCCGCGTCCTCATTCCAATCTCCTGCTGCGACGAGGCCGCGAGTCACCTCATTTCGGTTCTTGGAAAGGAGGAGCGTGCCAAGAAGATTGTTGGCGGTACCAAATGGTGGCAGGCAGGTCCCGTCCCTTCCTAACCATCAATGAAAACTCATTGAGGACCAGGTCCGAGGCATCAAAGGCGTCGATGCTCAGTGGATATCTCAGCGGAAGGACTGGGAAGAAGCAAAGAGGCGGACCTTGCAGCGAAAGAAATCCACGCATGAGAAGGACAAAAAGGCCACCAACGGTGCTCCCCATGTAGGGTTACCGCAGACAGAGCCCGAGGTACATCGGCGAAATTCTACTTAGACTCTGAATGCTGACATCGAGTAGCCCGACTATAGCGCAGACATGGACGAGATGCGGTGCATGCTCTATCTTCATGGAGGCGGTTACTATTTCGGTTCGATCGATCAGGAACGGTATATAATGCAAAGACTCGGGCGCAAGATGAGTGGACGTGTATTTGGTCCGTACTTACCTCCGCCCGATTTGAAGCTCGCTCATTTTCATTCCCCACAGCCGTAAATTACCGTCTCGCCCCTCAGTATCCATTCCCATGTGCTTTACAAGACTGCCTCGCGGGCTGTGCGTCATTGCAAGCTATTTCTTCAGGGTTTGCTCACAAGTTCCCTAGATTTATTCCTCATACGGCCACCTCCTGATGCCCAGCACGCCGCCATTCCTCCGTCTATGATTGTAATTGGTGGTGACTCGGCCGGTGGCGGTCTCGCTCTTTCCCTCCTTCAAGTCATCCGCGATGCCGGTCTTCCGGCCCCTGCAGGCGGCGTCCTCATCAGTCCCTGGTGCGACTTAACACATTCCTTCCCAAGCATTCATGAAAACACAGCAACGGACATCCTCCCAACGACTGGACTCTCCATTCATAAGCCCAGTAGCCTCTGGCCTCCCCCATCCGAAGAGATGACACAGAGTATGCGTCAGAACTTGGCAAAGAAGATTCTCCGCTTTACTCGTTTTGGGCACCACCGAAATCCCTCGACGGAGTCAGTGGCAATCACCAGCAGAGGTGATTTCAAGACAACCACACCGAGGACACCAACTTCGACCGCAAAGTGGGGGACGGTCGGCCACGCCTCTACCAACCACCTGAAGGTATCACCCGGTAATCAATCTGCTTCCGCTGAGTTTGGCCTCTCCCCATCCACATCTGCGCTCGAGGGGGTGTCACACTCGGAGCCATCGTCGGGTATCAGTTTGATGATCAGCGGAGAATTGGTCACCCTTCGATCACAAGTGCATATGTATTGCCCGAACCACCTAATGATGCACCCGCTTATCAGCCCTGTGACGAGTTATTTAGGTGGCCTGCCTCCTCTCTTCGTCATGGCAAGCGATAAGGAGGTTCTAAGGGATGAGATCTTGTATATGTGCGTTGGTATTCGCCTTTGTGGATGATTGGGATATATGCTAATGTCTCCATGCCAGGGCCCACAAGGCTGCTAATCCAGACAAGTATCCCATCAATCCTGCACATATTGCGGTGTACCCTCCACTTAACGGTATTGCGAAGAAACACCCGGAAGCTACCATAGTCCATCTGCAGGTGTATGACGGTGAGTCGTCATCGAAATTTGCCGGAGCTATTGTTTATTTCGCTCTTTAGAAACTTGCCATGTTCTCCCAATGCTCTCGTTCTGTACCCCTGCCAAGTTTGCCTACCGAAGCGTGAGCCCACGATGATCACGCGTTCAAATTTGTTCTGACCACACACTAAAGATTGCGACCTTCTGCAAACATGTCGCACCTGATCGCACCCTGACCAAAGAGCTATTTTCTTCGTTGGATGCCGACATCGGTTTCAAGCTGTCCTCTTCTCCCCCCGCTACTCCAACTCAAACCAACTCCTCGACAATCCCTGCTCGCAATCCCAGTCGCAATTCGTCCTTCGGCTTCGGATCGTTCTTGGGGAAGAGACCCACTGCACGCATCCCCTCGCTACCCACGACTCAACCTACCCGTAGTAACTCCTCTCGTTTCGATTACGCCGGTCCACGCTTCACTTTACACCCTGCCGACGCTGGTCCTGGTACTGCTGGCCATCCTGACTGCTACAAGGTCTGTTAGTTAGGTGGGCTTGTGGGCTTCCTACTGAAAGCACTGCAGGAGACCCCTCTAACCGGCTTCATTCGTGAACGTGTCTCTACAAAGGGAATCGTGCAACCTATGGAACCTGAAGGCGAGATCAAGGCGTTGAAGATGCCAGTAGGGACCGTCGGGGTGATCAACGAGCTGAGCGCCAAGCGCTACCTCGAGGCGCAGGCCCTTTGGGACAAGAAGTTCAAAGATACTCTAAAAACGGTTTCCAAGCAACGTCAGAAGAACCTAGAGCACTCAGAGGTCGAGGACAAGGCTCGCCTCGATCGCTTGACGGAGTCAGCACCCTTCCAGAAAGGAGACATCGATGAAGTGAACAAGGTCCTCAACTCCTCTAACTGGAGTTGGGCTTGGGTCCATGCTGGGGACGAGAATCCCCCGTCCGCTGCAATAGTTGCAAGGCGAGATACAGCCGAAGCGAGGCGCCTTAGTAAGATCGCAGATGAAGCCGTTGAAGAAAAAGAGCGAATTCTGAGTGGGAACAACCTGTGGACTATTATTGTCAACACTCTCACGAAAGGCCCCGACGTTGCTCCTGGTAGGTCTCCTATTCTTGCATCCTGCACAAACTGGCTAATCTTTGTGTGGATTTCCAGCTCCCCCACCCACTCTGCGAACTAAGCAGAGCCTCCCTGACGACTTTCGTCATCCTATGTCCCCCACTGCACCAACCAGTCCCTCTCGTCTCTCCTTCCGATCCCACGGGATGGCCTCTACCGCCTCCTTAACCTCACCTTCCATCCGCAGTCGCCGGCCCAGCTTTGGTAGTGTAAGGCTCTTTGGCACACGCCGAAGCAACATTTTGGACGCCAACGGTGACCCTCTGAGCCATCGCAATTCTATGGTCGGAGACGCGCCACCGACCCTCGATGTGCCTGTCTTAGATTCAAACACTAGTCGCGATGAAGCGTTCATGAAAAGCGCGCTCGATGGTATCGCAGAGGTCCGCGTCAGTCAAGAGAATCAACGACCACTGCCCCCTAGGGTCGATACGACAACCCCTGTCATCTCAAATCCTCTGCACAACCCACAGGTTTCTTCGCCATTATCACGCAAGGAAGATTCAGCTCCTGCGGCCCTGAACGACACTGATGCCACCGGAGCTCAGCTTAATCGGTTGTCCACTCACGGTACACCTCTAAAGAGGAAGGCAATCCCAACGGAGTTATTCGAAACTGTCAATGTACCATCTTCCACTGGCACTACTAGGCCAACCGATGAGCTCTCTTCGACCGGCGACAACCGTCAAGAGCCAGTCGCCTCTCCTGAGAACGGCCAAGGTGGCAAGACGCCCACTGCTAATTCCTACGTGCCCTCGGTCCCTTCATAACGTTCGTTGGCGGACTGGGATAGGATCTGTATATTCGACTTTCCCTCTTCGGGTTCTGAGTACGACATCCCTTGCCATCATTAAATAGTCATTCCTTGGCTATCCTCATTCCTTTTACTTAGGGACGATAGTTTACTTCCTGGTCTCTCCCCCTTCGTTCTTCAGTCATATCCTTTCCTCCTATCTCCCTTATGTCATCTTGTAAATGTGACTCGTATCTACTGACGCGTTTTTGATGGGCGGGCAGCGCAACAAATCGAGGATCTCACCGTAAAGTGTATATAGTGGAACTTGCACACACGAACGAGTGAACCCACTTCCGATAGACTGGTGCTGGACATGTTTTGGGAGCATGTGAACGCTCTTACCCATACTTTGTGACACGATTGTTGGAGGCGCGCAGGCTCTCT
>Ga0307515_10016743_pt1 | contig 13409 bp, 11 predicted proteins | sample 17_EM_MG_FD_194513 | JGI IMG/M metagenome (GOLD analysis project Ga0307515, IMG submission 194513) | Populus trichocarpa ectomycorrhiza microbial communities from riparian zone in the Pacific Northwest, United States - 17_EM | ecosystem: Host-associated > Plants > Roots > Unclassified | place...
TACGTTTGTGATGCCTAAATCCAAGGAGAGGCAGCGGGATGTGAATCGAAATTTAGTGAGGGCTTCTCCGATTCTGTCCACGGGTCCGTATAGCTTCAGCGAGTCTAACGGTCCCCTTTCGGGTATGACAGAATAGGTTGGATGTGGTTCTTCCGGCATATCCCCGCAGCGCTCGACACACAGTTTCTTCAGGTTGGGGAGCGAGAGAATCATCGATGTCAGCGTCGGAAGTGTGCAGTATGGTAAACGAAGGTGGACAGTGGTAATCCCCTTTCCGAACTCCCCACGCCAGATGTGGCCCGGCAATTCGTCAGGGATCTTGGTTGCGCACATCAACAACGTGGTTAACAAACTGAGGGACCCCAACAAACGACTGAGGAGTGCAGGCTCGGTCCAGGAGCAAATTTCTCGGATTTTGACGTAGTGAACGTAGGATGAGACCCCATCCGGGTCCTGTGGGATGTCTGTGCACCAACACTTCACCTCGCCTTCGGATAAGAATGAGATGGTACTGAGGACGTGTTTTTGACTCTTTCGCCGCCATCGTTTCGCAACGAGGGAACAGAAGGGGAGACTGGACTGTGGGACGTTGTCAATGATTGCGTCGACGAGTTCCTGAGGAATCGAATCCATAGCGAAGTAACAGTTGTTGGAAAGGGTGCGAGGGTGGGCACCGTTGGACGAATAGGTTGAGATTCTGATACGTGGGAGGGACTGGAACGAACGAACGAAGTGGAAAGTGGAAAAAGTAGGTCTTCGTAATAGGCAGAAGGATCGACCGCCGGCGCTACGCGCGGCTCTCACCGCTACCTTCACGGTCCTTCCGCCTTCCATCTTCCAGTCTAAACTCACCTTCCCACCATTCTCGCGAGCGGTTTGTACATGAGAAAGTACGATTTCAAACATATAACGATTTACAAAATCAAAACCAAACCCCGACCAACGACAAGGATGTACATAAGGGCAGAGTAAATTTCAGCCCGAGTGGCTCCAGATCACCTAAGGCAACGAATCAATTCATGTGCATGAGGCCTTGAGGACCGGGGCGGCCACTGAGCTCTGAGCGCTGAGCGCTCAAGCCGACTAGACGAAAGAGCAGCCAAACGCGGCTCACAAAGAGTACGGGAGATTACAACAGCAGCCAACTCGATGCACCTTGAAAGTATGCACCAGGCCTCCCGTCCCTAATTGCAATTGGGATAATCCCCTCCGGTACGCCCACTGCAGGGTTAATCTTGGAGGAGTTCTGCGAGCGGAACGAGACCTTCAAGGTCTCAGCCGGAATCTTAAGTTGTACATCAAGCTTCCGGTACGACTCGATTTCGCCGAGCTGCCTGAATACAAAAGTCGAGGGTAATCTCGGCCCGCACCTAATTGGCCGCCCACTGGCTCAGAAGGAGTGCACGATCTGCGTCAACAGTATACCAACAAACTGCCTTGTGGTGGGCACAGGGATTGTACACCCTGGCACCACGCCCACTGATCGTCCCCCCAACGGGGGATGACCTGGCTCATGTTTGCCCTAGTTCGAGGCTCTTTGTCTGAACTGCCTCAACCTTGTACAGACGACTTGTTCATCATCGAGTACAAATGTCAATTAGAACTACAGAGTAACTGAGTACAGCTGGGTAATCCACGATACACATCTTTACTTGAACTTGCGGTGACAGCCGGTACAGACACAGGCACTGCGGACCCAGATGGTCCCACAACCAACGCACTTCATCCTTAAACCGTTCCCCGTAGGGGGACACCGCGTACAAGAAGAATAAAACCATGAGAGACTGCTTCGCGATCGTTTGGAATGACAACCCTCGCATTCCAGTTCCACAAAGTCCTCTGATGGAGGCGGGTTCGTCTTGACATCTGCTAGTGGTTTCTCGCTTCGCGCCACCTTGATCCCTTTTGCGCGCTTCGAAAGAGCCGGTGAGTCTGGCGATGCATTACACTTAGCGGAGGCCGATGCGGGGCTTGTGACAATATCAGTGGCGTCATTAGGCAAAGACTCAGACGACGGCTGTGGCGCAGGGGGAGGGGCAGGAAGTTGCACTTCTGGAATGGACGTGTTCGGTGCCTTACTGGTCCTCTTGGCCTGAGGTGTGGGATCTGACCATGGGCTGTTCTTTGCCTTTTCGAACATCCTCTCGCGACGCTCTTGAATGGACCCTTCGATGATCAACTCCATGACTGCCGTACGGTGCGGATTTAGACCCGACGAAGAACTTCGAATGATGCCGGGGATCAAAGCACCGTCGACTGAAGCCTTCAGCTTAGACTGGAACAGTTCGTATTCCATTTCTCTGACGCCCTTGTGGCTGTGTGGGAGTTACGTTAGCATGATGAACTACTAAGGGTCTGGAATGAGCTACTTCGCAGTGAAAGGAGAGAACAGTTCGTGCACGATATTGTCCTTATCTAGCTTGGACTGAATATTCTCGAGGGCTACATCGCAAAGTCCAGTCAAGCCAACCTACGCGGAGGAGCTGTCGGTGACCGCATTGCTCCGAAGGGGTACGAGACGAACCTTATTTGCTAGGGAATGGACAGACTTGGGAGAGCATGGTTCAACCACAACAACTCTGGGAGGTGGAACACTGGGCCCTTCCGAATCCTGTGGAGACTTTCTTTCACCTCGAGAGCAGCCATCCTGAGCCTCCTCCGTCTCAGAGGGGGTAATATTTTGCGAACTGAGGCTTGCGAATGTGATCTGACCGGTGTACACGTAAAGGAATACAGCACCCCAACTGCACCGAGAGATCAGCTAATCGCATTGTCACCTCAGACGATGACTCACGTCTTTGCCGCTCCTGAGTTCAACAGAAGTGCGGAATTTATCGGTAGGTCTGCCGCTGTGGGATTTTCTCGGACGCTGGAGGGAGCAAACTAAGTTCGTGGTGGTGAATTGGGAACGGAACGAATCAACAAACAGCTTTGAGCAAGGGTAACATTCTGGGGAGCCCTCAGGGTCAGGATTTTCGTCATCAACATCGCTATCATATCCATCTGCACATCGAGGTGGTGCTCTCCGTGCTCTGAGTTTCGACGAATCTGGAACGGTGGATCAGCAACTCAACCACACATGACCCGAGCGAGAGACTTACATGCTACTAGCTTGGATACAAAACTACCACCCACCGTGCTGCAGAAATACACCGGTCGAATCTTCGGCAAACCGGTCGATGAACGTGACTCGACGGCATAAAACTGGCAGTCAAGGAACGTCCCGCTGGTCAGAGAGCTCGTGAGGGCCTTCTTAAGCCCCTCCCAGTCTCCACCCGTGGTCTCTTGGTTGAGTGGTGCAGCTGCGGTCGCCGGTGTTTCCTCGACAGACTTATCGCTCTCCATCAGCTCGTAGAGAGCTGGAAGGACATCCTCTGCATGCGGTAGTTCCCCATGAGAGTAGCTTTTGACTTTCGTCTTTAATAACTCCAGTGTAGGGCCAGAGTTGGAAGACAACAGTACCCGTGCCAACTGTCTGAGTTCCAGTTCTCTCAACTCGGGGTACCTGTCAATCTGTGGGAACCCGACCGGCCTGAGTAAAGGAGGATAACTTACCAGGAGGTGTACTTGCTAAATACTTCCTCGGTGACGCTACACTTGTATAGGTCTTGTTGGATCTGTCGCAATGCGAGTTCTTTCAACTCCGGTATGTCGTACTGAAGACGACGTCAGTCCGAGTTGGCGGGGAGCACATGGGAACTGGTCACCTTGTCGGCGAGTCTGTAGACGGATTTGGGTGAGGGTTTGGGAATTCCGTACGATTCTGATATCTTCTCAAGTGCACGGGATTTGCGTCTTTCCGTGGATCCCCATGGGGCGAACTCAATCTCGTCTGTGTACAAGTACCGAAGCATCGCCTGGAATCTGTTACATGTAACCTTAGTGCGTGCATAAGGAGACAGGAGACCGACGTACGTGACGAAGGCCGCATCCTCGATAACTAAGACCTTGCCGACGTGAGCGGAAGAGGTTGTTTCCGTTTCGCCCTTCGTATCCGATGACCCAGAGAGCAGCGAATCGAGGTCTGAGACGGAGACGATGTCAGAGTGTTCGTTGCTTTTCGCGTCAGAGTTTTCAAGAACGACCATATCAGAGCTGTCTTTCGGTTTCTTCGTCACGGCCTGAGGGGCACCCGCGGGTTCATCGTCCACAGTGTCGTCGTCATCGTCATCCTCTTCGAGGTCACTGTCGTCCTCATAGTCGTAGCGGGTCGTATAAGGCTTCCTATCTGTCGGAAATCTATCCCTCAAGTTCTCCTTGGTTCCTCTCTCGTCGAGCACTGTCAATGAGTCAGCTCAAGTATCTCGGACAATTGAGGTCAACGCACGAGAAGCAAGGCGCGGTACGCGCTTCGCGACGTGTCCGTTGACGAAAAGCGGCTTGGGTTCTCCAACGCGTCCCGGTTTAGATGTACGTTTTGAGAAGAGCCAGAATTTGGTGTCGATAAAGGTTCCGGAAGTGATCGAATCTCTCAAAGCCTCTTGCAACAGGAATGGGATAGCCATGGTCAGAGTGGCAACGTTCGCAATGGGCGAGCTTTCAGACGGGTTTAAGTGATACACGTGGTTCGAACGAGGCTGGTTATCTTTGGCGTCTATGGAACATCTAACTCAAGATACACAGATGTCGACAAACCCAACCCCTCCGAACAACGGTTAGAGCAGACCGTGAAAGGAGGTGACCGCAGCACTCTAGATGGTTCCAAAATTTGAACTTCAAGTCAAGGTCACACAAATAAGCAGAAATTCCTGTGTTCTCACCCTTCAGGAGACCGAATCACATCGCAGATGTACTCGCAAGGTCCCCCTCTCTCTGTATCTACACAAGAAACTCCCAGCTTCAGAAGGATCCGAGTTCACATCCACCAACTCGACAAACATCTTGTCCCCCTCGTATCGTGGTTAGTATTTCCCTGCGAGGTTGTACAAGATAATGTCCAGGGGATCCCACAGTGCTGGGCTCGAGTCGGCGGGCCCATGGATAGGGATATCCATCCGCATACGCAAAGACACTTTGGAAAGCTGGGTGCTTGTGATGGTGGAGAGACATTTCTCGACAAATTTGGAGGGTCGAATGGGTTCCCCGTGACCCAACGAAAGGGCGATTTTGCGGAGGTTAGGACAGCACGCAAGTGAGAGTCCATTGCAGTCGGCACCTTGAATTTACATGAGCGACATACGATCGGAGATCGAGTTCACTCACCAGTCGAGTTTGCGAGTATTTGAAGTTTCTCCAATGATCCAGCACACGCCTCCACGAGAGGCCAATAATCACTCCACGAGTCGTAACTATCGCAATCGAGAATGACTCGGTAGAACCGCGGTTCGAGGAGGGTAATGATTTCGAAGACCCTCCGTGACACTTGGTATGCACTGAACTCCCCTCGTGGATGGGTTGGGATAATCTCGCTGCGAATCGCGGGATCCACCTCACGGAGATGCTTGATGAGCCTTACTGTGTAAGGGTTGACGGCGGAGATGGAAAGATCATCGAGACGTGGGAAGTGGCCGAAGAACATCCTGAGGGTTGAGTGGTGAATGACCTGAAAAACGACACCCCTCAGTGTCAAACGTGTTACATTTCTGAGGGAGGACCCAAAGGAATGAAGCATCGACACTACGCAGGTTGTACCCATGTGCCACCCCCGAACCTCCAGCGCCCGGAGCGCGGACAAGGACTGGAAGTGGGGAGCGGCATCGGTGACAGCCGATGAGGATGGCGAGCGTGGGCGCGAGAAATGATTTTCCGATAGGGTCAGATGCTCGACGAGGAAGGATGGCCCTGACGGTCCTGGGCGGATGCAGGCGCACCAACGTTCCAGGTTTCTTTGAGAGGCGAATTCTACTTGTGCGAATAGATGTTTCCGGCTTCGGTGAGACCATCTGCTGGAGACCAAAGAACATGCTTTGAGGCTCTCCCTGTCGTCGACGTTGTCGATGGTGCGGTCGATAAGTTCCTGTGGTAATCTGGACATGATGGTGGTCGCCGTCCAACAGACTCCGCTCGTCACGATCGCATCAGTTGAAACATATCTTTGAGCCACACTGTGTCGGTGCCTCTGAGGCTGCAATCCGCTTTATATCCTCAGATGTGCGCCCATCCGAACCCACTCATCTGTTCTCGATTGTAGAGAAGTCATGGCAGACACTGAACTGCGTCTTGTCTGCCCGGGTCGAAGCGGCGGTAGTGGTCAGCCCTCCGCGCATAGTTATCGCTCTTCCTGCGCGATCTCTGGTATCCCACCTGGCCGAGTTTTCGGTAAGGATGGGGTATCCAATTTCTATCTCCCCCTGTGAGTGGCGGAAGCTCCAGGGAGAACTCACGAGTTAGAGATTGATCACCCTTTCCTGGGTCTCCGTTACATAGCCCAAGAGGCTCTTTATTCTTTGATCCCATATTCAAAATGCCCGGATTCACCGTCAGTTATTAACCACGGGCATGACAGCCGTTGATTCCACGGTGGAAACGAATAGCTTATTCGAACGTCAGGGCAGTTATCACCGACTCGGGCTGACATTCCCCAATTCTACCAGTGGTTCCCTACAGTTGCGAGACTTACATAGGGTCTCTTGCACGGGCTGCTGCCAACAAACAACTGCACGCCATAAGGGCCCTGGAAGCATGTCTGTCGTCATCGAATGTTGGCTGTAGCAGGTGACGCGGACTGTTTTCACCGCAAAAGCAGTTGTTATTCCACACTCGTTTCGGAATTCTCTTAGGGGTCTCATTCAAGAGGTACTTGTTCTATGGTTATTTGGATTCTATTTTGAGCCTTGCAGGTCGTCGTGGCAGAATGTGGACCTTGAAGGTATACGAAAGCGTACAGCGGCGACTTTCACCCCTCAGATCACTAAAAAATTAAGGTATGCGATTTAATCTTATTCCGCTGTTGCCCGCCATGTGTTCCCTCACCACCGGAGTCACGTTCTTTTCATGTTCAAACCCTACCTTCATCCGACGCCGTCCGGTCATGCACAACAGGTGCGGCACTACTCCCGCGGAGCTTGCTCTCGAGAAGACGATAGCACTCCGACAGACCTCCATTCTTGGACCCTGCCTTACTCGATTTCCGATTCTTACCCATAAGCGTATCATAATGGCCAGGAATTGCTAGCCAGAGATCAGAGAATGTGTGATGATGGGGACGAGGAGGATGTTGAAAGACAGAACCGCGGGGGCGGAGGCTGCCGGGAATCCAACTTCCGTCGCCTTCAGTGGACGTCAATATCTCGGCAGAAAGAACTTGTTCGACAGGTTGACGACCTATCTCAGTCAATGCTTTGGAATTGGGATGTCTCGAGCGCAGGCGATTCGACCGAGGTGTCTTTTGCTCTCGGCATCAATTCCAGCGTCGCCTACGAGATAATCTGCGACAAGAACTATATACAACGGTCCTACAGGTTATGTCTATGATGTAACCGATAGAATGAGGAAACGCTGTGGTAAACCAATGATATCGCGTAACCCTGGAATTCCCGTTTCAATCTAAACTTTAGAGGAATTCGAAAGTGCGCGAAATACCCAGGACCTTTCAAACGGAGGATTTCCAAGTTCCTGATTATCAGCTTGGCCACAATATTTTCCGCCTTGATTTTTCCTCCAGAATCCCTCCCAGACCGACTTTCCTTCCGGCCATCGTAGTGTCAACGACAAACCTCCCGTGACCTTAGTTTGTTTAGCAATCCGCGACAACCACCTATCCAGATCAACCAGAGCCCCCGGACAGAGGTGTCCCATGCGTTTCCAGTCGGCATGTCCTATAGCAATAGATGACAACGCTGGAGCTGATTCGAGGAAACACAAGATGTTCGTAAGGCGAAGCGAGGGGTCATACAAACGAAGGTCGATAACTAGAACGGTAAGTGCAGGCAACGGTGGTAGATGGATGGGAGGGAGAATCCCGTTGTTTGAAGCATCTGGAAGATCGGAGATTATCGTCTCTGCTCAGTCTGAGAATCCACAAAGACCACGCACCACAGAGTGTTAGTTCTACTGGCGTCTCCAAGGAAAGCGAAAGAAACCGTCCTACGTTTGTGATGCTTACATCTAAGGAGAGGTGGCGGGATGCGAGTCGGGATTCGGCGAGAGCTTCTCCGATTCTGTGCGCGTGTCCACAGTATGGCTTCAGCGAGTCTAACGGTCGCCTTTAGGGTGTGACGGAATAGATTGGAAGCGGCCCTTTCGGTATGGTCTCGCAGCCCTCGATGCGCAGTTCCTTCAGGTCGGAGAGCGAGAGAATCATCTATGTCTGCGTCGGAAGTGTGCAGTGTGGTAAACGAAGGCAGTGGAGAGTGGTAATCCCATTTCCGAACTACCCACGCCAGATATGGCTCGGCAACTCGTCAGGGATCTCGATTCCGTAACATCGAAAATGCGGTTACCGAACTGAGGGACCCCAGCATTCGGCTGAGGAGTGCAGGCTCAGTCCAGCAGTAAATTTCTTCGATGGTGACGTAGCGAACATACGAGAACGCGTCGTTGGCTCTTCCGTCGCCATCGTTTCGCAACGAGAGAACAGGAGGGGAAATTGAACCGTGGGTCATTGTCGATGATTGCGTCGAACTGCCTCGTGGTGAGCACAGATGTTGTGCACCACATCACACCCAACAATCGTCCTCCAGCGGTGACAGGTGGTGGTTTCACCCGCGTTCGCTCCAATTCGAGGGTTTTTATCTGACCGCGTCAACCTCGCACAGACATTTGTTCATCATCGGGCACAAGTGTCAATTAGAATTACCGAGTAACTGAGGGCAGCTGGCTAACCTAAGATACACACCTCTTTACTTGAACGTGCGGTGACAGCCGGTACATGCACAGGCATTGGGGTCGCCGACCCTGATAGTCCCGCAACCAACACACTTCATGTTCCCCAGACAGACTATCCGCCCGCAGTAGACACCGCCTAGGAGACTGCTTCGCGATCGTTTGGAATGACAATCCCTACATTCCAGTTCCACGAAGTCCTCCAGACCCGATGGAGATGGGCTCATCTTGACATCTGCTGGCGGTTTCTCGCTTCGTGACACACCCTTTTTCTTTTTTGTGGGTCCCGAAAGAGCCGATGAGTCTGGTGATGGATTGTACTTAGCAGAGGTCGACGCGGGGCTTGTGTCAATACCAGTGGCGTCATTAGGTAAGGTTTGCGATGGTGGCTGTGGCGCGGGAACAGAGGCAGTGGTCCGCACTTCTGTAATGGACATATTTAGCACCACACTTGTCATCTTGACCTGAGGTGTGGGATCTGGCCGTAAGCTGTTCTTCCCCTTTGCGAACATCCTCTCGCGACGCTCTTGAATGGACCCTTCGATCATCAACTCCATGACTGCCGTGCGGTGCGAATTTAGACCCGACGAAGAACTCCGAATGATGCCGGAAACCAAAGCACAGTCGACAGAAGGTTTCAGCTTGGATTTGAAGAGCTCGTATTCCATTTCTCTGACGCCCTTGTGGCTATGTGAGAGTTACGTTAGCACGGTGGACTGTTAAGAATCTGGAATGAGCTACTTCGCAGTGAAAGGAGAGAACAGCTCATGCACGATATTGTCCTTATTCAGCTTGGACTGAATATTCTCGAGGACAGTATCACAAAGTCCGGTCAAGCCAACCTATGCGAAAGAGCTATCGACGATCGCATCACTTCGAAGGGGTGCAAGACGAACCTTGGTTGCTAGGGAATAGACAGACTTGGGAGAGCACGGTTCAATCACAACAGCACTAGGAGGTGGAGCACTGAGCCCTTCCGGGTCCTGTGGAGACTTCCCCTCTCCTTGAGAGCCATCCTGACCCCCCTCCTTCCCAGAAGGGGTAACATTTTGTGAACTGAGGGTTGCGAATGTGATCTGACCGGTGTACACATGAAGGAATACAGCACCCCAACTGCACCGAGAGATCAGTCAATCGCATTGTCACCTCATACCATGGCTCACGTCTTTGCCGCTCCTGACTTCAACAGAAGTGCGGACTCTATCGGTAGGTCTGCCGCTGTGAGGTTTTCTCGGACGCTGGAGGGGGAAAACTGAGTTCGCGGTGGTGAATTGGAAACAGAACGAATCAACGAACAGTTTTGAACAAGGGTAGCACTCCGAGGAGCTCTCCGGGTCAGGATTTTCGTCATCAATATCGCTATCATATCCATCTGCACATCGAGGTGGTGCTCTCCGTGCTCTGAGTTTCGACGAATCTGGAATGATGGATCAGCAACTCAACCACACATGACCCGAGCGAGGGACTTACATGCCACTAGCTTGGATATAAAACTGCCACCCACCGTGCTACAGAAATACACCGGTCGAATCTTCGGCAAACCGGTCGATGAACGTGACTCGACGGCATAAAACTGGGAGTCGAGGAACGTCCCGCTGGTCAGGGAGCTCGTGAGGGCCTTCTTAAGCCCCTCCCAGTCTCCACCCGTGGTCTCTTGGTTGAGTGGTGCAGCTGCGGTCGCCGGTGTTTCCTCAACAGACTCGTCGCTCTCCATGAGCTCGTAGAGAGCTGGAAGGACGTCCTCTGCATGCGGTAATTCCCCGTGAGCGTAGCTTTTGACTTTCGTCTTTAATAACTCCAGTGTAGGGCCAGAGTTGGAAGATAACAGGACCCGTGCCAGCTGTCTGAGTTCCAGTTCTCTTAACTCGGGGTACCTGTCAATCTGTGGGAACCTGACCGGCCTGAGTGAAAGAGGATAACATACCAGGAGGTGTACTTGCTAAAGACTTCTTCGGTGACGCTGCACATGGATAAGTCTTGTTTGATCTGTCGCAGTGCGAGTTCTTTTAACTCTGGTATGTCGTACTGAAAACGACGTCAGTCCGAGTTAGCGGGGAGCACACGGAAACTGGTCACCTTGTTGGCAAGTCTGTAGACGGATTTGGGTGAGGGTTTGGGAATTCCGTACGATTCCGATATCTTCTCAAGTGCACGGGATTCGCGTCTTTCCGTGGAGCCCCACGGCGCGAACTCAATCTCATCCGTGTATAAGTATCGCAGCAGCGCCTGGAATCTGTTGCATGCAACCTTAGTGCGCGCATAAGGAGACAGGAGATCGGCGTACGTGACGAAGGCCGCATCCTCGATAACTACGACCTTGCCAACGTGAGCGGAAGAGGTGGTTTCCGTTTCGCCCTTCGTATCCGATGACCCGGAGAACAGAGAGTCGAGGTCTGAGACGGAGATGATGTCAGAGTGTTCGTTGCTCTTCGCGTCAGAATTTTCGAGAACGACGATATCGGAGCTGTCTCTCGGTTTCTTCGTCACGACCTGAGGGGCACCCGCGGGCTCGTCGTCCACAATGTCGTCCTCGTCGTCATCCTCTTCGAGGTCACTGTCGTCCTCATAGTCGTAGTGGGTCGTATAAGGTCTTCTATCTGTGGGAAATCTATCCCTCAAGTTCTCCTTGGTTCCTCTCTCGCCGAGCACTGTCAGTGAGTTAGCTCAAGTATCTCGGACAATTGAGGTCGACGCACGAGAAGCAAAGCGTGGCACACGCTTCGCGACGCGTCCGTTGACGAAAAGCGGCCTCGGATCTCCAACGCGTCCAGATTTAGATGTACGTTTTGAGAAGAGCCAGAACTTGGTGTCGACAAAGGTTCCGGAAGTGATCGAATCTCCCAGAGCCTCCTGCAGCGGGAACGGAATAGTCATGGTCAGGGTGGCAGCGTTCGCAATGGGCGAGCTTTCAGACGGGTTTAAGTGATACACGTGGTTCGAGCGAGGCAGATTATCTTTAGCGTCTATGCAACATCTAACTCAAGTAACACCCGAGATACAGTCGACAAACCGAAACTCCCCGAATAACAGTTAAAGTACATCATTAAAGGATGGGATCGCGACACTCTGAATAATACCAAAAGTTGAACTTCGAGTCAAGATTCCCGTATTCTGACCTTTCAGGGGACCAAATCGCATTGCCGATGCACTCGCAAGGTCCCCCTCTCTCTGTATCTCCACAAGAAACTCCCAGCTTCAGAAGGATCCGGGTTCGCATCCCCCAGCTCGACTAACATCTTATCCCCCTCGCATTGTGGTCGGCGTTTCCCAGCGAGATTGTACAAGATAAGATCCAAGGGATCCCACAGTGCAAAGCTCGAGTCAGGAGGCCTAGAAACAGGAGCACCCGTCCGCATACGCAAAGACACTCCGGAACGCTGGGTGCTCGTGATGGTGGAGAGACACTTCTTGGCAAATTTGGAAGGTCTAACAAATTTCTCATGACCCAATAAAAGGACAAATTTGCTGAGGTTATGACAGCACGTGAGTGAGAGTCTGTTCAGTCGGTATCTTGAACTCAGGTGAGTGATATATCATCAGGGATCGGGATGGGTTCGCTCACCAGTCGCATCTGCGAGGAAGTGGAGTTCCTCCAACAATCCAGCACACGCCTCTACAAGAGGCCAATAATCACGCCACGATTTGTAGTTGGCGTATGCAAGAGTGACTCGGTGGAACCGTAGTTCGAGGAGGGTAATGGCTTTGAAAATCCGTTTTGGCATTCGGTGCACCGGAATACCTGATGTACTAAACTTTCCTCGTGGATGGGTTGGGACAATCCCGCCGCGAAACCCGGGATAGAAGTCACTGATACCTACGGGCATGAGAAGGCTGATGACGAAAATGGGGAGTTCATCGGGGTGTGGGAAGTGACTAGTGACCGGCAAGCATCGCGAGGGATGATGAGCAAACAATGATATTCTTCAGTGTCAAAACGTGTCACATTTTTGAGGGAAGAACCAAAGGAATGAAGTATGATGGTACGCAGTCGGTAGTCATGCACCATCTCTCGTAACGCAACGAGAGATAATCCTCTGATAGGGTCAGAGACTCGACGAGGATAGCCCAGACGGTCCTGGGCGGATACAGGCACACTAACGTTCCAGGTCCCTTTGGGAGGCGAATTCTACTTGCGTGTTGCAGGCAAAAGAACAGGCTTTGAGGCCGTCAACGTGGTCGATGGTGTGGCTGGCAGGCTCCTGTGATGGTCTGGAAATGATGGTGGTCGCCGCCCAACAAGTTCTACCCCGATCGCGTCTTGAAGATATCGTCGACCCACACGCAGTGCCTCTGAGACTGCAATCTGTTCTATGCTCATTTATACCCTCAGAAGCGCGCTCATCCGAGCCCACCTATCTGTTCTCGAGTATAAAAAAGCCGCGGCAGACACTGAACTGCATCTCGCTTCTCCGGATCCCTCAAGGCGGCGATTGTCAGCTCTCCGCACATAGTTATTGCGATTCCCGGGCTACCTCTGATATATTGATATCTCACCTGTCCGAGATTTCGGTAAGGATGGATTATAATCGGTAGCGCCGGCAAGCGGCATGGCCCACGACCGATACTCAAGGACCCTTCGAACAAATCCGCCCCAACAACGCCTTATTTACTACGTTTAACGTCTCCCCTCGCTAGTCGCCATCTTC
>Ga0307515_10016744_pt1 | contig 13409 bp, 5 predicted proteins | sample 17_EM_MG_FD_194513 | JGI IMG/M metagenome (GOLD analysis project Ga0307515, IMG submission 194513) | Populus trichocarpa ectomycorrhiza microbial communities from riparian zone in the Pacific Northwest, United States - 17_EM | ecosystem: Host-associated > Plants > Roots > Unclassified | place...
TTATAGAATAGGCCTAACATTCCTAACAATCCCTTTACTGGTACTATCGCTATTATTATAAATTTAAAGGTAGCTCTAATAAATGCGAGAATAATAGTATAGACCGTTATAAATATAGTAAATAAAATATAAAAGACTTTTCTTTACCGTTCCTGGTGTACCATAGTCCTTCCTTTTATCCTTTATCTTACTATACTACATACTCGCCTTCTTGTCGCTGCTTACCAACCATTATTCCCGCATAGAGAGCTTAGCAAGTGTCGTCGGTTCATTCTTTATAGCGGTGGCTGCGCATAGGTCGCTTATATGCCCATGCTTCTTTATCTTAGTTGTTCTATCGCAGTTCCAGATCGTTCCTATACGTCTCCTATATATAGAGCACCAGACTTCCAATCTAAAGAGCTTGCCGTCATCCCCACGTGGAATACCATAAAATATATGGGAGGGTACAACCTCTCTAAGATAAGAAAGTCTTAGTGCTGTCTATCAGTCGGTCAGTCAGTCTATCGGTCAGTCACCATCAGTTAGAATTAAGCAGTAAGAAGAAAAAGAAAAGAGTGTATTAAAGGAAAATTGTGTATCTATCGGTGTCGCCTAAGTTATTAAAGACTCTGAGGGCTCCAGACCGATCTATATAACTTGTGGAAGGCCTAGGCTCTCCCGAAGCTACGCCCAATCTAGATGTTAAATCCAGGGGGCCAAATCACACCACCACAATAGAACTTAACTACTGCTAACAGTTCCATTTCTAAGCTAGAATAGGTTTTATTTAGAGATCAACGCTTCTATTAAGAAGTTAAAGGTATAGACACTTAAACTTAAGCATATCACCAAATATATAGCAGAGAAGCAGAAAGATACTGCTAAGTAATCAATTTTGATAAAGCACTTCCCGCTATTGCTAGTCGGCAGCTTATTATAGTATTAAGCGTTAGAATAATCTGTGTTTTAAAAACATTTACTATACTATAACGCGATGCTTAGCTAAACTTGTACAGCGTATTCTTACACAGTTCCCGAGAAGCCCTGCTACCCAGTGTTTAGTTTTATTTTGGCTGGTGATATTCCTCGAAAGAAAAATCAAAACCTGGCGTCAAAAACGTCAAGCACCGCTGCCATGTCCGTGAGAAGCAGGTGAAATCAGCTTCCGCCAATCTAATTGATGGATTTAGCAATATATGTAACGTCCCTCACTACGTAACGAAAAACACTGCGTGCCGAAAACTTGCCACTGCTTTTTAATATAATAAACTCAACAACAAGCTAGAACTATAGATATTCTTAGAATAGCAGCTTTAAATTATAAATCCTCTATTAGCTTTATTATAATTCTATAATAGCTTTTGCTTACTATGTAGTACTTCCTTCCACTTATAGCACATTACAATAGCTTCGCTTCCGAACACTCGCAACCACTATTCTATCTATGCATCCTTCTGAGAACACTACAGGTTATAGGCAAATATATAATCGTGATATCCCGAGAGAAATAGGCTAATAATCACAATAGTTGCGGAGTTATTGCGACTCGAAGTTCTTTACGGAATTCGTCCAACTTTGGCGCAAAGCCGGAATAGGCCTAGCGGTAATTGAATGGTAAGGAACATCATTGAAAGCTCACGGCTACAGACTCAGGCCCCAAGGCAGCAGTCTTGCTCCCAAGCATGACTCGTGTGGAGACACTTCCACAGCCGTCCATCAAGCATCTTGGCGCATGCTACACTGCCTCGTTGTGATACTGAGCCTCAGCTTGCCCTCGAACACCATAATGTGACGGGTCTTTGCCTCTCGATGTGGACCTTTGCAGTCCGAACTACCTACCACAAGCATGTGATGTGCTTCCTGCCTGATTGAAGCGTCTTACGCGTCACGATCGAGACCCTTCTGCATCACTTTAACTTTTCAGCCTAAGCACTCATGATACGCCTTCTGACATACAAGCCGAGCAGCAACGACTTCGAACTGGTCGCCTTCCACAGCGACCCTCCTCCTTACGCCATACTCTCTCATACATGGACCGAAGGCCAGGAAGTTACATATGATGAGCTTCTGGCTGGCACTGAGAAGGACAAGGCTGGCTATGCCAAAATCCGCTTTTGCAGAGAAAGGGTTGATAGCGATGGTTACAAGTATTTTTGGGTCGACACGTGTTGCATCAACAAATCAAGCAGAGCAGAGCTTCAAACGGCCATTGCATCCATGTTTCAATGGTACAAACGCGCCGCAAAATGCTACGTCTATCTGCCTGATGTGTCCATGAAGAAGAGGAAAAGAGGGGATGAAAATCTAGAATGGAAGCAAGCCTTTCGAAAGAGTAGATGGTTCACTCGGGGATGGACACTTCAAGAGCTCATTGCTCCGGCGTCTGTCGAGTTCTTTTCCTCAGAGCGACAGCGACTTGGCTATAAACAGTCTGTGGAGCAGGAGATCCACGAGATTACTGGCATTCCAGTCAAAGTTTTACAGGGTGATCCTCTGGGAAATTTCAGTGTAACGAAGCGAAAGACATGGATGGTGGGTCGCCAGACAGCGCAAGAATGAAGACATGGCCTACTCTTTGATAGGAATTTGGGGTGTCCATGGAGTTTAGATACGGTGAAGGAAAGGAGAGAGCATTGAGCAGGCTCGGAAAGGAGATGAAAAAAGGTACAGCCTACACAAATTTGTCTGATAAAGCACTAAATTCTAGCACGCAGCCGACACGTACGGCCAAGATCTGGGACGCCTGGAGCGGTGCCTGCCTCGCGGCGCCTGGGGGTCACGGCGGCTCGGACAACTCGGCGGCCTTCTCACATGACTCGGTGCGGCTGGCGTCGGCGTTGAACGACGGCATAGTCAAGATCTGGGACACTAGCCTCACAACGCTTGGGGACCACGGCAGCTCGGTCAACTCGGTGGCCTTTTCACACGACTCGACGCAGCTCGTGTCGGCATCAGGCGACGGCTGAGAACGGGCACGAAGCCGTGGTCGAGCTGCTGCTGGAGACGGGCAAAGCCGACGCCAACTCAAAGAAAAGCAACGGTCAGACGCCGCTGTGGTTGGCAGCTGAGAACGGGTACGAAGCCGTGGTCGAGCTGCTCGAATAGGACCATGTTCATGGGCACGCTTCATCAAGTTGGCAGCGGTGTGCAGATAGGAAAGCTACTGGTGGATGTGGCATCGGCGTTTGATGCCGTATAACAGTTCTATTCTCTATGCAAAAGTTTCATCATGTTTGCCAAGAGCCTCCGACAGTTTATCTCATAAATCAGACGCTCCGCAAAAGATTTGTTCCGTGACACAGGATAACGCATAGACCTCTAAAACGCCTGTAAACTCCTGAGCTAATTAAAATAGCGCCCTAACTCCTGCCAACTCCTGCTAACTCCTAGACCAATTAGAACAGCGCACTAATTTTAGCCCCCTACATACCCCTATTACCTAACAAAATCTTCTATAGAGCATCTAAGAGCTTATAGGCCTCACTTTAGTGCGAAATAAATGTTTTAGATTACGCATTTTAACTTTAACTAGCTCTACCAAGGCCCCACCAACAGTTATTAATGCTTTATTTAATACATTTTAATCTTAAGGTAATAATCTTTAATTCTATATATATAAAGGCTAATTATAACGCAGTTAAAGGTACAAGATACATCGTGTAAAACCTTAACCGCGTTTTTAAAAGGAATCTTCGCAATACCTATAAACCGTTCCTCCCACTACCATCTATATCGCAACTATATTATATCTATTTTTATTACTAGCTAAGTCCTATAACCTCCTATAAACTCCTACAAACTTCTATAAACTTCTAGGCTGGTTAGATCACTTATATACAAAACCCTAGGGTATATTACTAGTGTTACTCTTCTATATCCACCTGTTACCAATTAAAGTACAGCCAATTTATATTCTTTTTAACTCCTATAAACTCCTACAAATTCCTATAAACCCCTATAAACTCCTAGGCTAATTAGATGCCTAAACAAAATCGCGATTATAGGAAGAAATAGTATAAGGGTTAGCGGAAGACTAGGGCGGGCGGGGCAGAGGTTCGTTTACGCCCAACACTATAACTAGGTTATATTACAGCAATTAGTTTAATAGACCTAGAAGAATTACCATCTATTATTAAGGAAGCTCGGCGTAAGGAAAATATTCTATTATAGATAGCCATTCTAAAAGCATGTCTTAAACGAATACTCTAGCATATAAATCCGGGAGGCCACCCTTAAACCCCTTATTTCAAATAGATACGCACCTTAAGACGTCTAATATTTGGTTTTAGCGATATACTTCTTATTGCACGCACAGGTTTTAGAAAGAGTCTTATTTTTTTATACTTTTTTAATCTTAATAGGCAAGATTACCATCTAGTTAGTCCCACTAAGTAAGCTTAGCGATGAATAGTTAGATAATATCCGGAAGCTTAATAGTTTTAATCTATACCTTATTACTGCTAAGAGTAGGAGCCTAAATAGGGCCCTAATTAAAAAAGTAAAGGATAGTGTATATATATATATACTTCTTAGTCCTAAGCAGGCCTCATTAAAGTCTTTCTAGGATATATTAAAGAGCCCAGAACTATAGGCTAGGATTAAACTCGTTACAATTAATAAGTGTTATCTAGTAAAGTAATAGGAATCGTTTTAACCAATATTTATAATATTAGGCGAGCTACGGACAATACTTTATTAGGATATAGTTTAGTTTAGTTGTTCTGCTATACTTAATAAGGAGGCAGAATAACTAGTTCTTAGCAACGCCGGTTTTCGCTCTATAGGTAATCGCATATACTAGACTAAGGTTATTAGGACTTCTATAGATCGCCCCGATATCTTAATCTACATAGTGCCGCTTAGTAAAGGCAAAGTAGATTTATAAAACGCACTATACTTCCTATTAAACGCGTATATAGATTTAGATACCGCAGTCCCGGAGTAAATATTAAAGACAATTATCTTTATAGACGGTCGTCGGTCCGTCTAAGAAGCAACGGCATACTTCCAAAGAGCACTCCTTATAAAGACTTTAACCTTTACACCTAATAAACAGTATACTACTAATGCCGATAGTAAAGCTTGTTACGTTACCAATATAGTCTAGGTATATACTACATATATTTAAGAGTATAATTATACTACTCAATATAAAGAGTTTAAGAAATCCTTATCGTCTATAAGGATTATAGTGGCAACAACCTCTCTTAGCATAGGTATTAATGTCCCGGATATTAAATAGGTAGCGCTTTAGAAGTTTCTAATTACAAAAAGTCTTATAGATTATTAGCAACGTCTTAGTTGCAGTAGACAGGGCTACAGTTAAACTAGCAAAGGTTACATATTTTTGCCGTATTAGGCCTTTAATACAGAAGGTGTTAATAGACCAGAAATTAAACAGCCATAATTACAACTAGACGCACCTTAAAAGACCACTCGCAGGCTATATCAGAATCGACTACTAGCTAATTAAGTAATAGCACGTAGTTAACTAGCCAACGGCTATACGCCTAGCGACGTAAGTGACACGGAAAGTGTTTCCTCTTAGATATTAGCTTTAAGCCAGGCTCCTACTCCTGTTAATAAAGCTATAACTAGATTTTAGAGCAAGGTAAAGATATCTTATCGCGCTAGGTTATTAGCTATATAGATAGAAATAATTAACGGTATATACTATTAAAAGGCCTTTCTAACTTACCTTAGCGAGGATAAGTTACTACCACAAATTTAGGTTACCCACATACTGCTAGATTAATATTATAGTTATTACAATCCAGCACTACTTCTAACTCTTACTTAGGCTCCGGATATCCCACAGCTAATTACTTAGCTAAGAAATAGTACGCGAGCTTACCTTACCTTAACTCTTATTAATAAATAGGCAACTACGCGAGCAAAAGCATTATATAGCAGTATATATAGGCGCATCCCTATACCACCATCTACGTATATAGATACAATATGCCGCTAGTAGCTTGCGTATATGTATAAACTAGGACCAGACTTTTAGGACACGCTAACCTTTAATCATCTCTATACTAAAGCTCCTCTACTTTAGATATAGCCTTATAGAGAGAAATCTAGGCAACTATTAGTAGAGCAACTTTAGTACTTTATTAAGGAGGTTAACGATTTATATACTAAGATAAAGGATATAAGATATATAAGAAAGTAATAATAGCAGCTATAGGAGCTATAAGGCTAGTATAGTTAGGAATCTTATACCAGTATATCTAATTACGCCGCAACCATTTATAAAAGGGATAACACTCTTGCCATACAAGTTGCAAGACAAGAGGTATTAAGGGCTGCACAGTTATATATAATTAAGACGGCTAGAGTAAATAAGCGTACATCGTTAGATATAGCGAGAGTTAGTATACCGCCGTTAGCCTTATAACTAGAAGAATAGGTTAACAGAGTTATTAGTACGCCAGTATTGCTATTACTAACCTTACCTATTCCACCTAATGGTGTACTAAAAGGTATTTAGCGTGCTATAAAACAGCTTAAATAAGCTCGCACTTTAGGAGTAAATATCGCCAGGTATAGCCCTAATAGTAGCCGGTTAAATATTTAGCAGCTAGTTATTAATATATTAGATATATAAAAAAGCGCTACTCCTAGTTAAAAAAGATAAAGGTAGAGGCGTAAAAGTACGGAGCCTACTACCCTATTAATACGTTAATTGCCATTAGCAGAGAGAGATTTAAATGCTAATAAAATATTAACCTTTATACCTATTTTAAAGAGAGGCCGTATAAGGTAAGCGACTTTAAAGGGTCTAGAGAACTTTCGTATTAATATATAGAATATATTTAATTGGCCTAGGAGTTTATAGGAGTTTATAGGAGATAGTATATTCTTTTTATTAGCCTAGGAGTTTATAGGAGATAGTATATTCTTTTTATTAGCCTAGGAGTTTATAGGAGTTCGTAGGAGATAGTATATTATTTTAATTAGCCTAGGAGTTTATAGTAGTTTAGAAGATTAAGAATATTAAAGTAAATATAAATTAAAATTCTAATTTCGTTTAATAATATCTTTAACTACTTTAAAATTATTCTTTACACTTACACCTATTAACTATCTCCTATTAAAGCTTTTAATAAAAAGCTTTTAAAATGTCTCCTCCTACTCTCTAGGTGCATACGCACCCCCCTAACGTCCTCCTTAATAAGGAAAGAACACTACAAGCTACGGCCCTCCTTTATTATCGCTAGCTTCAGTCTAGTAGAATTTAGGTTAAGATATAGTTAGTATTAGAACTCTAACTATTAACTATAAGATATAACTAACTGGTTTTAATAGGCGCCCTTACCCTCGCCCTTACCGCCACCCTCCCCTCCTAGTAGTAGTAACAGCAGTAATAGCAACAGTAATAGCAACAGCAGCACCACCGCTAGCGCTGCCGCCGCCGCCGGCCGCCGCCGCCACCGTTGCCGATAACAATAATAATAACAATAAGGATAAATGGTTTAGCGGTAGGGAGTTAAAAAAGGAGCCGTAAGTATTAATAACTGCATAGTATATACTTAGCTCATATATATTTATAGACCACCACTACTATTACTATTACCGGCCCCGGCCCTAGCTCCTGCTCCTACTCCTACCCCAGCCCTCGCTCCCGCCCTAGCCCTCCCCCTATTACCAGCCCTCTTACCGCCGGCCCTTACTGCCGCCGGGTTTGCCCTCGCCTAGTACGCCAACCCCATCCGCCTGCTATAGGCTTAGGCCCCCTATAGCAAGGCGACTACCGTATACGCCCCTACCGCCCAAGGCAAATAGTGGTCGCAGTTAGCGGTAGGGTTAGCGGCTATAGGGCCGAATAAGCGGAGAGACTAGGGCTATATTGGCCGGATAATAGAGACGGAGTTAGGGGTAGAGTTAGTAGGTAGTAAGCGGTACACTACCTACCAAGCCTTAGGTAAGGAGTATTAGGTATACTCTAAAAAGGGTATATAGCAGGTAAGTAGGCCTAGAAACACCTACGCTCGCTACTAAGTAGCGGCCCGTTCCGGCAGGTATAGCCTCTTAAAGCGTAAGCGTAAGGACCCTAAGGATCCTTTACCCCCACCTCCTAGGCTAAGGTCTTTAGCGGCGTATAAGCCATTTAGTAGTCTACCACTAGGTCCTAGCGGTAGTGGTATTACGGTATAAGGGGGAGAGAGGGTTAGTGTTACTTTCTAGCACTCCAGTGCGCTAAAGTGGCGGCTTTTATAGCATATTCTTTATAGGTAAGCTTTAATCCAGCTACGTTAATCTAAGGGGTAAAACCCAGATAACAATACTATTTAGTGCGGGCTAAACTATAAGGCATTCTTCGCAGGTAAGCTTTAATCCAGCTATATTAATCCAAGGGGTAATCCTAAATAACGGCATTATTTAATGCGGGCCTAACTATAAGGCGTTATAAAAGCCCTAAAGTTGCCTAGTAGGTAGTATAAATAAATAGTGGTTAAATACAGTTACCGGGTTCTTTCGTTACCTTATATATAAAAGTTTGTATAAAAGGTTGTATATAGGTTTATATACAAGTTTGTGCAAATTAGTTAGCCTAGTTAAATAAAAACATAGGCATTTAATTAGCCTAGGAGTTTATAGGAGTTTATAAAAGTTTAAGGATTAAGTAAATTTAACCTAAGGGAGTTATTACGGGTATGCTGGTTTAGGGCATTAACAAATATAGGTATTTAATTAGTTTAAAAGTTTATAGGAGTTTATAGGAGTCTATAGGAGTTTATAGGAGTTTATAAAAGTCTAAAGATTAGTTAGCTACTCCAATTCCTATAAGGTTAATTATGTTAATTATTATAAGGTTAATTGTTAGATTAATAACCCTATCTAACCCCTCCTTAACCCAGTTAGTATAATCTTCTATATTAGCAAATCTATTAAGATTATCTAGGGTATTAAAAGGGTATAACCCCTTAAGCGTATCCAATTATCGGACGTGCTACTAGTTAAACTAATTAACTTTATCCGCTAGCACCTTAATACCTTCTTATAAGATATTATAAAAATTAAAAAACTTCCTACTAGCTAATTGTTTAGTACTCCGCAGTTTAGCTAAATCTAATATAAAGAGGGTACAAGCGAGTAAAAATATATCTGGTAGTGCGGTAGCAGTAGTATAAGTCCTGGGCATATACTTGCCAAATATAGCCTTTACTCTTTTACGTAACGCCTTAACCCAAGTATTAGATAGATATACTCGGTTAAATATAATATCTATATTATAGGTTAAGTTCTTATAACACTTTATCTTAATCTTATAGCTACTATTAAGATGCTTAAGCCTAAGGTTAATTACTTTATATATAGTAACCCTACTAAGCTAGTTAATAAGCCTAAAGGATAGTATTACATGCTATAATTTAGGAGTGTTTACTAAGGAGAGATTCTATTAATAGAATAATATCTCGCGGCCATAGTTAAGCTAGGACGCGCTAAAAAAGTAGACAATAAGAGGGTCAACGAAGTGCCTTAGCATGCCTATATTAGCATATTTAATAGTATACCGAATAGTTAGAAATAGCTTAACCTCCTAAAGCATATAACATATTATCCGGAATTTAATATTATTATGCGGTTGCTTATTAGGGCTATTACCATTCTATATATCTAATATAAAGGCAGCTAGATAAACGTCTTTAATAAGTTTTAAAAATTAATCTAGTATAAGGGAACCAATAGCGTCGGTAACGTAGTCCATTCGCTTAAAGAAGTCCCTATTAGAGGTAATAAGGTAGCCCTTACGTCATATTACTATATAGAATAATGCAACTACGCGCGCCGTAAAGCCCTACGCAACAATTAGTTCCATTAGGTAATATTTAGCGTTCTCCTAACTATACTAACTGCGACCCTATATAGTAGTATTAGCTCGTAAGCAATAATAAGCCTCCTCTTTAGAAATAATAGGTGCCCAATACATATAAATAATAGTATTTAGTAGGTTTATCTGGATATAGAACCACGTAGGTATACTAAGAAGCTAATCCCGTCAGTCATATAGTCGGCGAGCCTAGGTTTACTCATTTTTAATAGCCCTAATACAGATTACCGTAAGTTAGTCTCTATAGATAAGCTAGAGTCAATTACAGAAGTCGTTATAGATAGGTCTAGCTTTAGTAGGGTCTTCTAGTGCCTATAAACTAAGCTAGTCTAAAAATATACTTTTATAGACGCCGTAAGTACCTTTAATAGTACCCTTATCCTTAAATATGGCCCTAAATTGCCAGAACTTGGTCTGATTTATATTAAGATAATACATACTTAGCATTTTAGGATAGCAATTACTATCTCTAAATACAGAGTTAATGCCAGCTATATAGAGTCTCTTAATTGCATCTAATATAAGGCTTCGCGTAATATTTAACCTAATCCTACTATCTTTACTAGATATACTAGGGGCAGCCAATATATCTTTAAGCCTAAGTGGTATTATTAGATTGTGCATAAATTAACATAGACCTAAAAGTAATAGTCTAGGGTAAAGAATAATAGCCGCCGTTGTTATTAACCGTATAGTATCTATATGGCCTATAACCTAGTCACGCTTTTTATCCTTAAAGTTGACGTTATTATAGACAATTACTGCCTGCTTATTTAACGCTTAAAGCTTAAGCTATCTTTAAAGACGTTAGCTAATTAGCCTAGGAGTTTAGAGTTAGATACTATATCTCTACCTTCTTAGCAATTTTGCCTATTAACCGATTAGCCTAATAATAACTATAATACACCCCAAACCCTAACAGAGTTTTAATTACTCGCCGCTTTATACTAGAGCCTATTAAATAGATATCTAGTATTAAAGAGAGGAAGCTAGATCGCTTTTTGGCCTAAGAATAATATACTATACTAGTAATAGTAAACAATCGCCTAGATAGCATATTAGACTAAGGCGTAGCGTTATAACTAGCTTAGTAGGCGCGCTAATTGCTTATAAGTCTTAAAAGAATAGTATACTATATCGGGGCAACCTCCTTAATAGTCCTAAAGGCTAGCTTAAAGTCTAGTGTCTTTAGGTCTATAGTATAATTAAATTAAGTAAAGTAGGGCTAATAGATAAGATTATTAAGCTCTATAGTAAAAGAATCTACTAGAGAAGGACGCTAATAGATGCCCCTTATACGTAGATCGTCTATAGTACGTATTAGTATACGCCGTCTGTAACGGAACCTTATAGCAAGTACTATGATGGGCTCGTTATTGGGCTAGGTGTGTAGGTATTGCAAGTAAGTCAACAATATAATAATAACTGGTGGAGTGGTTGCCCAATAGATTAACTCTAATTGTATTCTAAGAATCACTATAAGGAAAGAACTATCTAGAGTAGGGATTGTGGTCCTTTAAATACATAACCGTACTTCTAGGAAACCCTCCTTATATATAAGGTACGCATTATATATGTTGGTCACACAGGGTGACTCACCAATAACGACTACTCGAGTAGGGTTACAGTGATGTTGGTTGATAAAGCTTTTTGATTAGAATAAGGAAGGGCGAGGAGCTTAAGACTCCTCGCCACGCTAGTGCCGCGGCGTCACGTGACGACCGCTTGCCTCATTCCCGACAATATATAAGGTATATAAGTTCTCTTTATTCCTCTCGTCCCTTACATAGCATATTATATAACTTACTTACTATTCCTCGTTATATGGTTCTACTGGCTCTATACTAGACCGTACTTATATTAACCAGCTAGCTTCTTCTAACTCCCTTTCTAGTAGTTGTAATATTGTACTTAAAGCGTCTATAACACCATCTCCCTTCTTCCTATCTTTATCCTTAAAGATTTTAAGTATCTCTAAGTCGTTTACTAGAGGTATAATATCCATCTAATTAATCTAGTTAATATCGTTACTTATTATACCTAAAGCATCTTCTTCTTTATACGCGTAACGATGTGCACGCACTATTACTGCTATACTATTACTAGGTGAAATAATACCATCTCCGTATTCTTGTTATGCGAAAGAGGGGTTAGTTTACGTTATATTGGCGAGTCCTTTATCTTAGCAACCTTCCTTTTACTTAGAGTGCACTAAAGCAAATATTCGTTCGTCCTATAACGTTTGCTCTTTTACTAACGCTAAGTATACGCGTCCTATAACTTTTAATAGTCTTTAAGTTCCCTAAGTAATTTGTTATAGGGTCTTATATTTAATCCGCTACTATTTATCTTAATAGTAAGCTAACTTAAGCCCTTACTAAGTTAGAATGTTCTTAGGATATAGAGCAAAAGGCTTTAAAGGCCCGTATTACTATATCTGCTTATCTCCTCCGTCTTAAAAAAGTTTATAAAAAGGTTTATTTTAAGGAGTAGAAGCTTATAGAATAAGGTTTACTAGAACTTAGTAATAAAAGAACGGATTCTCTTTAATTGGCAAAGGAAATAACTCTAAGTAGTTTAGCAGTCGCTCCTCCTAGGTCCCCCTTAGGTAACTTATTTTTTAGCGATCTTTCCTTATTAATATTACCTAACCTATTCTCTTCTAATACTCCTATACCTTTCCTATAGTATTCTTTAAATTTTCTAGTAGTTTCTAGGTAGTCTTATTATAGCCTATCCACTTAACCTTATACTATATTTTATCGTTAACGTCCTTATAACTAATAATCTTTAAAACTTACTATTTGTCTTCTTCTTATCCTCTATACGTATCTGCTTTATAAACTAATAGCTTAACTTTTCTATATACTAGCTTTAGCATTACAATATACTATATAGGGTAGATTTTTATCTTAGCTAGTAGGTTTAACTTAAACATAACCAGTAAAATTTTTTGTGTAATTTTAAAAGGTCTTAGTCTAATATAGTCTAACTTCTTACTTAGTTATTAACTCTTAAAATTTTTGTATAGTAGCCATACTTTATCTCCCTCCTTAAGATCTAGTCCCTTAGATCTCTTAGCGTTATAGTATTTCTTTATTTTTTGCTATACTACCTTAGCTATTTCCATAAGGTTCTTATAAAGATTTATTAGTGTCTCTATCCTTTACTTAGCTATACTACTTATCTTCTTTACTTAACGTAGCAATAATAATATTCTTAGCTTATATCTATAATTCGCCTTAAATAGTAATATACCTATTCCTTCTTATAGTGTTACATTATATATAAACTATATAACTAGTAATAATAATACCCAATTATTCTATATATAATTAATATAGTGCCTTAGATACTGCTCTAGTGTCTAATTTAATCTTTTTATTTAACCGTCTGTCTACGGATAATATGCAGTAGAAGTTACTGCTTAAACTTCTTATTCCGCTAAGAATACCTTCTAGAATACTGCTATAAATCTTAGATCTCTATCCAATATAATCTTGCTTAGTACTCTATATCTTATAAATACTTCTTTAATATAGATTCTAGCGACATCTTCTACTAATATCTCTTCTGTATACGCTATAAA
>Ga0307515_10016745_pt1 | contig 13408 bp, 12 predicted proteins | sample 17_EM_MG_FD_194513 | JGI IMG/M metagenome (GOLD analysis project Ga0307515, IMG submission 194513) | Populus trichocarpa ectomycorrhiza microbial communities from riparian zone in the Pacific Northwest, United States - 17_EM | ecosystem: Host-associated > Plants > Roots > Unclassified | place...
TCTCCTTTGTCCTTGTCCCTTTTATTTATTTTCCATGCTAAGAACTAGTCGATATTACACGATTCGTCGGATGTATTGTAAACTGTGCTACTAATAGATCCTCGTTGCTCCCTGTCGATAGGAATTAGACGAGGCCTAGTAGTGCTTGTGTGGCCGAAGAGGAATACATGTAATACATGTACGCACGTCTGTATGACAAAAACGCTCCGGGCAGCCCGCAGCCCGCTCCTGTCCAAATTTGACTGCGCTCTTGGCTGGCTGGCTGATTGCCGCAGAGTTAGCCGCGCAGCTACGCAGCCGTAGTCGGTAGTTGTGCCACGTATGCTACATTTGCCGTTTGGCATTTGCCACGTATGCCTACGTGTCAACAAAGCAGGCGGTGGCTGCGCTGCCCGGCTAAAAGCCGTTGCTGACCACGACTACGTTTCGTTTCTCCCCAAACTCCCCCAAACCCAATCAGCAGTGTAGCAAGGGCTCAACGTGTATGTCGCAAACCTCGACGTGTACTCTCACTTTTCTAGAATCTAACCACCTCATCCAGTTACCTCTCAGCGAGCAAACTATGGCCCCCACCCGCCACTCTCAATCCTCTCGAAAGTGTTCTCCCTACCCCTCCCTCGACTCCGCTTCAGAGTACAGCCCAGAAGCACAACCAGAATCCAACGTCGCCTCAACTGGACCAAAGCGTCGATCGAGAACTGGCCTTACCCCAGAGGAACGGCGAGAGGCTCGGGCCCATCGCAACCGGATAGCAGCGCAGTCTTCCCGTGACCGCAAGAAGGTTCAGTTTTCAGAACTTAGTACTCGCGTTGCTGAGCTCGAAGCCGAGAACCGCGCTCTCAGGCTTGGTGTTCAATCGTCCATTCCCCAGCTATCCGACGCCTCGGTTGTGCAAGAGAACGCTGCCCTCAAGGTCCGCGTACAGCAGCTCGAGCTTGCATGGCAGAACATGGCCAAACTCATCGGCTCCATGCCACTAATCCAAGCACAACCAGCCCCCGTCCTTCGCCCTCACCTCCAACCCCTCCTGTCCCTTCCCCTTTCGCCAGCACCCACCACTCTCTCCGCACCAGAGTCTCTTGAAACTCCGGCCGAGCCCACTTGCGAATCAGCACGGTTCGCGAACGTCTCCTCTTTGGAGACGTCCCTGCAGCGGGTGGCTCCCTCGGCGCGGCAATCAGTACTCAGGCTACTTACGGAGCAGAGCCAGACTGGCTCGCGATGTTCACCTCGTCGACTTCGGACGTCAAGACCACCAGCGACAGTAGCAGTCCCCACCACCCTCTGCTGTTGACGGACATTGATAGTCTTATCTCCACCACCACGACCGCACTCGACCAAGGATCGCAGGAGATGGAGCGCCTTCTCAGCCTCCTTCCCACCCAAGACGGTCCCCTCGAGAGCGCCGTCATCGATCTTGGCGTCCTTGGCGCTCAAGATGACTGGAGCTGGTTTGCCAACGACACTGTATTCTGAACATCCGCGAAGGACTTACGGAGGACCTCATTTCGACAGTGTGTCGAGGGCCTTGCTTGTATCATGTTAAATCCGACTTTGTTGTCGTTCTCCTTTCGATAACCCGCAGCATAGATCGTGGCCTGTCCCCTTCACTCTATCAACTATGTCACCATCTCCATACTCGTATGCCGGCTGATACCCTGAGCTTTGCTCCCTATGCACTTGGCGCGTCGCCTCTCCCCTTCGGGGTCGCAGAGGCGGGACGTTATGGGCGGCGGTGAGCGCTGAGGTGGGCTGTCTGCACGCGCGTTCCAAGATATGACTAGTATGATGGCTATATAGATGGACTTGGCGACCTGAATTCTGTACCTAATTGGGCTGTTTCGGGTAATCGAATTTTGTTAAAACGTTACTATCTGCGAAAATTCTAAAACCCAGGAATGACAGAAAGGCTGTGATCTGCTACCTAAGTGATTTTTGCTGAAGACCCCCATTGTCGGGTAGGGCAATAAGCCGGCAACAGCGTGTAGTGTAGTCATTAACGAAGGATAAATATTATTGCGATACCGGTGTGATCGGCTGTTGCGGAACAGCCGCGGCGCGGTGGAAAGCACCTTGGACCTCTTTACTCCCGATGGCGACCTCCAGCGCCAGTAGTACCGTCTCTGCGACGGCTGAGGCCACGACCTCAGCTGCCGCGAAGATTGTAACACTACCCCCGCAGTTTAAGATCGTCGGCGTCGTCCTCGCCATCCTTTCCGGTTTACTCATAGGCACGCTCTTGTTCAAGCCCCTCCGTGCCGTCCAGCGGCTAACTCTAGCAATTTGTTAGGGTCATCATTCGTGTTCAAAAAGGTACCTCTTGTCCTCTGTCGATGAACTCTGTCCCCAAACGCTGATGCCCGCCACCACGACAGAAAGGCCTCCTCGCAACTCAAGGTAACTATGGCCCACCAGTAATCCCCGCAGTTCCCTCACTCCGATCACAGGCGACACTTTGGGGGAGGGTGTTGGCTACCTCAAATCAGTCAGTCGCCTGTTTCCGCCCCTCCCTGATCATGTTTCTTGACATACCCTTCTGTCAGCCAATGTGGTGGACAGGTAGTTATCATTCGACAGCGTTCTATTGCCAGGTGTTCCACTCAGCATATGCCCTCACTAAATAGGAATGGTCATGATGATCTTCGGGGAAATCCTCAATTTTGCCGCATACAGCTTCGTCGAAGGTCCGCATGTTTCCCTTCTGCTCCCGTCTCCGGCTCTCACCAGACCTCTCTCCACAGCCATCGTGGTGGTGAGCATTCAATGGTTTATATTGTTTGTTTCCACTCCATGAAGCGGTTGTCCCTCTCGTATAGACCCCGTTGGGCGCCCTCTCAGTTGTCATTTGCGCCATACTCTCCCATTTCTTCCTCAAGGAGAGCTTAACAACCTTTGGTACCATTGGATGTGCACTATGTATTGTACGTGTCCCTTACCACTGGTCGCTTTTATTCTGCTTATCTCCGCCTGCAGGTTGGTGCTGTTGTCATCGCCCTGAACGGCCCCAAAGAGGAGACCGTCGGGCAGATCGAAGAGTTCCAGAAGCTGTTCCTGGCGCCAGGTTTCCTTGCGTTTACTGGTGTTGTTATTTTGGCATCCCTGTGTATCATCATTTTCGTGGCCCCCAGGTAAGTCGCCGCGTTCTCCGTCTTCTATCCTCTCACCTATCTGGCTCGAACAGGTATGGTGACAAAAGCATGTTATGGTACATTACTATTTGTAGTATGATCGGCGGTCTAAGCGTTAGTTGTACGAGTGGGTTGGGAGCAGCTATTGTCACGAGTGTCATGGGTGATAATCAGGTCGGTCTCTGCATAGTACCGGTCCACCAGAATTCAACCTCTCCGTCTAGTTCAAGCACTGGTTCATATATTTCCTCCTCATATTCGTCACCGTTACACTCCTCACGGAAATTTTCTATCTCAACAAAGCCCTTGCATTGTTCAATACCGTGCGTCCATCTCTGCTTGTTCCAGTGGGTTTGCTAACTACTGAATAATACAGGCATTAGGTAGAGTCCATTTTCAATAAATTTGAGATTCCGGATACTGATACGACCGCCACTGGCCAGTCACTCCAACATATTATGGTGAGTATTTGAAAGTCCCCTATAATAGATTGTTCTTACCCATCTCGCAGTCATATTCGTAAGTTCGAACATCCCTTCAACAATGCAAGTAGCTGACTAGCGCTAGACTACATGTACCATGATCACGACCATTGTAAGTATCGTGTAGGTAGGATTCGTTCCTGTGGTTCTGAATACACTTCTACAGATCCTTTACCAAGGCCTCAAGGCTCCAGCGACAACCATCATTACCCTCGTCATGGGCTTCCTTACCATTTGTAAGTTAACCCGGAGTTAATTACAAACCCACTGACTCGCCCTCTTAGGTCTTGGCATTATACTCCTCCAAATGTCGAAAGTGGACCCAGCCCATCTCACAAAACTGGATCGACGATCAACAATACTACTGCAGGCAGCTCGAAACCCGACAGAACTACAAGAAAAGTCCATCTCTGGGTTCGAAGAGTGAGTATTTTTGCGCGTCAATCCTGCTTACAAACCTGACAAACGACATACTCTCTAGTCCTGGAATGGACGCGTTGCGTGGAGGCTTCGGAACTATTGGAAGCATTATCCGGGCAAGGAGCGCACGCAAGATGAGCATGTCGAGCCGACCACCAAGCGCAGAGGCTCTCCGGCATCGTCAATCTTATGCTACTGGCGCAGAACAACACCGTAGTGCCTCTAGCCTTATGCCGGGAGTGCAACGACATCAACTATGGGATGCGCCCGTTCCATTCCCACGACCATCATCTGACTCTGTCGAACGGATATCCATGCAACCACCCCGGCCACACCATCGCAGCATCCGTTTCGGGGATGAACCAGTGGAGGGTGTTGGAAAGGAACACGATTCGTCCGTCCAGAGTCTAAGCACACCCTCGCAACATCACGGTAGTCTGGTTCCTCCGCAAGTGATAACAAACAAGAGCCTCACATCTTCCCCACCGGCTATGCGGTACGATGGGCTACCGCCCAGCTCACTTCCCACTATCCCGCCGTTTGAGATGATCGACCCTTTCACAGACGACACGAAAACAGCCCGACCAGTCGAATATAACTCTCCCTCACTGGAGAGTGCCAGCTCAGACTCGCTCGACCATCAGGCGGTGATGCAAGCTAAGAGCCCACGTGCGCATTTATACCCCCGGAGCAACTCGGATTCGGACCGTGAGGAGAGCGTGAGCTTGGTCGCCAACCACGATGGGTCGACTGCTAAGGGTAGCGAAATCCGACTTGTCAAGAGGATTTGAAGGGCCCAGGCGAATTACTCAACGAACCTTTACTTTCCATTGTTGGGTCGCATTTCATGTCTCGTATCTATTGACGGACATTGCTGTTTATCTCATTTCTAGCGTTCCCTTGTCCCCTTGTGATTCTCTGTGCTGCTACAAACGTGCTCCACCTATTTCTCTCTGAATGTTACACCTACAGTCGGACTTTCATATACCTCTGAACTGTCGCTAGATGTAGACTATCGTATAAGACTGGATGTCTGTTGCCTGGTGGCTGGCCTAAGGAGGGTCCCGTCTCTCTTTCGAGACTGTCTGATAACCATGCTCGAACGGAGGAATCGTCTGAATTGCCTGTGCTCATTCCACACATCGACAATCGCATTGCTCGACTGGGCATGTATCATGGGCACGTCCAAACCCGTCCTCGGGCCCGTAAAACCAAGCTAGGATGTGTGATGCGTGGCCACCGTGTCGGCAATTCTGACACCATATGAAGGATTCGTCAATGGTGTCTTAGGCGAGTCAGCTAGCGAGAATCCACAGGAGCCTAAGGGACCCACCTCTTAGGAATGCACTCCTTGCTAGCATTGAAGGCGGATCAGTAGGACATGTCAGGTGCATTCGGCAGACCGCACAGCGAGGGAATCGCTTTCCACACACAGGGTTCGGGCAAGCGTTCACCTAAGTAGTGGGTGAGGGATTCTGTTTGATAATGGAACAAAACAAAGATGCTAATAATCACCTGTGCTAAGCTCATTGAGCCCGCCTTGGGTCCTCGCCACCCAATAGGTTGTTGACACGATTGGCAGACGACTTCCAGGTGCCTTGGGGCCCACTCTGATGGCGGCATGATTCCTGACGTGGTACTACCTAGAGGCGCTTCATCCTCGTCAACAATCTCCGGCTGGCGTGGGCTCATAATCAAGGCGACCACTTCGCCGCGCTCAATGTCGAACTGAGACCGATGGTGGAACAAGCGCCATCGATCCAAAAGGTCTCTGTACATGTCTATCCACCCTTGAATGACACGCCCCATTGTTTCGGAGCGGGCATCGCATGTCGGGGATAAGTCCATTGAAGAGGTATTTCCATCTTCCGTTGATTGGTTTGTACTCATGCTGGTGCTTCTCGTACGGATTTGGTTCCTTTCGTGACCAGGAGGATACAGTTCGCGGATATAGAGTTGCGGGGCTAAAGCACCGATCATTGCGGCGGTCTGAACGTCCCCCGTATTGTCAACATAGGCCTGAAGGATCTCAATGGCGTCCTCATTCATGCCGGTGAGTATTAATCCATGAAGTTCACCGTGCTGTTTTGCCTCTCGTATCAGTTTGTTGATGAAATGAAGGAGTTCGCCGTCGTTGAAGAAACGAAGTGCGATGGCCAGCTTTTCTGATAGCAAAATGGGTTCGTCTTGTATCGTTTCTAACCAGTCTTGGGTGGATAGCCAGGTGATCAGCATGCGAGCGTGGAGGTCGTCTAATGTCATTGTCAAAGGTGTAAATCTGGACAGAATGGGAAATCAAAATACCTAATCGAGTTGTGATTGTTTGACACCTAGCCTTCCAGTTGACAATATTCGGCTCATTGTTGTCCTTCTGAAAAGCCAAACCAGCGACAGTGCCAGAGAGAATTCGATAACGTTCGTCTAGAAGTCTTGTCAGAATTAGGGGAGTGGGACAGGAGAGGGCTCACCTTTACTCCTGCCCAATATATCGATGGCTCGCTCTGAATTGTTCATGAACATGGCCCAACAGGCAGCCTTAGCGCTCAAACCCTCTTTCTCCCAGTTCCCGATCAGTAGCTCCAGTTCCTTATCTGAATAGCCCCAACCAACTAAGGAGAGCCCCAATCGTCTTTCTGTGGCTTTCTTGCTTCGTGGTAGCCCGATATATTCGAGCCGACCAACGTGTTTGCGATGTAGGATCCAATCGAGCGCCGCATGATAGTCTCCAAAGTGACGATCGGATTCTTGTAAACTTGGGAAAACGTTGCCACGGAAACGCCGAGCTGGATGCTGCTGCTGAACCCCGTTGGCTGGATTTACAGGGGACAATGGTTCGAGAGGAGAAAAACCTTCGATGATTTGAAGGACACCTTTCATTGTGAAGTCAAAGCCATGGACATGGAGCGGCGGAGAATCTCTTGGGAAGTCGCCTCTTAACACCTTGTTGGCCTCTGAAAATCAAAAATCCATTCGTGAATGGAAATACAAAGAACATGCAGCAGTTACTTACCGTGAAACCACATCCAAATGTCCGAGAGTGACATACTAGCCGAGGAATCAATTGTCGATAGCGACTCCTCTCGAAGGACCTCTGAATTGTGTCGGGCCTGTACCAGATTGAGCAGGAAAATGACAGATAGTGGGAGTTCTTACGCTTTCAAGTCCATATCCCTGCAACACTCGTCTGCGCATCACGACAGAGATATCCTGGCTAAGGAACGCCTCTGCCGTCCTTCTCTCGGATCTTCCTCGATGAGAGGATCTCTGCCTCGAGACGGAGAGGCTGACATCCCTGGGAGTCTCAGTCATAGTCGCCGTTTTGAGTATGGCGGATGTTGTCGGGGGAGGCTGCGGAGCCTTTACCGGTGTGTTTCCAGAATCATTATTGGTTTGTTCCTCTGTTGAAAGCGATAATAAGCCAGGCTTGGGTGTCATCGACGGACTGGGAAGTCCCTTCCTTTCGAGAGGGATGCGCATTGTGGATGCAGGGCTATATTTCCTCCCAGGTGTAAAGAGGGTCGAAGGTAGTGGTAAATGTGATTGTTGAACACTCAGACCTTCACCCTTCCAAGCTGACTGTTTCTGGAAAGAGAGCCATCCAACCGGATTCGAGTCACGCTTGAGAGAAGTTCCATTGGTCATGAGTTCCTCGCGATCTTGATCTAGTTGCGGCGAAGATGGTGGTGAGTTGTTGTCGTGATGCAGGTCCCATGGCTCGCGAGACACGCCGTCGATTGCGCCATGAGTGTGGTAGAGTTTGAACCCACGACCGACTGATGCCGTCAGATCTCCCCGGGAGCTCCACTGATGCTTGGGTGCATCACGTATGACCGCCAGTTGGATAGCACCAGCATCGCTCACCGCAATGACATGCGGTGCTGAAGTAGGAGCCGCACTTCTTGGGACAAACGCAAATGAAGTTGCTTTGGGAAGGAGGCGCTTCGCTAAAGCGGGGATCAGCAACGGCATCCCCGATTCAAAGTGAAGGTGACCTACTGCACCTCGTGTCGGCCAAGAAAGGGGCATACTCCCGCAGAATTTCCCCCGACCGATGGTCGTCATCAGGTGACGTATTCGCTCCCTCACTGGAATGGTAGGGGCTGGCGTTCCAGTGCACCTTACTACGAATCTCAAACCCGGGATCCCGCTCCAAGAGGTCTTCAATTGTCTTCGCACCATCGGTGATATCCCAAAGTCGAATATAATTCCCAGCCTTGGTAAGTGTACCCACGAGTCCTCGACGTGATTTGCAGAACTCGACACCAGTGCATTGGTTCCGGGTTGGGTCGGAGTCGATGACTTCGGACGTTTTGAGTACATGAAGGTTGGGTCCTGCATCTTCCTCTGAGAAGGATAGTAATGGATCAACAAGCCGGCGATGGTCCCATATTTGGACCATGGAGGAGTTGAAGCCACCGAAACGGTCACCCGTTATAGGGTCGCAACATAGCCCTAGACTAGCAGTGGTTGTGGCTTCTGCAACGTGGTGCGGCGCCCTCTGATCGAAAAGTCTGATTGTTGTGCCGGAGACTGCAGCGAGAAGAAGATTGGGGTTATGTGGTAAAAATGTGACGTGCTTGACGGTCTCAGACGGGCTTAGATATAAGGTGTGATTTGGGGAACCATCGCCAGTAGTCCGCTTTGCAGCGTGTACACTCCCCAAGGTAGAGAGTTCACGGGTCCTAGCATCCAAGATCCCTAGCCGACCTGGCGTGATAATCGTAGATGCAGATGAGATCGATCTTTGCACACCAGGTCGAGCTATTGACTGCCCTCTTGCTCCTCCAGACCGAGCCAATAAAGAATGTTCATACGCGTCGTCAATCGCCGAGGCCTGGAAAGTCGGGGCAGACCGTGTCAAGTCCCAGATGAGTAGGTTGAAATCCGATCGGTTTTTGTCGTGTGTCGTGGCAAGGAGGTTTGCATTCAGCGGGCAAAACGCGAGATCGTTGCATGCACGACGCTGCTTATTCTGGAAATTGAGAGCAACAGTAGAGTGGATTGGCTGCGAGGTTGTAGTTGTGGGTGATACGGGTTGACCTTGACCTGCGCGACAAAGCTCGATTGTGCCGCCACTGGTGCCAATTGCAAAGAGGTCCTCATAGGCGCTATGCGGTGACCATGCAAAGCACTTTGGAACTTTGTAAATGCTCAGTCTATTCACCAAGAGGGGAAATTCACCTTCATAGGTTGCATATCTGCACGAAGGCTAACATGCTTTAACTGCCCTCTCTAGCCGCTGCGCCGTCAGGGCCAAGTGTGCGCAAACGAGTACTAGGATGTACTGGGGCTTACCTGGTGGTCCCATTCATACAGGCGTAGCTCGTTTGGGCTACCGACGACAAACCGATGCGTTTGGTGTGGACTCCACAAGACAATGCGCGTGCCGAGCTGTGGAACGCGTGGTTCTTTCCCTTGGATTATATCTTGTGATACTTCCATCCCCGACGAGCGCGATTAAGAATTTCTGCGAGGTGTCCAGGTTCAAGGTACGTCGGTCTCCGAGGCAGTCAGCTGCACGACGGTTTTCGCAGCTTTGTATAAAAGCTACTCATGCATGCAATTGGGAAATTAATTGGGCAAATGCCTGCCAAGATATCGACAGAGATTGGGAAAAAAAGGAGAGGACATAGCCGGAACATAATCGAGTGCGATTGTCTGTGCCAAGGGAGAAGAGAGTATAACACAAAAATGAGGAGATGGAACGGGTAAATCGTAAGACGTGAAAGCGGTCATTAACCAACTGTGGGGCGTAGTCGCGATGGTGCAGGCCGTTGATGGAGACGGGTGTGGTTTACATCAAGGAAATCGCCGCCAGAAAACAGATCGTCTACTTCTGTTGGCGGCGGACTGTGTTGGAAAGCCACTGCAACCCCTCAAAGAGCCCTTCACCGGTTGTAGCACAACTGCATTTGTGACGCATCAGAAGAAGGATTGGACGGAAACGGTCGTTGACGTACCTTGGGTGGACGTACCACAAGCGATCACGCATTCGGTGCAGCCCGAGTTTCTCTGTGACCTCAGCAGGAGACATGGCTTTTAAAACAAACACGAGATGGCGAGTTGTGAGTAAGCCGAACCAATTGGGTGAAAAGGCGCGCTGGATACGCACCGCCTGGCAAGTCTTGCTTGTTGGCGAACACGAGTAATAAGCAGTCCTTCATCTCCCTGTCTGCAAGAATTCTGTGAAGTTCCTGTCGAGCCTCGTCGATGCGCTCGCGGTCGCAGGAATCGACGACGAAGACAAGACCCTGAGTACCAGTGTAATAGTGTCGCCATAATGGGCGGATCTTGTCCTGTCCTCCGACATCCCATACATTAAATTTGACGTTCTTGTATGTGACGGTTTCCACGTTGAATCCGACTGGGAAGGGGTCAGCATTCGAGACTGAGACCGAGACGCTGAACAAGAGCGGCCACAGACCTGTTGGGATTGTTGTTACGGACTGGTCGAGCTTGAGCTTGTACAGGATTGCTAGAGTGGACAAGAAAGGAGCGGGATTGAGTTCGGGACATGGTTCGTTCAAGAAACTAAGGCGGAGACGCACTAGTTTTACCCGCAGCATCAAGCCCGAGCATAAGGATTCGCATTTCTCTGTTTTGGAAGAGTTTGCCTGCGAGGTGGCGAAATACGAAGGGTGTGTCAACGTGGATATCGCTGGCAAAGAGGGAGAACCGTCGACGGACCGAGGGCCTTGGAGAGCGAAGCACCCATGATTTGTGAATAGCTCGAGCGTTGAAACGAGTGGCAAAGATCCTTCAGCAACCACGGGCTGAGAGGGTTGAGGGCAGGTGGAAATCAAAATACAAACCAAACTAAGCGCCTTGCCGGTCCCCTTGGCCCCCGCAGAACCTAACTATCCGCAGTGTGAAACCATCAGCTTTGAGGGCAGACGCCACCAACATCCCATACATATATTACTCACGATTCAGCCCGATTCGTGTTTCAACTCCGAATACTCCAAGGGTCGTCCTTTTACAGGAACCTGTAAGGATCAAAGATCTTGTGTACCCCGTCTCCAAAGTGCTAAGCGGCCTGTGACTCATCTGGTTGTTCTCGACCCAACTACAAAAGTGCCGCGTTCGATTCGTGACTCCTGCATTTGCCCTCGATGGCAGTCAGTTGCCTTGTTTGGGTTCTAATTTACTTTTCCTCCTGACACGCTCTGCACAGCGCGGTTGCCCGAATTGCGGTGGTCACGCTTTCGAGTTCGATCCAGCTCGCGGTGATAGCGTTTGCCTGGAGTGCGGTTGCGTGACGGAAGAGAATACGATCGTTGCAGAGGTTGGATTTACTGAGACCAGTTCAGGTGCTGCAACCGTCCAAGGTACTTTTATTGGAAATAACCAGGGTGCGTCCAAGCCATATCCGGATTCTACAGGACTCTGAGAGCCATTCTATGGACTTGCAGTCGGAGCTCGAGTAGTTGGCCCCCATGGCCGTACCAGCGGCTTTGAATCCTCTGAACTTACTATCCAGAGAGGCCTCACTCTCTTACGCAACTACCAACACCCCCTCAACCTCCCAGACAACGTTATATCGGTCGCAGAACGCCATTTCAAACTCGCGCACGAATTCAAGTTCACCAAAGGTCGGCACATCGAGCATGTAATAGCCGTTTGCCTGTACATGGGCTGCAAATATCACAAGACTAGCCATATGCTAATCGATTTCGCCGATATTCTTCGTGTATGTGACGGCCTCCTTACCCTTCTCAACTACTAATACGTTGTAGGTCAACATCTTCACCCTCGGATCGACCTACCTAAAGTGGCTCCGAGTGAGCCACTGGCCAGAGAAGGACATCGTTGAACCTTCGATCTTTATTGCACGCTTCATCGCGCTCCTCGAGTTCGGCGATGACTCATACAAAGTAGCCTCGGACGCGGTACGCATCGCGGCGCGCTTCAAGCAAGATTGGATACACGAAGGTCGTCGTACAGCTGGGATCTGCGGCGCCGCAATCTACCTTGCCGCCCAGATGAACAACTACCGTCGCTCGATCCAGGAGATCACGCAAGTCGTCAAGATTGCGGATGTGACTATCTTGAAGAGGCTCGAGGAGTTCAGTGTCACGTCCAGTGCGCAGTTGACCGTTCACGATTTTAAAACTACGGACGCTCCGACCGAGGCCGCCATGCCGCCTTCGTGGACCCGTGCAAGGGAGAAGGAAAAGGAGCAAGTAGAGGACGGCAGAAATCGACGGGGTCGCAAGAGGAAACGCGGACAAGCAGAACCTGAAGAGGGGTATGAGGTCGAAAGCGCAGCCCCAAGAGAGGATACTCCTCTCCCTGTTGTGCTTTCCCCTTCACAAGGGCCTAGGCACCTCAACCGTGGAATCCCAATCGATCCTCAACTGCTAGGTGGTGGTATCCTCAGAGACACCGTCGAACCTCAACAGCCAAAGGCGTCAGGCTCTATATCAAGACCTACGGTACTCTTTAACAAGCAGTCCATCTCTACCTCGGGTGTACGACCTCCACCACCAGAACTTGAACCAGACCCCGAAACGGCACAAGAAATTGAAACATTGTTGCTATCTGAGAGAGGTCAGGATGCCGCTCGAATTGCTCAGCTTGCCATTGTTTCTCGCGACGCTTTTCAAAACTCAATCCCGCAACCTGTGTCACAGTCGGAGGCTGGGGAGGATCTCACAATGGAAGAAAGCGAGAGAGGTGATGGGGCCATTAGTGAACCGGAGGATAAGCTTGATAATTTGGATGAGGCCGAACTGGATGCGTTTATTTGCTCACCAGAGGAGGCAACACAGAGAGAGCGAATTTGGACGGAGTTCAACCTTGACTATTTGCGCAAGTTAGCTGGTAATAACTATACATCATTTCTTACGGAGGTCGACACTGAATTAGGTTTCTAGCTAAAAGATACAAGGATCAGACCGGAGAAGATTTGAAACCGAAGAATGTATGCGATTGTTTCACTCCTGATCTACACTGATATGCTGATACACAAATCTCAATTATAGAAACGTCAAAAGAAACCAAAAGAATTCGTCCCAGGTCAGACAGCCGCAGAGTCGGTGAAAGCGATGATGTCGGGTTCGAAGAAATTCTCTAAGAAGATCAATTACGACAACATCGACGTTCTCTTCCCTGAGCAACACAGTATGAAAACTGCAGAGTCGGACTATGGCATGGACGAAGATGAGAAAAGCGACGAAGAGGACAAGGCCGATGATACGGACAAGCACGGGTTCGTTGTCAGTCGGCTCATCGCAAAGGAGCGAGAGGGTGGAGAGGGCGAAGAGATGCACTTCGATGACGGCTTTGAGCAGGAGGTCTAGCTCGGACTTTCTCGCCGATGGCTCCAACCCTTACTCATTTATGTCACTATTTACATTGTATCCAGTAATTCTGACG
>Ga0307515_10016746_pt1 | contig 13408 bp, 8 predicted proteins | sample 17_EM_MG_FD_194513 | JGI IMG/M metagenome (GOLD analysis project Ga0307515, IMG submission 194513) | Populus trichocarpa ectomycorrhiza microbial communities from riparian zone in the Pacific Northwest, United States - 17_EM | ecosystem: Host-associated > Plants > Roots > Unclassified | place...
CGACGTACCGGACCACCTCGACCTGGTCGAGCGTCACCAGTCCTTCGCCGATCAGCTCGTCCAGCTGCGGCAGGAACGCGCGCAGCTTCCGCTCCTCGTCGATGATCACGATCACCATCGGCAGGTCCTCCGACAGCGAGAGGATCCGCGTCGTGTGGATCAGTGACGACGCCCCGTAGCCTTCGACGCCGCGCAGCACCGAGGCGCCGGCGAGTCCGGCGTCGCGGGCCCGGCGCACGATCTCGTGGTAGAGCGGCTTGTGGTGCCAGTGGTCGTCTTCGCCGAGGTAGATCGTCAACCGGGTCGCGGGTCCCCGCATGGGCGTCCCCTTCCGTGCCGCCCGGCGTGCGGGCCGTGAGGCCAGTATCCGCCGATGACCCGCGACCCGGACCCGGTCAGGCCGGGCGGATGTTCTGGTTGACGTGGAAGACGTTCTCCGGGTCGTACCGCCGTTTCACCTCCGCCAGCCGGGCGTAGTTGGCGCCGTAGGACGACCGGACCCGGTCCTGGCCCTCCTCCATCATGAAGTTGACGTACGCGCCGCCCGCCGAGGTCGGGTGGAGGTCCTCCCAGTAGCTGCGGGTCCACTCGGAAACCAGGATCGCGTTCGCCGGGTCGGGGTCGACGCCGACGATCACGCCCGACCAGCCGCCCGACCGGTGCGGGAACGCCGTCGCGTCGGGCGCGACGCGGCCCGCCGCGCCGTCGATCGGGTACAGGTGCATCGACGAGTGCATGGTCGGCAGGCTCTCGCCGTGCTTGAGGTGGATGCCGATCGCCTCGTCCGAGATCTCGTGGAACACGTCCGCGCGCCAGTACCACTGCAGCCCGGCGGGGTAGAGCCCATCGAACGCGCCCTGCAACGCCGTGTAGGGCATGTCTTGCAGCCCCACCAGCAGCGGCGACCCGAAGTCACGGACCGGCGCGAGGATCTCGTCGGCCTTGTCGTGCGCGCCGGTGTAGCACCAGACGATGGCACAGGCCTTGCGGCCCCACAGCTCTTCGGGGAACGGCGGCCCCGGCGGGACGGTGATCAGCCCGAACCAGCCGCTCAGCTCCTCCGGCAGCGACGGCAGCAGCTCGCGGTACCAGCGCAGCACTTCCGGGGTGTCGTCCAAGGCGTAGAGCACCGGGCCGCCGATGATCGTGCCCTGCTCGCCGATGTCGTGGCAGCGGAAGGTGAACGACGTGACGACGCCGAAGTTGCCGCCGCCGCCCCGCAGCGCCCAGAACAGGTCGCTGTGCGACGTCTCGCTCGCCCGCACGAACGAGCCGTCGGCGAGGACGACGTCCGCTTCCAGCAAGTTGTCGACCGTGAGCCCGAACCGGCGGGCCAGGTACCCGATGCCGCCGCCGAGCGTCAGGCCCGCGACGCCGGTGGACCCGACGATGCCCGACGGCGTCGCCATGCCGAAGGCGACGGTCGCGTGGTCGACGTCGCCCCAGGTGCAGCCGGCGTCGGCGCGGACGGTGTGGTTCGCCGGGTCGACGGTGGTGCTGCGCAGCCGGGACAGGTCGATGACCAGCGCGCCGTCGGCGACACCGAGGCCGCCCGCGTTGTGGCCGCCGCCGCGCACGGCGAGATCGAGGCCCTTCGCACGGCCGTAGTGGACGCAGGTGACGACGTCGGCGGTGTCGCGGCAGTAGGCGATCGCCGCCGGCCGCTTGTCGATCATGGCGTTGTAGACGGCGCGGGCCTCGTCGTAACCGGCGTCGTCCGGGGTGATCAGGTCGCCGCGCAGGACGGCGGCCAGTTCTTCGTGCGGTAGCGCGGTGGTGGTCATCGGGGTTCCCTCTCGGATTTTCGCAACTCCGTCGGAACCTAGGCACGCGGCGTTCGCGGAGCGTTCGGTCCGTTCAGGGGGTGGATCGAACGCCGAGGTCCGTTTCGCACCGCCGAAGCAGCGCGACGCTGCCCTGGGCGCGCGCCAGGTCCGCGGCCTCCCGCAGCCGAGGCCCCGGATCGACGTCGTGCGCCGCCCGCAGCCGCAGCACTTCCGGCAGCCACCAGAGGTCGTCGCGGGCGCGGCCGGCGGCGAGCGCGGCGTCCAGGGTCGCGCGGGCGGCCTCGGGGACGGACAGCTCGGCGAGCAGCGTCAGCCAGTACGGCATCCGGGCGAACGACCCCTCGGCCTTGAGGTGCGCGACGCCGTCCTGGGCCGCGGCCAGGCCCGCCGCACCACCCCGGGACCAGCCGCCCAGCACCAGCGCCCATTCCCGGTAGTACGCGAAGCCGTACCGGTCGCACAGCGCGTGCAGTTCGGTGACGGTGGTCCACAGCGCTCGCCGGTCGTGGCGCATCTGGTGGGTGACGCCCGAGTAGGCCAGGGCGATCGCGAGGCAGTACGGGTCGTCGATCGCGCGGGCGAGCGCGACGGCCTCGGCGCTGCTCGCGACCGCCGCGTCGTCGTGGCCGAGCAGCCAGTGCGCGTGGGCCGCGAAAGCCGGGCTGTGCACGTCCGGCCGGGTGCCGATGGGCCACGACGACGCGCCGCGGGTGCGCTCCGCGGCCAGCGCGAAGTGCGGCAATGCCTCGGCCGGACGCCCGAGGCTCACCGACGAGCCCGCGACGACGAAGTGCGCCGAGCCGCTCTGCTCGGCGCTCATGCCCGGCCCGAGGAGGGCGAGCGCGCGTTCGGCCACCTCGTGCGCGTGTGCCGTCCGGCCCTGGACGAACCGGGACGACCACAGCTCCAGCAACGCCGTGAGCGTGGCTTCCCTGTCGCCGCAGGATTCCGCGAGCGCGAGCGAACGTTCCAGCGTCCGCTGCAGTTCGGGCGAGGAGTAACCGTGGTGTGCGTTGAGCGGCCCGGCGAGCGCTTCGAGGACGGCCAGTTCCGCGCGGTCGCGGTTGCCGCTCACCGGGCGCGCGCGGACGAGCGCCAGCGCCTCCTTCAGCAGCCGGATCGCCTCGGCGTGGGCGAAGGTGTGCGCGGCGACCGCCGCGGCCCGCCGGTAGTGGGCGACCGCGCGGTCGGGGTGGCCGCCGCGCGCGTACTGCTCGGCCAGCTGCGCGGCCACGGCGTCGGTGTCGTCGGCGTGCAGCAGTTCCAGGCCCTGGGCGAGCCGCCGGTGCAGCAGCCACCGGCGGGGCGGGCTCACCTGCTGGTACGCCGTCTCGCGCAGGAGGTCGTGGGTGAAGGCGTAGCCGCCGCGGAACTCGCGGACGATCCGGCGCCGCCACAGCTCGTCGACCGCGTCGACGACGGTGTCGGCGTCGAGGTCGCTGGCCTCGGTGAGCAGTTCGAGGGTGAAGTCCCGGCCGACCGCGGCGGCGAGCCCGGCGACCTCGCGGGCCGCCGCGCCCGGCTGGTCGAGCCGGGCCCGCAACACGGCCTGGAGACCTCCGGAAGGCATGGAGTCGTTGGTGCGCAACGCTTCCACGACGTACAGGGGATAGCCGCCGGTGGCCGCGTGCAGCAGCGCCCGGTCCGGTTCGGACAGCGGCCGTCCGGCCACCGCTTCGGCCAGCCCGGCCGTGGCGGCGGCGTCGAACGGACGCAGCGGCAGCTCGGTGAGCCTGCCGTCCTCGCGCAGGCGCGCCGTCCACGCCGTCAGGTCCCGGTCCAGGTCGCCGTCGCGCAGCGTCCCGGCGACCAGCAGCGGCGCGTCCGGCCGCAGGCCCAGGCAGAAGGTGAGGAACGCGCACGTCTCCTGGTCGCACCACTGGACGTTGTCGAGCACCAGCAGGACCGGCCGCCCGCCGCCGGTGAGCGCGCGGGCCAGCCCCTCGAAGAACCGCAGGCGCTGCCACGCCTCCACCGCCGGGTGCCCGGCGGTGGGCGCCCGCGTGGCGGGCACCAGCCGGTCGACCTCGGCGCGCCACACCGGGTCGAGCGACGCCGTCGCCCGCTGCACCCCGGGGGTGCGCAGCCAGTCGGCGACCGGCGCCAGCGCGAGCCGCCCCGGTGTGCCGAAGCACTGGCCCGCGGCCACGATCGCGCCCTCGGCGCGGGCCAGGCCGGCGAGCTCGGCCACGAGCCGCGTCTTGCCGACCCCGGCGTCGCCGCGCACCAGGACGATCCCGGCGCGGCCCGCGGCGGCCGTCCGCCACGCCTCGCCGAGCCGGGCCAGTTCCGTGGCCCGGCCGACGAGCCCGGGCGCCGTCGCTCGCCGCAGCTCGGGGTCCGGCCGGGCGAGCAGCCGGCGCAACGCGGCGCGGGTCGGCTCGGCCGGGACGACGCCGAGCTCGCTCTCCAGGACCGACGCGCACCGGTGGTACGTGGAGACCGCGCCGGCCCGGTCGCCGGTTTCGGCCTGCAGGGCCATCAGCGTCCGGTAGCCGGTCTCCTCCAGCGGGCGCAGCAGGATCCGGCGGCGGGCCGCGGCGAGCGCGGCGGCCGGGTCGCCCGACGGCGTCCGGCAGACCAGGTCGCACAGCTCGACGCACTGGCGGTCCAGCTCCGCGCGGGCGGTCAGGACCCAGTCGTCGGCCAAGCCGGGCAGCAGTTCACCGTGGTAGGCGGCGAGGGCGGCGTTCGCGTGGGCGAGCGCGGCGCCGGGGTCCGCGGCGGCCAGCGCCGCCCGGCGGGCGACGTCGAAGTCCCGCACGTCCACCCGGCTCGACGGGGTGTCCCGCCAGCACAGGTCTTGCCCGGTGACGGCCAGCGAGGGTGGGTCGCCCAGCACGCGGCGCAGCTGGTGCAGCTCGCGGCGGAGGTTGGTCAGGGCCTGCGCGTCGGTCGAGTCCGGCCAGAACAGGCCGGCGATCCGCCGCCGCGGCTGCGGCAGCCCGGCGTGCACGGCGAGGAACGCCACGAGCGCGACCGACCGCGGCGACCGCGTCAGCACGGCGCCGGAGTCGTCGCCGATCACCTGCTCGCCCAGGAGTGCGATGCGCAGCACCAAGGCAGGCTAGCCCCGAGACGTCCTCGCGCGCGGATCTTCACCGGCAGGGGGTTGCGCCGGGACGCCCGGGTGCGCAGGCTCGACGTCGTGAGCGAGCACGAGTACGACCTCATCGTCATCGGTTCGGGCCCCGGCGGCCAGAAGGCGGCGATCGCCGCGGCGAAACTGGGCAAGCGGGTGGCGGTCGTCGACCGGCACGACATGGTCGGCGGGGTGTGCGTCAACACCGGCACGATCCCCTCCAAGACACTGCGCGAAGCGGTCCTCTACCTGACCGGCATGAACCAGCGCGAGCTGTACGGCGCCAGCTACCGGGTCAAGCAGGACATCACCATCGCCGACCTGCTGGCGCGCACCCAGCACGTGGTCGGGCGCGAGGTCCAGGTGGTGCGGGCGCAGCTGATGCGCAACCACGTCGACCTGATCGCCGGCACCGGCTCGTTCGCCGATCCGCACACCGTGGTCGTCGAAGGGCGCCACCCCGGCGACCGCCGGACGCTGACCGCGGACTACGTCGTGATCGCGACCGGCACCCGGCCCGCGCGGCCCGCGCACGTCGACTTCGACGCCGCCCGTGTGCTCGACTCCGACGAGATCCTGCGGCTCGAGTCGATCCCGTCGTCGCTCGTCGTGGTCGGCGCGGGCGTGATCGGCATCGAGTACGCGTCGATGTTCGCCGCGCTCGGCTCGCGGGTCACCGTGGTCGAGCAGCGCGACCAGATGCTCGACTTCTGCGACCCGGAGATCGTGGAGTCCCTGAAGTTCCAGCTGCGCGACCTCGGCGTCACGTTCCGGTTCGGCGAGAAGGTCGCGGACGTCGCCGTGTCCGACGACGCGACGATCACGACGCTGGTCAGCGGCAAGCGCATCCCGGCCGACGGGGTGATGTACTCCGCGGGCCGCCAGGGCATGACCGGCGAGCTCACCCTCGACGCGGCCGGGCTGGCCGCGGACGAGCGCGGCAGGCTCGTCGTCGACGAGCACTACCGCACCGAGGTCCCGCACATCTACGCGGTCGGCGACGTGATCGGCTTCCCGGCGCTCGCGGCGACGTCGATGGACCAGGGCCGGCTCGCGGCGTACCACGCGTTCGGCGAGCCGGCGAACGGCCTCGGCGCACTGCAGCCGATCGGGATCTACACGATCCCGGAGATCTCGTACGTCGGTTCCACCGAGGCGCAGCTGACGTCGTCGTCGGTGCCGTACGAGGTCGGCATCGCGCGCTACCGCGAGCTCGCGCGCGGCCAGATCACCGGCGACAGCTACGGGATGCTGAAGCTGCTGGTGTCCACAAAGGACCGGAAGCTCCTGGGTGTGCACGTCTTCGGCACGGGCGCGACGGACCTGGTCCACATCGGACAGGCGGTGATGGGCTGCGGCGGCACGGTCGACTACCTCGTGGACGCGGTGTTCAACTACCCGACGCTTTCGGAGGCCTACAAGGTGGCAGCGCTGGACGCGCACAACAAGATCCGCGCGCTGGACCGCTTCACGTCCTGAGTCGCTTTCCCTCACCGTGCGGGAGGGCGGGCCGGATTCGCTCCCGGCGAACGCGTTTGACACTCGAATAGAACATGTGTTCGACTGGCCGAGTGCGATGGGATCGGCAGCGAGCAGGGGAGGGTGAGCCGGCACTGCCCGGGCTGGAGGGCCTGGTGCGCTCTGTGCGGTCACCGGAATTCGACGGCGTCACCTTTCACGAGGTGAACGCCCGTTCGGTGCTGAACAAGGTGCCCACGGGCTCCGGTGTGCCGTTCAGCTGGACGGTCAACCCGTATCGCGGGTGCTCCCACGCGTGCACCTACTGCCTCGAAGGCGGCACCCGGATCCTGCTCGCCGACGGGCGGACGCGGGCGCTGTCCGAGCTGAAGGCCGGTGACGAGATCTACGGCACCCGCGGCCACGGCGTGACCCGGCGGCTGGTGCCGACCAAGGTGCTCGCGCACTGGACGACCCTGCGCGACGCCTATCGCGTCACCCTCGAAGACGGCACGCGGCTCGTCGCGAGCGGCGACCACCGGTTCCTCACCTCGAAGGGCTGGAAGCACGTCACCGGCAGCAAACTCGGCGCCGCCCAGCGGCCGCACCTGACGCCGGGAACCGAGCTGATCGGCGTCGGCCGGTTCGAGCCGACGCCGGACGAGACGCTCGGCTACCGGGCCGGCTACCTGTGCGGGATGTTGCGGTCCGGCGGGTTCGCGGCGGAACCGGACGCGGCCGCGCGGGCGGTGGAGTACCTGCCGGACTTCGGGGCGTCGGTCGGCTTCCTGAAGGTGCCCGCCGAACCGGACGCGCACTGGCGTCGCGGGTTCCTGGCCGGCGTCTTCGACCTCGCCGGCAGCCACGGCCGCGGCATGCTGTCCGTCGCGCACGACGAGCCGGAGATCACCGACGCCTTCGCGGCGGCGCTCACCGCCTTCGGCTTCGCGCACCAGCTCGACGAAGTGCCGAAGTTCCCGACGCGCCAAGAGGTCCGGTTGCTCGGCGGCGCGGGCGAAGTTCTCCGGTTCCTGCACCTGAGCAACCCGGCGGTCGGCTGGAAACGGTCGCTGGACGGCTCGGTGATCGGCGCCAGCAGGCGGCTCGTCGAGGCGATCGAGCCACTGGGCCTGCAACTCCCGCTGTTCGACATCACCACCGGCACCGGCGACTTCATCGCCGACGGCATGGTGTCGCACAACTGCTTCGCCCGGAACACCCACACCTACCTCGACTTCGACGCCGGCCACGACTTCGACACCCAGGTGGTCGTCAAGATCAACGCCCCGCAGGTGCTGGCGGCGCAGCTGAAACGGCCGTCGTGGCGGCGTGAGCACGTCGCGATGGGCACCAACACCGACCCGTACCAGCGCGCGGAGGGCCGTTACCGGCTGATGCCGGGCATCATCACGGCCCTCGCGCGGTCCGGCACGCCGCTGTCGGTGCTCACGAAGGGCACCGTGCTGGCGCGGGACCTGCCGATGCTGCAGAGCGTCGCCGCGGACGTCCCGGTCGGCCTGGCGGTGTCGATCGCGCTGCTCGACCGCGAGCTGCAGCACCGCCTCGAGCCGGGCACACCGAGCCCGCAGGCGCGGCTGGACCTGGTCCGCAAGGCCCGCGACGCCGGGCTGTCGTGCTCGGTCCTGGTGGCGCCGGTGCTGCCGTGGCTGACCGACTCCGCCGAGGCCCTCGACGCGCTGTTCGCGCGCCTGGCCGAGGTGGGCGCGTCGAGCGTGACGGTCATCCCGCTGCACCTGCGCCCGGGCGCCCGCGAGTGGTTCGGCCGCTGGCTGGCGGGTACGTACCCGGCTTTGGTACCGCGCTACCGGGAGCTGTACGCGAAGGGGAGCTACGTCCAGAAGGCGTACCGCGAGCGGCTCGGGGAGCGAGTGGCACCGCTGCTGCGACGGCACGGGCTGGCCCCGAAGACGGGATACGACCCGCGCGGGCAGGAGCCGCCGGTGCCCCCTCAGCGGGATGACGCGCCGGCCGCGGAGCAGCTGCGGCTGCTGTGATGGTCGTGCGGGGCACGACGGCGGGGTCGGCAGCGAGGGGCCGCGGTTGAGGATCGAGCACGTGTGCCCGGCCGTGGGGGCCCGAACCGGCGCGGCATCTCCCGCGCCGCCTGGCTCGGTGCTCACTCAGCGGGACGACGCCCTGGCCGCGGAGCGACTCCGATTACCCTGTTGGCCCAGTGGCGCCGACCCGCCACGAGTCCTTTGACTGTCCTTTATGGACCACCATTGCGGTACGTGATCCTCCCACCGGGCGGCCGTGTGAGTGAGGCCGTCACCCCGGACACCGCGGCGCTGCACCGTTCGCCGTAACCCGGGGGCGCTTGCGTGGGCCGTGTCGGTGGCTTGCGGGAAAATGTCCGATCGTGTCGTTGTCCGTTCCCCTCACCGCGCCTAACGTCGAAGGGATCGATCCGAGTCGATCCGAAAGGAGCCGGACGTTGACGACCTCGCAGACCGACCGTGTCGCGGCCGCCCGGCTCGCGTGGGCCGCGCTCAAGCTGACCCGGGCCGGGCGCCACCCGGTGGGCGTCGACCGGCTGGCCGCGACCGTCGGCGTCGCCCCGGCCGAGGCGCGGAGGCTCGTCGAACTGATCGGGTTCACCCTGCACCGCGACCTCGTCTCGACCGGCCCGGCGCCGCGCGGCGCCCACCACCGGCTCGAACCGGCCGAAGGCACCCTCGGCGCCGGCCCGGACGGCTCGGTGGACATGTTCCTGCTGTCCATCGCGACCGGTGAGCGCGTGCACGCCGTCGCGACCTGCCCCGTCACCGGGACGCGCATCCGCATCGAACTCACCGCGCGGGGAATCCTGCTGGCCGACCCCTCGTCCGCCGTCGTCGCCGCGATCGACCTCGGCTTCGGCCTCGACCACGTCGAAGCCGTCGCGTGCGCCGGGCAGCCGTTCTTCGCGTCCGCGTCGGCGGCCGCGAACTGGCTGGTCGGGCACCCCGGCGGGCGCATCTACCAGGTCGCCGCTTACCTGGCCCAGGCCCACCGGCTGGTGGCCGCGCTGGAGGCCCGCCCGAAGTTCGTGCTCTGACACCTGGCACCCACCTGACACCGCTGAGCAAGCCAAGCCTGCCGACGTCGTAGGCTGTGACATCCGGGGCTTCGCCCCGAGCCGGGGGCTCCGCCACCCGGGCCCCCGAAAGAACTGGACGGTTCGTTAGCCTTTCAACCGGCGAGAACCACCCATGTCGAAGGAGAGCAGTCGCAGTGCTCCGCACTCACAACGCCGGCACCCTGCGTGCCGAGCAGGCCGGACAGACCGTCACCCTCACCGGATGGGTGGCCCGGCGGCGAGATCACGGCGGCGTCATCTTCATCGACCTCCGCGACGCGAGCGGCGTCGCCCAGGTCGTCTTCCGCGAGGGCGAGATGGCCGAGCGCGCCCACGCGCTGCGCTCGGAGTTCTGCGTCAAGATCGTCGGTGAGGTCGCGAAGCGCCCCGAGGGCAATGCGAACGCCGAGATCCCGACCGGTGAGATCGAGGTCCTCGCGACCGAGCTCGAAGTGCTCTCCGAGGCCGCGCCGCTGCCGTTCCCGATCGACGACCGGGTCGACGTCGGCGAAGAGATCCGCCTCAAGCACCGCTACCTGGACCTGCGCCGCAGCGGCCCGGCCGCGGCCATGCGGCTGCGCAGCGAGGTCAGCCGCGCCGCCCGCGAGGTGCTGCACGACCAGGACTTCGTCGAGATCGAAACGCCGACGATGACCCGCTCCACCCCGGAAGGCGCCCGCGACTTCGTGATCCCGGCCCGGCTCAAGCCCGGCTCCTGGTACGCCCTGCCGCAGTCGCCGCAGCTGTTCAAGCAGCTGCTCATGGTCGGCGGCATGGAGCGGTACTACCAGATCGCGCGCTGCTACCGGGACGAAGACTTCCGCGCCGACCGCCAGCCGGAGTTCACCCAGCTCGACATCGAGATGAGCTTCGTCGAGCAGGACGACGTCATCAAGGTCGGCGAGGACATCGTCTCCGCGCTGTGGAAGCTGATCGGGCACGAGATCCCGCGGCCGATCCCGCGCATCACCTACCACGAGGCGATGGCCAAGTACGGCTCGGACAAGCCGGACCTGCGCTTCGACCTCGAGATCACCGACATGACGGAGTTCTTCGCCGACACGCCGTTCCGCGTGTTCCAGGCGCCGTACGTCGGCGCGGTCGTGATGGCCGGCGGCGCCGGCCAGCCGCGCCGCCAGCTCGACGCGTGGCAGGAGTGGGCGAAGCAGCGCGGCGCCCGCGGCCTCGCGTACATCCTCGTCAACGAGGACGGCACGCTCGGCGGCCCGGTCGCGAAGAACCTGTCGGAGACCGAGCGCGAGAACGTCGCCGCCGCGGCGGGCGCCAAGGTCGGCGACTGCATCTTCTTCGCCGCAGGCAAGGCCGCGAGCACGCAGCCCCTGCTGGGCGCCGCGCGCGACGAGATCGGCAAGCGCCTCGGCCTGATCGACGAGGACGCCTGGTCGTTCGTGTGGGTCGTCGACGCGCCGCTGTTCGCGCCGGTCGAGGACATCGGCGACGACGTCGCTGTCGGCTCCGGCAAGTGGACCGCGGTGCACCACGCGTTCACCTCGCCGACCCCGGAGTGGATCGACAAGTTCGAGCAGGACCCGGGCAACGCCCTGGCCTACGCCTACGACATCGTCTGCAACGGCAACGAGATCGGCGGTGGCTCGATCCGTATCCACCGCGGCGACGTGCAGAAACGCGTCTTCGCGCTGATGGGCCTCGGCGAGGAGGAGGCGCAGGAGAAGTTCGGCTTCCTGCTCGACGCCTTCGCGTTCGGGCCGCCGCCGCACGGAGGCATCGCGTTCGGCTGGGACCGCATTGTCATGCTGCTGGCCAAGGCCGACTCGCTGCGTGACGTGATCGCGTTCCCGAAGACCGGCGGCGGCTACGACCCGCTGACCGCGGCACCCGCGCCGATCACCGCGCAGCAGCGCAAGGAGGCGGGCATCGACGCGAAGCCGGCTCCCCCCGCCCCGCAGAACTAGTGCCGGACCTGAGGGCCGTGTGTCCGCAGGAGAAGACCGCTCAGGCGCTCGACATCCTGCGGGCTCGCGCCGGCACGGCGCACCTGGTCCTCGCGGCGCTCGCGGTCGGCTTGCTGCTGCGGCGCCGGGACCTCGTCCGGCAGGCGGGCGTGGCCCTCGGCGTCGGCTTCCCGCCGGCGATGGTCGTGACGCTCGGGGGCGCAGTCTTCGGCACGCGGGCGTTCGAGCTGAAGCAGCACAACGAGGTCGACTTCGTGTTCTCGGTCGGCGTACCGTCGCTGGTCGTGGCGATGCTCGCCGGAGCCGCCGGGATGCTCGCCATGACGTCGGCGAAATCGGCCGCGCTGGTGGGCGTGTTCATCTCCGTGACCACCGTGCCGGCCGCCGGATACGCGGTGGTGGCGGCCGTGGCGGGGGAGTGGGGCCGGTGTCTTCAGTCGGTGGGGCAGCTGCTGGTGAACCTTCTCGGAATCGTTGCAGCAGCGGCCATTGTGTTGATCGTGCGCCGGAATGGGCAACGTTCACCCCAAGGGCTGCGTCCGCTTTCACGGGGGTGACCCTGGTCCGGGCGGGATGCACCTTGTTGTCCGGATGTCAGTAGTCATGGTTGCTCAGTCACGAGTAGGGTCGGTGACAATGACAGTCGACACCTCGTCCGCAGGCGATGCCGAGGTCGGGGCAGGAGCCGAGCACGTCGCCGCAGCGGTCGCGGCGGGCGAGTCCGTTCTCTCGCGCCGGTTCGGCAGTCCGATCACGCTGGTCTCACCCGAGGACCTCGCGGGCAGCGGGCCGGCCACGGTCGTCCGCGCGCGAGTGGTGTCGTCGTCCTTCGCGCTGCCACGCACGCTGGTGATCAAGCACTACCCGGATCAGCCGGAGCCGGGCGCCGACGACCCGTTCGCCCAGGAGGCGGTCAGCTACCAGCTGTTCACGGCGCTGTCCGCCGACGAGCGGATGTGCCCGGAGCTGCTGGCCCACGACGGCCGCGACCGGGTGCTCGTGCTGGAGGACCTCGGCCGCACGGCGACCCTGGAGGACAAGCTCTACGCCCGCGACTCCCGGGCGGCCGAACGCGCGTTGCTGTCCTGGGCCCGGTCGCTGGGCCGGCTTCATGCGAGCACCGCCGGGCGCGAGGCCGACTTCAACGCCCTGCTGCGGCGGCTCGGCGGCCCGGGAAAGAGCGACCACGCCGCCGTCGACGAGCTTTGCGCACGCGTGCCGCCGCTGATCCAGGAGCGCCTCGGCATCCCGGTGCCGGACGCGGTGCGCGAGCAGGTCACGCACGCCGTCGAGCAGTCCCGGTCGGCGGCCTTCCGCGCGTTCAGCCCGGTGGAGCTCAGTCCCGACAACAACCTGGTCACCGGCGAGGGCGTGCGGTTCCTCGACTTCGAGTACGGCCGCGTCCGCTCGGCCCTGGTCGACGCCGCCCACCTGCGGCTGCCGTTCGCGAGCTGGCCGGACGCGCTCGCCCTGCCCGCCGGCATGAGCGAGGCGATGATCGCGGCGTGGCGCGCGGAGGTCGCGGGCGTGTGGCCCGCGTTCGCCGACGACGAGGCCCTCGCCGGGCACCTGACCACGAGCGAGCTGCTGCGGGTCTGGCTGATCACGGGGGAGGAGCTCGGCGCCCTCGACCTGTCCCACCACGCGGCCCCGGTCAGCCGCGAGTCGGCGCTGGTGACGTGGTGGCGCGACCTGGCCAAGCACGCGGGTTATGTCCGGATGACGGCGGTTTCGGAGTTTTCGTCGAAGGTGGCCGCGGCACTGGCGGCGCGTCTGGGCCCGCACGCGGACCTGGCGTTCTACCCGGCTTTCCGCTGACCCCGGCGGCTTGTCCACAGCTCGGCCGTGATGTGGACAACCGGGCTCCGGCGACACCGTTTCCGGGCTTCGGTCGGACACCCCCGATACGCTGGAAGCGGGGCCGGACCCCCGGAGAGGGCGGGGGCTGCGGCAAAGTCGCGGTTCAGCCAGCCGATTCCCGCCGATTCCCGCCGATTCCCGCCGATGTCACCAGACGAGTCGCAGCCCGCCCGCACCGCAAGCGTCGTGAATGGGTCATTCAGGACCT
>Ga0307515_10016747_pt1 | contig 13407 bp, 13 predicted proteins | sample 17_EM_MG_FD_194513 | JGI IMG/M metagenome (GOLD analysis project Ga0307515, IMG submission 194513) | Populus trichocarpa ectomycorrhiza microbial communities from riparian zone in the Pacific Northwest, United States - 17_EM | ecosystem: Host-associated > Plants > Roots > Unclassified | place...
TTCCTGATTGGGGCAATCGGGATTGCATGGGAGCATGCATCGTCATTATTCGGTTCGGCTACCGCTGGATATAGATCAAGAAGAGGATACAGGGATGTACCGGTAGACGAGGATGCTCAAATCCTTCACTTTGAAGATGAAGAGTGAAAGAGGAGGCATTGGATGGGGCACGTCCCTCGTGGTTCTCTCCTTTGTCTCAATGTTTTCTGTTCTGTATGGATGTAGGAGAGGGTTACTGACTCGATGATCTACATGCTCCTACTTCCTCTTTAGCCGTGAACTTTCTTTTCTGCTCTGCCATTTCAATTAGCTTTTCTTATGTATGCATGTGTAAACAATCTTGCAATTTGCTCTGCTGTTTCCTCAAGATGTCACAGATTCCATTGACAAGGATCTTAGTTGGTATATCAAGGTATGGCAGAAACTTTGGTCAGAGGACAGCTGGGATACACCCCTAGGTGGCCACCCAAAAGCCAATGGTACAACTCACCTTGATATCAGCCAGTCCAGGATGATTGGATTTCACATTTGCTCATGGGCAGGGATAGTGGTAAGCATAATGGAAAGTTATACAGTCATGTACAGCCATACATAGTGTGTCAACAAGAATTATCATATAGAATCATATCAAGAAAAGAAGAGGTAATCCAGAGTGAAGAGGATACATTTGGGAACAGAGAAAGTACAAGGAATAGTAGCCAAGATCAGATAGTGATGGGTGAGGAGGATGGGTACTAGGTACCTAATGTGGCTTGAACTCAATTATCATAGGTTTTGGCTGGTCCCAATCAAGGAAGGCTAGAAAATTATCATCCCATCTCACTTCCAGCCACTGCTTTGTCCTCCAGACTGGGGGCAACCACAAAACTTTGCTGCCTCTGGAATTTGTAATCCACTCAGAGTCTCTTTGAATGCAGTACCCATGAGATGAAAAAAGGTTTATCCATTCCCATTTATCCTCTGGTCTTTCCTGTTTAGATAATAGCCATTCATCCCTAGATAATGGCCTTTCTTCCTCTGAATGATCCCCTTTGAATAATAACCTCTCTCTCCAATAATCCTCTGTTCCAAACTTTTCAACATCAAAATCATAATCCTCTTGACTAAAAACCCACAGTTCATGCCCACTAGGAGAGAACTGAAAATCCCCAGACCAATCCATATATTCAAAAGTTTCCTGGGCTTGAATATTGTATATGCAAATTGCCTCACCATCAGTATAGGCAATCCGAGAGCAATCATGGGATAATTTCAAGCATGCTGAATGAGGGTCAATGTTCAAGGATTCACTTATCACTCTCCCATCACTATAACCACAATGTACCACTCCAGCTGCCTCAAGCCCCCAACTGACAAGCTTTCTATGATCTATTACATTGATAGTGTTATCAAAGATCTTGACATCCTCAATTTGCATGTCTGTATTGATGACTTGTTGTGGAGTGCCTGAAAGGGAGTCAAGGACTGTGACAACACTACAGCATTCCTTTGCAATTGCAATGTGTGCCTTATCTGCAGAGTATGCCACTAAATGGCTTCTACCTTTGTTAGAGGGCTTAGATTCATTGGGGGATATAGAGCTGAGATGATTGCCTGGGTGTAACACTTGGATTCCACTTAGACCCCAACACATGATTGAGACTGAAGTGGGTGACCATGAGAAGCTTGAAAATGGCAACCGGGCTCTGAGGCTATACAATTGCACATAACCAGTGGGTGTGTTCTTCCAAACACAAACTCTATTCTCTGATATTTTGCATGCAACAAAGTTCCCATCAGCAGAGAAACATGGCTTTTCTAGATTGTCTGCCTGAGCCCCTCTGGTCTGCAGGAGAATCTGTGAGCCCTGAACATCAAGCATGATGAACTCTTCGTTGAGAATGAAGGATGCATGGAGGGATACTGAGGAGAAGGAAAATTTCCAATAAGGTTGCATGAGAAATATATCAGATGGTATAGGAAATGAAGAGACTGTATGAAGTGGAGAGGCTGAGGTTGGTTGAAGCTCATAGATATTGATCATAGATTTTCCATCAGCTTTAACACCCATAGCAAATCGGAGAGTATCTTTATAGACCCAGGAGGCACCCAGTGTATGATGTGTTTGGTATGGGATTATAACCTGGCATAGCTGTGTGCCATTGAGTGCATCATATGTATAGAGGACCCAATTGTGTGGGGACCAGTCATGTGTGAAAAGTGTGATTGTCCTCTGGTCTCCATGAAACACAACTCTTTTCTCAAATAACATCTCATCAGGTGCATAACCTATCTGAGTGTCAATCTCCCCAATTGCAACACCTGTCTGGGTGTCCCAAACAATAATCTTGGTCTGAGAACTTTCATGGCACAGAGATTAGTATTAGCATGGAAACAATAGTGATAGAGTTAATTCTCACCCATGATAAAAACATGCCAGCAAATGACCATCAGGTGAAAAGTCAAAAGATCTAAGGGAAGCTCTTGATGGGTTCCTGGGAGGCTGAAGGACAAATAGTCTCTCCAGGGTATTTGGATCCCGGACTTCTATTCTATCCCCACAATCCACTGCAATGAATTGACCACATGGAGACCAAACAAGTTTATAGGTCTCTACAGCTCTGACACTTGTACATGAGTCCCATGAGGTAGCTGTTCCAGTGATCACCCTTGCTACTGAGTGAGTCTGTTGGCTGTATACCCTCCAGACAATTGATGACCTGGGTGCAAGCAAGAGTGCAGAGTGGTAGATGTGGGGTGCAGATTGACTGATGACCTCAAAGAATTCAGTCACAAAGCGGAGGCAATCACCAGTGGTGTCAAGCAGAGTCTTGACATCATCAGAAACCTGGATCTGACCTTCAGTAAGCACAAAGAAACCTAGCAATCAAGTTATCATTCTGAACACACCTCACTCAGCCATTTTGTGGTTGCAATCAATGCATGCACAGCATCACCCATGACACCAAGGATACTCATCACCTCCAACCAGAAGATAAATTTCCCCTCCAGGAAATCACATAGAGCTGACAACACATCTGTGGCTTGGTGCTCGATTGAAATGATGTGCTTGTACCATGACCTGCATGCATACTCCAGAGCACCATGGATCCCACTGTCTTCAATCCTCTTTGTCAAATCCTCCACCTCAGAGTTGAGGGAGTAGTCAGGGATTGAGCACATATTCTTCTTCAGTGACTTTCCCATAAGCTGGAAGCAGTGTAGGGCCAATTCAATGTGGTAATCAGGGGATATGTGAAATCGTGGGTCTCTGCATCGGGTAGGGTCTGTGATGAAGTCAGGGAATGACTTGTGGAACGGTTGGACAGGGTGATCAGGATCTTCAGGTAGTATGAATAATGATTGGATTAGCTCCAGGAGGCGCCGGACTTGGTTATGACGAAAGCCGAGGAGTGTGGCGATCGCAGACAACGAGAGGGGATTTGTAACTAGTACTGTGGCACTGAGGATCGAACGGACCATAGTGTCGTCCTCGGCTTTGTTTTCTTGAAAGGACTTCTGGAAAACTGACATGTAGAGCGAGTCCAGGCTGGTGTACACCTTCAGCTTCGTCTCCCCTTCGTATATCGTGCTCTCCGGAGATCCCATAATCGTGGCAAGCTGATCCGAGGGGTCCTGAAGGTGGTGATCGAGGAACTTGACCGTCGCAACAGCGTATACGAAGAAACCGGCTGCCCTCCGACACAGCGAGTCCAAGTCTTCGTTCGTCGGCCACCCGTCAGTACAGCCACGTCGACGAGAAAGCTGAGATAGCGTGTGTTTGAGAAAGTGGCGGATGTCATCGTCGACGGTCCGAGGCTCGACTTCGTGGAGAATGAAGACGTCGGTGAATTCCCTCAGCAGCGGGCCGCGGAATCCAGCCGTGATGTGCATTTCCGGTCTGCTGGTGATGAAGAACTTGACTCCTGGAATATCCCGAACTGACTGTCCCACCACGAGGAGGATCGCCGATTCTGGGTCTTCGTCCCTGCACTCGTCGAGGGCGTCGATCACAATGACAGTCGAGATATCTGCAGATCTGAGTGGTTCGACCAGAAACTTTTGCATCTGGTCTTGGAGCGACTCGTGGACGACGTCCGGATCGGACTGGAGGAGCGGAATGAAAGAGGACCGAAAGCCTGGGTACTTCCGCGCCAGCTGGAATGCCAGCGTAGGGAAGATGAGCTGGAGATTGCTGCGATCCTCGACACCTCTCGAACAGAAGAACGACGCTCCCAAACGGCCATTGGCAAACACTCTTTCTGCGATCGTTTGTGCGATCGTGGATTTGCCTGTCCCCGCAAGCCCATTGAGCCAGAAGACCGGAGATTTGTCGAAATCTTCTGTCCACTCTTCGATCTCGTCCAACACGCTCTCTCGGGTACCCTTGAGGCAACCGCTCCGGCTCCCGTGCCGATACTCGGCCCCCTGCGCACGACGGCAGCTGTTCAGCACTGACAACTCGGCTGTTGAGACGTGAGTGCGTGTCCGCTCGATGGTAGAAATTTGTCTGACCTGCCTCCTAGAAACATCTATCAGCACCCGGTCTGTTATCAAACAGAGCGACCATACGTACAATCAATCGACAATTTTGCTCATACATGGATTTCTGTTGAGAGAACTGCACCACACCTAAGCAAATCACCCTGCAGGTGGCTGTGGAATCGGTACCAACCTGGTATTCGATGATGACATCCCTGAGCTCTTCCGCAAGTTCGGTTACAGCGTGTCCATCTGCGTCATTTTCCTGGTAGCCAACTGCGCTAGAGCGCTCAGATATGGGCCGCAACTCGTCCTTGATTCCCTCGAGAGCTCTGAAATGGGATTAATGCGGACACTTGGTCACAACAGATGCACGGTACCCACTCAAACAGTATCATCTGCCGCTTAGATTTATTTTGATCGCCAACAGTACTCCCAGGCTCGACCTTGAGCCGACCCAACCGGGCAAGGACGGACTCGATCTTTCCCTGCACCACGGGCAATCCCTGTTGATGTGTCAGCGGGAATCTCACAGCGCGTGCACGTTCCTTTACCTTTACCTCGTGTAGCTTCAAAAATGCGTTGAAAGAAGTCTTTGTTTGACCAGTCCCGTGTTAGTTCCAACGGTGAAGACAACGGTAGAAAACTTACAGTCAACTGTGCAACTTGGTTGTCTATTGATTGCTGCTGCGATAGCTATCCCAAACACGTCAACTCTAGCCAATCTCAATGATTCAATATTGCCAACCTGGTAGATGAGGATCGCTTGTCGAAGTTCTTCGATGAGCTTGACGACTGCTGAAGAGTCTTGCGTTTTATCGAGGAGCCTGGCTGTCTTTCCTTTCCCCAACAACGCCTGAGATCGTTTCTCGATGTCTCCCAAGGATCTACCGATGACTAGCTTGAGTTCCTGACGAGACGATAAGGGCATAGTACAAACCGCATCAACCGCTCACGTCTCTCTGCCTCCTCGTGATTACCGTCGGCGCTGGCCGTCGCCACACTGTCCTTCAGCCTGATCAACCACGGGATGAGATCCCCGAGCTTATCTTCGACATCCTTGCTTTGCTAGGATGGATATGTCAGCGGGGTAGTGGTGCGATTGACAGGAACGCACTTCGTAGTGTTTGATGAGTGCGTTGATACCTCCCAGACACGATTTGAGGGGAGGAAACGCGTCGGATGATTCTTTCGCGATGTCTAGTAACGCCTTTGCCGTATCGATGAACCGTTGTTTCTTCGCTGTGGGAAGTCGTGAGGTTTGGACTGCGATAACGGACACGATCCGTACATGAGCTTGGTCCGATTTCTGTCCCACTAGTCGTCGGGCGTCGTTTCCGAAAAGTGTTGGACATGGCTTTGAGCCGTTCGCAGGATATGTGATTCAGATAGCTTGTCGACGTCTGCAAGATAGGGTGTGTTTACCACGAGGTCCGCCTTAAGCGCCGGAGAGCTGGATTTGTAAGTGGCGGGCAGCTGCAGGTAGTACTAGTCCCCGTATTGGTCAAGTCCTCTGGCACCCGTCGACGACCGCGTGTTTCCTGATGCACCCCCACTTTAAGCGTGTAGACTTTCACTCCATACCCGAAAAATCGAGAGAACCAATCATGCCCGTGAGCGTCCAGTCGAGCCTCTATTCAGGGCCCACTGCTCAATCGCAGCCGAACTGGGATCGCATAACAGGAGACTACTATCACACGGATCCAGCTAATACCGGGTCAGGGTGACCAAGAGTGAGTTTCCCTACGCGTAGATTTTTCTAGACAATCACGGCGAGTCTGTGCGGTGATTAACATAAAACGGCGGAACGGAGTCCTTGGACTCCCGTTCTTACATTCTCCCCACCTTTCCAGGCATTCCACACAGGAAATGTCAGTCAACTCCAGATGGACTGCACGCTCGGTTTTGTCTGGGGCCACGTTAGCAGGTACGCAATTGCCGAACATTGCGCAAAACAAGTGTTGCCGAAAATCGGACAGGCGCTTCATGGTCCCTTACGCGCAAAGGTTCGTGGGGGTCGACCTTGCTCGTCATCATGCTTACACCGCCCAAGCATAAGTCCCAATGCCATCCACCCCGCAGAACATGCCCGGGGTTCAGCGATGATGAAGCTGTGGTTTCCAGACCTTAAGTCTGCGGAAGGTGCGGGGCGGTGGCTGGAAATACTCTTGGAGAACCCCTGAAAACCTAGAAGGTTCCGACACCGTAACGGCCCCCGCATTTCCAGAATGGAATCATTTTCTTCGCTCTCTACTCGACCAAAGCTCGAAAACCTAGATCACTTTGAATTGTGAGGTATCGATCTCCGTGGACACATGAGCCTCTCGACACACCATCCTTCAACGGTTATCGCCATAACGATCCCCTCGTAAACACGGAGGAAGCAGCAAGGGCTCATCCTCCCAACACCACGAGATCAGGTCCAACGCCGCGTGGTTCCCAATAACTGGTAGTCATTCGTCGCACTCCAGTCCGCGTCCAACCACCTGGATGTCGTACGCTCCAAACAGCACATACGACATTGGGTCCCATCCTTCAGCCTTAATGGATGACCCGCGGGCTGTTTGTTATGAACGAGATGTTCTACTCCGCTTCTCCATAAATGCAATGATCTGTTTTTCCCGCAAGTGTGTGCCATCTGGTGGGGTCACCTCTTCCTTTACGCTTGAGGGATGGACGACTCAGACTTTCTGTAGAAGGTGTGGTTGCGCCAGTGAATCGAGAAAATCGAAGAGAAGGGTCAATAATACCTTCATATCCTGGGAGGTCCTGTACGACGTCTCGCCCGTTCTGACCGCAAGATCGGGTTGGCTCCCCACAGCTATGAGCGCAACGAGCAGCGGAACCGATTCACGGTTGATGCGGATGTCCAACTTGGGACGGTTGTTGACCTTCCTCGTCCTACCCATCCATACCAGCTCTGTCATCGAGACATCAATCACACCCGTATGGCACGAGCTCTGTATTCTGAATTATTAACGATATAGGTTTCACCGAGAAGTTTTTCGAGCAAGACCAGTTCGCAGAAACGCAATTTCATTCTCTAGAGGAAGATACTTGTCGTGCAGAACGTGACGGATCCTCGTTCCTCCGGCAGTCGGCTTTCGAACAGAACTTGGTATCTAATCGAGGAACAAAGTTGCTCTCTCTCCTTGGCCATTCGCTGAGTGACACCGATTCGGTGAGGCGACGAGACCTCAGAGCTCCCCCCTCTCCAGACCCGAGCTCTGATCTTGATGCTGGATTCCAGCCTGGGTACAGATGATACGGTAGCTGTATCCTCCTTCCCAGCCGATACAGCAATCCCAATGGGCTGGGGGATTTGTGTGGAAGTTCTCCCATATCCAGTGGCAGCCATGTATGTAGTCACATCGCTCGGATCTGGTCCAGCAGCTCCTCAGTTCGAGCAACGGTACGAAGAGCGGCACGATATTGCGCATAACCTCCATGGCGGGTTCTGCTAAGTACTCCTCTCGCCGTTATTTTAGGATCCTATCCTTCTCTTCGAACAACGGGAGTTCTCGTTGACGACTGAGAGGTGACTGGGCACCAGGAGTGCCGCCCGAAGCGGTAGGATGGAGAGGAAAAGGTCATAACTCGAGAGCGTTCTTGTATAATGTGCCCTTCTTCATGCCCATGCACAGCTCGTAAATTTCGTTCTCCGAGGACTCACCCATCGTGCGGTGGACGGGAGGAACCATCTTGAGATCTCGTCCTGCCTTTGCTACTTCTACGAATCCCTTAGAATACGTTGTTTCGCCGGATGGAAGACATACACGTGGACCTCACAATCCATCACACGCTGGAAGAACTCTGAGTACGGGGAATTGAAGTTCGCGACTCCCCTAGCCGATGTGGGATATCGGACCACAGGTGCAGAGATTTTTTTAATCAGCCACGGATCATCCACAAGTTTCTGTGCATCTGTCTTTCTGCGAAGGGGAGAAGGGAGGTTGCAGGCTCGGAGAGTGCGCGCGGTTTTGCATTGTGAAACGGAAGACTCGAGTCTCGAGCTCAGGTCAAATTCCGATCACTGGTCGGTTCGGGCCGCCACCCCTCCGCTTGTCTGGTCGATGTTCTCGAGAAGGTTGTCTTGCACGCGTACCACACTGTATACCGCAGGTCCGTAACTCCCGTGCGATGGGAACTTGCTTCCGAACGTTTTCTCTCAAGGAGAGCGGAGACCAACACGCAGGGAGAGAGGTTCGTCGTCACGAATTGTTGGTTAACGCGGTTGCTTACGACATGACAGGGTACTGTTGCTCGCCGAGCGCATATTCAACGTGAAGCCACGGAAAGCCTTCGACCTTTCTATTGCACAGTGTGCTAAGAACAGTTCCAGAACGTTGCAACTCGTATTCATACCACCATGAGATCCGATTCAAGGAGACGCAGTCGAACGAGCGGGCCAAGTTCAAAGGCTAGTTCCCAGGAAGCAACCGAGGAACGGAAGAAAGGAGGAAGAGTTGTGGAGGGCCGCCAAAGCTGCTGGGATGAAACTCAACGGTCAGCACCGCCCGGAACTCTACTGTCACTGCGGGGACCACCTCACGTATCGAACACGCACCCGCCTCATTGGAGAAGGAATTAGGGTTTGCCATCGATGCTTGGCCCACGGCCAGCAGCTCGTCCTCCGCTGATGGCTTCAAGGAACTCGGATGAACTACTGTCTCGAGCCTGCGCCACTTCCGCCGCATTCAGAACCACCTCATGCTACGACGATTCCTCCCTTCCCCGTGATATCTGCATCTGGTTTCAGAAGCAGAGGTTGGACGACGCTCGAGGACCCTCCGTCTGCGTCTACTCCAAACAGACCGCTGACGTCCAACGTGGATCATCGAACTCCTCCCAGATACCCTGCAGCTCTCCCTCCGGAACATCCTCCCATTCCAAATACACGATAACTGTCGACATCAGGGTTCAAACCCATTCCTGTTACCGGGAAGCCCCGAAGATCCAGCCGCAGCCTACGTCCCAGCTGGTGAACAACCCTTCTCCGAGCCAAAGCACCGAAGCCTCGCGGTCGGGTTGGCAGAAATTCAGTCGCGGTGGATCAGGGCAGTAAACTCGATGCCACAATCCTAGCCGACATGCGAAAGTCATCTTTTGGAGGGGCAAGAAAATGAAAATGACTGATTCTCTCTGGAGTCTCCTCGTATCGATCCGACTAGTAGTTCTCGTTCACAGCGTTAGTACACTAAACAAAAGATTTTATTCCCTGCACCAAGCGCGGACGGATAGAGCAAATAAGTCGATAAAATTAGGATGTTTCCCGGTTGATTCTGTCAAGGTCCATCATCCGAATGCCGCCAAAAGTAGGACAATGCTTGGAGACCGGCACAACGTCGGTGGTCCCGGTCGCCATTGGGGGGAATAATGAGTTTCGTGCGACACCAATAAACTTTGAACCATCATGAACCTACGGATCCCGCTGAGGACGTTCCTGAGCCACTGAGACTTGATGGTAGAGGCAACGGTGGCGGGGATCAACGGAAGGTCGATGGTAAGGAAGTAAACGACATAACCGGCGACGTGGGGGAGAGCCATGGGAGTTCCGGAGTGGGTTTTGGCTTCACCGTTGTTCCAGGTAGAGGTAATGTTGGGTCCTAAGTGAAAATATGAGACAGTTCGATGATCTCAACATCAATCCTTCATGCACCAGAAGCCCAGGTATTGGAACAACACCATAGTCAGAGTAGGAGGCCCCAGAGTCGGCAATTGCAGAGGCACTGACGGCAGTGACGGAGAAGGTACCAGTAAGGGTGTAACCGGTAGCGTCCGGATTGTTGTTACGGGTAGAGACAACGGTGGTGACACGGAAGGAGACGAGGCTGGCTGCGGCGGTGTTGGCGGAAGAGGAATACTCACTGCCAAATACAAAGCTCGAGAAGGGCGACCACTACGGCAAGAATCTTTTTAAAATGTGGATATCACTCCAAGCCATGGTTCCTATGAAAGGGGGCGCACATGTTGGCCTGGGCATCGGATCCACGAAACACGGGACTTGGGTGGGCGGACTTCGGGGAGACGGATAGGCCATAGACGTTCGTTAACGTCCAGGACCTTGACGGCAATGACCTTGGACCTCGCGACGCCGCTGTAGGCTGTGTTAGATACTTGCTCCGGAAGCACTCCGCATGACAGTAGCCACTTACTATTAACCAGAGACAACGGTACCAGCACAGTGATTGTCGTGACTATACGACTCAGTGATGAGATAGGTAAGATCGGGGATGACAGGCGTGCATACCCGTTGTCTTCGATGTTCTGCGAATGGCAGTGAATCAGTAAATGGGTCACCGCACTACAGTGCATAGCCGTACCTACCGTATGATTCCCTGACGAGAGAGAGAAGATGATGAAATGGATTAGCGATCGGCCCGGTTTCTTGGCCGATGCCTGAGAACGACGTATGATTCACCTGGGAGGAGTTCACATCTCTTCGAGTTCGGGGGTTCTGGTTCTACCCTCATCGTAGCAAACGACGAAGAGCCTACCAATCGCGTCCTCAGCGCTTTCGGACGATGGTTCAAACTGGAGGGAGTACAAGTTTAGCACCCGGGCGGTCAGGGTCAATTCAATTGTCACCGTCCCATGGCTATCCTGAGCTTCGTCAGGCCTACCCCAACTACCCCACCCGGGATACCCTCGGGACGTAGGTACCGAACGAAGGTTGGTAGACCCTAGCGTGCGGGCCAGGCCTGCCAAACGAAATTCTAGCGCCCTTCCTGTTGTGAGCGCGGTCGGATACCCACACTCCAGAACGTCGGCATTCCTTGATCAGAGCCCCGATTCCGAGTCCGGCGGCGGTTGTGAGACTTTCGGCGCTTTCATTCCCACTTCCGCCATCAATCCCAGTCAATCCCCCACCATGGCACCGACTCCTCGCCCAAATCTCTACATCTTGGCTGGCGCCAGTCACCAAGATTCTTTTTGACAAAAACCTCAATGCTACCAGTGCGCAGTTTGCCACGTCCAGGGGTGGCCCCGTCACCATCATCAATGTTCGCAAGGAAGTTTTGTTGGCCGCCGGTGCCATCGGAAGTCCCAATATCTTGATTCATAGCGGCGCCGGACCCAAAAATATCTTAGTTGCTGCTGGTTTTGATATAAAGTTGGATCTTCCTGGCGTGGGCCAGCACTTGCAGGATCACATAGTGAGTGCGTTTACCCCACCTCGCTCCCTCGTTGTGGCCCTATACTCACTCTTCCCAGGAGGTTAAGTCACGGCGTGCGCCCAAGCAGCTCAAAACGAGAATCACGTTCGATGGTGGAAGGGGTTAGCACCTTCACAAGATGCCGAAGGAGAGCGAGTGCACTGTAACCCAGCGGATGCGGACGTTTTGAAGGTGAAATCACGCGTTGAACGGTGAGAAGCATTCTGCCGGTCGACTATTCCGTGAGGACTGACAGCCGTGTACAGTTTGTGTCGTTGAGATGACTCTAGACCACCCTCGTCCGCTTGGCCGACTACTCGCTGTGGCAATCGAGCAACGAAAGTTACAGTTGGGTCCAGCATTATCCCCAAGAAACTTTATTGGCATTCTACCACCACAAATACACGACAGACCGCGCATACGCTATCACTTCTGGCAAGAAGTTCATCTACACGACGAATACCGGCCGATCGTGGCACTCCACCGAGGCTCCGACCCTGCCAAACACGCTGTGCTCCGTTTCTATCCGGAATCGGACTACCTCATCTGGACCAGGGAAGACGGGTGTTCCGGACGTGGTGAAAACTGTCACGCAGAAGCGCACTATTCGAGAAACAATGGACGAACATGGAATCTGCTTGACACGTATATCAGGAATTGTGCCTGGGCCAGAGATGCGGCGCTCTTCACGGATCCTAGTGAGATCATTTGCGAGTCGTACAGGGACAAAACTGGCAATCAGAAGTTGTTCCAGATGGGCAATCCCCTCGAGCTGATCGGGGGAATGGACTACTGCAGGAGGAAGAAGCTGTTTGATCGCGTCGTCGGGTTCGCCAAGTTCTCCGAGTTCTTGATTGTTGCTGAGGTTCGCAGAACGCTGGCGACTGTTTTGAGATTTCCGTTCACTGAAACGTCCTATTTAGTACCAACAACGGATACGAGCCCTCGATATCCAGGTTTCTTTGGATGGAATGAACTTCGCGACCAGTTTGTTCCCACCAACGATGCAAACTGTTCAACACGTCGGTTCACTCTTGTCGGGGTCTGGGGGCCGAAATCTGACATTTGATACAGGCTTACACGATCCTGGAATCGAGCACCAACTCGATCTCCACGCTTTCCGAGCCCCCCATCCCTACTGGGGGAATATACTCAAATCCAATTCCAACGGAACCTACTTCGGTTTGTCCATGGACTAGACCGTGGATACGTCGACTTTGAGAAGATGATTGGGCTGGGCGGCATTGTGATCATCAACGTTGTGTCTAACCCAAGCGACGCCACTCTGAGCAAGGAGTTGCGGATGCGTATCAGTTACAACGACGGTTAGTGGTTTAGCTGTGGAGTTCAGTGACATTGACGTTTCTTTCTGGTAGGTGGGACCTAGAAGCCGATCATACCTCCAGGGGTTGATTCTCAAGGTCGCGATTGTCCACGCGATACAACGGTATGGAATAACAACGATAGTCAGCGTGTTCAAGTCTGAAGCGTCTTTTTAGAAATGTGCTCTTCACGTTCACGGATACACGAAACGTTTGGATCTTCGAGCCACGTTTAGATCATGGCCGCCGGAAACATTGGAGAGCAGTTTGCCGCTTACAAAGGCAGCGATAATTTCCTGAGTCGCGACGCAGGTTCACCTGGGAGGAAGTTCACAGGGATGCCCATCTCTTCGAGTTCGGAGATTCTGGATCTATTCTCATCATGGCAAACGACGAAGAGCCCACAGATCACGTCCTGTTCAGCACTGACGAAGGTTCGAACTGGAGGGAGTACAAGTTTAGCACCC